>Ga0247831_1004613_pt1 | contig 18144 bp, 8 predicted proteins | sample LaCruzMarch2015__9_FD_192406 | JGI IMG/M metagenome (GOLD analysis project Ga0247831, IMG submission 192406) | Freshwater microbial communities from meromictic Lake La Cruz, Castile-La Mancha, Spain - LaCruzMarch2015_1m | ecosystem: Environmental > Aquatic > Freshwater > Lake | place: Spain... | reverse complement strand
ATCCCAGTAAAGTATGATGTTTTTAGGAACCCATCCTAATATTTTAGTTTCAGCACTTACTGCAGTAAATTCACTAGAAGTGCTTAATAACACCATTTCATTTTCTTCTTTAACAACAAACAAGAATTTGAAAATATTCACACCAGATTTAGGAATTTCATATTTAGCTTCTTTACTAGGAAAATCGTAACATCTAACAATTCCACCTTTGTTAATATACTCCTCCGGTTTTAAGAGGGCGTTCGGATCTTTAATTAATGCTAATGCTTTTACTGCAAAACCGCCTTTCATAAGTGGCTTTTGCCAAAGTAGTAGTTTAGACTTATCAACCCAACCGACAATTTGAGGATTATCAATTTTGCCTGCATCTTCGTTGATTTTTTTCATCTCGTATTTTGCGAGTTTAAAACGATCACCTTCTTCGTCTACAACGATGAATTTGTCAAGATAAGCTAACTTAGTTCCCCCTGCAGTTCCATTAGGTTGAGGATAAACAAAATTATTTGACCTATCATTAATTACAGTAAAAATTTTACCTTTCTTAGTAATTTTATGATCTGAAATTAGTTTACCATCAGGTCTACTATATTCTATAGGACGAAGCAGATATCTTTGTGAAAAAACATTCGCACACGAAAAAACAAGAAAAATTACTAATAAGTTTTTTGTTAAATTTGAACACATAGGGGGTTACTTATACAGGTTTGTGATTTGTAATTTTGAAGTATTATTAAAAACGCCTTCCATATAGGCATAATATCTTTTATTCATATCTTCTTCAAAAGACTCTGACATTTTTTTATCTTCTTCAGAATATAACACTTTCAAATTTATATTGTCTTGACCAACTCTAAATGCCACTTCCAATTCTCTCGCAAAGTAGTTTGTTAAATAACTAGGTCCTTTTAAAATAAATTTTTTTAAATAACCGCTTGTAACGATATAATAAACTTCAATAGATTCAAAAGTTAAATCTGTATATTTTAAGAGCGCTTTCCAAAGCATTTTTTTATCAAAAATAGGAGAAGATTCAATGAAAACATTTTCTTCAGAGTTCAGGGATTTAATGTAGGCATTTGCTTCTTCCGAATCTTCAGAAACAAATGGAGTATTTGAATTGGGGAAATAAAAAATGAATTTTTCTTCCACCCATTTATCATAATTCTGATAAATAAATCTTTTACATTCTGCCGATACACCGACTTGTCTATCGGATGACCTTTCGAAATTATCAACAATTATAATTCTTAAAACCCTACCTGCATTTGGTTTTCTTGTTGCAGATAATAAAGAATTAGAAAATAGAAAAGTTAGAAAAGTTAAAAATATAATATTTTTCATAGTATCTAGTTTTGGTCGTCAGTAACTTTTATAATAATCATATTTACTTTTCCTTTAGCGTCTTTAGTTGCCTCGGTAACTACTATTTTAAGCCCAGGTTTAAATCCTTTTCTGCTTTGAATATCTTGCAGGGTATTGTATGTTTTCTTCGCTGATTTTGCTTCAAAATATACATCAGATGAAAGCTTAGAATTCATGAATTCTTCAATCTTAGCTGGATTCGTGCTTGGATTTATCAACTTAGTTATTTCAGCAGTTAATTCAGCAGTATTTGCTGCAACTGGTTTAGCTGGTTTTGGTTCTGGCTTTGGTTTAGGTTCTGGCTTTGGTTTAGGTTCTGCTTTTGGTTTTGGCTCTGATGCCACTTTTGGTTTAGGCTCTGCTTTGGGTTTAGGTTCGGGAGCAACAGTAGCTGTTGGTCTTTCTCTTTTAATAACTTCAAAAGTAATTGCCCCGCTAACTTCAGCCTTATCATTTTTAACAGTTATAGTTTTGGGGCCAGGAACTTTGAAAGTAAAAGTAGCCTCTTGAGTTGTTTGGGTCTCGCCCATTTCTGTCGGTGACCAAGTGAATTTTGTGGCTCCTTCTGTTGCATCTTTCAAAATAATTTTATCTCCTTGAACAACTTTATCAAGACTTGCAGGTTCAATAAGTACAATTGTAGTTTGTATTTTTGCAGGAGGAGGAGGAGCGGCAACGACTTTAATTTTCATCTTACCAGCATATTTTGAGTTTACCTTCAAGTTTACTGTTAGGGTGTCAATTTCAGTAAAAACGTGTAAAGGTTCTTTTTCAACACTTCCAGTGCTTACATCTCCGAAATCCCATTCCCATGTTTCAGCATCTTTTGTATTGTCAAAAAACTTGATCTTTTGGTCTACTTCAACAATTTTAAATTCACCTTCCATTTCAATTTTTCTTTCCGGATCTTCGGCATAAACGATGTCGAAAGTTACTTTTACATCATCACTTCCTCCTGACATTGCTTTCCAAACGAAAAAACCTGCAACAAGTACAACCAGAATCCCAACAATTAACAATAACGTCTTAAAGTTGAACTTTTTCTCTGGTTCTTCGGAATTATCGGAACTTCTCTCTCTCTCAGGTTCCACTGAAGAATCATCTTGAGTAGAACTTTCGTTTCTAGCGTAACTATCATCCTCGTCTTCTCTTTCGTCTTGATAAACTTCCTCTGCAACAGGTAAAGGAGTTCCACAAGCTGTGCAAATTTTAACTCCTTCATAGTTTAACTTACCGCATTTTGTACAAGTAGCCATATTTTAAATTTATTTTATATTATTTTTATTTATTTTTTTGGAATCGTATATCTCAAACCTAAATTAATTAGAGCAAAGTTCATCTTTAAATTGCTAAACCCGTTCATGAGCGTGTTATAGCTTCCAACTTTATCGGCAATGAAGTATTTGTTCAAATCTTGTTTATTTTGAAAATTGTTTATTGTTAATGAAGCCCCCAATGTAAGATAAATATTATTATCTATTCTATACATTACTTGAGGTCGGAAAACAATTGCTATAGATTGCTTAAAAGCAAAAGAATTATTAGATCTTTCTTCAGTTGGAGCTTTGTTTAATCCAACATCTAAACCCGATTTTTCTGCTACATCATTAATATATTGAACAGGATCTGTTTTCTTATTTCTATAAAAATCACGGGTCATAGACAGCCCTCCTTTACTTACATTTTGGGAAGAATATATAGAATTAGTAATCTTGTCGCCTGGAGTATTATCAAAATAATATCCTTCATAATCAATTCTAACATCTGCTAAATCAGTGGTACCAGAAAAACTCAAATTGTAATTGATTCCTGCAGCCACCTCAAATTGTAATTTAGATGATATTTTATTCTTGTATTTTACAAGAATTGGAATGCTAAGGGCCGTTCCACTAATTTTTTCATCTAAATTAATTGTATTAATCGTTCTTCGAAAGTCTCCTGTAGTATCTGAAGATTTATAAGAAAAATTGAGGTTTTCATTTGTAATATTTCCCGTTAGTTTTAGATACTGAAAACCTGATTCAAAGCCAAAATGAGATTTTCTGTCTACATAATATGAAACATTTGCTCTAACACCAATAGCAGTTGACTTAAGTGTTGGGGCTATGTTTGCTCTATTTGTTGAAACAAAGTCTGAAGAAGAGCTGTAATTATTAATCATTGTGCTATTTTCTTCAATTGAATTACTTGTAAACCCGCCTAAACCAGCAATGTCAAACACAATTTTTGATTCGAAAACAATTCCTAACTTCCTCGATAAATCTTGCTCTTCTGCTCTTGTAGGCTTTCCTGAACCAGAAGCTAAACCTGGGTAATCTCTATCCTGATCTACTTTATCTGCTATAAAATCCATATCCCTATCAAAATCATGCTTATACCCTGGAATTTGAGAAACCAATTTTCTCGAACCTTTTACTTTATCTGTTTCAACTTTATCCAATATTCTTATTCCAGATATTTTCAAATCTTTAAAATCGTAAGAGAATTTTAAAGTTAGCATCAATTTAGCTTGACTTATTATTTTAATTGGTGAATTCTTATATCTGGCTTTACTTCTTTTTTCAATCATTACATTTACTTCTCCATTTGAGAGATAGGTATAGGTAACATCAGAACTTATAACCTCTACAGAAATATCACTATAAAAATTCTTCTTCCTAACATCAATGTATTCATCAACAGTTCTCTCTTTGATATTTAAGTAGTTTAGAAGTGTTGTTCCACCATCAACAAACTGAGTGGCCAATTCATCTTCTATCTTGGCATTATCAGAAAACATACTTCTAAAATTCTCAATTATAGATTCATTTATTACTCTATTTTCATCCGTACCTTCTGAATCAAATGAAGAATATTCAACATATTTACTTATCATTGAATCCACTTTAGCAAAAATACCAGGATAATTTTTCGGGTCAACCGTACTTTGACTATTCAGATTGCTAAATAAACTGCTTATCAATACAATAAACAGAGATAAAATTCCACTTCTGATATTGATTCCAAAGGAATGAAAATTAAATTTGAGCAGCTTACTCAATTTAACAAGGGGTAAATTTTCTTTCATATTTTAAATATTTTAAGATTTAATTGATATCAATTTCAATTAATTCTTGATTAATTTTATGTGCGTCCTTTCATTCTTTTCGTTAGAAATCATAAGAAAATAAAGACCATTAGGTTCTTTATTGATATCTAATTGCAGCGGCAAGGCTCCAATCAGATTAAGTGTTTTACTCATAATTTTTCTACCAGCAATGTCAGTTAAGTATAGATTATGAATACCATTTACATTACTGGAAGGAAGAATATTGAAAATTCCGTCTGAAGGATTTGGAAATAAACTAAATGAACCATTCTCTTCGTTTTTAATCAACAAAGGTTCCGCAAGAAATGTATTTGCACAACCTACATTATAATAAGATTTTGTAAAGCAGTTATCTTTTTGGGTTCTTACCCAATATGCCTTGTTAATGGTATCAAAATTTGCTGGGAAATAAATCTGGCTTCCTAATGAAGTTTCATCTCTAAATGGTTGTAACGTTAAACAATCGTCATAGCCCCAAACATAAGCATTTGGAGAATCATCTACATCTGTATTAGAACAAATCAATCCATTTCCAGATACTAATTGAACATCAGATTGAAGTGGCGTAGAATTGCCAGTTGTAACGTTAATTTCTAAAGTAGCAGGCAAACTTCTGCAGCCAGATTCTGACTGAAGTCTTTCTGCTGAAACTGTAATTGGTCCTGAGAAATTTTCTGTTGTATTTAATATAAAAAATGGACCTAATGTGTCTGGTTCAGGTAAAACGGTTGAAGACCAAACATAACTAAATCCATCTCCAATTTCAGGAGGATTGATATTGAAGTTTTGAAAGCGGGTGTTTCTGCAAGTATTATCTTCATCAAATGATTCAATTAAAGGTGCGTCAGGGAGTCTAAACAACTTAATTCTAAATATACTTTCCTCACTTTTACACCCATTTTTTTGTGCAAAAACTTTAATTGGACTACTTAATATCGAGCTTGCTCCAATAGAAGGAACCGCTGTAAAGAATAATGTGTTACCATTATTAGGAAGATTAATATCATTCGGGCTTTGGGAAACTGGAATAATTCCAACATTAGGACCTACAGTAGGTGATACCCAATTCCAACTGAAAGAATTTGGATCTTGCAAATTTGATTGAAACTTCACTTGTTCGTTAGTCCCAGTGCAAGCAAAGAAAAACTCACTTCCATCTGTTGCTATGGAATCAGGCTCCAAGAGTGAAACTTTTGGTTGTGAAAATATTCTAATCCCAAAATTTCCAGAAGTGGCACAAGAACTATCAGCAAGGGAAAGATTCCAATTAATATTGGACACTTCTTGCAAATTTGGATTTGCGCCATCATTATTTGTATTGTTTGCTGTAAACTGAGGTATCGTAGGAACTGAATTTTCATTAGGAACAACACCCGTTATTCCGTTGCTGGAAATACCTCCTATATTGGTAATATCCCAAGATAATAAAGCACTTGAAGGAGAAAAGGCCAAACTAATTTCCTCTGAAGTAGCCCCATGACAAAATTGATAAATAGAATCAGGTATTACATTAAACCTAGCTCCTGGTCTAACTGCTAGTGTAAAAGTAGCGGGTTCGCCTTCGCATCTAGCTGTTCCAGTTGCTAGCAAAAGAATCGAAGGAGTTACAGTAAAAGTTGATTGATTGTCAGTTACTGCATCTGGGTCATTGAATCCAATTAATAACGGTAAAGGCCCCACACCCGTGAACCCAAGAAAGTTGGGTGTTCCAGCAATTGTTGCAATTTGATCTTCAGTGCTGATCCAATCAAATTGAACTCCTCCTGAAATTTGAGTGTTAAAACCAATTTGTATTGTCGCATTATTGCAAGGTTTTGGATCTAAGGTACTTGTATTTGGAACAATTTCACCATCAAACAAAACACTCATCGTTGGATTTGGCCTAACTATAATCTGCTGATAGGGTACAAAAGTTGGAGTTGAGCATCCATTGGCAGTAGCTTTAACGGCTATATTGCCTGAAACGTCAATATTTGTATTATTTTCAGGAGTATACCCTGGCACAAATTGAGTATTTGTATTTGTTATGTTACCCCAAATTGCATTTGGAGGAGGAGGACTCAACTGCCACGTAAAAGTTGATCCTGAAACGTTGGATGTAAAATTAGTTTGAGAAACAGGAGCCCCACTACAAACCGTTATTGAAGGTGTGGTAGAAGGAATAATTTGAGGAATTGGATTGACATTAAAGTTTAACACGTTCTGAAGTGGTAAAGCTGAGCATGAGGCTGAACCTGCAAAGGTTGCGACTGGAGTAACTGTTAAAGTAACAGGTTGAGGGGTAACTCCAGAGGTAGGACTCATAATCATAACGAGTGGAGATATTGCACCACTTGTAGTACCGCTGCTTTGGCTAGGAGTTTGAAAATTAGCTGAGGGAGAGAAACTATAATTAAAAGCAATACTATTAGCTACTGTGGGAGAAGATAGGTTAATAGAAGTGGTGCTACTTCCATTACAAACATCTAAAATATCTGTAACAGGATTTAAAGTTGGAACAGGGTTAACTACTACTGTAGAAAGGGTTAACGGAGTAGGAACTAGTGGATTTGGACCTGCGGAACAGCCATCAACAGTAATACTTACAGTAACGTTTGCAGTTGTTGAAGAAGTAGAAGGACTTGTGGTTGGGTTAGGAATTGATATCGTTGTATTATTTAAATTGTTGGGATTGTTTGGAGAAAGCGTTGCAGCTCCAATATCTGGTGTGATATCAAAAACTATAGAAGCGGGTCCAGAATAATTCGGCGAATACAAATCAACATTTATAGGTATTGAAATAGCCTGATTTGTATTACTGCATTTAGGTGGAATAATAGTACCTAATGAAGTAATTACAGGCGAAGCTTTGATTCTTAATGCTAAATTGTTTACAGTATTCTGACTCTCGCATCCTGTTGCTTGGACTCTGACTTTAACTACTGCGTTATAATTTGTTAAACTTGCCGGGACATTAGAAGGTATGGTAAATGAAAAGGTAGTTCCACCACCAGTAAGAGGTGTAAAAGTTAAATCAGATAGACCTGTTGCCCAATCTATAGAAAACTGATCAGGAGTGCCTGTACTTTGAATTTGAACATTCTGAGTTTGACTTGTTGTGCTTTTACATACTTCGATTAAAGTTGGATTAATGGCACTGATAACAGGATTTACATTTATAACTAAAGAAGCATTGTTAATGCTATTTGCTGTTGGACAAGCTGAACTTGGAGTTGAAACTACTGCTCTATAAAATCTGGTTCCTGTAAATGAAGGAGTTAACATTGCACTTGGAGACAAAGTTGTACCACTTCCTGCAACTATTGGATTAGTAAAATTACTTGTAGTAGAATATTGCCATTGTATAGTTGTACCTGTTGATCCATTTAATTGGAGTCCCACTAAGCTTCCGAGGCTACTTTCACATAAAACTTGATTCACATTTGTGGAGCCGCCTATTAATCCAATTGTACCTCCAGAAGCACCATCAGTAATCACTACAACAATTGGTGTTGTTTGAACTGTGCAATTTCCTGAAGTCACTGTAATTGTATATGAACCAGCATCAGGAGTTGAAACACTGTTATTTGTAAAAGTTGGAGAACTTTGGGGCGTGCCAATAGTAACAGTACCCTTTTTTAAAGTATACAAAAATGTTCCAGCCCCATTACCTCCTGTTGGTGTAGAAGCTGTGAGAGAAAACGAATTCCCAGAACATAAACTTAATGTGTTTCCACTTTGTGGAGCAGGAGTACTTGAAATAGTTGGAGTAGATAAAGCAGGTGTAATTGTAACTGTAGCAGCTGCATTTGTAAATCCGCTGTTACGATTACAGGTATTTGCATCTGTTACTGAAGTTAAAGTGTAACTTGTAGTTACAGTAGGATTAGGTGTAATATTAAATGCTGTACCACTTGAAATATTAGAATAATTCTGCCCATTAACAACCAAATTAAATGGGCCAACTCCTGAGGTAGAGGTATAAGTTAATTGCCCAACTCCACTTCCACAAAATGAACTTGTAGAACTAAGGCTTCCTTGTGGAAGAGGAAAAATAGTAATTGTTGCTGATGCATCAGTAATTCCATTTGTTCTGCTACAACCATTTGCATCAACTATAGAACTTAACGTATAATTAGTGGTAGAAGTTGGATTAGGAATCGCGTTAAAAGGTGAGCCACTCAAAACGTTGGTATAACTTTGTCCGTTAATTACAAGTGAGAAAGGACCTACTCCAGAAGAGGAAGTAAATGTAAACTGACCTGTTCCAGTACCACATACAAAATTTGAATTCAAACTTCCTTGTGGTAAATTATTTACCGAAATTGTGGTAGTAGAACCAGTGAAGCCTGAGTTTCTAACACAACCGCCAACATCAGTTATTGAAGTTAATGTATAAGTAGTAGTCGTAGTGGGTGGAGGATTTGCGTTAAAAGCAGCTCCACTTACCACATTATTATAAGTTATTCCGCTTATAATCAACGTAAAAGGCCCATTGCCAGCGCTTGCTGTAAAAGTAAGTTGGCCAGGAGTGGTTCCGCAAATTGAACTAGAAGTAATGCTTCCTTGTGGAAGATTTCCTGTGGTAATTGTTGCCGATGGGTCAGTTATGCCAGTAGTTCTAATACAACCATTTGCACTAGTAATAGATGTTAATGTATAATTGGTTGTAGTTGAAGGATTTGGATTTGCATTAAATGGAGTTCCACTTATAACATTTAAATACTGTTGTCCACTAATAACTAAAGTAAAAGGTCCAGTTCCTGAAGTAGAGGTAAAAGTGAATTGTCCGGTACCGCTTCCACAAACAGAGTTACCAGTTAAACTGCCTTGAGGAACTGCATTTATAGCTATTGTTGCATTCGCATTTGTAAATCCTAATGTGCGCGCACATCCATTTGCATCAGTAACTGAAGTTAATGTATAACTAGTTGTAGATGATGGATTTGGATTAACATTAAAAGGAGTTCCACTAACTACATTGGTATATTGAACTGAATTAATAACAAGTGTAAAGGGACTAGTTCCTGCAGTTGATGTAAAAGTAAGTTGACCGGTTCCTGACCCGCAAATTGAATTAGCGCTTAAAGAACCTTGTGGGGAAGTATTAAAAGACAATGTTGTACTGGCTCCTGTAAAACCAGAAGTTCTTACACAAGTTGTTGTAGGATTTGTTGCAGAAGTTAAAGTATATGTTGTATTAACTGTAGGTACAGGATTAGGTTGGAAAGGAGTACCACTGTTTATGTTAGTATATAACACTCCATTAATAACAAGGTTAAAAGGTCCAGTTCCTCCTGCCGAAGAAATAAATGTCAATAAAGGATTTCCACCAGTTCCGCATAAAGAATTAGAGCTCAATGTGCCTTGTGGAAGCTGATTTACTGTAATCGTAGCGCTTCCAGAAATTCCAGAGTTTCTAATACAACCATTTGCATCTGTAATAGAGGTAATTGTATAGTTAGTGGAAGTTGTTGGATTTGGATTAGCATTAAAAGCTGTACCACTTATTACATTCGGATAAGTAACATTACTTGTACCATTAGAAATTACCAATGTAAAGGGGCCTGTACCCGCAGTCGAAGTAAATGTTAATTGTCCAGTACCAGAACCAGCACAAAATGAGCTTGTAGAACTAATAGTACCTTGTGGTAGAGGATTTATTGTAATGGTGGCTGAAGCATCTGTAAAACCGGTGGTTCGAGAACAACCGCCAGCATCAACTATTGAAGTTAAAGTGTAATTTGTTGTAGAAGATGGATTTGGATTTGCATTAAATGCGGTTCCACTTACAACATTAGAATAAGTTACTGCATTTATAATCAAAGTGAAAGGTCCTGTTCCTGCGGTTGCTGTAAAAGTTAATTGTCCGGTTCCTCCTGTACAAACTGAATTTCCTGCTATACTACCTTGTGGGGCGTTATTTACTGTAATTGTAGCTGAAGCATCTGTAAAACTGGAGGTCCTTGGACATCCATTGGCATCAACTATAGAAGTAAGGGTATAATTAGTTGTAGATGAAGGATTTGGATTTGCATTAAAAGCGGTTCCACTAACAACACTAGAATAAGTTACTCCACTTATAATTAAAGTGAATGGTCCTGTACCTGCGGTTGCAGTAAAAGTTAGTTGTCCAGTTCCACCTGCACATATTGAATTCCCTGCTAAACTACCTTGTGGAACAGGATTTAAAGTAATGGTAGCTGTTGCATCTGTAAAACCAGAGGTCCTTGCACAACCGTTGGCATCTACTACTGAAGTAAGGGTATAGTTTGTTGTAGATGAAGGATTTGGATTTGCATTAAATGCTGTTCCACTTACAACATTGGAATAAGTTACTCCACTTACTATCAATGTGAAAGGTCCCGTTCCAGCGGTTGCAGTAAAAGTTAATTGTCCAGTTCCACCTGTACATATTGGGTTTGCACTTAAAGTACCTTGAGGAGAAGGATTAACTGTTAAAGTAATTGTTGCGCTAGTTTGGGTTTGTGCTCCATTTACTGCAGTTACAATTACAGAGTAAACCCCATTATCAGCACTAGTTAAATTTGCTCCACTAATTGTCAAGGTGCTATCAGTAGCACCAGTAATGTTTGTGCTGCCTATTCTCCATTGAAATGTATAATCCTGCGTTGTATTAGTACCAGGAGCAGTAAAAGAAATACTCCCTCCTTCACAAACTGCCACAGCCAAAGGACTACCACTAGCTGCAGGAGCACTTGTTGGACTTCCACTCAAAGTAAATGGAGCGGCTTGAATAAGAGAAGAAAAGAAAATTAAAAAAAGTAAAATTGCTCTCATAGTAATCGATTTATAGTTTGATAATCTTTTTAGTTATTCTGTTTATTTGATTAGCTGCCTCAAAGTAGTAAATTCCTGACTTTAAAAACTCTAAGTTAAATGCGAATTGTTGTTCAGATGTATTTAAAAATTCTTGTAATACTATTTTGCCAGTTATGTCCTTGATTTGAACAAATGTATGTTTTAAAGTGAGATTTCCAAACCTAACATACATTATATCTTTCATTGGGTTAGGATAAATGTTGATTTCTTCACTTAGATTAGAGCTTAAAATCCCCACACTTAAATTTAGATTTTGGCTACTTACTGCAGAATCTCCGCAGGAATTTATAACAGTTGCTGATATTAAATAACTCCCATTTTCAGCATAACTGTGAATAATTGAATCTCCTTCTCCAAAAACACCATCACCGAAATCCCAAAAAACATCAGACGATGCATCCGCTTCAGTTAAGGTAAATAATAATTCATTGCTGTTGGCAGTATATTCAAAATCAGCAATAGGCTGAGGCAATTCAGGTAAAACAGTTATATTCAAAACTGTGTTTGATAAGCATCCATTTGAAGAAATTGCTTGTATGGTAACATTTGCGTAAGTAGTATCTGCTGTGATATTAGAACTCAAAAAAGAGGGAATAACATTAGAGTTTCCAGCTTGTAGTAAACCTATAGAGGAATTATTGTTACTCCAATTAAAATTTGAATTGGGTAATGAGGAATTGTAAATAATCTCATCTGTTGTTACTCCAGAACAAGTTAAAAACTCAGTAATTCCTGAAATAACAGGGTTAGGAAAAGCATTTAAATACAAAGTTGAAGATTGTCCAATACAACCATCAAAAGAAGGAGTGAAAATAATTGAATCTGAAATTGTTGCGTTCGTATTATTAATAAAATTAAATACAGGAACCGGATAAGAATTACCAGTAATGGCTAAATCAATTATTTGTTGGGCACTATGCTGCCAATTAAAAGTTGTATTACCCACATTTGAAGAAATTTGAATTGAAGAAGAATTTTGATTGCTGCACTTCTCCATTAAAGTTGATCCTAAAACAATTGTAGGAATGGGTTTAACATTGATGTTAAAACTCATAGTATTTCCCTGAGAACATCCTGCTTCCGCTGCTCGAACAGAAATTGCTGCAGAGTTTATACTATTACCTGTGTTTTGAGATAAGAAAGGTGAAATATTTCCTTGGCTTTGTGCTGACAAACCGATAGATGTGTTGTTATTCTGCCAAAAGAAAACACTATTAGCAATACTCGCTGCAAAAGAAGGTATAGTTACTTGATTTCCTGCACATAAATTAATTTCAGCTAGTTGATTAACTGTTGGAGACGGTCTTACTGTAATAGTCTTTACAAGAGTTAAGTCACCTAAACAACCGTTTGCCAAAGGAGTAACGCTTATAGCAGCAGTTAAAGGTAAGTTTGATAAATTTACAGCGGTAAATTGTGCTATATTTCCACTTCCTGAAGATTGTAAACCAATCAAAGAATTGGAATTTGACCAACTCGAAAAACTTGTATTTGTTACAGGACCGGAAAAAACTATTGTTTGTACTTGTCCACCATTGCACACTTCAACGTTTGGTAATAAGTCTGCGGTTGGTTTCGGCTTTACTGTAATTGTAGAAATAACTGTTGAAACGCCAACACATTGATTGGAAGTCGGAATTGCAGATATAGTTCCTGTAATATTCTGGTTTGTGGCATTTGCAGTTATAAACGAAGGAATATTCGAAACTCCAGAAGAAGCTAGGCCAATAGAGGCATTAGAATTTACCCACTGAAAAGTCGTATTAGGAACTGAACTTGTTAGATTAATAGCTGTAGAACTTACTCCTTCGCAAATAGATTGATTTGAAGCAGTAAATACATTTGGGATTGGCTTAACTGTAATTGTCGTAACATTTGTTGGGTCGCCAGCGCAGCCATTTGCGAATGGAGTTATGCTTATGATTGAAGAGATATCTGTAACAAAAGAGTTACTTGCTAAAAATCCAGCTATGTTGCCATTTCCTGAAGAAGGTAAGCCAATATTTGGGTTAGAATTTGTCCACTGTGAGAAAGTTGTATTTGGTAATGGGCCTGAAAAAACAAGAGGTTGCGTTTGAATACCACTGCAAACTGCTTGATTAGGAATTACATTTACGGTTGGTTTTGGAAAAACAGTTACTGTTAATTGAAAAGAAAATCCAGGAGGACAGGCACTATTTTGAGGAGTTATTGTATATACAGCTTGAGCTGAAGCATTAGAATTATTTGTTAGTGTTTGAGAAAATAAAATTTGATTTCCCGTAGTAGCCCCAGTTAAAGATCCAGCTGGAGATATTGCAGGTAAACCCCATGTATAGGTAACTAGAGGTGGGTTAATTCCAATGAAAAATCCACTACCGCTGCAAGCATTAAGTGTTGAGTTAGTAAAAGGACACTGTGCTTTTATTTCCCCATTAAAACGAAATATAAAAAATGCAAATAAAATAGTAAACTTAAGGCCACAAGATTTAAAGTTATGCAAAAATAATTTTATGCAAGTACCCAAATAATTACTGTTTAAATTTGTTTTCATTTGGCTTAAAATGATGATTGTTTTTTTACGAATTTAGAACTACTCATTTGTTTTCCTTGAAATTTTGGGTTTGATACTTTCGAAATAGGTTTTTTCATTTTCTTGATTTTCACTTACAATTTCACAATTATCAAAAAAATACTTGTATCGGAATGGTTGAATTTGATTAGCATCATCCGCAAAATTAGAAATGACCACATCTTCATCTAAACAATCATTTTTCCATTTACCATCAATTAGAATCTCATTATTAATAACTTGTTTCCCTTTGCCTGATCTTTTACCGTCAACAAATTCTCCTTCATACCAAGTATTAGAATTCCAAACAAATTTACCTTTTCCAGAAAACTTATTCTGATAAAACTCTCCAATATAATAGCTACTATCAGTATTTAATCTATTTCCCACGCCATTTAAAGCGTTATCTACAAAATAACCTTTTAAGACACTACTATCTTTCAATATTAACTCTGCCAAACCATTCAATTTTCCATCTCTAAATCCACCTCTTAATATTTGGCCCGAACCTGAATAAATTTCTCCCAATCCATTTAATTCATTTTTCTTAAAAACACCTTTAGCTAAGGTTTTATCCTTTCTCCTTTCAACACCTTCGCCATAAAGCCCCTCCTCATTAAAATAACCCATTTTGGAATTGCCAATTGCTTTATAAAAAACGCCAAAACCATCAGGTCTATTAAAAACCATTTCTCCCGTAAAATAAGATTCTGTGGCTGCCAAATCAAGATATTCATAAACAACTGAATCAATTACAAAACCTGCGTTTGGGTCTTTAATCCAACTTTCGACAGTAATAGTTGAAACAAATTCTTTGAGTTTTTCTTCACTAAAATTAAAGTCTGATACATTCTTTCTGATGTAATATATGCGAAGGTCACTTACCAATTTAATTAAAGCCTTATTTATAAAGGTATCATTAGAATTATTAGAATTTAATTTATTGGTTATTGTATTAATACTTTGTAATTTTTCTTCAAACTCTGATGGTCTGCAAGGGTAATTTACGTTTTGATATAAGGCGAGCTTTTCTTTAATTTCAATTAATGACTCACTTAACATGCATAATCTTAGTTCACCTTTCTGTTTCAATAACGGACTAATATATTCACCTGCAAGATTGATTAAAATCTCCAATTCCTTTTTATTAATTCTCTCATAAATATTATAGAAGACTAAATCAGCGCTTTCATTAGCAATTGGGAATCTTTTGAAATAGTCTAAAGAATAAAAATAATTATCAATTATCTTCGAATAGGAGTCTATTACCTCATTATCACTTAATTTAAATTCATTTAATAAATTGTAAAATTCTTTCTCACTTTCCGCCAATAAAATGTACTTAACTTTTGCTGGTTTAATATAATCAGGATTGTTATTATCAGCATAAAGATCTATAAGTGCTCTTAAATCACTCTTTCCAAGGAATTCACATCCTTTTATTATCTGTTCAGCATTGCATGGACTGAGCGGAAATACGCTGTAATAATTGTTAATATCCTTTAAATTATTTGGCTTGAAATTACTTTCTCTAGATTCTGAAATAGACCAAATTGAATCTTTTGAATTGATTATTTCATTGGGAATAAATTTAAACTTGTATTTTTTGTTTTTATTAAAATTTACTAACCACTGTTCATTTAAGTTATAACTCTTCAAATATTTAATTCTATCCTTTTTAATTAAATCAAAAAAAACAGAAGATAAAAAATAGGTTCCAGCAAAACCAGCTGAACCAATCACTGCATCAGAGTTTAACAATTCAATATTTCCAGAATTAATAATGTCTTTGTTGCTAATTGCAACATAAGCAACTGCTGCTCCTAAACCTACTTTAAAAAAATAACCAAAAACAGTACTTTTCTTTTTATAATATGGTTTTACAAAAACATCATAATTACCATCCACTAGTTTTAGGTTTGCAGAATACTTTGGCTTTTGTTTATAAAAAAGTTTACTGGAGCAAGACTGAAAAAGAATCAATCCAAATAAACAATAAATTACAAAAAAAACACTTCTCATCTAATCTTTATTTGAATCTTAATATCTATTATATTGGAATTAGTTTATAAATAAAAAGTATCTATTTATAATTTTAAAGATTAGCAATCCTCGCATTTACTTTTGCATTCCTTTAATTCTCCTTCAACTTTGCTTAAGTCCTCTTTTAACTCTTTAATCTTTTCGTCAACTTGTCCACTATTTCCCTCAAGTTCTAAAATCTGTTTCTTTAAATCTAACGTTGCCACTTTAAGATTTAGGTATTTCTTAAATAACTCCGTTAGTTTAAAACCAATTTTTATAGCAGTTGAATCATCTTTAGTGTATTCCTCGAAGTTTATCTTTTTGGTAATATCAATTGTTTCAATTTCTTTTAATACTCCAGATTTACCAAAATTCGAAATCTGTGCATCAAGTGAATCAATTTTATTTAATAGAACTTTTTCATTATCCTTAAAAACAATAAACAAATCAAGCTGTTTTTGTTTCTTTTCGCTCATATCGTTTTTAAATGAAAAGCTGAAAAATAATGTTAAACCTACAATAATAATTATTGTTAAAAACAACAGACAGAATTTTACTATTGCATCTGATTTTTCTTTGTAATTGAGTGCTTTCATATGTAGTGACAAATATATAATTTAGATTGAAGAAACAAAATTCTCACACTGATTTTAAGGAAAAAACAGTTAAATTAGGTATTAACACCTATTACATTGTTGATTAATAAAGAAACTAACTACAAAAAGTAAAACTATTCTGATGGGTATTAATAACTATAACGAAAAAATACACATCATGATAAATAAACCATTTAAACTGGATAGTTAATTAAATGATAAATAAATAATTATATTAAAGCTAATTATAAGTTTATCTGTTCTTATTTAGTAAACAAATTAATTATCACATAATAGTTTTTTAAATAGCTTAATATTAAAGAGTATTTATTTTAATTTAAAGCTTTTTTTGATAATTAAATTAAACAACCTTTATATATTTTAGGGTTATATAAAATAATAGGAATTGAAATGAATGTAAAGCGCAATAATTAAAGATATTAATAATTTGAAATTGCTCTATTAATGCAATTAAAATAATTATTGATAGCATTCACTCAGAATAATCAATACAAATACTTTTAGTTTATATTATATTTTCAATAAAGTTGGATTTTATTGAAATAAATTTAAAATTTAGAAAAGTTAAATTCAAAAGGAGATAGAATCATCTTTCGTGCAAGCAAACGAATGAAATTTCAAATGCCCAATCTTTGTTTTTAAATCATAAGTTGGGTTAATAAATTCATTCTCAATTAATTTAATTAACAAAAAAAGCCGAAGTAACTTAATACTTCGGCTTTCAAAATTTATATTTCTAGCTTATGCTTGTGCAGTTGGACCTCCAAAATTCATAGGAATTGGGGGCATTGTGTCTGCTTTAATTGTACCATTTGCATTTTCATACTTTGCAATGTTCTCTTTTAATGCTTGCAACAGTCGTTTAGCGTGTTGAGGCGTTAAAATAATACGCGACTTAACTTTTGCTTTTGGAACACCAGGAAGCATTTTTATAAAGTCTACTACAAACTCTGAATTAGAGTGTGTAATTATTGCAAGGTTAGAATATACTCCTTCAGCAATTTCTTCTGAAAGTTCTATGTTCAATTGTCCATCTTGAGGTTGCTCAGTGTTCATTTCCATTTTTATAAGTTATTGAGCAACTTCTTCTTCTCTTCTTTTCTTAGATGCCATCAAGGCATTGAACTCCTCTTGAGAACCTACTACTATGTTTTCGTATTCTCTTAAACCTGTACCTGCTGGAATTAAATGACCAACGATTACGTTTTCTTTCAAACCTAATAATTCGTCTGACTTTCCGCTGATGGCAGCTTCGTTCAACACTTTTGTAGTCTCCTGGAAAGAAGCAGCAGAAATAAAGCTCTTCGTTTGTAATGAAGCCCTTGTAATACCTTGAAGCACTTGAGTAGCAGTTGCAGGAACAGCGTCTCTTGCTTCAATCGTTTTCATATCCTTACGCTTTAGCATAGAATTTTCATCTCTTAACTTACGCGCAGTAATAATTTGCCCTGGTTTTACTGAGTTAGAATCTCCTGACTCCAACACTACTTTCTTATCGAAAATAAAGTCGTTTTCTTCCTTGAAATCTAGTTTGTTAATAGTTTGACCTTCCAAGAATTTAGTATCTCCTGGATCTTCAATCAACACTTTACGCATCATCTGACGAACAATAACCTCAAAGTGCTTATCATTGATTTTCACACCTTGTAAACGGTAAACTTCCTGAATTTCATTTACCA
>Ga0247831_1004612_pt1 | contig 18151 bp, 13 predicted proteins | sample LaCruzMarch2015__9_FD_192406 | JGI IMG/M metagenome (GOLD analysis project Ga0247831, IMG submission 192406) | Freshwater microbial communities from meromictic Lake La Cruz, Castile-La Mancha, Spain - LaCruzMarch2015_1m | ecosystem: Environmental > Aquatic > Freshwater > Lake | place: Spain... | reverse complement strand
ATTATTCCGAATTTATTTAAGTTGTTTACGCAGCTGATGAAAATTCACTTTTTACCGAATAAATCACGAGATGTGGTTGCTCAAACTTTGGGTGTTCATCCTTTTGTAGCCGGAGAATTGACCAATCAGCGCAATAATTATGATCCTAAAAAATTAGCTCAAAACATTGCGACACTTCACGAATACGATTTAAAGGCTAAAGGAGTTGGAAATTCAACCTTTCCTTCAGGGGAATTGATGCGCGAAATGACGTATAAACTTTTGTATTGATGGCCTCTTTTTTCGCACCTGAAATCATTTTAGAAACGAAAGTTTACACACTTTCCGAGGAAGAATCAAAACATTGTGTGCGCGTTTTACGCAAGAAAAAAGGAGATTTTTTAGAATTATTGAATGGTAAAGGAGTGCAATTGAAAGCGCGCATCATTGACGATAATCCAAAAAAGTGTTCTGTAGAAGTGCTCGAAGCTATTTTGCATACAGAAGCTTCAACTGAAATTCATATTGCTGTTGCTCCTACAAAAAATATGGACAGAATTGAGTGGTTTTTAGAAAAAGCAACAGAACTGGGTTTAACAAAATTGACTTTCTTAAAGTGCGCCAACAACGAGCGAAATAACGTAAATTTAGAACGCATCCATAAAATTGCAGTGGCTGCGATGAAGCAATCCAAACGTTTCTATTTACCTGAAATTGAAGATTTAAAATCGGTAACTGCTTTTATTAATGAAACTCCAAAAGCATACATTGGACATTGCTACGAAGGAGAAAAAGCGCCGTTAAAATCAATGAACGAATTTATTCCCTTTTTAATTGGTCCAGAAGGCGATTTTTCTGAAACAGAAGTAAAATTAGCGTTAGAAAAAAGCTTCATTCCTATCAATCTTAGCGAAAATCGTTTGCGAACGGAAACTGCTGCGTTGACGGCTGTTTTTGGTTTGGTTTATTGAATTTTTATTGTGTTAAAGTATAGCAAAAGAATAAAGTCTTAGAACAACATTTTTCTCAAATATGTAACGTTGCAATAAATCATCAGTTTATAAAAAATACTTATAAAAAGCCACCACATTCACTTTGATTTCATCTAGCTGAATTGTTTCTTCATTGTCAAAAGTGATGATTGTTCCTTCCGATACTTTCAAAAAGCGACAAGCTTCTACTAAGCCTCGAAGTTCACGTTTTTTAGTGTCAGAATCTTCTAATTGATAAACAACTTGAAAAGGGAAGAAGTTACCTTCTTTCTCAAGGATGAAATCACATTCGTATTTCGTTTTGAAATAGAAAAGTTTGTTACCTTGTTTCAGTAATTCAAGGAAAACCATATTCTCAAACAGTTTACCGTTGTTTTTGGAAACTGAAAATTCAATCGCTGAAAGTAAACCTGTGTCGATAACATACGTTTTCTTTTCGCTTTTCGCTTGCTTTATTTCGGAGTAGTCAAACTTGTCTATTGATTGTGTTAAAAATACAGCGTTGCAATGGTCGTAAAATTCATATAAATAGTTGTTACTTATTTTATATCCCATTGACTTTAAATCTCTAAATGTTTTATTGATGGAAAACGGAACAGTGACACTTGCAAATATCTTCTTGATAAAAAAGCGAAGAACATCGATTGCGCGCACATTATAGCGTTCCACCACATCGCGAAATATCATCACATTAAAGTATTCTTGTAATAATTTTATACGCGTTGGTTTTTCGAGTACTATCGTTTCAGCAAAACCACCGTTGTACATAAATTCTCCTGCGTAATGGATGAGTTTGCTTCTTTGTTGCTGCGTTTTTGTAGCTTTTTCAACGTTCAGTGCGTTGAGGTATTCACGAAAACTCAATGGAAAAACAGTGTAACTCAAAGAACGACCACGTAAGGCAGTTGCGATTTCACTACTCAATAATTTTGCGTTTGAACCTGTGATATAGATGTTTCTAGTTTTCGTATCATAAACGCGACGTATGAATTTCTCCCAACCTGTTACATTTTGTATTTCATCAAAAAAGAGATGCGTATTTTCCCAGTCTAAGTCGGGGTACAATTCATTAAATGCCTGAAGGATAAAATCTAATTCATCTGTTTCAGCTCGTAGTCGCTCATCTTCAAAATTGATAAAAAGTATATTTTTACGTTCAACTCCACTATCAAGTAATTGATTTATAAGTTGATACAATAAGTAGGTCTTTCCGCTTCGACGAGCACCTATTAGGCTGATTATTAATTTTGTGTTTAATGGTATTGTTTGTTCGCGTAAAAAACCGCTCTTGAAATTTAGCGTTTGATTCTCTGCTATTACCTCTTTGAAACGTTCTTTCATTGTTACTATTTACTTTTTTTTACGAAACAAATTTACAATTATTTAGTTTAAAAAAGTAAATTAAATTTAAAATATTCGTAAATTTTAATAAATTTCAAACAAAAGTTTCTTAAAATAAACGAAATTTTACTAATTTTTGTTTGAAATTTAGAATTACTGCATTGAATTTAATATTTGAATTCTTCTTCGTAGCGGACTAAACTTTCCACTTTCAATTATCACTTCTCAACTTATTTCATTTTCAAAACTTATCTTTGCACATTAAAACAAAAACAAAACATGAGTCATTCTGAACTTTCTGAACAAGAAATCTTACGACGCGAGTCACTTCAAAAATTACGCGATTTAGGCATAGATCCTTATCCAGCGGCACTTTATCCTGTTAGCGATTATGCAACAGACATCAAGCAGAATTTTGAGGACGGTAAGCAGGTTTGTTTGGCAGGTAGAATGATGAGCCAACGTGTGATGGGAAAAGCTTCTTTTGCTGAATTGCAGGATGCGTCAGGAAGAATTCAAGTGTATTTTAACCGCGACGAAATTTGTCCGGGAGAAGATAAAACGCTTTACAATGAAGTGTTTAAGAAATTACTGGATTTAGGTGATTTCATTGGCGTGAAAGGTTACGTTTTCAAAACACAAGTAGGGGAGACCTCCGTTCACGTGCACGAATTTACGGTTTTGAGTAAAGCGTTGCGTCCTTTGCCGTTGCCAAAAACAGATGCTGAAGGAAATGTGCACGATGCGTTTACGGATGCAGAATTGCGTTATCGTCAACGTTACGTTGATTTGGTGGTGAATCCAAAAGTGAAAGATACGTTTATTAAACGCTCTAAAACCATTAGTTCGATGCGTCACTTTTTTGACGGGTACGGTTATTTAGAAGTAGAAACACCGATTCTTCAACCGATTCCAGGTGGAGCAGCAGCGCGTCCGTTTATTACACATCACAACGCATTGGATATGCCATTGTATTTGAGAATTGCCAACGAATTGTATCTGAAAAGATTGATTGTTGGTGGATTTGATGGTGTTTATGAATTCGCAAAAGATTTCCGCAACGAAGGAATGGACCGCACACACAATCCAGAATTTACGGTGATGGAAATTTATGTTTCCTACAAAGATTACAACTGGATGATGGAATTCACTGAGAAAATGATCGAGCGTGTTGCCTTAGATGTTTGTGGAACGACAGAAATAAAAGTGGGCGACAAAGAAATTTCCTTGAAAGCGCCATTTGCACGTGTTACCATGCGCGATGCGATTTTGCATTTCACAGGTTTTGATATCAATGGAAAAACGGAAGAGGAATTGCGTGCAACTTGTCAAAGTATAGGAATTGAAACGACTCCTTCGATGGGTAAAGGAAAATTGATTGATGAATTGTTCGGTGAGAAATGTGAAGGAAACTACATTCAGCCAACGTTTATCACGGATTATCCGATTGAAATGTCGCCGTTGTGTAAACGTCATCGTGAAAATCCAGAGTTAACGGAGCGTTTTGAGTTGATGGTGAACGGTAAAGAAATTGCAAATGCATATTCCGAGTTGAATGACCCAATCGACCAACGTGAGCGTTTTGAAGAACAATTAGGTTTGTCTGAAAAAGGTGACGACGAAGCGATGTTTATCGACCAAGATTTCTTACGTGCATTGGAATATGGTATGCCACCAACGTCAGGAATGGGAATCGGAATTGATCGTTTGGTGATGTTGTTGACGAATAATTCTTCGATTCAAGAAGTGTTGTTCTTTCCTCAAATGCGTCCTGAAACGAAATCGGTAAAAATCGAATTAAACGACAACGAAAAAGCGATATTTGATCTAATGAAAGTTGAAAAAGAACTTGAATTACCTGAATTGAGAGCTAAATTTGAAATGAGTAATAAAGCGTGGGATACGAGTATTAAAACCTTGACAAAAAATAATTTAGTAAAAGTCACGAAGGAAGAGGAGAGGTTGATAGTGAGGATTGCAGATTAGAAGATTACAAATTGCAGATTAATTTTCAAATTAACACATTTTCAAATTTTCAAATATTCGTTCTCTCATTGTCTCATTTCTCGTTCCCTCATTTCTCATAAAATCCTAAAGTCCTAATGTCCTAACGTCTTAAAATCCTCAAGTCCTCAAGTCCACCAAAAAAACTACCAAATGAAACAGTTAATTTTTTTCTTGTTTTTCTTTATTTCATACTTCCAGCATGCTCAAATATGGGTGAAGCCGAATGCAACTTGGCATTATGATTTTTCAACTATCAGTTCTGGTGGATTCATGAAAATTCAGCACATAGCGGACACAATAATTGAATCGAAAAACGCCATGGTGCTTGAAACAACAATGTATGAATTTATAGCTGGTCAAAATGGAATAATCTATTTTTACTTTTCTGATACCCTCCAAAGGAACTATACTTACGTCAATGGTGATACCGTTTTTTATTGGAGGAACAACAAATTTGAGGTGTTGTATAATTTCTCAGAAGTAGCTGGTAGTGGATGGATGTTGGGTTCTGAATTAGAAGAGATGAACATGTGTGATGACACTTCTACTGTTGATGTTATAAGCGAAGAAATTGTCAATATTTCGGGGACAAATTATAAATCACTGACTTTAGAATCAAATAATTCTTCACCATTCAGATTTGATGGTAAATTCAACGAGCGCTTTGGTGCTTATGAAGAAGATTACTCCCCCTGGAATTTTTTATTTCCCAAATTCGCATCGTGCGACCCTGGTATAGCGGTAGAGTATTATCGGTTTAGTTTTAAGTGCTTTCAAGACGACGAACTATTTTACAATCCAAGTGGCGAAGATTGTGAGTATTTTTTGAATCATGCAGGATTAGCTGGTTTAGAGAAGAATAGTGTGAGTATCTCCCCAAACCCAGTTTCTTCAAACGAGAAAATAACAATCAATGCTCAAGGCAATTACACAATAGTTGATATTCAAGGAAAAGCAATACTGAAAGGAACAATTGAGAATAACTCAGTACAATTAATTAATGTTGAAAGTGGAATTTATTTCTTTATTTTGAAGAATGAAAATGCGGTTTATAAAACTAAATTTCTTGTTAGGTGATGGTGATTTGTTAGTTCAAAATCTTCAGCTTCGTTCCCTCATTTTTCATTCTCTCATAAAGTCCTAATGTCTTAATATCCTAAAGTCCTAAAATCCCAAATTCCCCAAAATGAAAACAAAAGAAGAAATAGTAGAAAACTGGTTACCTCGTTACACGGGGAAAAAACTAGAAGAATTCGGGCAGTATATTTTGCTAACGAACTTTGGTGGTTATGTAAAAATGTTTGCTGAGAAATACAACGTTGAAATTGACGGGCAAGAACGTCCGATGCAGTCGGCAACAGCAGAAGGAATTACGATAATTAATTTCAGTATGGGAAGCGCAATGGCAGCAACTATAATGGATTTGTTGTCAGCAATTCAACCGAAAGCAGTACTTTTCTTAGGGAAATGTGGTGGATTGAAAAAGAAAAATGAAATTGGAGATTTAATCTTGCCAATAGCTGCAATTCGTGGAGAAGGAACATCGAATGATTATTTTCCAGCGGAAGTTCCTGCTTTGCCATCGTTTAATCTTCAAAAAGCGATTTCTCACACAATCCGTATGGCGGGAAGAGATTATTGGACAGGAACGGTTTACACAACAAATCGACGTGTTTGGGAGCACGACGAAGCATTTAAGGAATATTTGCGCACCATTCGTGCAATGGCAATTGATATGGAAACTGCGACGATTTTTAGTGTAGGTTTTTACAACGAAATTCCTGTTGGAGCTTTGCTTTTAGTGAGCGACCAACCAATGATTCCCGATGGTGTGAAAACAGAAGCAAGCGATGCGAAAGTAACGACAGAATACGTTGACGATCATTTAAATATCGGTATCAATTCCTTGAAAGAAATTCAAAATTCTGGAAATTCTGTGAAGCATTTGAAGTTTTAATCTAATTCGATTTAAAAGTCAGGATTTGTAAATAAATCCCCGTTTCGTTTAATTGTCCGTTCAGCCAACTGCGTCTTTTTCTTTTATGAATGGGTGAAGAATAATTGGCAAACAAAAAACGGTTAGCGTCTAATCTGATAATGGATGGAAATGCTGTATCGCCCGCGCCAGGGAGGTTCATGACCCATTCCACGGATCTTTTTTCCTTATTGATTTTATACAAAGCAGTTGTTTTTGGGGTAAGTGAAAATCCAATCCAATTTACCAATCGTTGGTGCGTAATCGAGGAATTTAATCTCGCTTTTCGAAACGGTTTTTTACCCAGTTGTTTTCTACCGATGAGGAAAATATCGTTTTGAAAACGGAACATTTTGGGCGACATGTAGCAATTATCATCAGACCTTAAAGGAAATTCCCATCTACCTAAATCCTTTTTTGAAGCAAAAACGACGTGAGAGCCAAATCCAGTTTTGTCGCCATCTTCCAGACGTGTAACTGCCCAAATATTCGTGTCTTTGTCAAATTCGAATGCTGTTTCTGAAACACCACCTAAATAAACTTCAGATTGCTTACCAACAGGAAAAAAATCTTTCCCATTTTCAGTAGAATTAAAGTGCAATTTCACTTTGCTCTCGTGTTTTAAATCGTAATGTGAGCCAATATAACTTGTGAGAAATGTTTTTCCTAATCGATTTTTGAAGTCCCAATGAACTTCACCTTTTTCAAGGACTGAATCCGGACCGTTCCATGTGCCATTTCCATTGGATTCGTAAAGTGAAATGCGCTCAGGTTTAAATTCTGTCATTTTCGTTCCTGCGCTGAAACAGTAAAAATGCAATTTATCGCCGATTGGAATGAGAAATGGCTCTCTAAAATCCCGCCCTTTGAAAAATTCTAATTCTTTATTCCAATGCTCTCCATCCGAACTTGATATAATAAACATTCCTGTTTCTTTTGACGCAAAATGGGTTTTTCCTGTGCGAAAAGCAACGTAAATTTTCTTTTTAAAAATGGCGATGGAAACGTTGTTATTTGATTTACCAATTTTCACGTTTTTTGGAAGATAAATCGAAGGAATTAACCAAAAAGGCTCTGATTTTTCAATGCTGTATTTGGAATCTATTAATGAAGAATTGTCAAATTGAAAGGGATCATCTTGTGCAACATCTAAATTTGGAAGCAACGTTTTTAAGGTTGATTGCACTTCCATTTTACCTCCATTTTGAAAGTTTTTAGAAGAATTGCATGCACTTAAAATCAAGCAAATAAGTAAAGTGAATGTGATTTTATTTCCCATGATCTAAGTTAAGAAAAATTTAGAAAAATGCTCTAATTTCCATTCCACCACTGTGGATTGTTCGCGTATTTTCTGATTTACGTCCCAAGTATTGAATGGTCATTTGCAAGTTTTTGGAAATTGTTCGTTGATAGCCAAAATTCCAAGTATAATTCACACCAGGACGAAGCGATTCTAATAACTCAAACCCAATTGCCGAGTTTGGATTTCCAACAAAATTTAACTGAATGGTTTTAAATTCTCCTTGCAAACTACCTTTTTCCGTTTGGTTGAATTTCAAGTTGCTACCAATTTCTAACAAGGAACACGTTTCTCCGCCAAGATTTTGTGCATTTACTTTGTTTCCAATTCTACTATCAATTCCAATTCTAAAATTTGTCGAAGGCTGATAAATCAAGCTCGGCTGAATAAATCGAAAACGATAATCATAATTTCTACCAACTGTGTAATCGGCAGCAGAGAGTTTTTCGCCACTTTGAGCTTTCGTTTCGATTGAAAATTTTGGTGTCAAATTCCAGCGAATAGAAACATCGTGAGAAGCGTTTTTTCGGGAATCAAACCCACTTGCCAATAAATTTTTCGTGCGCGAATCTTGAAAGGTATATTCTGCAGTAATCACACTTGAAGTACGATTGAAAAACAAAGTGTTACGAACGGTTGAGCCAGCACTTACAAGTCTAATATCTTCAACATCAGTTGCAAAAGGATTAAAAGCAGTATTGATATCGAAGGCATTCAACTTACTATTGATGCGTAAACGCGCTTGATTGGAGAAAAACGAAAGCACTTTTAAAACACCTTTTTTAGCACTCCACAATTTTTCTGGTCGCCAAAAAACACTTTGATTAAACTCGTTGGAATAGGTTTTTACGTATTCGTTACTCGGTGTAAAAATGCGAATATAACTCGCTTGATCGACGAATTGTGCAATTTCAAACTCGTTCAAATCTTTGATTCCGTCGCTGTTATAATCTACCCAGGTGTAAATTCCTTGACCATCGTTCACTTTTAAATATTGGAAAGTTCTTTTCTGTTCTAACCCAGAACCAACTTCGTAAAAAGTAGTTAAGGTCAAAGCTGATTTCCACCAGCGTGCTTCGTAATCAAAACGTCCAACTAAAGAATTTTCAGGAGATTGTTGGAGTAGGAGTGAGTCTTTGATTTTCAAGGAACGATAAGAGGTTAGAATGGTTAGTTTTTGATTTTTAAGCGACAATAAATTAATTTCTCCACCGGCAGTTGTCGCTTTTGCAACGCCCACTAAATCAACTGAATCTGCTTTTTGATCGTAGCGTTCTCGGTAGAAAATTTTATAAGAATTCCCGCTTGAATCGCCTTTTGAAATGAAAAATTGTTGGTCGTAAAATTGATAACTTGTGGTTTGAATTGTTGAATTCGTCCCTCTAAAAAGATTGTATTCGTGGTCGTCAATAAAACCAATTTTGAACAATTTAAAATCTTTTGACATGCTTGCTCGATGTCGGATAAATTGATTGCTTTGGTTTAAAAATGAGGAATTTTCAGTCGATTTCAAGGCGCTACCATCCCATTTTAAATTCCAACCTTTTTGATTCCAATTTCCCTCTGTTGCAATTCGATTTCCTTGATATTGATTACTTATCGAATAGCGTTGCCCCTCCAAATTTATCCTTCCAAAGTCTTTGTTTTTGAGTGTTGTGCCCACATTTGCACTTAATTGCTGACCAGTAAAACCTTTGTTTCTAGTGTTCCAATCTCTATCAAATTCCACCTTTCGATACTGTTCAATAAGACTAAAGTTTGTGCTTAGATATTCAATTTCTGCTTTGCTTTCGAGTTGCCACTTAGGAATGGAATCTTTTCCCAAATTTAATTTATGCAATACACGCGTCATTTGTGCAAAGCCTTGATCGTTTTCTTTTTGGATTTTAGAAAAAGTGTTTACATCGTTGTTAGAGAGCGCACTTTCTGTTTCAATACTCACGGATTTCGATAGCTTAAAAAGTGCGCCTGCGCTAATAACTTGCTTTTGTTTTGGCGTAATAATTAATCGAGCAGGAGCATAATTTCCTTGAGAAATACCATTTACTGGAGCAATCCATTTGTATACTTTTCCAAGCGCATTGTATGAATCAAGAATGTAATCACCATTGTTTTGCCCCACCAATTGAAAACTCGCGCGGTATTTTGCATCGGATGGCAAAACGCTATAAACCAAAACGGAATCATAGCCTAATGAATCGGTAAGTCGATACAAAATCTGATTTTCAATAAAACCAACAGAGTCAATACTATTAATTTGTGCTTGACTTAAATCGTCGCCAATTTGTCCGAGATAGAATTTTTGTGAGGGACTTAAGGTTTGTTGTAAGGATTGATTTTTGGCATCTTGCTCACTGTAAAAATTGAACCATAAATCGACTTTTTTACTTGTAAAAGTTGTTGAATTTTGCACTAATGACCTTGCATAATTTTGATCTGAATATTGAAATTCAACTACAATTCGCGTGTCTTTCGTAATTTGATTGCGGGAAGTAAACGTCAATTCAGAAGAATTATAATCAATTACATAATCAAATTCTTGACCTCGAACCAACAATTTTCCATCGATATAAACACGTTCTGTTCCTGCAAGAATGAGAATAAAAGGTTCATTTTCGCTTCCCACCAAACGATAAGGTCCTTGATTGGCTTCAATTCCTTGAATGATTTGACGGTTGAATTTACCTTTTGAAAGTGCCCCACTGATTTGAGTTTGTAATTTATTTCCTTTAAGTGTTAACCACGAATATTCGCCAGTTAAACCTTGCGCTCGTTTTTTATAAGTAAGAAAATAGCCTGTTGGTTTCGAAAGCCAAAAATCCCCAGCAACGACTTTGAGATTATCGTTGTAAACTTGAATAAAAACTTGGTCAAATTCCTGCAATTTATTCGTGTTTCCATCTGGTTGAATCGGTAAATTAGCATCTGAAACCGAAGCAATAACTTTAAGATTAGGTGCAATATTCCCTGTTAATTCAAGGTTTAAAGATGAGTTTACACCCAAATCTTGATTGTTACCAAAAGAAACGCCGCGAGAAATACTTCCGTTTTTCGTTAAATCTGAACCACCAAAAAAATCATTGACCGTATACGTATTTTCAATTTTGAATTTATCTCGGTCACCTTTGTTTTCTTGGTAAATGATAGTTGTGTCGCGCTTTTTTATTGTTTTATTAAATTCAAATGGAAGCACTTGATAGCTAAATGTTAGCGTATCCGTTCTGTTTTTGTTAAGCTTAAAGCTGTTGGTTGAATAATTAAAATCGTACTCATTTTTAGAGAGCGTATCTTTTCCAGACAAGACCTCGAATGAATTTGGATAAATTGTAAGCGTATCAATTTGAAAAGATTCCTTGCTTGCAACTTTTTGAAATTGTCGTTTACTTGAAAACTGAGCCGATGACAGAAAAGGCAAAAGACTTAGTAAAAAAGCAAAAAATAATTTAGATCCAAACGTCATTCTACACGAATATACAAGCTGTGAGTTAAATAACGTTTTTAAGGAGAATAATTGTGTGTTAGAAGAATCATCTTAAAAATCACTAAAAGTCAATAAATGAACTCCTTTTTTAGCTTTTAAATGATGACTAAGCATTGCTTTAGCTAATTTTTCTTTGCTTACACTGTGGTATTTTTTAAGATTACCAACCATTAATAGGTCGAAAACAGTCGACAATTTTTGGAAAAATAATTCAGCAGGTCGTGACTCTTCTCTTGTTCCAATTAGCATAGAAGGTTGGTAAATATAAGTGGAGTCAAAACCAATTTTGATTAAATCTTCTTCAATTTCTCCTTTAAGTTTAGTGTAAAATATATTGGATTTTGAATTTGCACCAATCGCACTAATCAAATGAACTTCTTCTATGCCATTACTTTTAGCCAAATTAGCTGCACGTAATGAAATTCCGTAATCAATTGCACGATAATCCGCAAGATTGGGTGTTTTTTTGCGAGTTGTCCCAATACAAAGAAAAAGTACAGATCCGACAAAATCAGTAGTGTATTGTTCTAATTGCTTAAAATCCAAAACAATCTGATGAAGTTTTTCATTTGAAATTGGTAACGTTTTTCTTACAAAAACAGTAACCTTAGAAAATGAAGTATCTGCGAGCAATAAGTGAACTAATTGATTGCCAATTAGCCCACTTGCGCCAATTATTATTGATTTTTTTGAGTGATTTGACATTTGAATACTTTGATTTCAAAGGTAGTTCGATTTATTCTTTTACGTTTCTATAAATCCAATTTATAAACAGCTGAAAGGTTTTTATTGTCTTTAATTGTGATTTTTAAGTCGTTGATTAAACCGTCTTTTACATCATAAACCCACCCATGAACGTGTACTTCTTGTCCACTTTCCCAAGCGCCTTGAACAATGGAGGTTTTCGCTAAATCAAGTACTTGTTCCATTACGTTTAATTCTACAAATCGATTGAATCTTGCCTTTTCATCTTCGATATCATTCAGCTCTTTTTGGTGAAAACGATAAACGTCTTTGATATGACGAATCCAGTTGTCAATGATGCCGACGTGTTTGTTAGTCATTGCGGTTTGAACTCCTCCACAACCATAATGACCACAAACAATGATGTGTTTTACTTGCAAAACATTTACTGCATAATCAAGCACAGAAAGTAAATTCATATCTGAATGTACGACCATATTCGCAATGTTTCTGTGAACAAAAACTTCTCCTGGTTCCGCACCGATTATTTCATTTGCTGGTACGCGACTATCCGAGCAACCAATCCATAACACAGGTGGTTTTTGACCATTTGCTAAGCGATTAAAGTAATTAGGATCATTTTTTGTTTTTCTAGCAACCCATTCTTTGTTGTTCTCTAGTAATTTATTATAGAATGCTTCCATTTTTATTTTCAGTTATTTAGTTTAATATTTATTATTTGAAGTTGAATATTTTTATTTTTTGAGCCGTAGTTTTGAAAATCAGTAAGAAGTTCAATAACATCGTAGTCTATTGATTTACAATTACTACCGTCAATAATAAGTTTTGAATTCGTTGGTATTTTTTCTAAAATATCTATAATTCCAGCCTTGTTTAAAAAAGTAACTTCCTCAGAAAGTATCACTTTAATTTCATTCGTTGAAGTTTCTTTTTTGAAGTTATTTTTGTAGTTCTTTTTGAGAATGTAAAAAATAGAAATTGCCAATCCTATTCCAATTCCTTTCAATAAGTCGGTTAAAAGCACACCAATAATTGTAGTTGCAAAAGGAATAAATTGTTCCCAGCCAAGTTTGTACATTGATTTAAAAAGGGAAATTTTAGCAAGTTTGTACCCAACCATGATTAATACACCGGCAAGTGCTGCCAAAGGAATCATATTGAGTAATTGTGGAATAAAAACTATTGCTATGAAAATTAACATACCATGAACAATTGTTGAAAGTTTGGATTGTCCACCTGAATTAATATTTGCAGAACTTCTAACAATTACTTGAGTAACAGGTAAACCTCCCAAAAATCCACTTACTATATTCCCAATTCCTTGAGCTTTTAACTCTCTATTTGTTGGTGTTGAGAATTTCAAAGGATCTAATTTATCTGTAGCTTCAACTGATAACAACGTTTCTAAACTACCCACTAAGGCAATCGTTAATGCAATGATGTAAACATTTGGATTGTTTAAATAAGAAAAATCAGGAAAAGTGAAAAAACCCAGAAAATCATCAATTGATTTCGGTACAGGAAGTTGAACTAAATGAATGGAAGTAACTTTTAGATTTTTATCAATTGTTCCAAAAAGATTATTCAATAGTATCGAAATAATAACTACAATTAAAGCTCCTGGAATAACTGATAAAAATTTGTTTTTCTTCAACCATTTTGTGTCAAATAATACGAGAATTAGAATAGAAATAACTCCAATTATTATTGCGCCAAAATGCAAAGCTTGAAGTGAGTAGTATATTTCTGAAAAGGTATTATGTCCATCTTTTTGTAGAAATGAATCGTCGCCAAAAAAATCTTTATCATAACCTACTAAATGTGGTATTTCTTTCAAAATCAAAGTGATACCAATCGCAGCCAACATTCCTTTTATGACAGATGAAGGAATGTAATTAGCGATTATTCCTGCTTTTAGGAAACCAGCAATAAGTTGTAGGATACCAGAAATAACAACTGCTACTAAAAATGCTTCGTAACTTCCTAAGGTTGTTATTGCAGCTACAATGATTGTAATTAACCCAGCTGCTGGACCTGAAACGCCAAGTCGCGAACCACTAAAAAAGCCAACAACAATTCCGCCAACAATTCCAGCTACTAAACCTGAAAACAAGTTTGGCAAACCATCAATTCCCTCAACAGAAGTGGAAGCTAAACCAACACCTAAACACAAGGGTAAGGCAACTAAAAATACAACTAAACCTGCTGGCAAATCTTTTTGCCATGTTTTAAAATGAATCATAAAAATTAAATTAATTAAAGAATAAATTGACTTTAACTAATTTTTTTAGGCGGGGAATAAGGAATAAGAGAGAAATTATTCGAATTAGAATTTTCTTTTAATTCAAGCGATGATTTTGAACTAAAATTTAAAACTGAAACTAAATTATATTTGAAACCTATGGAAACAATTTCCTCTGAGGTTTCTTCAATTACCTCCACTAAACTCTCAGTTTCTTCAATTGCTTGAGAATTAGAATCTAATTGTTTAATTATAGTTTCGTTATGGAAATGAGAAAATTTAGTGTGATAATCAATTAAGTAGTAGGAAGAAAGCACTAATTGAAAAATCAATAGGCTTGTTAAAAATAGACACCAATTGCTGTTACTTATTCTCATCGCAATCAAAAATAGTCTTTTTAGGCTCACTTATTTATTTTATAAATTATTTTTATGATTGTTTAGCAAGATTATTAAAGTTTGTGTAAACTTATTTTCTTAATAAATGTTATTACTAACTTAAATAATAGTAATACTATCATTTAAGTTAGTAAGTTTGTATCATGGAAGATTTATTATCAACGGTCAATATTAAAGTAAACGAAAAGTTGTTTTTAAAAAATCCAACGAGTTCAGAATTAGGCATGAAGATCATAAATATCGGCATAGATTTGTTGGAAGATGTTGGTTTTGAGAATTTTACTTTTAAAAAATTAGCAGTTCGAATAGAAACTACTGAAGCTTCAATCTATCGTTATTTTGAAAGCAAACATACCTTTTTACTTTACCTAATTAATTGGTATTGGGGAATGATTGAATACAGGTTACTGATAGAAACAGCTAATATTGAGGATCCTATACGTAAACTTTATAAATCTCTTCATGTCATAACCTCTGTTCCAAATCCAGAAAATGAATTGGTTTTTCAGTGGGAATTGAGTTTAAAGAGCTTGGTTATCAATGAATCAGCAAAAGTGTATCGAACAAAAGATGTTGATAGAGAAAATGAAGTGGGAGTATATAGTGTTTACAAATCGATAGTTGCTCGAATCGTTGAATTGATTGAAGAAATAAATCCAAGCTATCCCTATCCAGCAATGTTAATCTCAACTATAATTGAAAGTAGTAACAACCAACGATTTTTTAAAGATCATTTACCGCGATTAACAACAATTTTTAGTAACCAAGACGCATTTGAAGAATTTGCATTAGATACAATAAACAAAACTTTAGGAATCAATGGAACCAACTAATATTTCACCAATTAACCGTTTTTGGCTTTTATTAAAGCCAGATAGTATAGAAATTAGAAATGTCTATATTTTTGCTGTTTTGAGTGGTATTCTTTCACTAGCGTTACCACTTGGGATTCAAGCAATAATCAACTTTATCCAAGTCGGACAAGTCAGCACTTCTTGGATTGTATTGGTTTTCTTAGTTGTTTTAGCTATTGGTTTTTCAGGTGCTTTAACAATTGCACAAATGCGAATTACAGAAAATTTACAGCAACGGATTTTTGTTAAATCAGCCTTTGAATTTGCAGATAGAATTCCAAAAATTAAAATGGAGGAACTTATCAAACGCTACGCACCAGAATTGACCAATCGATTCTTTGACACCTTAACAATACAAAAAGGTTTATCAAAGTTGTTAATTGATTTTACAGCAGCTAGTTTGCAAATAATTTTTGGATTAGTTTTACTTTCATTTTACCATAGTTTTTTTATTTTCTTTGGTTTAACCCTAGTCTTTTTGTTAAGTTTAATCTTAAAAATCACCTCTAAAAAAGGATTTGAATCAAGTTTAAATGAATCTAAATACAAATATAAAATTGCCCATTGGCTGGAGGAAATCGCACATGCACGCTTCAGTTTCAAAATGGCTGGAAATCCAGAATTATCCCTAACAAAAACAGATGAACATTTAAAAGGATATTTATTGGCTCGCAATATTCACTTTCGAGTTTTGGTTCAACAGTTTTCTTTATTAGTTGCTTTCAAAGTATTGATTGCGCTCACATTGTTGATAATTGGAGGTTTATTGGTTTTGAATCAAAGCATGAATATTGGTCAATTTGTTGCTGCTGAAATAATTATTTTATTGGTTTTAAATTCTGTAGAGAAACTGATTATGAGTTTAGAGGTAGTTTATGATGTGTTAACTGCCGTTGAAAAAATTGGTCAAGTTACTGATATTGAGCTGGAAAAATATGATGGAATTAAAATCCCAGCGAGTGAAAACGGATTTGAGGTTTTAATTGATAAAGTTTCATTTCAAACAGATTTATATAGAAATCCTATTTTGAAAGAAATCACATTGGAAGTAGCTGCCAATCAAAAAGTTTGTATTGTTTCTGATTCAACTGTCACCATCAACACATTATTCTGTTTGATAGGAGGAATGTATCCTGTAAGTTCAGGAAATATTTCGGTTGAAGGATTGCCAATTGGAAATTTGAATATACAGGAAATGAGAAATGAAATCGGTAATTTGTTATTACAAGATCGATTATTTCACGCCACTATTTTGGAAAACATAACGCTTGGTAGGAAATATGCAACTTTTGAAGAGGTACAAAAAATTGCTAAAATATTAACACTTTCCGATGCAATCAATAATTTTTCAGAAGGTTATAATACTGTTCTGAATCCTGAAGCCCATTTTATTCCGCAAGATATTACAAAGAAAATTTTGTTGATTCGTGCGTTTGTAGGAAATCCTAAATTGATTCTTTTAGAAGAACCTTCCGAAACCTTGATCGAGGAACAAACCGAACAGTTAATTTCTTTGATAGCTGAAAAGGAAAATGTTTCGATATTATTTTCTTCATCGAATGAAAAACTAATGGAAATCGCAGATAAAATTATCGAATTCAAAAAAGGAAAAGTGGTTTTTGAAGGAACTTACCAATCATTTAAAGAAAAAAATTAGAAATGCTAAATTTATCACCAACCAATAAAAATCAATTACCAAGAGAGGATTTTTGGGCATTGAAATCTGTTATCAAAGAAAAATCATCGAAAAAAGTAATTCGTGTTTTTTATGTTTTTTTCATTATCGCAATTATATTGATGTTCATTCCTTGGACTCAAAATGTGCGTTCAAATGGTAAACTAATCACCCTTCGTCCTGAACAACGTCCTCAAACTATTAATACTATAATCGCTGGAAGAATTGAAAAGTGGTATGTTAAAGATGGAGATGTCGTAAAAAAAGGCGATACTTTACTTTTTATTTCTGAGGTGAAAGATGGTTATTTTGATCCAAAATTAGTGGAGCGTACACAAGATCAGCTTAGAGTTAAGGAACAATCCGTTAGAACATATAGCGATAAAGTTGTTTCGTTGGATAACCGAATTGATGCATTGATAGAATCAGGCAAGTTGAAATTGCAACAAGCTCAAATCAAATTGAAGCAAACTAGATTGAAATTGATAAGCGATAGCATAGATTATCAAGTAGCTAGGAATAATTATGATATTTCAAAAGATCAATTTGAACGCTTTGAAAAATTAACGAAAGAAGGTTTGAAATCACAAACTGAGCTAGAAGTTCGGAAAGTTTCTATGCAACGCGCTCAAGGAAGTATGATTAGTGCCCAACAAAAGCTGTTGCAATCTAGAAACGATATTATTGATGCTAAAGTAGAACTTTCTTCCATTGAAGCAAAATACCGCGATGAGGTTTCAAAAGCTGAATCCGATAAGTTTTCTGCAATGACAAGTATGTACGAAACTGAGGTTGATGTTACCAAACTACAAACACAAACGGCAAATTACTCAATCAGAAATGGAATGTATGTTATTACTGCTCCGCAAGATGGAGTGGTTACAAAAGTAATTCAAAGCGGAATTGGTGAGACTGTTAAACAAGGTGAAGAAATATTGACAGTGATGCCGAAAGTCTATGATTTGGCTGTTGAAATGTACATTCAACCAATGGATTTACCATTAATACACCAAGGTCAAAAAGTAAGATTACAATTTGACGGTTGGCCTGCAATTGTTTTTTCAGGTTGGCCCAATACAAGTCATGGAACCTATGGAGGGAAGGTCTTCGCAGTTGATAATTTCGCGCAAGATGACGGAACATTTCGGGTTTTAATAGCGCCAGACACAAGTGATTATGCATGGCCAAAAGCTTTAAGAGTT
>Ga0247831_1004607_pt1 | contig 18174 bp, 20 predicted proteins | sample LaCruzMarch2015__9_FD_192406 | JGI IMG/M metagenome (GOLD analysis project Ga0247831, IMG submission 192406) | Freshwater microbial communities from meromictic Lake La Cruz, Castile-La Mancha, Spain - LaCruzMarch2015_1m | ecosystem: Environmental > Aquatic > Freshwater > Lake | place: Spain... | reverse complement strand
GTTGGCTCGCCAGAGCGGCACCAAGCAGATCATCATGATCACTGACGGGGAACCCACTGCTCATATCCGCCCTGATGGTGAGGTGTTCTTCAACTATCCGCCGGCCTATGCCACGATCGAGGCCACACTGCGCGAAGTGATGCGTTGCACTCGCGACGACATTCGTATCAACACGTTCATGCTCGACGCCACTGGTGCTTTGCGCAGTTTCATTGAGCAACTCACCGAGATCAACAAAGGTCGGGCATTTTTCACCACGCCCGAAACGCTTGGTGAGTATGTGCTCGTCGACTTTTTGGAACACAAACGGCTCCTGCGATCAAGTGGTCGTCGTCGGGCAAGTTGACCGATCAAGTTGACCGAAGAAGGCTCTGACTTGCGCAGACACCCCCGTATCTGCCATAATGACAACGCTGTTATTTAGGTATAGCTAGGAAGAAGGGGTCCGTGAGTCAACGAATCGAAGCGTCGGAAGGTGACGACCGCGCATGGCAAGACCAAGCAAACTGCTTAGGAGTTGACCCCGACTTGTTTTTTCCTGAGCGTGGTGCGTCGACTCGTGAGGCCAAAGAAGTGTGTCGCGGCTGCGAAGTGCGTCAACAGTGTCTGGATTACGCCCTTGCCAATGGTGAAAAGTTCGGTATCTGGGGTGGGCTTTCTGAGCGGGAGCGCCGTCGCTTGCGTCGTCAGCGCGCCCAGGCCAACCGCAGCACGGCCACTGCCTAAACGAGCCTTGGCTGTGCGGTAGTACGGCTGGTAGGGTGCGAGCATGCCCGGTGGACCAGAAATTTGGATCATTATTGCTCTCGCAGTCGTCTTGTTCGGTGGCTCGCGGCTGCCGAAGATCGCTCGTAACCTCGGTCGCGCTCAAGGCGAACTGAAGAAGGGTTTGTCGGAAGGTAACGCTGCCGTCAGCAAAGACGACAAGCCTGAAGGTAGCGCTGCTCCGCAGGCTTAAGCCCTGTTAGACGCTCATTGCGTCGATGAATTTCACTTTGCGTTGCAAGACCTCAGACAGTAGGCCCTTGCGTTCGTTTGCGGCATAGATGTTGAGTGACACATCGGTCTTCTTGCCCCGTGGCTTTACAGCAATTACCAGTTCGTCGCCAGTGAGTTTCGTCGAAACCGACTTCACGCGTGCGTCGTAGGTGCGATCTAGCCCAATTGCTACGCGCAGCAGCCCTGCCAAGCTGCGTACGATGCGCTGGTCAGCAGTGGAAAGAGCTGCGAATTCGGCGTGGTCACTCTTGGGTACACCTTTGCGGTGGTAGCGGGCTACCTGCGCAATAATTTCCACTTCACGATCCGTGAGCCCCATAAGTTCGGAGTTGCGAATGAGGTAGTACGCATGCAGGTGGTGCTTGGCATGTGCCACTACCACACCAACATTGGCGAGGATGGCGGCGAACTCTAAATATCGCCGCCATTCGGGTTGAAACTTCAGTGCTTCTCTAAGATCATCAAACAACCCCACAGCGAGCTCGGCTACGTGTTGTGAATGCTCGGGGCGATCGTCACAGCGATCGGCGAGTTGTTGCACACTGCGCCGGGCTGCGTCGTGATCTCTGTCAACTTCAATGAGGCCTTCACGGCGGAGTGTGTCAAGCAGCAAGCCTTCGCGCAGGGCATAGTCGGAAAACATCAGTGACTTCAATTCAAAAACATCAACCAACCCTTCCATGATGAGCGCCCCAGCCAAAATAATGTCGGCCCGATTGGGCTCGAGACCGAATCGTCGTGCCCGGTCCTCGATGGTTGGTGTCGCTTGCAACTGCGTGACTACAGAGTGAATCTCATCACTCGTGAACTCGAATCGATTCAACGTCTTTGGTTCAGCAACACCGCGGTTGCGTAAAATGAGCCGGGCAATTGTCTCAGCAGTGCCCGAGGATGTCGCGACGATTTCAAAACCGAGCTCAAGCACTTCGGGAGCCACCACCGAAAATGACGAACGAATAAACGATCTGCAACTTGGGATTGCGCTCGGGTGCAGTGTGGTGCTCGAGAAGAATCGATCAGTGAGTCGGACTGCACCCAACTTGAAACTTCGTGCGAACATCACCTCGTCGTCGATTCCGACCACAACTTCGGTAGAACCGCCACCGATATCGCAGACGAACATCGGGCGATCATGGATCCCGATTGCATTCAGCACACCCAGGTGAATGAGTCGTGCCTCTTCGACACCTGAGACCACTTCGATGTCAATTCCGGTTTCTTTGCGTACCCGCTTGATGAATTCGGAACGGTTTTTGGCCTCACGTACGGCACTCGTCGCAACCGCGCGAAGCTCTGCATCGTGCGACTGGGCAATTTTTGCCATGCGGGTCAGGCTCTTTATCCCGCGATCAATAGCGTCATCGGAAAGCTCTTTCATATCGCCGCCACCGTGGCCAATGCGCACCACATCTTTCTCACGTGTTACGACTTCAAAGCCACCAGGGACGGGCTTGGCGACTACAAGGTGGAAGCTGTTGGTGCCGATATCCAACGCCGCCACGAGGTCGCTCATTTGTTCCGACGATAGCGTCTGAAGCCCTGAGGAGCCCCGATGTCTGACGTAACCAAAGAACCACCACGAGCCCATATCCGCATCACCTACACCGGACCGATCTATCCACACTGGGAAATCGTCGGCGACTATGGCGATCCTGATCTGATTGACGAGTTCGCCCGTCGTGCCTACATGCGCCTGTTGTATGTGCCGATGAAAGACAGCCAGTTTCGTCGCAATCGCGAGCGCGTAAACAAAGACGCTGAGAACGAAGGCGTGAGCGTGGAGTGGTTCCCCGAAGAAGTCAATAACTAGTTGATGTAGTTGTCCGAGTGCTTCGGCGGCGCAGTGAACATCGAGTAAATCGTCAATGACCAAACAGCGAAATCATCAGGGCCGGGCGCCTGCCGCCGCTGCCGCAGGTTACGGTGCTGTTATTGACGCACGGTTCATCAATCGAGAGTTGAGTTGGCTTGACTTCAACGACCGGGTGTTGTCGCTGGCGACGGGCACCCAGTTGCCTCTTCTTGAGCGGGTGAAATTCTTGGCTATTAGTTCGTCGAACTTGGACGAGTTTTATCAGGTACGTGTGGCGGCGCTGCATGACCAGATTGCTGCTGAAGTCTCTGAGCCGAGTATTGACGGCAGGACTCCACTGCAACAGCTACGCGAGATTGCCGGACGTGTACAGAAATTTGCAACGCAACAGGAACGGCTGTTGACTACCGATTTGTTGCCTGCGTTGGCGGCCAATGGTGTGCGCATCGTGCGCTGGACCAAACTCGGCAAGAAGGCGCGCGAGGCGCTGACGGCCGACTACGAAAGTCGCATTTTTCCGATTCTGACGCCTTTGGCAGTCGATCCGTCGCATCCGTTTCCGTATATCTCTAACTTGGCACTGAACTTGGCTGTCACCGTCCGCGATACAGACACTGGCGATCAACGATTTGCACGAGTCAAAGTGCCGCGTAACTTCCCACGTTGCATTCCCGTGCCCGACTCGGACGATTTCATCTTGCTAGAAGACCTCATCGAAGCGCACCTCGATGGCCTGTTTCCTGGTATGGAGATCGTGAGCACATCACGGTTTCGGGTGACCCGCAACGCCGACTTGTCGCTCGACGACGAGGATGCCGAAGATCTCCTTGTAGCAGTAGAGATGGAGCTTCGCCGCCGCCGTTTTGGTCGCGCAGTGCGGCTTGAGGTGCAATCCAACATCAGCAAGGCCGACCTCAACATGATGTGTACTGAGCTTGAACTGGAACCCATTGACGTGATTCGCCACGACCACTTCATTGAGTTTTCTGCCTTGATGCAGTTGGCAAATTTGGACAAACCCAAGCTTCGCTTTAAGCCGTGGACATCGGTGACGGCCGGCCGGCTAGCTGGGGCGCAAGAGGCGGGAAAGTCAATGTTCGACGTGATTCGATCTCGTCAGTTGTTGGTGCATCATCCCTACGAATCGTTCGCTTCCTCGACGGAGACGTTTGTCGAACAAGCAGCACGCGACCCGAAAGTGCTATCCATCAAAATGACGTTGTATCGCACCTCGGGCGACAGCCAAATTGCGCGACATTTGATTCGCGCCGCCGAGGCAGGCAAGCAGGTTGCAGTAGTGATGGAGCTGAAGGCACGCTTTGATGAAGCCCGCAACGTGAGCTGGGCACGCGAGCTTGAATTGGCGGGCGTTCATGTCAACTATGGGCTCGTGGGTTTAAAGACCCATGCCAAATGCATTCTGGTGGTGCGCGAAGAAGCTGGGGCGATTCGTCGGTACGTGCACTTGGCGACCGGAAACTACAACTCAGTCACTGCCCGTGCGTACGAAGATATTGGCTTTTTCACCTGTGAAGAAGCCGTCGGTCGCGATGCGACACAACTGTTCAACTACCTGACGGGTTATGGCCGTGAGCCCCGGTACGAACAATTGCTCGTTGCCCCGCACCAGCTCAAGACCGAGATCATTCGGCTCATTGAAAACGAAGCAACGTTTGGCGCCGAAGGTCGCATCACGTTGAAACTCAATGCAGTTCAAGACCCACAGGTCATTGAAGCTCTCTATGCCGCCAGTTCAGCGGGCGTAAAGATTGACCTCGTGGTGCGGGGAATTTGTTGCGTTCGGGCGGGTGTACCTGGCCTATCTGAAAATATCACCGTGCGTTCCGTGTTGGGGCGTTACCTCGAGCATTCACGCATTTATCGGTTTGCTCACGGTTACGAGGGCAGCGAACCTTTGCACCTCATCGGTTCGGCCGACTTAATGATTCGGAATCTGGCGGGCCGTGTCGAAACATTGGTGCGTCTCACGCACCCCAAGCACCGAGCCTGGCTGGATACGGCTCTCGGCTTTTTGTTGGACGACGCCAATGTGCACTATCGCCTGAGTGCTGACAACTCATGGACCCAGGTCGGCGAGCACCACACACCGAACGATGCCCAACGTCAGCTTTTTGAGTGGGTGGTGGCAACACAGTCGAGATAAGCCTGTTTACACAGTTTTCAGCCATCGGTAAACACCCGTTCATTGATCTGCCTCAACGGAGCGGCGTCTGGGGCGTAGCGTGCCTACCGTAAAGCCCATGGAAGAGACACGAAAGTCATATCACTCCGACTTAGAGGAGTTGCGCGCCATGGTTGTGCGCCTGGGGGCCTCGGTCATCGAGGTCGTGCCACGGGCCACGAATGTGTTGCTCGGCGGTGACCTGGAAGGGGCTGACTATTTAGTTCAGTCTGACGACGAAATTGATGCACGCGCCCATGAAATCGAGGGTCGTACCTTCGAGATTCTTGCGTTACAGGCCCCAGTGGCTGGTGAGCTTCGTCAGTTGGTGTCGATTCTGAAAATAACGAGCGATCTTGAGCGCTCAGCGGATTTGGCAGTCAATATTTGCAAGGCAGCACGCCGTATCTATGGCAAAGAAATCGACCCAGTCTTGCGTGGGCTCATCTCCAAGATGAGTGAGCAAGCCGAGCAGTTGTACCAATCAGCCATCAATTCGTTTGCCGAAAACGATGCCGCCACAGCAGCGGCAATCGAAGACATGGACTCGTTCCTCGACGCATTGCACCGCCAGTTCATTCAAGCAATTTTTGAAACCCACGCCCGTGAGCGAATGGATCTGCAACTTGCTGTGCAGTTGGCGATTGTCGCGCGCTTCTATGAACGTATCGGCGATCATGCGGTGAACGTTGGCGAACGAGTGCAGTTTGCTTTGACTGGTTGGAAACCCGAACTGCGTGCCATTGAACGCCAGCGTCAGCGTGACGCCACCGGCGAATTCCCGATGACGCGGGGATAGCCCTCGGCAGTGCGATGAGCTACACCCTCGCGATCGTTACTTTTCTCGTCGGATCCGCTCTCGGGCTATCTGTTGCTCGACGTCGGTTGCAGGCAGCGTCATCAGTCGATGGACAAGCACCCATCGTGGTATTGCGTTCAAACGAATTGTTGTCGTTGGCTTTTGATGCGTTGCCAAGCGGAGTCGTAATTGCCGAAGCCGACGCCACCATTTTGTATAAAAATGCAGCCGCCAAAGCAATCAGTGGTGTGCGGCACGTCGATGTGCTGGTTGAGGAAGCCGTTGTTGCGCTCATCAAAACAACGATGAACTCAGAGGCGCAGCAGCGTCGATTTGAAACGTCGGGCTCTGCCTCGCGATCGTTTGACCTTCGCACCAAACATTTATCCGATGGTCGCATCGTTGCAACAGTTGAGGATGTAACAGAACAGGCGCGAGTCGATACGGTGCGCACTGACTTCGTTGCCAACTTGAGTCACGAATTAAAGACCCCAATCGGCGGTATTGCGGCATTGGCCGACACCATGATGGGTGAAACGGACCCCCAGGTAATCGAGCGCTTGTCGTCACGAATCGTCGAGGAGTCGTATCGGCTGTCACACATCGTGGATGACCTGCTTGACCTGTCTCGGATCGAGTTTGGTGGCGCCGATGATTGGGAGCCAGTCTTAGTTACCGACGTGGTGAACGAGGTGGTTGCGCGAATGCATCACGAGGCAATGCGGGCCGGTGTTGTGGTTGAGGCAAAGAACGTGGCAGGAACCCGCGTGCTTGGCGACCGTATGCAGCTGGTGTCAGCGCTAGAGAATCTTGTTTCCAACGCCGTGAAGTACAGCGGGGATGGCAAAATCGTTTTGGTTGAAGTGCAGGCAACATCAGAGTTCGTGAGTATCGCCGTGATTGATCAAGGAATCGGTATCGGCGCTAAGGATCATCAACGAATCTTCGAACGTTTTTATCGCGTAGATCGTGCCCGATCGCGCAGCACTGGTGGCTCGGGCTTGGGTCTTTCGATAGTGCGCCATGTGGTGTCGAACCATGGTGGCACCGTGTCAGTGGTGTCAGAAGAAGGCCGCGGGTCAACTTTCACGATGGTTTTGCCATCTGATTTTGGCGTCGGTGACGCGACAGAACAGCAAGCAGACATTTCAGATGTTTCCAACACAAGGAGTCTTGCCCAATGAACACAAGTTCAAAACAAACAGTCATGGTCGTTGAAGACGAAGAAGCCTTCATCGATGCACTCGTAGTGGGGCTACAACGAGAGGGCTTTGCTGTCGAAGTTGCCCGGGATGGTGCCGAGGCCTTGTCCAACTTCGACAAGTTCAATCCTGACATTGTGTTACTTGATGTGATGCTGCCCAAAGTTTCGGGAACCGATGTATGCCGCGAGATTCGCAAGAAGAGTCAAGTACCAATCATCATGGTGTCCGCAAAAGGAACTGAGATTGACACCGTTGTTGGTCTTGAGGTGGGGGCAGACGACTACATCGTGAAGCCCTATCGCATTCGTGAACTTGTGGCACGCGTACGTGCTGCGTTGCGTCGAAGTTCTGGCTCAGGCAGCGAAGTATTCGATTCGAGTACCTCAGTAAGCGTTGGGGATGTAACGATCAATACTGAGCAACATTTGGTGACTGTCCGCGGACAATTGACAAAACTGCCGTTGAAGGAGTTCGAATTGCTCTACGTTCTCATGGCGAATGCTGGTCGTGTGATGACGCGTGACACGCTTATCGATCGCGTCTGGGGCAGCGATTACTACGGCGACACTAAGACACTTGATGTGCACATCAAGCGTCTTCGTTCCAAAGTTGAAGTTGCACCAAGTAGCCCCACATCGATTTTGACCATTCGCGGGTTGGGTTACAAGTTCGAAAAGTCCAACTAGTTACTGGTTTCTAGGCGCGCCAGCCACAGGCCAGGTGCCACGATTTCTGATGGAGTCGGCAAGTTGCCGTGCTTGGCGAGCAACAGGGCGACGCCTTCGTCGCCTGCTCGCTCGAGCACACCGGCAATGAATTGTTGGGCGCGCTCCACCTGTTCGCTGGTCAGATCGATGCCCAATAGGCGTTCAACGAAGACCCGATCACCAGATTGAGCAACACGACGGCGACGAACGGCCTCACCAATCGGTGAAGCTTGGCCCAAAATTCGAGCAGTGACGCGGTCGACGTAGTGATCGATGTACCCGACGATGCCGGCGATTGCCGCATCAAGAATTGGGGCGACGCGCTCTTGGGCTGCAGATCGCTGGGCACCTAGCAACACCGTTGGATCAGAGAGCAGAGAGTTGAGCAGTTTCATCGGATCGCCCGAAGAAATGTCGAGTGAGCTGATGCTTTCGGACAATGCACCTGGGTTGGGGCGAAAGCCACCAGCGAATTGGCTTACTAGTTGCTGCACAGTCTGGCGAACATGGGCTACACCAAAAACGCCGTGACTGATGAGTTCGTGGGTGAGGGCCCACATAGTCATGTCGTCGCGCGGAATCGACCATTCGTCGGCAAAGTTGTCGACATTGCTGATCACGATGACAACACGGTCATGTGGGTCGCGGGGCAGCGGTAGATCGAATTGACCAAAAGTATTCGTGGCCAGACGGCCGACGAGCGTGCCAACTGACATCCCCAACATTGATGGTGCGATGAGTTTGCTCACGTTGGCCAGCATCGCCAGCATCGGGTCGCTCTCGTCGGCTTCAGACGCGGCAGTGTTCTCTGCTGTGTTGTCTGCCGTGCTAGTTGCGGTGCCACCGATGGCCTGAGCTAGCGCATCAAAGTATGGCTTCCAGGCCTGCAGGGTGAGATTCGCCCACGTGGCACGCCCGACCACGTCGAGCGGTACCGCTGCCGGGGTGGCCAAACCTGTCACTTCGGCAACGTGCATTCGGGCCACGTTCGCCAGGCTCTCCACGGCAATTCTGCGCTGTGGGTCTACATTGTGTTCAGCAACGCCTTCGGTCGCCGCCATGAGTGCGGTTTGCCGAGCAACGTCCCACTGCAGTGGGCCCTGCGCCGACATTGCGCGCTGGAACTGGGCGAACAATGGATTGTTGAACGGGTTCGGCGCTTCGTCTTCGGCCACGCGGTAGAGCCTATGACGATGCGAACTACGCTGAACAACGATGACGCAAGATCGTGTAGAGGTGAGTGACACACCACTTGCAGTTGGTGCTTTGTATGAATGGGCAGTGGCTCCGGAATGTGGTGCAGTTGTTCTCTTTTCTGGAACCGTGCGCGACCATGCCGACGGCCGCAGTGGGGTGACGTCGCTCACCTATGAGGCATACCGTGATGTCGCAATTCACAAAATGCAAGACGTCGTGGATGAAGCTCGTCGTCGCTTTCCGACAATCGGTCGCGTGGCGTTGGTGCACCGAGTTGGTGAGTTAGAACTCACTGAATCGGCAGTAGTGGTCGTGGTGTCGGCACCACATCGCCCTGAAGCTTTTGCTGCGGCGCGTTACTGCATTGACGCTGTAAAACACAGCGTGCCGATTTGGAAAAAAGAACAGTGGTCGTCAGCGAATGGCACGAGCAATGACACAGCCAGTAACCCAGCCAGTGAGTGGGGTACTCGCGCGTTGCCCTTGGTGCCAGCCTCAGCCGTTGCCAATCAGAGCAGGGTTGAATCGTGATCGCCGCGACATCAGTAGCAAGTCTGGTGTTTGCCGCAATCTCGGTGGCGTCGGCAGCGACACTGGCGTATCTCGTCGCGACCGATGGCAGCCGGGCAAAACCTGTTGATGGTGCTGCTGCGTTTCGCCGGCACATTGCTGCACTTTCGGATGACTCGCGCGAACACTTGCGAGAGCAAATCAAGATTGCTCGAGAACAACGGCAAGGTGGCTGACCATGGCACGTGACTTAGCAATTGACCTCGGTACCGCCAACACACTCGTCTACAAACAAGGCGAAGGCATCATCATGAATGAGCCGACCGTGATCGCCAAGAACCGTCGCACCAACGAGGTGTTGGCCACTGGGCACGAGGCCTGGGACATGATCGGACGCACCCCGAGTTTCATTGTGGCAGTTCGCCCGTTACGAGGTGGGGCCATCACCGACTTCGAGACCACCGAGCAAATGATTCGACTGCTGTTGAAACGGGCTGGCGTTTCACGATTTGCCCGCCCGAAGGTGTTGATTTGTGTGCCATCTGCAATCACCGAAGTGGAGCGCCGCGCCGTTACTGAAGCCACACGTCGCGCTGGTGCTGCCGACGCGCAATTGTTGGAACAACCAATGGCTGCAGCAATCGGTGCTGACCTGCCCATCGAGGAGGCAGTCGGCAACATGGTGGTGGATATCGGCGGTGGAACCACTGAAACAGCAGTGATCAGCCTGGGTGGCATCGTTACTCTGCGGGCCGAGCGAGTTGGCGGTTTCACCATGGACGAAGCGATTCAGGGTTGGGTGCGTAAGGAACACGGTTTGGCCATCGGCGAACGCACCGCAGAAGAAATCAAGAAGCAAATCGGTAGTGCCCAGCCGCTGCCAACAGATCGTGATGCCGAAGTGAAGGGCCGTGACTTGGTCACGGGCTTACCGAAGACCGTGGTGTTGACGGCAGTTGAAATTCGTGAGGCCCTCGACGAAGTGGTTACACGCATGATTGATTCGGTAAAAGAGTGTCTCGGCGAAACACCACCCGAGTTGGCGCAGGATTTATTGACCAAGGGCATTTATTTGGTAGGTGGTGGTGCCTTGCTGCGTGGCTTGCCCGAACGACTGCAATACGAAACCAAGGTGCCAGTGCAGTTGTCACCCCAACCGCTCGAAGCAGTCGTGCTCGGTGCGGGTCACTGCATCGAGAATTATCAGGCGTTGCGCGGCATGTTCATGGACGCGCGTCGCTAGTTGCGACACTTTGCTAGCGACGCAATGAGCACGCTCGTTGTCTTACTTGCCACGTGGGGTGCTGCTGGAGTTGTAGTGGGTTGGTTGTTTTCCCAGCGTGACTGGAAGACGCTTCTGGTAACAGGAGCCATCACTCGCTTGCGCCCATGGGAAACCAAAGAACGATATGAACGACTGCTGTTGGTTCGTAGCTGGAAGGACCGTCTGCCCGAAGCCGGAACCTGGTTTGGCGGTGTCAGTAAACGGCACTTGCCGAAGATAGCCGATGGCGGAAGGACACGATTTGGTGCCGAGTCGTTGCGCGCCGAACGAGTGCACCTCACGTTGTTGCTCATGGTTCCCGTCACCATGTTGTGGAGTCGAGGCTGGTGGATGCTGTTCACGATCATGATCGGTGTAGTGGTGAATGTCCCCTGCATCATTGTGGCGCGTTACAACCGAGTGCGGCTAGCACTCCTAGCATGAGAGCGATGTTTCTTCGTGGCCGACTGCAGTGGGGGCTACTGGCAGTAACTGTCGTAAGTGGGGCACTTGCCCTATTTTTCGCACAACGCAATGACTCGGGAATAGAAACCACACCCACCACCGTGGTTACCACCACCAGTACCACCACCACGGTGTATCAACCGCCAATCACCTATGTGGTGCAGCGCGGCGACACACTGTTTGCAATCGCTGAAAACTTTCAGGTTGACATGCAAGCACTCATGGCGCTCAATGGCATCACAAATCCTGACCGCGTTGAAGCAGGCGCGGAATTGACCATGCCGCCAGCAACCGGATTCGTTGCAGTTGCACCGTCAACGACGATGCTGCCGTAGTACACGAACAACGCCTGAGTGGTGCGCTAGTTCTGAACTAGTGCTGAGTTAGTTCAGTATTAATTCTGTGCAGCGCGATGCCGCTCGACAATGTCGACAATGTCTGACATTATTTGAGCGATGGCGTAGTCCTTGGGTGTGTACACCGCAGCAACACCTGCTTCCAATAGCAGCACACGATCTTCGTCGGGGATGATGCCACCAACCACTACAGGCACGTCAACACCAAGCACACTCAATTCACGAATCACATCAGGCACCAGGGCTTGGTGCGAGCCAGAAAGAATTGACAAACCCACCACATCAGGGTCTTCGTCGCGTGCTGACTCGGCAATTTGCTTGGGTGTCAGACGGATACCGCCGTACACCACTTCCATGCCGGCATCGCGCGCTGCGATGGCAATTTGCTCGGCACCGCTCGAGTGACCGTCGAGGCCTGGCTTGGCGACCAACAACCGGGGTGGCCCGCCAGGCAGTGTGCTCGAGCGTTGCGCGACCGAAGCAAGTTGGTCACCGCGTGGTACAGCGACACCTCCGACACCAGTCGGGGCGCGATATTCACCGAATACCTCACGCAGGGTTGATGCCCATTCACCTGTCGTACCGCCAGCCCGAGCCAAAGCGATCGAAGCATCCATGATGTTGCGCTCACTTGCAGCAGCCGCCCGCAAATCATCCAACGCAGCAGCAACTGCCCGTGAGTCACGCGACGCACGCCAGTGCTGCACATCGTCAATATGCGCTGCTTCTACTTTGGGGTCAACCCGCATGATGTTGTCGTTGCCACCTAGGGGTGACGTGGCAGTTTCAGTGAACGAGTTGACACCAATCACCGTTTGTTCGCCACTTTCGATGCGTCGGGTGCGCTGCGCCATTGATGCAACAAGACGACTCTTCAACTCATCAACGGCGGCGTATGCGCCACCGAGCGACAAAATATTGTTCAATTCGGCCTGTGCCGCATCACGAATTTCGCCCGTGAGGCGTTCAATGACGTGTGAGCCATCAAAAATATCTTCATACTCGAGCAAGTCAGTTTCAAATGCCAAGACCTGTTGCATTCGCAGCGACCATTGTTGATCCCACGGGCGGGGCAAACCGAGTGCTTCGTTCCATGCCGGAAGTTGCACACTGCGGGCTCGAGCCTGCTTGGACAACGTCACGCCGAGCATCTCCAGCATGATGCGCTGCACGTTGTTCTCGGGTTGGGCTTCGGTGAGGCCCAGTGAGTTGACTTGCACCCCGTACCGAAAGCGCAGAGACTTTTCGTCGGTGATGCCATACCGGTCGCGTCCGATCTGGGCCCACAGTTGGCTCATTGCCCGTAGCTTGCATGTCTCTTCGACAAAGCGGATACCGGCGTTGACAAAAAACGACATCGAAGAAAACACCGATGGAAACGCATCTTCGGCAACCTGACCGCTGGCGAGCACGGCATCCAACACATCGACAGCATTGGCCAAGGCAAATGCCACTTCCTGCACTGGTGTCGCACCAACTTCTTGCAGGTGGTACGAACACACATTCATCGGGTTCCACTTCGGCGCATGTACGTTTGCCCAAGCGATCATGTCAACAATGATTCGCCGCGAGGCCAGTGGTGGAAAAATAAATGTTCCGCGTGACAAATACTCTTTGAGCACGTCGTTTTGGGTGGTGCCGCGTAATTCGCTGCTGTCGACGCCATGTTCGGCCGCATTAGCCACATACAAAGCCAATAGCCAAGCTGCGGTGGAGTTAATTGTCATCGATGTGTTCATCGACCCAGGCGGGATATCGCGCATCAGAGCCCGCATGTGTTCTAGGTGCACGACCGGCACGCCCACCTTGCCCACTTCACCGCGCGCCAGAACATGGTCGGGGTCGTAGCCAGTTTGCGTGGGCAGGTCGAATGCGATTGAAAGGCCCGTCTGGCCTTTGGCCAAATTGGTGCGGTATAACTCGTTGGATGCCTCGGCCGAAGAGTGGCCGGAGTACGTGCGCATGAGCCACGGTTCGTCGCGATGGCGACGTGGACTCGTCTCGGTCACCAGACCAAGGCTAAGGCGCGATGGCTGTCGCTAGTCGGGTGAGGTAGTCCCCACGCGGAACCACCTTGCCCCCGAGGCTTTCTAGGTGGGGGGTTGGCCACTGTGCATCAAGCAGGGTCATGCGCGCCGAACGCATGATGTCAACTAGTGCCATGAGTGCAACTTTTGATGCATCGCGCGAGAGGTGAAACATTGACTCACCAGCAAAAAATTTGTTGATGCGTACTCCGTAGAGGCCACCGACGAGCACGCCGTCATCGTTGAACGTTTCCACACTGTGAGCCCAACCCATCTCGTGCAACTCGGTGTACTGGTCGATGAATCGCGGGGTAATCCACACGTTGTTTTCATCCTCACGCGCAGCACAGCCAAGCATCACACGCTCAAAGCACGTATTTATACGAATGTGATAACGCCGCGCACTACTGCGCATTGAACGGGTAACCCGCAGCCCATCGAGCGGAATCACGCAGCGTTCTGCTGGTGACCACCAGAACAAAGCAGGATGATCAATCGAACGTTCCATCGCAAACAAACCGTGTCGGTATCCATCGATGATTGTGGCTGGTGCCAGATTTGCGCCTTGCCCAATCAGATCGTCTTGTTCGGGCCACTGCGACACTTCGGGCCATGCGAAGTCGCACTCACTAACTGGTCGTGGTGTGCGGTCCCAACCCGAAGTTGCTCGCAGAAGTGCGAGATCTCCCCATCGGGAATCGTGAGGACCAGACCTAGTAGACGTAAAAACCGGCTTTGGTTTTGCGACCGAGGCGACCTTGCGCCACGAGGTCACGCAACATTGGTCGGGCCACGAAATTTTCGTCACCGAATGACGTGTGCAGTGTTTCGAGGATGGAAAGCGACGTGTCAAGACCAACAAGATCCAGCAGAGCGAACGGCCCCATCGGGAAGTTGCAACCGCCCTTCATCGCAGTATCGATGTCTTGCATGGATGCAGTGCCGTCTTCGAGCATGCGAATGGCGTTGTTCAGATACGGAAACAGCAAGGCGTTCACGATGAAGCCAGCGCGATCAAGCACATGGACGCCTTCTTTGCCGATAGAAGTTACGAACGCAGCAGCCCGAGCGATCGTCTCGTCGCTGGCAGTGATGGGTCGCACGATTTCTACTAACGGCAGTACGGCGGCCGGGTTAAAAAAGTGGATTCCACAGACCTTGTCGGGCCGGTTGGTCACCTTGGCCATCTCGACCACAGACAATGTACTCGTGTTGGTCGCCAAGATCGCTGACGGCTTCACGATCGCGTCGAGTTCACCGAACAGCTGCTGTTTGGTGGCGAGGTCTTCGACCACCGACTCGATGACGATGTCACAGTCAGCCAAACCTGTGAGTTCGACGGTGGTGCTGATATTGGCAAGAATGCGGTCACGCTCGCTGGCCTCGAGCTTGCCTTTGTCAACTTGTCGGGCTAGGCCACCAGTGATTTGTTTGAGTGCCGCTGCCGCTGATGGTTCACTGCGTGCTCGAACTATTGCGCGGATGCCTCCGCGAGCTGCCACTTCGGCGATTCCTGCCGCCATGATGCCCGAACCGACTACTCCGATGGTGTGTGTTGCGTCAACAGTCATGCTGCCGAGCGTAGTGTTCGACGCTCTCAGCACAGAATTGGGCGAGCGTTTACGTGTGCTTCACCGAATATCAACGGCGATCGATGCATGCCTGGGTACCTTAAGGGATGGTGAATTCAGCACATAGCACGACGTCAGCGATTGAGGCATTGGTAGCCGATGACCGGCGAGTGGTGCCGCTGTTTGCAGTACACAACTTTCGAGACTTGGGCGGCTATCCGACTGCTGACGGGCGAGAAACCCGTTGGCGAACGTTGTTTCGAGCCGATGGTTTGTATCGATTGACACCAGATGACACCCAGTCCGTCGTTGATCTGGGGGTGACCACCGTCGTGGATCTGCGCTCTGACAACGAAGTTCGAGCGCGGGGTGTGTTTCCGGTTGGTCAGCATGCAGTCACCCTGCACCACTTACCCATCATTGATGTGACCTGGGGCGAAACAGATACACCAGATTTTGATGATGCTGCCGACTTTTTGGTGTGGGCGTATCGGGAGATGTTGGCCGAAGCCTCACCGCGATTCGCCGACGCCATCACTTTGTTGGCTCAGCAGTCGGCGTTGCCTGCGGTGTTTCATTGTGCAGCCGGCAAAGATCGCACCGGTGTCTTGGCTGCGCTCATCCTTGGTGCGCTGGGCGTAGACGAGTCGATTATTGCTGCCGACTATGGGCTGACCGAGCAAGCGATGCAGCGACTCGTTGTTTGGGCGCGCGTTCACCAACCTGACTTGGCAGAAATTTATGCGAATATGCCGACTCGTTTTGCTGCCGCTGACCCGCGTGCAATGACAGTGATTTTGGCCGACATCACGTCAAAGCATTCGTCGGTGTACAACTTTGTGCGTGAAATTGGGGTGAGCGAAGAAACCATCACAGCACTTGCGCGCAGCGTGCTTACGCCTCGCTGATCGTCACACTGTTCAGAATGATGTCTCCGGCGGGTGGAACCCCGTTGGCGGCCGGATCGGGGTTGAACAGTGCTGCCATCGCTGCGACTGCAGTGTCGAGCCCGGCAGTGACTTGGCCGAACAAGCTGTAGCTCGGTGGCAGTGATGCGCCGTTGTCGCCGGTGATGATGAAGAACTGACTGCCGTTGGTGTTGGGCCCGGAGTTGGCCATGGCCAGCGAACCAATCGTGTATTCGCCAGTACCTGGTAATTCATCGGCAAACGAATAGCCCGGGCCGCCAGCGCCAGTTGCCGTGGGGTCACCACATTGCACGACGAAGTCTTCAATGACCCGGTGGCACTTGGTGCCATCAAAATATTTCCAGCGTGCCAACGACACGAAGTTGTTGACGGTTCCAGGAGCCTGATCAGGCAGCAACTGCACCGTGAACGAACCTTGGTTGGTATCGAAATTGGCTATGTACGACTTAGTGGGGTCGATGCATAACTGGTGGGCGTCGGCAAACTCGCGACGCTGATCGGCGCTGCCGTCTGTCGGAGGGCACTCACTCGTGCCGAACTCAAAGGTTGCGTTCTCGGCGGCAGCTTCGTCAGTGGTTTCATCGTCCAAAACCTCGGTGGTGTCGACCCCGGTTTCAGTAATAGCGGTGTCGTCCGAGTTGTTGCCGGTGACGAACACGAAACCGACCAGTGCCACCACAATGAGCACAACGACTGCAATCTGCATGCCACGCTTGCGCAGTTGGCCCTGCTGCGCCCGACGGGTCACCTGGTCACGACGACTATCACGGTTTCTTTTTTGGCGTTCACGCTTGTTTGTACCCACGAGCACGAAATGCTACCTACTGAGGTAATCGTTCGCGGATAGCGTTGCTTCGTCATGGCCCTCATCGTGCAAAAGTACGGGGGAACCTCGGTGGCCGACCCCGAGCGCATGCGTAATGTGGCGCGCCATATTGCTGCCACTCGTGCAGCAGGGCATGACCTGGTGGTGGTGGTTTCGGCAATGGGCAAAGCCACTGACAACCTGATGCAACTAGCCCATCAGGTATCGGCCAACCCGCCCAGCCGTGAAATGGACATGTTGCTCACCACGGGTGAGCGCATCAGCATGGCGCTGTTGTGCATGGCTCTGCATGATGCGGGTGTGGAGGCAGTGAGCTTCACCGGGTCGCAGGTGGGCATCATCACCGACACAGTGCACACCAAGGCAAAAATTCTTGAAGTTAAGGGCGATCGAGTCCGAGCGGCAATCAACGACAAAAAAGTTGCGGTGGTTGCCGGCTTTCAGGGCATCAGCACAGCAAAAGAAATCACCACACTTGGCCGTGGCGGCAGCGACACCACAGCCGTGGCTCTGGCCGCCGCGTTGCAAGCCGACTCATGCGAGATTTACACCGATGTCACGGGTGTGTTCACCGCTGACCCGCGCGTCGTGCGCCAGGCCCGCAAAGTGCCCGTATTGCAATTTGATGAGATGCTGGAGATGGCAGGTGCGGGTAGCAAGGTGCTCGCGCTGCGCTCAGTGGAGTTTGCTCGCAATCACGATGTGCCAATTCATGTGCGATCAAGTTTCACGTGGGAAGAAGGAACGTGGGTTGTCGGTCGCCATCACGAAAGGATGAAGAATATGGAAGAGCCAGTCATCTCGGGAGTCGTACAAGACGCCAGCGAGTCAAAGATCACCATCCTTGGTGTGCCTGATCGACCGGGTGTGTCGGCAGACATTTTTGAGGCACTCGCAAAAGCAAACGTCAACGTCGACATGATCGTGCAGAACACTTCGACAGCCGGCACCACCGATATTTCATTTACGGTGCCGAAAGCAGATGTGGCAACTGCCGAGCCAGTGATGGCGCGCGTGGCCAAACAATTGAACGCCGGTGCAGTCACACATGATGACGGCATCGCCAAGGTGTCACTCGTGGGGGCCGGCATGAAAACCAGTCCGGGTGTGGCAGCCAAGATGTTTCGCGTGTTGGCCGACAACGGGGTCAACATTGAAATGATTTCCACGTCGACGATTCGGGTTTCTGTCGTGGTTCGCGCAGCGATGATGCAGACTGCGGTACAGGCATTGCACACGGCATTCGGCCTGGATAGTGGCGACGATTATTCAGCGCCTTTGCCTGAACGTAAGTAGTTAATGTCTCTTTGGGGTCAGATCGCCG
>Ga0247831_1004605_pt1 | contig 18180 bp, 19 predicted proteins | sample LaCruzMarch2015__9_FD_192406 | JGI IMG/M metagenome (GOLD analysis project Ga0247831, IMG submission 192406) | Freshwater microbial communities from meromictic Lake La Cruz, Castile-La Mancha, Spain - LaCruzMarch2015_1m | ecosystem: Environmental > Aquatic > Freshwater > Lake | place: Spain... | reverse complement strand
GCACTTTTGGTGGAAATCCTCTAGCCATGAGCATTGGTAATGCTGTGTTAGATATTATTTTAAAGAAAGAATTTTTAGAAAACGTTCAAGAGGTTGGTAGTTATTTTGAAAAGGAATTAAAAGAAGTGCAAAAAAAATATAGCAATGTTATTGAACAGGTTAGAGGAATGGGTCTTTTAAGAGGAATAAAATTAAAGGTAGATACTGGTAAGTTTTTAGATCATTTGTTTAAAAATAAGATGCTAGCAGTAAAGGCTGGCGATAACGTTATAAGATTATTGCCGCCGCTCATAGTTAAAAAAAAAGATATTGATGAGGCGATAAGAATAATCTCAAAAACTTGTTCTGAGTTTTAATTATGAAACATTTTTTAGATTTAAGTTTGATTGATAAAAGGGAATTAAGACAAATCGTTGAAAATTCTAAGACGAGAAAAAAGAATAGAAATAATAAAGGTAAAGTTCTAGTTGATAAAGATAATCCTTTAGAAGGAAAAATGTTACTTATGGTTTTTGAAAAACCATCAACAAGAACAAGACTTTCTTTTGATTTAGCAATGAGACAACTAGGTGGTCAAACAATTGTCATTAACTCTGAAAATTTACATGTGGGTATTGGCGGTGAGACCATCGAAGATACAGCAAGAATATTCTCCGTTTTTTCTGATATTATTATGCTCAGAACTTTTGAACACAGTACTTTATTAAATTTTTCTAAGCTTCTTACAGTTCCAATTATCAACGGTCTAACCAATGATAGTCATCCTTGCCAGATCTTAAGTGATGTTATGACTTTTGAAGAAATCAAAGGATCTATTCAGGGCAAAAAAATTACTTGGGTTGGGGATGGTAATAATGTTACAAATTCTTTAATAGAAGCTGCTGCGCAATTTGATTTTGAATTAAAAATTGCATGCCCAAAAGGTTATATGCCCTCAAAAAAAGTTATAGCTTGGGCTGAAAATAAAAAAGCAGATTTTGAGATACTGCACGATGCAAATGATGCGGTAGATAGTGCGGATTGCATTATGACTGATAAGTGGATTTCCATGGGGGACAAAGGTAATTTAAATAAAAAAAGAAAAGCTTTTAAGAACTTTCAAGTTAATGAAAAGTTAATGAAAATTGCAAAAAAAGATGCAATTTTTATGCATGATTTACCTGCGCAAAGAGGAGAAGAGGTAAGCGCTGGAGTTATTGATGGCAAACAATCAGTTGTTTGGCAGCAAGCTGAAAATAGACTTCATTGTCAAAAAGGAATTATTGAGTGGTGCTTAAAAGGTAAATGATTGAAAGGGCAATTGTTTTAGCTGCAGGCTTTGGAAAAAGAGTTCTTCCCCTTACCAATACTACTCCAAAACCACTACTCAGAATTAACAATGTAAGCTTACTTGCAAATACCTTAAATTTTCTAAAAAAATCTGGGGTTAAACATTTTGCAATTAATACTCATCACCTTGGTGAACAGATAGAAAGTTTTGCAGAAAGCAACAAAGGTATTTACGATATTAAAATTTTTAAAGAAAAAGAAATTCTAGGAACAGGAGGCGGCATTAGAAATGCTTTGTCTTTTTTCTTAGACAAACCTTTTATCTCCATTAATAGTGATACTATTTGGTCCGATGAATACTTATCTCCTTTAAAAAATTTATATAAAAGTTTTACAAAATTTAATGCAAATTCGGGTCTTTTAATGATTAAAAGAGAAAATAGTTTTGATAAAAATTTAAAAGGAGATTTTACTATAAAATCAGAGCCTTTTTTATTTAGACAAGCCGGCGATACTAACAATTTAATTTTTACAGGCTGTCAGATTATTAATCCTATTTTATTAAAAGATAAAAAAAATGAAAATTTTTCAATTCAACCTGTTTGGGATGAAGCAATTGCTGATAATAAAATGGTTGGTGAGGTTGCGCAAAATATATTTTATCACTTAACGGATTTAACTATTTACGAGAAGTTAAAAAAGTTAGACCTTATTCGTTAATTAAGATTTTTTTGGCTCTTTTTGGATCTAAATATAAATACTTTGATAAACTCATATCATTTTTAAATGTAATATGAATTGGATTTCCTGTTGGAATTTCTAATTCTAGAATTGAGTTATCAGTAATATTAAATATTTTTTTACAAAGAGATCTTAGGCTGTTACCATGTGCTGATATAATTATATTCTTTTCCTTTTCGAGAATTGGAAAAATATTTTTTTCATAATAAGGGATAACTCTTTTAAAAGTATCTTTGAGCGATTCTGTATCAGGAATTAAATTTTTATTAATATTTTTATAAATCGGAGAATGAACAGGGTGATTAGGATTACTTTTATCCATGGGAGGAGGTGCGATATCATAACTTCTTCGCCAAATTTTTACCTGTTGTTCACCGTGTTTTTTTGCTGTTTCTTCCTTATTGAGACCCTGCAAAGCTCCATAATGTCTTTCATTTAATTCCCAAGCTTTAAATATATTTTTAATACTGAAGTTAAGTTTTTTGTTTATTTCTTCCAGTGTAAAAATTGCTCTTTTTTGAAAAGAAGTGAAAGCAAAATTAAAATCAAGGTTGAGATTTTTAATTAAAGAACCTGCTTGTTGAGCTTCTTCTATTCCTTGTTTAGTAAGTTCAGCATCGTACCATCCTGTAAATCTGTTTTCTAAATTCCATTGACTTTGACCATGTCTTACTAAAATTAAATTATACATTTTTTATTTTTTAAATTGTGATACTAAAAAATTATGAGTGATTATAAATTATTTTACATGACTTGTAAGAATAAAGTTGAAGCAAATAAAATCGCTTATGCTCTAGTAAAAAAAGATCTAGTTGCCTGCGCAAATATTATCCCGAATATAAAATCTTATTTTAAATGGAATAATAAAAAAATTAACGCTCTAAAAGAAAGCATTCTTATTGGAAAAACAGTGAAGAAAAACATTAATAAAATTATTTTATATGTAAAAAAAATTAGCTCCTATGATTGTCCTTGCATCGTTTTTGTTGATATCGAAAATGGTAATAAAGAATTTTTAAGTTGGATTAAAAGCTCTACCAAATAAAATTATTTAAACTAAGTTTAGTTTAATGATTCGAAATAAATTTAAATTTTTATTATATTTATCACTTCTTATTGTCACCTCTTGTATTTCGGCTCCAAGGGATACCTCTAATACATGCTTGATGTTTACCGATAATTATTTTTGGTACAAATTTGTAAAAAATTCAGAAAAAAAATGGGGAGCTCCTGTGGAGTTGCAAATGGCAATTATTCAAAGAGAATCTGATTTTGATTGGTTAGCAGCTCCAGAGTGGGATAAATTATTTAAAGTTATTCCCTATAAAAGAAAATCTAGTGCATTTGGATATTCGCAGGCAATTAATAAAACCTGGGAGCAATTTCAAAAAGAAACCAATCAGCCTCTTGCACTTAGAATAAGTTTTAATGACTCCGTGGATTTTATTGGGTGGTATATTAATAAAACTAATCAAATACTAAAAATTCCAAAAGATGATTATTTTAAACAATACATTGCTTATCACGAAGGCTGGGGCGATTATAAAAATTATCAAAAATCCCCAGTGGTCATTCCGTACGCACGATCAGTTGAAAGAGTTGCAAAAAAATATAAAGCACAACTCAATCAGTGTAAAAATCAGTTAACGACGAATAAATATTTTATTTATTAGAAGCTTCTTTTAGCTGTTTTTCAAGTTCGATTTCAACAGCGTCTATTCTTTCCGTTTTTTTTCCAAGAACTAAGTACATGACCGGAATAATATATAGTGTGAATATGGTTGCAAATAACATGCCAGTAAAAATAACAATACCCACCGTTGCTCTACTAGCCGCACCTGGTCCTGTTGCGATTATTAAAGGTACAACGCCAATTATTGTTGAAGCAGATGTCATTAAAATTGGGCGCAATCTTACTCTACAAGACTGAATAATCGCCTCTTTAATTTGCATGCCTTCTTGTCGTAGTTGATTTGCAAATTCAACAATTAAAATTCCATTCTTGGCGGCAAGACCAATTAAAACAATAAGTGATATTTGGCTGTAAATATTTAAAGAACTACCAATAATCCAAAGTCCAATAATGCCTCCCAAAATTGCAAGCGGCACGGTTAACATGATTGTAAGCGGGTGCCGCCAACTTTCGAATTGTGCTGCTAGTGATAAATAGGCAGTAAATAGCGCAAGTATAAATATAAAATAAATATCCGAACTAGTATTCTTATATTCAAGAGACTCTCCTTTGTAATCAATTCTTGCTGTTGGAGGTAATTTTTCTTGTGCAATATTTTCCAAATAACTAAGAGCTTCACTAATAGTATAATTTCCGACTAATCTTGCTGAAATTGTAACGGCCCTTTGTCTATTATATCGATTTAACGCTGTATAAGTAGATTCATCATAAAAACTTGCAATACTAGTTAATGGAACAAGTTTCCCAGTATTAGACCTTACAGAAACTTTATTTAAGTTAGATGGCTCTTGTCTATTTTTTAAGTCAGCCTGCAACATGACAGAATATTCTTTTCCGTCTTTTGTATATTTTGTAACTTCTTTTGAGCCATACATCGTCTCTAATGTTTTACCAATTGTATCAATGTTAACGCCTAAATCTGCCGCTTTATTAGCATCAATTTTTATTTTAAGTTGAGGACGGGTTAAATCTAAGTCGTCATCCACATTCACAAGATTTTTATTTTTTGTAATTTCAGATTTTAATATTTCTTTCCAGCGAATAAGTTCTTCGTAAGAATTACCTTTAATAACAAATTGAACTGGCTTATCGCCAGCTCCACCTCTTAATCCTTGCGGCATTATTGGAAATGCTTTGACTCCTGGAAATGAACTTAGTTTTTGAAATATTTCCCCTAAATTTTGACCAGAAAATTTTTTTCTTTTAGACCAATTTTCTAATAAAACAATTACAAAACCTGAATTGACTTGATCGCCACCACTTTGAAAACCTGGAACTCTAAGTAATACATCCCGGTATAAACCTTTACCAAGATCTGCTGTGAAAATTTTTTCAATATCTTCACTTTGCTTTTTTGTATATTCAAAACCAGAACCATCAGGAGCTTGTATAATTACAAAAAAAACACCACGATCTTCTGGAGGTATGAGCTCCTTAGGTGTTATTTTAAATAGAATAACTACAGAGATTAAAATACCTATTAAAAAAATAAATATCTGTTTTTTTTTAAGAAGTAATAAAATTAGAGTTTCAAAATAAAAATTTGAAAATTTTTCTAAATAACTATCAAATTTTTTTAAAAAGTTAGGTTTAGTATGCGTTATTTTTAGATATTTAGAGGCAAGCATTGGAGATAATGTTAAAGCTACAAATGCTGAGACAATGATTGAAAATGAAAGTGTTAGCGCAAGTTCTGTAAATAATTTACCAACTATTCCTTGAATAAAAATAAGCGGTACAAAAACAGCAATTAGCACTACAGTTGTTGAGATAATTGCAAATGATACTTGGCTTGCTCCTTTATAAGATGCAACGAGTGGAGTTTCGCCAGCCTCAACTCTTCGATAAATATTTTCTAACATCACAATGGCATCATCCACTACAAGACCGATTGCAATGACAAGGGCCATTAAGGTAAATAAATTTAAAGTAAAGTTTGCTCCGTAAATTAATAAAAAAGTTGCAATAAGTGAGACTGGAATTGCAAGGGTTGGAATAATTACTGAGGTTAGGTTACCCAAGAATAAATAAATCACTCCAATAACCAAAATAATTGAAATGAATAAAGTTATATAAACTTCATTTACGGCTACTCGTATATAGTTTGAACGGTCAAAAGCTACATCTAGCTGAACACCTTCTGGTAAACTTTTTCTAATCTCAACTACTTTTTTTTTTACACCATCTGCAACAGCTATCGTATTAGCATTTGATTGTTGGTAAACCCCAATACCAACTACTGGATAACCATTTCCTTTAAATAGTGTTCTAAGATTTAACGGACCAAATTCTACTCGAGCTACATCTTTTAATTTAATTAAAGATCCGTCACGAGATTTTTTTAAAGTTAAATTTCTAAAATCTTCAACTGTCTTATAATTTTTATCAAGTTTAAGACTAAGATCGATTTGCTTAGATTCTAATCTTCCAGATGGAAATTCAATATTTTCTTTTTGTAAGGCAGTTTCAATATCAGCGATTGTTAAATCTCTTGCAGCTAATGCTATCGGGTTTATCCAAACCCTTAATGATATCTCTTTTTCTCCAGCTAAAATGATTTGTCCAACACCTTCAACACTTGAGAAATAATCTCGTAAATATCGACTTGCATAGTCACTTAACTCTAAATCACTCAAGTTCTGACTTCTTAATCTTAGCCAAATAGTTATGGCGTTTCCTTCAGAAGTTTTAAATATTTCGGGCCGAGTTGCATTTTCTGGTAAATTATCAATTATACGAGAAACTCTGTCTCTCACTTCATTAGTTGCCTCTTCAACACTTACTCCAGGCTCGAATTCCATTTTTACAGTAGAGCGTCCATCTTCACTTTTAGACTCAATAGTTGCCATTCCTGGGGTTCCACCCACAATATCCTCAATTTTTTGAGTAATTTGTGAATCAACTATTTCTGCAGAGGCCCCTTTATAGAGAGTGCGAACAGTAACAATGCTTGGATCAATATCAGGAAGTTCTCTAACTGGGATCTTATTAAATACAACAAGACCAAAAATGACTAAAATAATAGAAAGGACAGTTGCAAAAACTGGACGCTTAATACTTATGTCAGTTAAGAACATTTTATTTACTAATTAATTTTATCTGAGCCTTATCTCTTATTTTTGAAACACCTTCTGTTACAATTTTATCGCCTGCAGTTAGGCCTGATAAAATTTCAACTTTTCCAAAATTTCTTATTCCAGTTTTAACTTCAGTTAGAGACACTGTTTTGTCTTCGATAACTTTATATACAACTGTTCTTGTACCCTGTTGAATTATTGACTCTTCTGGAACTCCAATAGATTCTTTTTCATTAAAGATAATTTCAATGTTTATAAGCATCCCAGGAATAATTTTATAATTATTATTTTTTATTTTTGCTTGAACTAATATTGATCTTGTAGTCGGATCAACCCTTGAGCTAATTACATCTAGATTACCAAAAAATGTTTCATTTAATGATTCTGACGTTGCCTTGATTTTTAAATTTCTTTTTAAAATACTAGAATAACTTTCGGGGACTTTTATATCTAATTTTATATTTTCAATATCATCTAATGTTGCGATAATTGAGTCTTCTCCGCCTAAAATTCCAGGCGTAATTTCTCTAATACCAAGTCTTCCTGAAAAGGGAGCAATAATTTTTTCATTTTTTAATTGTGCAATTAATTGATTTTTTTGAACCATTAAATTTTTATCAAACTCTAAAGAACTAATAAGTTCTGTTTTTTTTATTCTGATAGAAAAGGATTGATTAGCTATTGCAGTTCCGAATGTTTCAATTTTTTCGTAAAATTCAGTTTTTTTTACCTCTAGCGCTACTACTTCAGTGGGTTTGGTTTCGTTTATTTTTTTTTGAATAACATTATTCAAAATCATTCTTCCTGCAATGATTACAACAACCAAGAAAGTTATAATGCTTACGGCTATTATTATTTTTTTTGAAGTATTCATGAGGAAGGATGTAATAACATGCTTTAATTCAAAAAAAAATTTCTTTGTTATCTAAATATACTTGATTTTAGTAGTTTATTTATTGACTAGCCCATTCGGTCCAGGAGCCATCATAAATGGAAAATTTCTGTCCTTCTATAATTTCAAAAGCCTTAGCAACAATACATGCGGTAACTCCAGAGCCACAAGAAAATGCAACCGTAGAATTTTTATTAATATTTATTTTTTCAAATTTTTTTTTAAGTTCTTCTTTAGATAAAAAACATTTACTAATAGGATCAATACATTCCATCCATGGTAAATTAAAGCTTTTAGGGATTGATCCACTTTTTATATCTGGTCGTGGTTCATTTTCAGTGCCATTAAATCTTCCTTTGCTTCTCGCATCCACTAATTCAAACTTTTTATTGTTAATATTTTCTTTAACTTGGTCAATGTTCACAAGCATTTCATCTTTTGCAATACATTTAAAATGACTTTTTTGAGATGTTTTCTCAGGTCCATTTTCTATTTTTTTATTTTCATTTTTCCACTTTACTAACCCGCCATCCAAAATAGATATTTTTTTATGCCCAAAGTAATTAAACATCCACCAAACTCTTGGAGCGCTAAAAATACCAAGACTATCATAAACGATTATATGATCAGAATTTTTAATCCCAATTTCAGAGCTAAGATTTTCAAATAAATCTGTTGCTGGAATAGTATGGGGAAATTTTGCTAAAGGATCAGAAAATTTATCAATATCAAAAAAAATTGATCCCGGAATATGCTCTTTTAAAAATTCATCTTTCCCTCTTCTTTTAGTATTTGGCATATGCCAAGAACAATCTAAGATTTTAACATCTTCCTTTAAAATATTTTTTTCCAGCCAATCCGTTGTAACCAATGACATTAATATTTTCCAAGTTTTTTAAGATATTTCTGATGATATTCTTCTGCTAAATAAAATACATCAAATTTTGTAATTTCGGTTACAATTTTATTATTAAAGATAGTTTCATTCATTATTTTTTTAGATTCTTCAGCTTCAGTTTTTTGTTTTTCACTTAGATAAAATATTGCAGAGCGATATTGTGTACCAATATCAGGACCCTGTCTATTTAAAGTGGTAGGGTTATGACAAGACCAAAAAATATTTAACAGTTCTTTATAAGTTATAATTTTTTCATCAAAATTTATTCTTACAGCCTCAGCATGTCCTGTTTCTTCATAGCAAACTTGCTCATAAGTTGGATTTTGAGTTTTGCCGCCAGTATATCCAACCTCAACTTTAGTTACACCTTTTGTGAGATCAAATTTTTTTTCGATACCCCAAAAACAACCTGCTGCAAAAATGGCAATATTCATAAAAATTTATATTAAAGTTATTTTTATATGTTATGAAAACATTTAGGTAAAATATATTCATGCCATCATCTAATAGATCAGGTTCATATTATATGCTGTTAAGCGTTATCTGTTTTTCTATGATGGACATTTTAGTTAAATTAACGACGAAAGATTATCCAATTGGTGAAATTGCTTTTTTTAGAGGACTCTTTGGGTTAATACCTATTTTTTTTTTAATTCCTAAAAATAAAATTTTTACCTTTTTTAAAACTGATAAACCTACATTACATTTTGTTAGAGCTTTTGCTGGAACATTTGCAATGATTTCAACGTTTATTGGCGTTAAATATATGCAATTAGCAGATGTTGTTTCTATCGCGCAGGCTACCCCAGTTTTCGTTACAATTTTTTCAATAATTTTTTTAAAAGAAGTTGTTGGATACCGAAGATGGTTATCAGTTATAGCAGGTTTAATTGGTGTTTTGTTTATTATGAAACCTGGAACAAGTCTTTTTAATGCATACAGTATTTTTCCAATTTTTTTCTGCATAGGGTTTAGTATTGTCGCAATCTCAATTAAAAGATTATCAAAAACTGAACCAGATTATTTAATTGCTTTTTATTTTACTGCTTTATTAATAATTGTCAGCTCCGTAGCAATTTTTTTTGAAGAATGGAAAATGCCGAGTATTTTAGATTTTTTTTATTTATTTATGATTGGAATTTGTGGATCGATTGCAAACTTATTTATGACGACAGCTTACAGAAAAGCTGATGCATCTTTAATAACCCCGCTCAAATATTTAAGCGTACTTTCAGCAATTATTTTTGGTTATATAATTTTTTATGAAATTCCATCAGTAACAACTATTATTGGAGCGATAATAATCATCATAAGTTCTTTTATAATATTTAAACGTGAGCAAATAAGAAATAAGAAGTCTTAATTTGTGACAAAAAAACCTAAACCACCTCATTATTGGCATCAAGCAAAGAAATTTTTATCGAAAAAAGATAAAAAATTGGCAAAAATTATAAATAAATACGATGGATATTTAGTTTCAAGAAACGACCCTTTCTACTCATTATGTAGATCAATAATAGGTCAACAAATCTCTGTTAAGGCAGCAGATGCAATATGGCTAAAGTTTGAAAAAATTATCAAAAAAATAAAACCTATAAATTTAATAAAATTATCAAACGCAAAACTTGCTTCTATTGGTTTATCTCGTCAAAAAATTTTATATTTAAAAATAATAGCAAAAGAATTTTTAAATAAAACATTAGATATAAAAATCTTACAAAAAATGTCAGATGATGAAGCTATCAAGAGCCTAGTAAGGATTAAAGGTATTGGAATCTGGACTGCACAAATGTTTCTTATTTTTAATCTTAATCGATCAAATATTTTTCCATTTTCAGATATCGGTTTGATTAAGGCAATTTCTAAGAATTATAAAAAAGAATATCCTTTAAAAAAGGATGAACTAGATTATTTTAAAAATAAATGGCATCCCTATTCAACGGTTGCTACTTGGTACATGTGGAGAAGTATAGATCCTGTGCCAGTTGCATATTAAATTCCCTCAACAATCATTAAATCTCTAACAACAGTATTTTTAGCTATAGACCATGCTTCTTGATAATTTTTAGATCTATAACAAGTTAATGCTGTTTCATAATCTTTAAATTCCCAAATAACTGTTCGAATAAATTCTTCACCTTCAAGGGTTATATATTTTCCTCCTCTTACCAAAGGCTTTCCTCCAAAATCAGTTATAGCTTTTAAAGCTTTTTCTGCATAATTCCCTAATTTCTTTATATCTTCAGCTTTTTTATATTTTGCAATCCAGTAACCTTTCATAAACTTCTCCTTCTAATTTGATAAAACGAATATATATTTTTTTTACTACTTTTAAATAAAACAATGCCAGTTGAATTTGATCACTCTAAAGAATAAATTACATTCATCTAAAATATAAATTAAATATAAAATTGCAATATATTGAAAAAAAACAACAGTTAATTGAATATTTTTTTGAAGGTTCTAAAACCAAAGATAGATGGAGAATTGGAACTGAACATGAAAAATTTTTATTTAATATAAAAAATAAAAATTGCATACCTTACGATGGTGATATCAGTATTTTAAAAATTTTTTCAGAACTCATAAAAAATAATTGGATACCTATTAAAGAAGGAAAAAACATTCTTGGGTTAATTAAAGATAAAAAAAATATTACTTTAGAGCCTGGTTTGCAATTTGAATTATCAGGCGATGCTGTTAAAAATATTCATCAAACCTGTAATGAAATTAATTCCTATCTAAAAGAGTTAAAAATAGTTTGTGCTAAATTAGGAATAGGTTTGCTAGGAAATGGATTTGCTCCGATTGTGAAATTAAGCGATGTTTTTAAATCTCCAAAAAAAAGATATGAAATAATGAGAAAGTATATGCCAAGTGTTGGAAAAAATGGACTTGATATGATGCATAGAACATGTGCTACCCAAGTTAATTTAGATTATTTAGATGAGATAGATTATAAAAAAAAATCTAAATTAATAGCAGCTATTACTCCTGTGGCTGTTTCTTTATTTTCAAATTCACCATTTAAAGAAAAAAAATTAAATGGATATTTATCTTATAGAACTCATATTTGGCAGAATACTGATAAAAATAGGTCTGGAATCCCTGAATTTTTTTTGAAAGAGGAAAATAGTTTTGAACGTTATGTTGATTTTGCACTGAAAGTTCCGATGTATTTTATTATAAAAAATGACGAATATATTGATTGCGCAGGTGAAAGTTTTAATGATTTCATTTCTGGAAAATTAAAAAATTATCCAAATAAAAAACCAACCATCCAAGATTGGGAAAATCATGTATCAACTATCTTTACTGAATTAAGATTAAAAAAATATTTAGAAATTAGATCAGCAGACTCGTGTTCATCTGAGGGTATATGCTCAATTCCCGCATTTTGGACAGGACTTCTTTATGATGAAAATTCCTTAAGTCAGGCTCTAGAGTATGTAAAAAACTGGGATTATCATGATATTTACAATGCATATTTAGAAGTTCCTAAAAAAGGTTTTGATACCGAAATTAAAAATAAAAAAATATTTGAACATGCAAAAAAATTAATAAATTTTTCAGCTTTGGGATTAAAAAATAGAAAACAGCTTAATAGTAAAGGAATGGATGAGAATATTTTTCTTAAAGATATTCATAATTTTATTGAAGATAAAAAATCGCCAGCTCAATCTCTTATAGAAAAGTATAATACTCGATGGAAACAGGATATATTAAAGATATTTGATGAAGAAGCATTTTAAGGTAGCCATTCAAATGGATCCATTAGAGTCCATTAATATTAAATCAGATAGTACTTATATTTTAGCCTTAGAAGCACAGAAAAGAGGACACTCTCTATTTCATTACTTACCCAGGGATTTGAACTACGAAAATGGAAGAGTATCTGCAATAGGTAATAGTTTTAAATTATTCCCTGGCAAAAAAAATTTTTTTAAAAAATCTAAAACTTTAAAAATCTTCCTTGAAGATTATGATGTTGTTTTAGTTAGGCAAGATCCACCATTTAATATGAGTTATATTACAGCTACTTATCTACTAGAGATGGTTTCTAATAAAACACTTATTTTAAATAATCCAAAGTCAATAAGAGATTATCCAGAAAAATTATCAATGTTTAATTTTAAAAATATTATTCCACCTACTCTGATTTCTAAAAATATTGAACAATGTTTTAATTTCCATAAAAAATATAAAAAAACAATTATTAAACCACTCTATGGTAACGGGGGCGAGGGGATTTCAAAATTAGAGGGAACAAGTACTATTCTAAGAAAAAAAATTTTACAATTAATAAATAAATATAAACAGCCAATAGTAGTACAAAAATACTTAAATGAAATTAAAGATGGGGATAGAAGAATTATTTTAATAGATGGAGAATATATGGGCTCAGTTGCAAGAATACCAAAAAAAGGAAGCGTGACTGCTAATTTTCATACAGGCGGAATTGCAAAAAAAGTTGGCTTAATTCGAAGAGACAAGAAAATATGTAATGTTTTAAAACCTTTTTTAAAAAAAAATAAATTATTTTTTTCAGGAATTGACGTGATTGGAAACTATTTAACAGAGATTAATGTAACCTCTCCCACGGGAATTCAAGAAATTAATCGATTAAATGGAGTAAGATTAGAAAAGTTCTTTTGGGACCGAGTTGAGAAAAAATTAAGATAGTATTTTGCAAATTTTTAAAATAAATCCATATTCCATCGCAATTTCTTTAAGATAATCAAATCTACCACTTGCACCACCATGCCCAGCAGTCATATTCATATGAAGTAATAATAAATTATTATCTGTTTTATTTTCTCTTAATTTTGCAACCCATTTTGTCATTTCCCAATAGGTAACCCTTGGATCAGAAATCCCGCCAGTAATTAACATATGTGGGTAGTTTTGTTTTTTTACATTGTCATAAGGAGAGTAACTTTTTACGTAAAGAAAAGATTTTTTGTCATTTTTAATATCCCCCCATTCTGGAATTTCAGTAACTGTTAAAGGTAAATCTTCATCTAGCATTGTGTTGCAGATATCAACAAAAGGTACCTGTGCAATTATTCCAAGAAATAAATCTGGTCGTTCATTTGCAATAAAACCCATTAATAACCCTCCTGCAGAACCTCCTTGAGCAATAATTTTTTTATGAGATGTATATTTTTCTTCACATAATTTTTCAGCACAACTTATAAAATCTAAAAAAGTGTTTTTTTTGCTTAATAGTTTTCCATTTTCATACCACTCATATCCTTTTTCTTTGCCACCTCGTATATGAGCAATGGCATAGATAATTCCTCTATCAACTAAGCTTAATCGATTAGTAGAAAAACTACTTGGTATCGATATTCCATAGGATCCATATCCATAAAGTAATAAATAATTATTTGAATCTAATTTAGTTCCTTTTTTATAAAGCAGCGTAATTGGAATTTTTTCTCCATCATGTGCTGTTGCAAAAATTTTTTTGCAAATATAATCATCTTTATTATGACCAGAGGGAATTTCTTGAGTTTTTTTTAGTTCTTGTTTTTTTAATTTACAGTCATAATCGAAAATACTTTTTGGCGTTGTAGGAGAGGAATATGTATACCTAAATATATCTGTTTCATATTCATAGCCATGATCTAATGAAAGTTGATAAGCTTCTTCACCAAAACTAATTTTATGTTCATGATTATTATTAAGATTTAATATAATTATATTTTCACGACCTTCAGTTCTTTCTAATCTAATAAGCCAGTCTTTTAATAAAATAAAATCTAAAATTAAGTTAACCTTTTTATATGGAATAAACTCTTCCCACTTCAGAAAAGATTGCTCATGACTTTTCATTATTTTAAAATTTTTAGCATCATTGATGTTAGTCTGTATTAAAAAAAAATTTTCATGATGTTCTAGATCGTACTCAATTTTTTTTTCCCTTTTTTTAAAAAGAGTTGGCATTGTCTCATTTATTTTTAGATTGATAAAAAGATATTCAGAGGTTTCGTGATCTGCTGTTCTAATAAAAAGATATTCTTTTGTTTTTGATAAACTGATTGAACAAAAGAAAGATGGATCTTTTTCCTCATAAATTAAAAGATCATTTCCTACATGCGTACCAATTTTGTGCTTAAAAACTTTTGTTGGTCGATGATTTTGATCTAATCCAACATAGAAAATATAGTTATTATCTAAAGACCAAATAATATTTCCAGTAGTATTTTTAATTTCTGAGCTTAATATTTCTTTTGATTCAATATCCTCAATATATGCAGAAAAATATTCAGAGCCATTTGTATCAATATTATAAGCTACATATTTATGATTATGACTGTGAGATAGTGAACCTACATTAAAGTAAGCATGCATTTTAGATTTTTTTTCACAATCTAAAATAATTTGCTCATAATTATTTGTAATATTTTTTCTATAATAGATCGGATATTCACTATCTTTGTTATATTTATAAGCATAAAAATAATTACCATCTCTTTTTGGAACTGAATTATCTTCATTTTTAATCCTAGATTTTAATTCATGAAAAAGTTTATTTTCTATATTTTTAATATCTTGAAGTTGATTTTCTTTAAATAAATTTTCTTCATCTAAATATTTTTTAACTTCAGCGTTTAATTTTTTTGGATCTAATATTACTTCTTTCCAATCTTTTTGTTTAATCCAAGAGTAATTATCAATTAATTCTTCGTTATGTATTTTAATTATTTTAGAAATTTTATTTAACTTTGGTGCTAATGTGTTCATCAAAATGTATATTGCTATAATTTTAATTATATATATGGATATATTGAAATGGTCATTAAAGATTTTTTAGAAGTAATAAAATATTTTTTTATTAAAAATAAATTAATAGGTTTTATTTTATTATTTCCTGTAATTCTTATGATTTTATTTTTTACTCTATGAATAAAAAAAAAATAATTATTTTTTCTATAGTTTTCTTAGTAATAATATACATAATTTTTGATTTTTTAAGTTACAGAGTAAACAAAATAGTAAAAAATTTAATCGTTAATCAAGGAAGTCAAACTTTAGGTCAACAAGTGTCTGTTGGAAAGATAGACACCAGTATAGCGAGTTCGTCTATTAAAATTAGTAATATCGAAATTAAAAATTTAGAGGGCTTTAAGAATAAAAATATTATTCAAATTAAGAATATTAATGCAGATTTTTTATTTACTAGTTTATTTAAAGACACCATCATTATTAAGAATATAAATATTGAAGGTGCCACTTTGTATTATGAGGTGTTAATTAGTAATAAGGAGGTTAAGGACAACGTAAGCTCATTTAAACCTGCTGCTAAAAATAATGCTACTTCGTCAGTTAAAACAACAGATGCTAGCAAAGAACAAGAAACTAGTAACCAATCTAAGAAAAAAAATAAAGATTTTTTAATTAGTCAACTAACTATTAACAATTCTACAATAAATGCTTCCTCAGAATTCTTAGATATTAAAAAAGATATTAATCTAAGTAAAATGTCATTTAATAATGTAGGCACCATTGAGCAGGCAACAAAGTTTAGAGAAGTGCTTCAAATGATTTTTTCAAATGTTTTATTAAATATTAACAATGAAATTATTCAAGGTGATTTGAAAAATAAGATAAAAGATAAAGTAAAAAACTTAAGAAATAAAATCTCTCCAGAGTCTTTAAAAAAGTTAGAGAGAACTTTTAGATAAACTTCTTAACTTCTTCCAGGACCTGATCCACCGTTATTTGACTCATGGCAAAAGAGTTATGCCCCACAGTTTTAAAATTTTTTGGGATAATAGGAAAAATATTTTTACTATAGTTTGCATAGGATAATGGCGTATCTCCAAAAAGACCAATCGCCGGTATATCTAAACCAGCACTTAAATGCATAAATCCAGTATCATTGCCGATATATAATTTACTTGAATTAATAATTGGAATAATTTCCTCAATAGTTAAAGAACACAAAGATACAACTGAATTTTCTTTTGTCTCAGAAATAATTTTATTGGCAATTTGATTTTCAATCTCATTATTTCCACCGGCTAAAAAAAATTTAATGTTTTTGTTATTAATTCTTTTTATTAGCTCAATATAGTTTTCTGTTAACCATTTTTTAGTAGGGCCTGACGATCCTATCCCAATAATAATTTGATTATTATTTTTGTTATTATTATTTGGGTAAGCAATTTTTGTTTGACTAGAAAGATTATTATTATTTAGCCACCGTTTATTTTGCTCTAAAGCGTTTAAATAAATATCTACATTTTTTTTTATTATTCCATATTTATAAATATTTTTTATTCCTGATATTTTAGCCAACAAAAACCAAAAAAGACTAAAGTGCATAATATAAATTTTAGAAAAATTATTTTTTTTAATAAAACTTAATAATTTTAAAAAATTATTTATTTTTGATTTTGTTATTCCTAAGTTTTCATCTTCCAAAAAAATAATTTGATTAATCGATTGTTCATATTTTAATATTTGCTTTGCTGCTGTTCTTTTTTTAGTAATTAAAGTAAATTCAAAATCTTTATTATGTTCTTTGATTTGCTGTATGTAAGGAAGAAACATACACAAATCTCCAATACCTGGTCTGGTTTGAACTATTAGCCCTTTGTTCATTAAATTTTTTTAGATAAATTGCTTGTTGATATTTATTTTAAATTATTGTTTTTTTATAGATAATATCTACAACCATTCTAATTAAAAAATTATATCATGGAAAAAGCAGTTTATTCAGCAGTCTTAACCCCCTTTAAAAAAGACTTAAGTATCGACGCTAAATTATTCATCTCGCATTGTGAATTTTTATTAAAAAATAATATTAGTTTAGCACCATTAGGAACAACAGGAGAAGCAAACTCAATTTCTATATCGGAGAAGGTAGATTTAATTAAAGTACTAGCTAATAGTGATTTACCAAAAGAAAAAATAATAATTGGAACTGGAAATACCTCTTTTATAGATGCTAGTTTACTAACTAAGACAGCAGTAGAAAATGGAATATACTCAGTGTTATTGCTACCTCCATTTTATTATAAAAATGTTTCAGATGAAGGTGTTTATCAATATTACATAGAGATTATCAATGGAGTAAAATCAAAAAATCTTCGCATATTCCTCTATAATATTCCCCAGGTAAGTGGTGTTACTATTTCAATAGATCTTGTAAACAGACTTAAAAAAAAATTTTCAGATATTATTACAGGAATAAAAGATAGCTCGGGTAATTTTGAAAATACTAAAAAATATAAAGAAATAAAAAATTTTATTGTTTATCCTGGCAGCGAAAAATTTCTTTATGATGGTCTTCATATTGGCTGCTCTGGCTGTATTAGCGCAACAACCAATGTAAATATTGAAGCCTCAAAATTAATAAATTCTTTTGCTAAACCAGAAGGAGAATTAATAAACAAAAAAATAAAAGCTGTTAGAGATGTTTTTGAAAAGTATCCTGTAATTGCTGCATTAAAAGCTACAAAAATTAAAGACGATATTAATTGGTCTAGCGTTAGACCACCTTTGGTTGCTCTTAGTGATCAACAAAGGTCTAATTTAGCAAAAGATCTAAAACAAATAAATTTTTTATAGATAATTAATTATCTATTATTTTTTAATT
>Ga0247831_1004601_pt1 | contig 18189 bp, 15 predicted proteins | sample LaCruzMarch2015__9_FD_192406 | JGI IMG/M metagenome (GOLD analysis project Ga0247831, IMG submission 192406) | Freshwater microbial communities from meromictic Lake La Cruz, Castile-La Mancha, Spain - LaCruzMarch2015_1m | ecosystem: Environmental > Aquatic > Freshwater > Lake | place: Spain... | reverse complement strand
TCCCTCTTTCAGTAAACGTTTTAGTGTTTCTTCACGTTGGCGTTGCAATTCGCCTAAGGAAAATGAGGGGTCGATATCTAAGATTTGTAAACTCAGACCATAAGTCTCACTGAAAGTAATTTTCACTAACAATAACAAGGTAGTTCCCTCTTTCAAAGGTTCTTTAACTACGTTTATGAATTGAGAATTAATACGATCTAGGTTTTGTTTCCATATAGTTCCTGAAATTTGAGCTAGAATTTTATCTTCTTCCTTTTGAACCAATTCAGGAAATGCGTGCCCACTTGGAAAACGATTAAGTTTGTGCATTTCAGCTTTCACCCAATAGGTTTGTGCATAACGTTCCTCCAAGGTTTTTTTGATGGATTTTACAACTTGATGAAGCGTGAAGATTTGCTTTTCAGACATAATCTAAAGGTACTATAATTTTTTTCTTTTTTCTTACAATATTGGATGCTTTCAATCATTTGTGAATGAATACTTTTACAATGTTTTTACTTTTTTTAACACAATCAAAACATTATTTATAACTTCGAAATCAATTGATAACGCATAATTTCTACTTTACATTCTAATAAATATGAATAAGTTTTATTTGTTTCTTCTTTTATTAATCCTTTCAAGTTGTCGTTCTTACTCGTCACTTTCAACTAGTTTATCTAAAGAAAAAACTTTAGCAAAATTAAATCCAGTCGAGCTTCAAATAAATGATTCTTCATTTTTGACTGATTTTGAAAAAAAAGTGTACTACTATGAGATTTCTAATAATGTTTGCCAATTAACAGCAAAAGATTCTACAGCGTTGGATAAAGAAAATCTGGGTAGTATAGAAATTCAGAAGTTGGATAGTAAAATTACTAGAAATCCCTTGTTATTTATTTTTTGTACCTTAACATCGATTGGATCTGCTGGAACTGCTGCACTAGTTGGAATTCCAGTTGGACATCGAAAAGGGGTAACAAAACTTCAATTTCATATTAAAGATAATTCAGGAAAAATAATTAAAACCTATACTTCAAAAGGAATAGCTACTTCCTTTATTACTTTGTATTGGGGATATAAAATTCATGATGCTGAATCAAAAGCAAGAGATAAATCTTTTGAAAATGCAATGATAAAGTTCAAATATCAACTAGAAGAAGATATAACATCTATTAATAAAATCATTCCAATTGGATTATTAGATGAGGTTGAATTAAAAGTTAGATCTTATGTCAAATCAGGAAATTTATATTACGATAAAAAAAATTATTCTTCTGCTATTTCCAATTTTGAAAAAGCCTATTCAATTTTAAAAGATTTTAAAAAGAAAGATGCTCAATTCATTTACAAACTTGGTATGGGTTATATCAATGAAGGTAAAGATAGTTCAGAAATAAAAGGAATTAAATACATTAAGAAGTCACTTGAGATTGACCCTTTAGTTGATTTTATGGCTCCTGTTGGATTGTATTTAGGTTACAAAAGTTTAGGAGACTATGATAGTGCAGTTGAATGGTTAGATTATACTCTAAATAAATTCTATTTAAATACTGCACAAAAAGACTTAATAAATAAGTGGAAAAAACAAATGCTTAATAATAAGACACAACTTTTTGAAGGTTCTAAACTTAAAGAAACACCTGAAAAAGTAGAAGTAAGTAATTTAGGTTCAGAAATAAACGGAGTAGAAGCAGATTATTTCCCATCTGTAACAGCTGATGAATCCATGCTTTTATTTACGTCAACACGAGTGGGAAGTACTGGTGGTAAAGACAAAGAAGGGGCTTACGATGAAGATTTATGGTTTAGTACAAGATCTGAAGATGGAAAATGGAGTGCACCTCAAAATTTTGGAACACCTGTAAATACTAAAAATAACAATGGTATTGCTTCATTTACTGGTGATGGGCAGTTTGTAGTTTGTGGTAGATGTAACGAATTAGATGGTTATGGAAGTTGTGATATTTATGGAGCTACTTTAACTGGTAAAACTTGGAATACGCCTATTAATTTAGGAAATACTATAAATTCAAAATCGTGGGATGCACAAGTTTCGATTGCTGTAGATGGTAGAACATTAGTTTGGTCCTCTAATAGAGAAGGAGGTTTTGGCGATCAAGATTTATGGATGTCCAAAAAAAATGAAAAAGGATTTTGGTCAGATGCTAAAAACTTAGGAAGTGTAATAAATACGGAAGGAAATGAATACTCTCCTTTTCTTCACCCAGATGGAAAAACCTTATTTTTCAGTTCAAATAATCATTCACCAAGAATCGGAGGAATTGACATCTATAAGTCAACTTTGAATGAAGATGGAACTTGGTCAAAACCAGAAAATCTAGGTTATCCTATAAATTCTGAAAAAAATGACCTTTATTATGTACAAACTCCTTCAGGCTTAAAAGGTTACTTTGCTTCAGATAGAGCAGGTGGTTTTGGATTATATGATATTTACGAGATAATTTACCCTCAAGAAGAAAAATCATCATTAATTACTTATGTGGGCTATGTTGTTAACGAAGAAACAAAAGAGCCCATCGAAGCAAATATTAAAGTTGAAGACGTCGATAGCTCCTCACTTGTTGGTGAATACGTTTCTAATTCAGCTACAGGAAAATTTGTAGTCATCTTAACACCCGGAAGAAATTATTCAATGACGATAAGTAAAGATGATTATTTGTTTTATTCCGAAAATTTTAACACAACAGACACTGCTGATTTTCAAGAAATAAAAAAAGAAGTGGTACTTCAAAAAATCAAAGAAGGAAAAAAAATTGTACTAAATAACATCTTTTTTGAAACAGGTAAATCAGAATTAACAGAGTCATCCGCACTCGAAATTGGAAAATTGTATGATTTAATGATTCAAAACCCTAAAATAAACGTCGAAATTTCAGGACACACAGACAATGTTGGTGGCGATGCTCAAAACATGAAATTGTCTTTTGACCGCGCTAAAGTTGTTGTTGAAACACTCGTTTCTAAAGGAATTCCTGAAAACAGAATGATTGCTAAAGGTTATGGTAAAAACCAACCTGTTGCTCCAAACGATACACCTGAAAATAAACAACTTAACAGAAGAACGGAGTTTAAAATCTTAGGAAACACAAACGACTAGATTTATTTTTTTGTAAAATACTTTCAAATTAGGTAATTCTACCTAGTCATTTCAATTGAAATAACATTTATATTTGAAAAACTTAAATTTATAAAATTATGAAAAAACTAAGCTTGCTTTTGGTTGTTGCATTCATGTCAACACTAATCTTGGACTCTTGTTCAGTTCAAAAACGTTACCACAGAAAAGGTTTTAATGTGAATTGGAATCATACATCCATCGGTGGAAAAAAGGATAAAAATAAAGTTGCTTATGATTCTTCAGAAGAAGAAATTGCAGAAGTAACAGAAGTGAAAGCAACTGAAAATGTTGTTAAAAATGAAATGTCAGCTTACTCAAATGAAGCAACAAGTGATTTAGCTTCGACTACAGATGAAATTTCTGTTGTGACAAGTTTACCTGCTGAAAATAAATTTGTTGAAAAAAAATCTACTGAAAAACAGGTAGAGAATAAGATAATAAATGGTTCAAAAAAAATGCTTAAAAAAATTATCCCTTCAGTAAAAGCTAAAAACCAAGTAAAAACAAATTCTAATAATAGCAGCGATGTTCCGATAGTTTTATTATATATTTTATGTTTTATCTTTCCACCTGTTGCTGTTGGCTTAGCTACAGATTGGGATTTAACACCTGTTCTATGGAATATTGTTTGGTGTGTGCTTTGTGGATTACCAGGAGTAATTCATGCTTTAATTCATGTTTCTCGAAATAGATAATTTGGTAAAAAAACTAATTCTCATTTCATTATTAGTCTCTCCTATTGTACTACTTTTTTTAGGTAAAGATTACTTTGATACGGGTAAATCTATCTGTTTTTCACAATTACTACTTGAAAAAGAATGTTTAGGCTGCGGATTAACCAGAGGAATTATGCATTTATTACATTTAGATTTTAAAGCAGCTTGGGAGTTCAATAAGTTGTCTTTCATTATTCTGCCTTTTGCTTTGTTGTTCTGGGTTCATTTACTTGGTAAACTGATAAACAAACCTTTTTTTAAATTCTTTGATAAGTTGTATTAAACTAGAATTCATGGAACACGATGAAGAAAGGACAAAGGTTGCAATTGCTGAAGATCATGAAATTCTAAGACAAGGACTTAAAGCTCTTTTATGTGATCAAAGCAATCTTGAAATAATATTTGATGTCGGAGACGGAATAGAACTCATTGAAAAAATCAAAGTAAATCCCGTAGATGTTTTGATTTTGGATTTGAACATGCCTAAAATGAATGGTGATTTATGTATGCCTGTTTTGCTTGAATTATATCCAAAATTGAAAATTGTTATTCTTAGTGCTTTTTCTTCCGAGTCAATCATGAATGAGCTTCTTAAATTGGGAGCAACATGTTTTTTACCTAAACATTTTGATTTTTCTATTTTATTGGATGCTATTGTTAGTGTTCACAAAAATGGTTTTTATTCCGAAAAGGAATCAGAAAAAGAGAAAAGGAAGAACTTGGAATTAGAGATGAATGAAAATTTCACGCCCAGAGAATTGGATATTCTAAAACTTTTGTGTGAAGAAAAAACATCTAAAGAAATTGCTGAAACATTGTTTATCAGTCATCGAACTGTTGAAGGACATAAATTAAGAATTATAGAGAAAACTAAAGCTACAAGTACTTCAGGTATAATTATTTTTGCATTAAGAAATGGTTATTTTAGATAAATAAAATGCTCCGAATTATAGTAAAATAAAATCTTATAACTAATTTCGCCAAAATATTTTAATTTATTTATTATGAAAAGATTTTTATCAATTGCTGCAGTTGCTGTAGCATTAGTATCTCTTTCTTCTTGCAAGAAAGATTACACATGTGAATGTACTAGTTCTGTTGGTGGAACAGTTCTTTCTACTGTATCAACAACAATCAACGGTAAGAAAGACGATGTTAAAACAACATGTGAAAACGGTAACAGTAGCCAAACTATTGGTGGTGTAACTACTTCAGTTGCTTGTACTATCAAAGACTAGTTTTAAACTAATTTTTTATTGAATGGTCAGCTTTTTAGTTGGCCATTTTTTTTAATTAAAATTTCAATATTAAATAATTGTTTCCAATACAAAATCAGGTAATTCTACCTATAAACAACAAGAAAAAAATTAACTATTTTTGACAAATTTTAAAATTAATTAATATGAAAAAATTATTATCAATCGCTGCTGTAACTGTAGCTTTAGTTTCTCTTTCTTCTTGTAAGAAAGATTACACATGTTCTTGTACATATACTGCTACTGGCTTAGGTACACAAACAACAAATACAACAATTGCTGACGCTAAGAAGAAAGATGCTGAAACTGCATGTGATAACATTCAAACAACTTACTCTTTGTTAGGTGGAACTTGCGAATTAAAGTAATCTTTAATTTTTTGACTTTAAAGTGGGTATAACAGCCCACTTTTTTTATAAATTTTTAAAATTAAATACTATGAAAAAATTATTATCAATCGCTGCTGTAACTGTAGCTTTAGTTTCTCTTTCTTCTTGTAAAAAAGATTACACATGTACTTGTACATTTGTAGAAGTTGGTGAGCCTAATTATGAAACAAATCTTACAATTCCAAATGTTAGTAAAAAAGATGCTAAAACTGCTTGTGATAACTTTACAACAACTTATTCTGTTGCAGGTGGAACTTGCGAATTAAAGTAATCTTTAATTTTTTGACTTTAAAGTGGGTATAACAGCCCACTTTTTTTATTTTTACACTTTATGGAAAAATTTTTATTAACTATTGGTTTATCTTTTACTTTAAGCAAAATTGTAGCTTATTTTTTGTTTATTGTTCTTGGTCTTTTTTTAGCTTTTGTTTTTTTTAAAAGAACAAAGAATAGTAGAATTGGAAAAGTAGTTAAAGCACTCATTGCTTTGGTGTTATTCGTAGCTCCATTCTTGATTTACTTTGCAATCCATCCCATTTATGTTGGTGACTTTTCTAACAATTCCTACTCAGTCGAATCTAAAATTGATTTCCCTAAAGGTAAACAGCTGACAGTTATCGCGCTTGCAAATTGTCCGTATTGTATTCAATCTATCGAAACAAGTAAACTTTTGAAAAAGAAAAGTCCTTCAATGAAAATTGAATATTGGGTTTTAAGTACTGATTTAAAGGATAAAATCAAGTATCAAAAATTAGTTGGGAAAACAGCAAAAGTTAGATTAAAAGGAAGAGTTTCTCAAGAATTATCAGTTATCGCTAAAGGAAGTTATCCTACGTTCGTTTTATCAGATAAAAAGAAAGCAAGTAAAGCATGGAACAATAAATATTTTGGAGTATACGCAATGGACGAAGTTCGACAAGGTTTTTAATCTGAAATAATTGTCTGATATTGAGAAGTATGTGCGCTAAAATACCCTAAAGCTCCACCCACAATATTTGATTTTGGATTTGCTGGAGAAGCAACACCACCACCTGGACCGCTACTATTCGCCTCCAAACTTTCAAAATAAAAATGTACTTTTTCATCTACATTCATAAATTGAAGGGCAACCGTATCCAACTGATTAATTGCTTGATTGAAAGATTGCAATCCTTGTGTGTTGTAATTTCCGTCTAAAAATTCATCGTCATAAATAAAGGATTCGATAAATTCATCGTTAATAAACATCCTTACTCTATAGAAATTTCCTTTTCCTTCAGGATCTTGAAAATGTGGAACAACAGAACGATTAATTCCTCCACCAAAACCAGGTGTTTTTGAAATACTTAAACTATCTAAAGTTGTTTTTACGGGCATTTTACACGTTGAAGTATATGATTTTCCGTCATAAGTTACAGATAAATTATACGTTCTTCCTGGAACTCCAGCTAAAGTTGACGTTTGATATTTTCCAGGAGATGTTTCTGATAAATAAACTGAGTTTCCAGCATCATCTGTAATTAAAACAATAGCTCCAGAAACAAATAATTGATCATTTGTAGTTTGAAAATCAGTTGTTTTTGAAATTGTAATCGTTTGTGGATTTGTCGAATCGTCTGTTAACTCTCCTTCAATTACAAGTAATGCTTCACTTTCATTAAATTCAATATCAATCACTTTCTCGCAACTGAACAAACTTAAGCTTGCTATAAAAAAACCGAGGATATAAATACTATTTTTCATGATTAAAATTTAAAATTATAAGTAATGGAAGGAACAATTTTGAAAAGTGCAATTTGAACAGCTTCAGTTTTTGTTGGGTCAGTTTCACTTTCACGGAAATCAATTGTCCACGCATTTTCTCGCGCATAAGCATTGTAAATTCCGAAATTCCAACTACTTTCAAATTTAGCTGTTTTCTTATTGTAGTAAGTTACGCTTAAATCTAAACGGTGATAATTCGGCATTCGATAACCATTTCTTTCGGTATAAAGCCATTGAATATTTCCGTCAATGTAATATTTTCCCGATGGAAAAGTTACTGCGCTACCTGTATAAAAAACCCAAGTTGCTGAAACCGATAATTTATCGTTGATGTCGTAAATTCCAACTAAAGAAACATCGTGTGTTCGGTCTTGTCGCGCTGCATACCATTCACTGTTATTAATTCCATCAATTTGTTTTTCAGTGCGCGAAAGTGTGTAACTAATCCAGCCATTGAAACGACCATATTTCTTTTTGAAAAACAATTCCACACCATAGGCACGACCTTTTCCATATAATAACTCTCCTTCAATTAAATCATTTGCTATCGTGCTAGCCCCGTCTTTGTAATCCACTTGATTTTGCATGTCTTTGTAATACCCTTCAAGGCTCAATTCATAACGATTGTTGAAGAAATTTCTAAAGTAACCTAAGGATATTTGATCTGAAATTTCTGGTTTTACATTTGCACTACTCGGAATCCATAAATCTGTTGGAGTGGAAGAAGTAGAATTACTTATTAAATGTAAATTTTGAACGTTTCGTGCATAGCCTAACTTGAACGAGCTTGTGCTATCAACCATAAATGATGAGGTAAAACGAGGCTCTAAATTGAAATAATTTTGAACGATTTCACCTTTTTCAAATGTCGTAGTTTGTGAAACTATTCCTTCTGAATCAAACGAATAAAACTCACCTGCTCCTATCAACGAGAAGTTTGTAGCTCGCAAACCATAAATAAAACTCAAGCGTTCTGTTGGATTCCATTCATGTGAAACATAAGCCGAATTTTCCCAGGCGAAACGATCTTGTAATTTTTCAAAAACAAAATTTGGATCATCTGATTCTATCTGTCCAGGAGTGATCGTGTGATGAATAGCATTCACACCAAATTTAAGTTTGTTTGTGGGGTTGATGATGTAGGTGAAATCTTGTTTTATATTAAAATCTTGAATTTTAGAACGTATGTCAACCGCTAAAGTGCCTGAATTAATCGCAATTTTATAATTATAATTGCTAAAAATAAAGGAAGTGTTAGAAAACAACTTTGGACTTAAAACTGAATTCCAACGAATTGTTCCAGTAGCATTTCCCCAATTGATTCCAAATAAATCACCCAATCCAAGGTTGTCTTGACCAAAATATCCAGATAGAAAAACACGATTTTTATCATTGATTTTGTAATTTGCTTTTAAGTTTAAATCATAAAAATACAAGCGGTTATCTTTGAATTCATCCGTCAATTTTAGGAAAACATCCGCATAGGTTCTCCTTGCGCTAACAATAAAAGAGCCTTTATTTTTCACAATTGGACCTTCAATACTTAGACGCGAAGAAATGATTCCAATTCCACCACCGACATGGTATTTCTTATCGTTTCCGTCCAACATTTTGATATCCAAAACAGAAGAAGTGCGACCGCCATATTGCGAAGGCATTCCGCCTTTGTAAAGCGTAACTTCTTTCAATGCATCGGAATTGAAGGTTGAAAAGAAACCCAATAAGTGAGAAGCGTTGTAAACAGGTGCTTCATCTAACAAAATCAAATTTTGGTCAGCGGCTCCACCACGAACAAAGAAACCAGCGTTTCCTTCACCAGCCGTTTTAAATCCTGGAGTCAAAGTGAAGGTTTTGATAATATCTTTTTCTCCAGCGAATACAGGGATTTTCTCTAACGCTTTCACATCCATTTTAATCATGCCTGTTTCCGCACCAGAGACATTTTTGTTTTCTTTTGTTGCCGTAATTTTAATTTCCTTAAATTCTTTAACCTTTTCTTCGAGTTTAATTAAGTCAATGTTCAAAATTAAATTTTTCGTTAGTTGAATTGGAATTTCTTTTTTTACAAAACCAAAGTAGTTGACAACGAGCGTATAATTTCCCTCAGCTAAAGTTAAAGAATAGAATCCATATTCGTTTGTTGTGGCTCCAATGTTTCCTAATTCTTTTACACGGATGGTCGTACTTAGAAGTGTTTCACCAGAAGAACTATCTTTAATGGTTCCGCTCACCGTAAATTTTGTGGTTTGAGCACTTACCGAATTGGAAATAAAATAGATGCTGAGTACTAAAAATAAAACTCGAATTGAATTTTGTAGGGTTGTTTGAAATCTCATATCAATAGGTCTAAAAAGGTGATGCAAAATTCGACATATTAATTTGTAGTAAATTCACAATAAATGTGAATAGCTTTAAAAATTGTATGAAAGGTTTAAAATAAAGGTTGATTAAACTATGTTTTATTGCCAACCTCCACCAATTGCTTTATACAGATAAACTTTCCACAAAAATTGATTTTTTTGGAGTTCTAAATAGTCCATTTCAGCCAAAAGTGCATTTTGTTGAGCGAATAAAACCTCTAAATAATCAGCGCGATTGGCGTTGAATAATTCCCTTGAAATTACTCGAGCATCTTTTAATTTCAACATTTCTTGTTGTTTATTTGTAAGCATTTTTTCAGTTGTTTTAATTGCAAAAAGCACATTATTTATTTCTGTAAAAGCATTCAAAATACTTTCTTGATACCCGTAATAAGCATCTAGTTGACTTGCTGACGCTTTTTTGAAGTTTGCTTTTAATGCTCCCATATTTATTATTGGCGCCATTAAATTTCCAAATAAACCGTAAGCAATTGATTCTGGCGAGGAAAAAAGAAATCTTGTTTTATAAGCCTGATATCCAATACTTCCGTTAATTGAAAGACTTGGATAAAACATTTTTCTTGCAACCATTAAATCGGCCTTAGTTGCTAGTAATGTTTGTTCCGCTTGTCTGATATCAGGTCTATTTGAAAGAAGTTGTATAGGAATGCCAGCCTGAATTTCAAGTTCAATTAGTTTACTGCCAGCAAAATCTGAACGTTTTATCTCTCCTTCAAATTCACCGATTATATTTCTTAATTCATTTTCAGCAGAATATATTGTTTGCTCAATTTCTAGTAAATCATTTGCATAATTGAGATTTAAGGCTTCAAATTGTTGAATACTCAATTGAGTTGTTTTTGCTGCTTCTTTTTGTTCTTTTAAAACGAACAATAGTTCTTGATTGAGCTTGATATTTTGTTCTAAAATTCGTTTTGATTCATCTAAACAAATAAGGTTGAAATAGTTAAAAACAACTTGTTCAACTATGGCAGTCTTCAGCATATTTTGCGATTCTTTTGCAGCTAAATATCTTGATAGCGTTGCGTTTTTCTGTTGTTTTAATTTTCCCCAAACATCTATTTCCCAACTTGTTTGAAGTCCAAAATTGAAGTCATTTAATCGAATAGGAATGATTTCACCGTCACCAATTGGTGTTGTGATGTTACCAGCTCCGTCCATTGTGTGTAAACCAAATTTTCGATTTGAATAACCAGCAAAAGCTCCAACATTAGGAAGTAAATTTGATCTTGCTTCTAGAATGTCAGCCTCTAATTGTTGAAGTGTTGTTTTGTTTCTTAGTAATGCTAAATTGTTCTCCAACGCGGAATCTATCAATGAGATTAAGTTGGAATCATTAAATAAATTTTGAGGAGATAAAACACTTGTATTTGTAGAATCATTCTCACTATCAAAAGCTGTTGGAACTTCACTCAATTCGGGAAGTATAGGGTCTTTTAATGATTTACACCCTGTCATCAACAGTAGTATAAAAAGAAACTTTAGGTAAATTATCTTGCGAATATTTTTCATTTTATATTTTAGTTTTTTAGACAATATTTTTTGATGTCGTTGTTGTTTCAACTTTCAATGCAGAAAATTGAAACAACATGAATCCTATTTTAATGATTTTCTTCAGTTAGAGGAATTCGTTCCTGCAAACGTTTATTTCTAAATTTTTCGCCAAGGCTAGCAAAAACAACATAGAGTCCAGGGATAACAATTAGTCCAAAAATAGTACCAAACAACATTCCTCCAGCAGCAGCTGAACCGATTGTTTTATTACCTATTTCTCCAGCACCTGAAGCAAACATAAGGGGAATTAATCCAGCAACAAAAGCAAAGGATGTCATTAAAATTGGACGCAAGCGTAATTTGGTAGCTTCTAATGCAGCATTTATTGGACTTACTCCTTGCTTATGTTTCATACTTGCAAACTCAATAATAAGAATTGCATTTTTTCCGAGTAATCCGATCAGCATAATAATAGAAACTTGAGCATAGATATTGTTTTCTAGGCCAAACATCCATAGAAAGAAAAATGCACCAAAAACACCAGTTGGTAAGGACAAAATTACTGGAAGTGAAAGTAAAAAACTTTCGTATTGGGCAGCTAATAATAGATAAACGAAAATCAAACAAATCCCAAAAATAATTAGTGCTTCATTTGCTGTTGCAACTTCATCACGTGTGATTCCAGCCCAATCAATGGCATAGCCTTTTGGTAGTTTTGTTTTTGCAACTTCTTGTATAGCTTCAATTGCCTTACCTGAGCTATAACCACTTTTTGCTTCGCCATTCAACTCTGCTGATGGATACATATTGTAGCGTGTAATTTGATCTACACCATATACTTTTTCGATTGTAGTAAACGCACTCATTGGTACAAGTTCCCCTTCCTTATTCATAACTGTTAAACGAAGTACATCTTCAGGTTTTGATCTATATTCAGGTAATGATTGTACCATCACTTTATACATTTGTCCGTATTTTATGAAATTTGTAGCGTACTCACTTCCTAAAAGCGTTTGTAAACTTCCCATTGCATCATTGATAGTGACTCCTTTTTGTGCTGCTTTATCATAATCTATTTTCATTAAATATTGAGGATAGCTTGCATCGAATATTGAAAAAGCAGAACCAATTTCGGGTCGTTTGAGTAAATCTTGAATAAATTGTTTCACAGCAATTTCTTGTTTTTTTAAATCGCCTGCACCTGTTTTGTCTAACAATCGTAGTTCAAATCCACTAGCATTTCCGTAACCAGGAACAGCAGGTGGAGGAAACATTTCAATTTTGGCAGTTTTAATACTATTCGTTTTGGCTTCTAACGCTTCCATTACTTCATAAACAGTAGATTTTCTGTCTTCCCAATTTTTGAGATTTACTAAAACAGTACCATAGGTAGCACCAGTTCCATCGCTTAAAATATTTGTACCAGCTAATGTTGATACCGATTCGACTCCTTCTAGATTTTGGGCTGCAACTTGTATTGTATTGACTACTTCTTTTGTTCTTTCCAATGTTGCACCTGGAGGTGTGGTTACGGAGACGTAGAACATTCCTTGATCTTCATTCGGTATAAAACCTGAAGGTAAAATTCTACCAAAAAAACCTGTTAATATGGTAAATAAGATTAAAATGCCAAAAGTGACAGTTCTTCTGTGTAAGATAACTTTAAGAAGACCTTGGTATCTAGAAGAAAGTCGCTCATATTTGTTGTTGAACCAATTAAAAAAACGGGAGCCAAAACCTTTTTTAGTAGGACTATGATTTCCTTTAAGCAACAAGGCACATAAAGCTGGTGTGAGTGTTAATGCAGTAATTCCTGATAAAACAATAGCAATTGCCATCGTAATTGAGAACTGTTTAAAGAATATTCCAACTGGTCCTTTCATAAATGCGGTTGGAACAAATACAGCTGACATAACTAATGTAATTGCTATTATCGCACCTGAAATATCTCTTAAAGCTGCTTCAGTTGCTTTTCTTGGTGTGAGCCCTATTTCCATTTTAGAATGAACAGCTTCAACAACAACGATTGCATTATCAATAACAATCCCAATAGCCAAAACAAGGGCAAAGAGAGTTATCAAATTCAATGAAAATCCAAAAAACTGCATAAAGAAAAATGTTCCAATTAGTGAAACAGGAACCGTTAATGCGGGAATTAAGGTAGAGCGAAAATCCTGAAGAAAAATAAACACCACAAGAGAAACAAGAATAAATGCTTCAATGAGGGTTTTTATAACTTCATGAATTGAGGCATCTAAAAATCGGCTAACATCGTAACTAATCGAATAATCCATACCTTCTAAGAAAGTATTTTCCTTTAATTCTTCCATTTTGGATTTCACATTTGCAATTACCTCACTAGCGTTAGAACCAGGAAGTTGTTTTAACATAATAGAAGCACAAGGTTTGCCATTCAATTTAGCCTCAACGTCGAAATAAGTTGTCCCAAACTCAACATCAGCAACATCTTTAATTCTTAAAATTTGTCCATCTTCAGTTGATTTTATTGGAATGTTTTCATATTCTTCTTCTTTATTGAATTTCCCGGTGTATTTTACCACATATTGTAAAGGATAATTAGTCGTTCGATCTGAATTTTCACCAATTTTCCCAGGAGCTGCTTCAATATTTTGGTTGTCTAATGCTTCATTAATATCAGTTGTTGAAATACCATAAGTCAGCATTTTATCGGGTTTTAACCAAATACGCATCGCATATTCTTTCGCACCCAAAATATCTGCATAACCAACACCTTGAACGCGTTTTAATTCCGCTAAAACATTAATATCCGTATAGTTATAGAGAAATTTTTCTGTTAGCGATGGGTCTTTGCTGTATATATTCAGATACATCAACATAGCGTTTTCTTCCTTTGCGATTTTAACCCCATTTTTAATTATTTCTTCAGGAAGTTCTCCCATAACGGCAGCAACGCGATTTTGAACGTTTACTGCGGCAATATCTGGGTTGGTTCCAACTTCAAAGATTACTTGAACAACACCAACACCGTCATTCCCAGCATCTGAAGACATGTACTTCATTCCTGGAACACCATTGATTGCACGTTCTAAGGGAACGATACCTGCTTTTGTAACTGTTTCAGCATTTGCTCCTGTATATTCAATTGTAACATTAACTTCTGGCGGGGCTACACTAGGAAATTGTGTCATTGGTAAATCGTTCAATGCCAGTAAACCTAGTAAAACGATTATGACAGAAATCACAATCGACAATATTGGTCGTTTTATAAATAGTGAAAACATAAACTTTCGGGTTAGTTTTTAACTTTAATTTCTTGACCTTCTTTAACCAATTGAATTCCTTCCAACAGAACGCGGTCATTCTTTGACATACCTTTTTCGATAACGTAGAAACTTCCAAGAGAAACACTTGGAAAGATACGTCTCATTTTCAGTTTATTATCTGAATTAACAACATAAACATAAAAGTTTTCTTGTACTTCAAAGGTTGAACTCATTGGAATCAATACGGCATTTTTTAAATCAAATTGAATATTGATTTTGCCAGATGAGCCGTGTTTTAGAATTTTTTTCGGATTTTTGAAACGAGCACGAAACGAAATATTTCCAGTTGATTTTTCAATTTCTCCATCCATTGTTTCAATTTTTCCAAGTTCATTATGTGTAGAATTATCAGCCAAGATTAGTTCAATTCCTTCTTGATTTTTTAAAATATCATTTTTAACGAAATTCAAATATTCTAATTCAGAAACTTTGAAATAAGCAAAAACTTCATTGTTGTCTGAAAGCGTAGTTAAAACAGTTCCTGCCTCAATCATACTTCCGATTTTAGTGGGAATACGATTGACAAAACCAGAAAATGGAGCTTTAATTTGTGTGAATGAAACGTTTAATTGAGCTGTTGCAACTGCAGCTTTTAGTTCATCACATTTTGCTTCAGCGGCATCAACTTTAGATTCTACTATTTCAACTTCAGATTTTGAAACGATGTTTTTAGCAAATAAATTTTTAGTGTTTTTCAATTCAACTTGAATGGATTTAAGTTCTGCTTGTGCACTTTTCAATTGCGCTTTAGTTTGTTGCAATTCATCCATAAATTCTTGAGCACTAACCGAAAACAAAAGTTGTCCTTCGTTAACAAAAGCACCTTCATCAACATGAATTTTATCAATAAAACCACTAATACGAGAACGAATTTCAATATTTTTAATTGCTTGAATATCAGCAATAAATTCTTTGTTGAATGAGGTGTCTTTTTGTGTAGGATTTGATACTGAGAAAGCTTCAATTTGATTTTCATCACTTGAATTTGATCCACATGACACTAATATAAATGGCGTAATAATCGCCATTAAGTAAAATAATTTTGACATTTTAAGAAAGATTAAATAAATAACTAATTCAGTTCTCAAATAGAGAAAAAACAATGGGAAAATATATTTAATCTATGCTTGTGGGGGTTTAATCAATCCAGAAAGGAATGGTGTTTTTGGAGAAATAGTTGCAATAAAAAACTGTTGATTTTTAATTGTAAATACAATAAATTGCGTTTGATTAAGCAAAACTTGCGTTTGATTAAATAGATCAACTTTCTTGTGGAAATCTCTTTTTTCATCAGAATCGTCTTCGTCATGTTCAGGAATTGCATTTTCAAAACAAAGAACACTTTCTAAAACAAATTCTGAAATAGACTCAATGTCATTATAAGCCAAATTTTCAGAAACAGAATCATTATCAGGTACGTCAATACTAAAATTGAAGACAAACAAGGCAAAAAACAACCAAATTAATCGATTAAAAGTACTTTCCCTAAATTTTTGTCTTAGCTGAAACATACTAATTTTATTTTAATTATTGATTGAATTTCGGTGCAAAGATATTAATTATTCAAAACCATAGATTTCAATATATAATAGGTTAGAAAAATTAAATTTTTTTAACGTGTAGCAATGAACCTTAGCTACTTTAGTAAACCTTTATAATTTACTCAATACGAGCTCGTTGCCCCGCCAACATTTTCAATCGGATGCCAAGTTGTTTTTATTTCTTGTAAATCAGCAATGTAATGCAAAGCTTGTGATTTTTCTAAGTTCCAATCAGGTGTGTAATCGAATTTACGTTTCAAGTTTTCAACGGCTAAAATTGAAAGTTCTTTTTTGAAATTGTCTTCCAAATGTGAAACTAGCAATGCATTTACGTCTTTATGACTTGCTAAAGTTGGTGCCATTTCTGATGGTGAACCTGTTAAAATATTCACAACACCTCCTGGTAAATCTGAAGAATTCAACACTTCAGCAAAAGTCACGGCACATAAAGGTAATTTTTCAGATGCTAACACAATAACGGTATTTCCACCACAAATTGCAGGTAGAACCAACGAAACCAAACCGATTAAACTCGTTGATTGTTCGGCAATAATTCCTACAACTCCCATTGGTTCACAGCTCGAAAAGTTAAAATGTGAAGAAGCAACGGGATTCACTGAACTCAAAATTGCGTTGTATTTGTCGCACCAGCCTGCATAGTAAACGATTCGGTCGATACTCAAATTCACTTCTTTTGTTGCATTCATTTTAGAAAGACCCTGTTTCATCAATTCTTCCACAAATTGTGCGTGTCTTCCTTCTAACATTTCAGCGATGCGATACAAAATTTGTCCGCGGTTGAAAGCGGAACGTTCAGCCCAAGAACCAGCTGCTTTTCTTGCTGCCACAACTGCATTGCGCACATCTTTCTTCGACGATAAACATATATTTGCCAATGCTTTTCCTTTTGCATCCAAAGGTGTATAATATCTTCCAGACTCCGTTCTCGGAAATTGTCCGCCGATGTATATTTTGTAGGTTTTTAGAATTTCCAATCGTGTCATTTTACGTTGTGCTTTGAATGGGTTTAGCTTTTTTTTCGAATCAATTAGTTAAATTCTACGTTTGAATCACACCAACATTATATCTTTTTTCAATTGGTGCATGGTTTGCCATTTCGATTCCCATAGAAATAATTTTACGCGTTTCAGCTGGGTCAATGATTGCGTCAATCCACAAACGACTTGCGGCGTAATAAGGTGAAATTTGCTCGTCGTAACGATTTTTAATGTGGTCGTACAATTCTTTTTCGCGCTCTGGTGTGATTTCTTCTCCTTTATTTTTCAAAGTTGCGACTTCAATTTGCAACAAAGTTTTTGCAGCAGCAGCACCACTCATTACAGCAATTTCAGCAGTTGGCCATCCTACGATTAAACGAGGATCGTAAGCTTTTCCACACATTGCATAATTTCCAGCACCATACGAATTTCCCATTACGATTGAGAATTTTGGAACAACAGAATTTGCCATTGCATTCACCATTTTCGCACCGTCTTTGATGATTCCTCCATGCTCACTTTTTGAACCGACCATAAAGCCAGAAACATCGTGTAAGAAAATCAATGGGATATTTTTTTGGTTGCAATTCATTATGAAACGTGCCGCTTTATCCGCTGAATCTGAATAAATAACACCTCCAAATTGCATTTCACCTTTCGCGTTTTTTACAATTTCACGATTATTTACCACAATTCCAACGCTCCAACCATCCACACGAGCATAAGCCGTAATAATTGATTTTCCGTAAGTTGGTTTGTATTCTGTATATTCTGAATTGTCCACCAAACACTTCAAAATTTCTTTGGTATTGTATGGTTTTGAACGGTCAGAAGGCATAATTCCGTACACATTTTTGATGTCCACTTGCGGAGCTTCTGCTTTTATTCTGTCAAACCCAGCATTTTCCTTTTGTCCAACTCTTCCAATTAAATCCCGAATCGTTTTCAAACATTCTTGATCATTTTCAACTTTATAGTCGCAAACTCCTGAAATTTCAGTTTGAGTTGTTGCTCCTCCCAAAGTTTCGTTGTCAATACTTTCACCGATAGCCGATTTCACCAAATAAGAACCAGCTAAGAATATCGTTCCGGTACCATTTACAATCAATGATTCGTCTGACATAATTGGCAAATAAGCGCCACCAGCCACACAACTTCCCATCACTGCAGCAATTTGAACAATTCCCATTGCACTCATTTGTGCATTGTTTCTGAAAATTCGTCCAAAGTTTTCTTTGTCTGGGA
>Ga0247831_1004599_pt1 | contig 18195 bp, 15 predicted proteins | sample LaCruzMarch2015__9_FD_192406 | JGI IMG/M metagenome (GOLD analysis project Ga0247831, IMG submission 192406) | Freshwater microbial communities from meromictic Lake La Cruz, Castile-La Mancha, Spain - LaCruzMarch2015_1m | ecosystem: Environmental > Aquatic > Freshwater > Lake | place: Spain... | reverse complement strand
GCATTTCGAGAGGCAGCTTGCGGAGATATTAGGCGTGTCCGGAGCGGGCAGCGGTGAGGATGCGCTGCGCGGTCACATTGGAAAGCTGCCGGGTGCGAGGATGGAAATCATGGAGAGGTTGGGTGCCTGAGATGACCCGCTCACCTGGGAGGTGGGGATACAAAGATACTGCACGAATTTCGGAATTGCGGCGGTTTTCGCTCGCTAAGAAAAGTGGTTCTGCATATCGATAAGCTAAACAACATATACAGACTAATGGATACAGCTACAGCTAAATTCATCCAGCTAATGCTGGATCGCGCCGAATCACTACGAAAGAAAGGGGATCTTTCTGAGGCATTACATGCCGCGAACGCGGCAGTGGAGAAATGCGAGCAGCAGCTGGGACCGGATCTTGACCACATTGAGGCGTTTGTGACCTCGCTAGAAAGACGAGCGGCTCTTTATCTTGAGCTGGGGCAGTTTGTCGAGGCGGCGGATGACCTGAAGCATGCGATCGACCAGCTGGACAACCGGCCGGATCGCATCGGTCATGTGGGCAGGCTCTACGCGCTGCTGGGAGCTGCTTATGATGGTCAGGAACGTCCCGAAAAAGCGATCAGCGCGTGGCAAACCGCGGTGCTTTATTTTGAGAAAAACGAGCCACCCATGCAAATGGATGTGGCAGCGATCTCGAACAATCTGGGTTTCATGGCAAAGGCCAGTGGCGATCTCGGCAAGGCAGAGGATTATTTCCTGAGGTCCCTTGAGATCATGCATGCCGAAGCGGGGCCTAAACACGAGGAGACGGCGTCGGTTTCGAACAATCTCGGAGCCGTATATTTAGCCGCCGGTTATTTCGATCAGGCGCGAGAGATGCACATGATGGCTTTGGAAACGCGCAGGGAGCTTCTAGGTGAAAACCATCCGGACACCGCGCAATCCCACAATAATCTGGCGCTGGCACTGTTGCAGACAGGTGACCGGGCCTGGGCGCGCAGGCATTTCGAAAAGGCGCTTGCCGGTTTCGAGAAACTCGGCACGGCCTTTGCAAAAGATCTTGAGTCGGTAGCTTCGAATTACAGTGATTTCCTGAGGGAGGAGGGCGATGCTAGTCTCGCCGATTTGATCAACAGTAGGGTAAAAGAGGTCTTGGCCAGAGTGTGACCTTGCTTTCCGAGCAAAATGAAGCTCGCCCGGCTGCGATAAGCAGCTAAATATCGCGACATGAAGTTAGGTGTGATCGGTTGTGGAAAAATGGGAACCGCTTTGGTGCAAGGGGCGATCCGCGCCGGCGTGGTGAAGTCGGGAGAGGTGCTTGGGACGGATTTGAGCGCGGCCGCAGCGCGGAACTTCTCGGAAACAACCGGCGCGAGAACCACCGCGGAAATCGGCGAGGTGCTGCGTATGAGCGATGTGATCCTGCTCTGCACGAAGCCGCAGGACATCCATGCCGCGTTGGTAAATTTCAAGCCCGATGCATCGTCCGGAAAACTGCTGATTTCGATCGCGGCGGGCGTTAGGCTGGTGGACATTGAGAACAAGGCTCCTGAATCGGTGCGTGTGATCCGCACCATGCCGAACACGCCGGCGTTGGTCGGCAAGGGCGCCGCCGCGTATTGCCTAGGTAGCCGTTGCCGGGATGGCGATGAGGCCGTAGTTGTATCGCTTCTAGATGCCGTTGGAATGGCCGTTCTTGTTCCTGAAAAACTGATGGACGCAGTTACGGGGCTTTCCGGAAGCGGCCCCGCCTATGTTTATCTGATGATCGAGGCCTTGGCGGACGGTGGGGTCATGGCCGGGCTTTCACGCGCCGACGCGGTGAGGCTCGCCGCGCAAACCGTGAGCGGTGCGGCAGAGATGGTGCTGCGTACTGGCGACCATCCCGCGAAGCTCAAAGACATGGTTACCTCACCGGGGGGAACGACGATCGCTGGTTTATCCGTGCTGGAGGGCAGGAATATCCGCTCGGCGTTAATCGATGCTGTGATGGCTGCGACCGCGCGCTCCGCCGAGCTCGGTAGGAGCTGAAGTGGAGGACCATGCGCCTTCTTAATTTCCTCTTCCACCCCGCGCCAAAGCCCCTATGTTCTCGACATGACCAAGTTTATCCCCTCCGTTTTGACAGCGGCTGTTTTTGTAGCGCTATCCGTCTCCTGTAGCAACGACGACGATGTGATCAAGCTCGCTGGCAACACCCAGGCGGCCTCTGTGGAAGGCGAGGTGCTTTATTCCAAAGCTAAGGCAGCCGACGAGGCCGGCAAAAGCTCATCCGCCATCAAACAATACGGAAAGATGGCCGACAAGTATCCTTTCGCGTCCTCCGCAGCGCAGGCGCGTTTTCGCCAAGCGGAACTCCTCGAGCAGAAAGGCGACATCCAGAAATCCTTTGATGCCTATCAGAAATTTCTCAAGCGCTACCAAAGTAGCGGTTTGTATGCCAAGGCTCTCGAACGCCAGGCACGGATGGCTCAATCGGCGGCGGATGGCGATGTGAGGTCGTCCTTCGTAGGGCTAAAGACCAGGCTTTCGATAGAGAAAACCGTTGGGATGCTGGCGGCTGTCCGTGACAACGCACCGCGCTCCGAAACATCCGCGAAGGCGCAGTTTACGATCGGCGAACTTTACCAAGGAAAAAAGGATTCGAAAGATGCTATTGAGGCGTTCCGAAAACTGGTAAGTGACCAACCGGAAAGTTCCTACGCACCGGAAGCGCTGTTTCGCGTTGGTGTCGTGCTGATGGAGGAGGCAGATCGCGGCAACCGGAACCAGGCGACCTTGGAGCTTTCCCGCGAGGCGTTCAGCGATTATCTATTGCAGTATCCCGGACACTCGAAAAACGCGGAAGCCCGCAGGATGTCGGGTGACATCGGCGGACGCGAAATCAACCGTTCACTGGAGATCGCGGAGTTTTATGACCAATCAGGCCAAACCGAATCCGCCAAAATTTACTACCGTGAGGTTCTGAAGCGTGCCGGATCCGGTGATGCCCATGACAAGGCGAAATCCCGCCTCAAAGCCCTCGGCGAGTAGAGATCACCCCACTATTTTCCCATGAGATTCGCACTGTTGCTTCTGATCACGCTGTCGATGGTTTCCTGCGCCGGATACAAGCTCGGCGGAGCGAAGCCACCGTCCCTAGCCGGCGTGAAAACCATCGCCGTACCCATGTTTTCCAATGGCACCCAGGAACCCCGTGCCGAGGCTCTTGCGACCACTGCAGTGACCGACGCATTGGTGCTGGATGGCACCTACCGCCTTGCCGACCGCTATAGTGCCGACGCGGTGCTAGAGGGAACGCTGGGATCCATCCGATACTCCACGTTGCGCAGTTCCAGACTGGATTCCCTTTTGGCCGAGGAGCTCACGAATGAGGTCTCAATAAGCTGGACGCTACGCGACGCGAGGGATCCCACGAAAATCCTCGCTAGCGGCAATAGCAATGGGCACAGCAGCTTTTTCGCGGATTCCAATTTACAAACAGCCAGACGGAATGCTTTGCCTGACGCTTTAGGAAGGGCCGGTAGAAACTTAGTGTCGAGGCTCTCTGTCGGCTTTTAGCCAGTTATGAATTAAAATTGGCTCTCCGTCAGGTTTGCGAATCGTTGGAGGCTTCTGATGGACTGAAGCCATTACACAGCAAGAGTTCTGGGCGACTCAAGATGCATGGATAATCGGAGTCGGTTGCAAGGCGTTTTCACGAAGCCTCGATCACTGATCTAGTCTTCATCAATCCCTGCGATTTCAAGCGATACAGGCAAGGTTTCCCCCTCTCGGAAAGATCCCAATCCTGTGAAATCGCGTACAAACCTGACGGAGAGCCATAAAAAAATGGGGAATGGTGGCAAGGTACTTGATTCCCTGATTAAGGGAGAAGAGTTGGTGAAAGCTATTTTTGCGACCTATTCGACTTCAAAGTCAGCGGGAAACTAGCGCCGGACAGGGAGAATCATGTCTGGGGCTACACGAAGCGCAATGGGGCGGATGACGTCTTGCTCCATTCCTTGTTCATTCCCAGCCAGTTGGCGGGCGAGACGCTGGTTGAAATGCCCTTGCTGTTGGTCTTTAGACGCAGTATGTCCTCATCTATGTCGTCCCGGTGGATGATCAGAAAGTGGTCAGGCTGGGCTGGCTCGATGAATAAAAAAAATGAACAGCCCCATGAACAAAGGATGGTATCACTGCGGTCGCTGCGGCTCCATCTTCCAGTCCGATATCGGGGTCAAGGACCATAGGTTGTGCACCGACTGCGGCCTTAAAGCGGCCACCGACATTTGGCCGGCGCAAGGGGGTCAAATCACCTATCGTGAGAGGAACATGGCTATGTTCGACAAAACGGGTAGTTCAGTGGACGAGAGCGGTTATCGATCCGTGCGGAAAAAACACAAAAACAGCACTCCACTGAAAATCATCGTCTTTTGGGCAATTATCATGTTGCTGTTAGTATTGATTAAAAATTACCACATGCGCCAAAAGGCGTTAGCAAGTTCCGGAAATAAAGTGGTAAATTTCGCCGAAGGCACGATGGCGGACGAGAGCGTCGCTCTTCTCAACCGGGCGATGCCCGACTGTCATAGGGCGCTGATTGGTTTCCTGACTGGAGGAACCCCAGAGATTCGTAACCAGTTTGTGGCAGATCCCATCGAAACCGCCGGGATTATGGCCAGTTTTTATCAGAGCAATCCTTTCCCAAGTCTTGAGGTAGCCGAACTGAGAAGAACAGGACAGCAGTTGATCAAGGTGGGCGAAGAGTGTGTAATCGAAACCCGTTGGAATGATGGAAAGGGGCAGGAATTCGATGCGATTTTCCGAAGGAACCGTTCAGCTTGGAAACTTGATTGGGAACATTTCATCCGATACGGCGGCTACTCATGGCCGCTTTTTCTGGCTGGAGAGGGTCCCGCGGCGGTTGAGTTCCGGTTGCTCGCCAGAAGAGTGAAGACCGGGCAAAAGGCTGAAGATGACGGCTCGCGCCTACGGTTTACATTGTTGTCGCCCGTGTTCGGCAGACCCGCAGAGTTTGGTGTGGAATCACCCGAGTTTGTGGTAAACCGCTACAGCGAGGAGGGATTGTTGTTGAGGGCGGCGTTCGATTCGAAGCGGTCCGGAGAGCCGAATTTCGGAGAAATAAATCCGCCCATGGAACCCGAAAATCTGGTCAGGGTGCGAGTCCTTATCAAGCGGGGCGAGTTCGCCGGGCTTAGGAGTTTCGAACTGGTGAAGGTGATGGCTTGCCACTGGATCAGCATCGATGAACTGGGCTTCGATTTGAAGAAGCTGAAAGACGACATTTAGACCACTAATTGATCGGCGGCGGACAACGCTCAACGGTTCATCGCCTTTTTCATGTGAGAAAGCGGCTCCGTCCCCGGAAACCAGTGCTGGAAGGCGATGGCGCCTTGGTGGATCAGTAAGCTCAGACCGTTGTCGGTCACGCAACCGGCGCGCTTCGCGGCGGCGAGAAACGAGGTCTCGGGTGGTTGGTAAATCGTATCGTAGACCCGGGAATTTAAGGAAAGATAGTCATCCGGGATCACTTGACCGTCGGTGGGTTTAAGTCCCAACGAGGTGGTCTGGATAATCAGATCGGCCGCTTGGCACTCATCCCGCAGGCTGGGGTTCATGAATCCAAGGGTACGGATCTCGGTGCTAGGCGAGACCAGGCGCAGTCTTTCCGCTAGCGACTCGGCCTTCGACAAATCCCTGTTTACCAGCGTAAGATTCTCAGGTTTTTCGAGCGCACATTGCGTAGCGATGGCTTGTCCTGCTCCCCCGCCTGCTCCGAGGATCACGGTTTTTAATTTCCCTAGGACCAACCCGAACGAATCGGAAATGGCCGCCCGAAATCCCGGACCGTCGGTATTATAACCTATGATCGCCCCGTCCATGAATCGCACCGTATTGACCGCGCCGAGAAGACGCGCCTGGGCGGACACTTCGGTGCAGCTATCCATCGCCTCGAACTTGTGGGGAACCGTCACGTTGCAGCCGATAAAACCTAGCTCCACCATCATCGCGAACGCTTCACGAAGTTTCCCCGTTTCGATTTCGAGCCGGATGTAGGTAGCGATTATGCCGAGGGCGTCTAGGGCGGGCTGGTGGAGCTGGGGCGAGGCTGAATGAGAAACCGGTTGCCCGAGTACGGCGAGGCGCGCGGGCTTGATGCCAGTCGCAGCCTGAGGCAGTGTTTTCAGGGTGTGGAACGCGTGCATTTTGCTAGCTGATCGGTTTTAGGGATTGCATACATTCCCTGAGCCGTTTTGCTGACCACTGCCCGGGCGCGGTGGTATTTTCACCCACGAATCCGTAGTTCAATACGCTACCAGCCTGAGCGCAAAGTAGGCGTGAAACGGGAGCTAGTTCGCCCATGCCCATGGTCGACAGCGGGATCATCTTCGCGCTCATTTGAAATCTGGCGAGGGCGGCGAGCTCATCCGGTGTATGGAGGAGTGCGGCGGTCTTGAATGCCGCTGCTCCAGCTTTACAAGCGAAACTTGCGTGAGCCATCAGCTCGCGCATGGATGGCAGCCCGCTAAAATTGTGGTATGAGGCAATCCATGGGATTTCCTGTATGGTAATTTCGGAGATGAGCCCTTTCATGCTGGGAGCGGAAATGATTTCGATGTCGATCATGCAGGCGTCCGGCAGCGCCGCGCGCAACAAGGATATCCGTGTGGAAAGATCAAGTTCGAAAGGAGAGCCTTCCGCATGACAGCGCGCTGTGAAAAGGAGCGGGAAGTCTAGCAGGTGCCGCCAGAGGGTGTTTCCTTTTTCGAGAAACTCGGCATGAAGAAGATCTAGCCGGATCTCTAAAAGATCACATTGTTCAGCGAGCGATGCGGGTGTAGCCTCTGAAAGCGCGACGGGATCTCCTACGCTTCCGACAACGATTGGGAATGATTCCGGGAATGTAAAAGACGAGCGAGGCATATTGCAAGTAAAGCCACCGTGAATCGCGTTCGTCAATGGCTTGTGGGGATTTGGGCGCAAATCAACACCGATGCCCCTGAAAAAGTTGCGCCCGCCTGTCCTTTTATCTGGTCAACCCGTTATTCCGTTCTCTAATTTCTCCGGAAATCCAAACCTAATGCGAATAAAACTTAACAACTTCCCGATAGCCATTTCCTGCGCCGTGTTCGGAGTATTTTCCCATTCCATGGCGAACGCGCAGTCCTTCACAGTCGAGGGTGACAAACCTGCGTTCGAAGATATCTCCTCACCTAATCTCGGAGATTCTAAAAATGGTTTCAAGCCGAAGGAATGGCTAGAGATCGAAGCCAGCATAACGGTGGACATGAAACCAGCACCCCGATCCAAAACCGCCGACCGGATTCTTGTGAAATGGTATGTCGCTGTGGAGAACCCCGACAAACAGGGAACTTATTCATTGCTTACGAAGGACATAACCCACGTCAATATCCCTCTAGGGGAGAAAGTGTTCAGCTCTGTCTATCTCTCTCCTTCTTCGGTCCGCCGCATCACGGGCGGGGATCGCGCCGGCAAGAGCCTGGTCTTTATGGTCGGCTACGAAGTTCTTGTGAATGGCGTGAAAGTCGCAGAGGAGACTAGTAAAGGGAAAGCTGGTTGGTGGAACACATCTTCTGACAAGATCTCCCGCAGTGAGACGGTTCCTCTACTTGACAAGAGCGAGTCTGCTTTCGCGCATATGTGGTGGGATCGCTATGCGGAGATTTCCAAGGAGAAAAACTGATCGGTTCAGTTTGCCAACCCACTGCATCAAATCACACAATTTTCACTTTCCGCACCTCACCATGGCAGACACCCAGATTATTGTAGCCTTAAACCTCGGCTCTCAACGAATTTCCATGGCTGTTTTCGAAACATCGAAAAACGGTGGCATGATTTTGAAAGGTTTTGAAACGGATACGATCATAGCTGATCCCGCTTTCGAAGCTTCTCGGGAGGCGCAGATACGCGTCGCGCTGGAAGAGTTGATCGGTAAACTGAATGTTTCCCGGTCCAAGGTGCGCTACGCGATCGCTGGTCAATTCGTCTTCACCCGTTTCGTTAAGCTGCCACCGCTGCAGGACGACAATATCGAGCAGATCGTGACTTTCGAGGCCCAGCAACACGTTCCGTTCCCGATCAACGAGGTGGTGTGGGATTATGAGATGATCGAAGGTGGGGATGATAAGGAAGTGGTGATTGTTGCCATCAAGGAGGATTCGCTGGATGAGATCAACGACACGGTGACAGCATCCGGATTGTCCACCTTGGAGGTCGATGTCGCTCCAATGGCGTTATATAATGCGTATCGCCACTCATACGGTGCTCCGGACGAGCCTACGCTAATCATTGATATTGGCGCGAAAACCAGCAATCTACTCTACGTCGAGGGCAAGCGTTTTTTCACCCGCAGCGTAGCGATAGGGGGAGCCTCGATCAGCGCGGCTATCGCCAAGGAATACAATATCACTTTCCCCGAGGCGGAGTACCATAAAATCACCAACGGGCTTGTGGCACTCGGCGGCGGGCACACCGAAGCGATGGACGAGTCCCTTGCGGCGCTCGCCGTGGTGGTCCGCAATGCGTTGACACGCCTTCCCGCCGAAATCGCGCGCACAACGAACTACTACCGCAGCCAGCACGCCGGGAACATGCCCAGGAAAGTCCTGCTTGCAGGAGGGGGCGCTAACCTGCCCTACACGCTCGAGTTTTTCCAAGAGAAGCTTGGCATCCCCGTTGAATTCTTCAGCCCGCTCGGCCAAATCACCATTGGCAGAGGGGTCAATGTCGATGTCGTCAGCCGTGAAGCACATACCATGGGCGAACTGGTGGGACTGGGTCTGCGCGGGATCGGCAAATCAACGATAAATATTGATCTTGTCCCGTCTGCCGTCGGAATCGCCCGTGCCGAGTCGAAACGTAAGCCTTTCCTAATCGCGGCCGCCACTCTGCTGGTAGTCGGTTTTTCCGCATGGGCTGCCTTTCAATACATCGCAAAAGAAGGGGCTGAAGACAGGCAGATCACCATGACGGACACGCGCGACACCCTTGCGCCAGTCGAATTTCAAATCCGCAAGCTGCAAAAAGTGGAGGAAGACCTGGAACGCATCGCCAGTTCATACACGAAGATTGAGAGTGACCATGCATTCTGGTTCGACCTCATCGAGGAGCTGAACGGCACTTTCGCTGGCGATTCACTGTGGCTCACTGAAATGAGCCCGTTGTATGATTACAACCCTCTCACCCAGCAGGCGACCGGCTCCCCGAAACCAGGTTTGCGGCTGGTTGTGAAATCCGATTTTGCTGGTGGTCAAGGTAGTGGCAGTAGTGGCAGCTCGGTTTCAGAGCCGACCCCGCCAGCGGCGGGCAACAAGCCCAACAATAAACCGAATAACATGCCGAACCAACCCCAAGCCGCGCCCGTAGCCAACGCGATTCTAATCAAGGGCTTTTGGCGGGAAAATGCCCAAACACAGAATATTGTTTCCGATCGACTCAAACGCCTCCGGGAGAATTCCTCCTCATTCCAATTCAGTGCGAAAGACGCAAACGGCAGGGAAATACCCCTGAGCGATGAGCAGATCATCCTAAAGCTGGCTAGCAGCGCTGACAATAAGGGCGAATTGGCTTTCCCCTTCGAAATCACGCTGCCTCTCGCCCACCCTGTCGCGGTTAGGTAAGCGGAACACTTTTCCCAGTAAGACTTCTATGAATTGGATCAAGAGTAACCCCTTCGTTTCCGGATTGGCCGCAATCACCCTCCTGCTATGCGGTATTTTGTTTCTTCTCGCGTCGAAATGGGGGGCCCAATATGGCGAGGCGAAAATCGGTTTCGACGACGCCTACCTGGGTGTCACCACCGCCGAAAGCACCGCTCTCTATCCCACGGCCGATTTGCGCGACGGCAAAAGTAAGGCGCTGACTGAACACCGCGACGCGCTCGGCGACCTGACGAAGCTCTTTGATCCATATCGTCCGGAAAAGACTGAAAATATCACCCCCCAAGCCTTCACGGATCGCCTCCTGACCGCGAACGAACAAGTTTCCACAGCATTCGGCAAGACCATGTTGCCAGAAAACTTTTTCCTCGGGTTCGAGACGTATCGCAGCCAGCTCGCCAAACCCGACGCGACCGGAACGCTCCTGTATCAAATGGATGGCATCAAGGCGGCGCTGATGGGTTTGGCGGAGGCACGTCCCAGCGCCTTGCTAAAGGTATTGCGAGTGCCCGTTCCAGAGGAGATGGGTGGTAATTCCCAACCGGATCCCAACGACGTGGCTAGATTCTTTTCCTGCGAGGTCACTTTCAAGGGATCCGAGCAGTCCGCGAGGGATTTCCTGAACTCCCTTGGCGCAACGGATTCTCACTACTTCATCATCCGTACTGTCAGTATCAAGAATGAACGCCAAACGCCGCCTCAGGTATCGGATGCGAAATTTGAGACGATTGCGACCGAGGAAGCGGCTGTCGCGCCCGCCAATCCTTTCGGTGAAGCATTTTTCGAACTACCAGATGCCGTGCTAGAATCTGATGTAGCGGCACTTCCCACTGCGAAAGAACCCACTGCAGCTGGCGGCGACACTGCGCTGGAAACTACCGCTACCCAAGCACCTAAGCCGCCCGCCACCGTCCAGGATACTTCCCGCATCCTTATGCAAGTGCTAGGCAGCGAAGAACTTACCGTTTTCGTCCGCTTCGACATCGCCATGTTTCTTCCGTCCAAGGAACTTCCCAAACCCTGACAAAGCATCTTTTCCACCATGTCCTGGATCTTAAAAAATTATGAAAAGGCGTCCGTAGGAACTGCCGTGCTCTTGGCGGCTGGCCTAGCTTATACAGGTTGGAGCAAGCTCGTTTCCGTGGAGTCGGATTTTGGCAGCAAGCCAGCCGGTTCGAAACCTGAACAACGCGATCCGAGCGTAAAAAGTGCAGACTTGGTTGCCAAAGCAAAATCCTCTTTTCAACTCAAGAGGGAATGGAAAAAAGCCAAGGACGAGAGACGTCCCGTCGATCTTTTCACCGGCGTCGCGCTGTTCGTGAATAAAAACGACCAAGAAAAACCCGTAGATCTGATCGAGGGCGCGCCTGTGCATGAGGGGATTCCCAATAGTTGGTGGCTTGAATACAGTATCGACCCCGGATTCGGTGATTCTCCGTTGCGCGATGCCGATGAGGATGGTTTCTCCAATAAAGATGAATACACCGCCAAAACCGATCCTAGCAACGGGAAAGACTTTCCGGCGCTCATCACGAAGCTGACTTTCATCGGAGACGAGTCGGTGCAATGGCTTCTACGCCCCGGCTTCGAGTCGGCCGGCGGAAGTTTCACTTTCACTTTCGGTGTGGGTAAAGAGCGCAATAAGGTCGGCGCTGCCAACCCTGTTCCACCCGGCGGGATTTTCTTCGAAAAAGGGGCGGCCATGGGAAGGTTTAAGCTGCTCGGTTCCGAAAAGCGTAAGGTGATGAACGAAGCGACTCAGGCTGAGGAGGAGGTTACTTTCGTCAAGATCGAGGATCAGAAGCCGAACAAGAAGGGAATGGTGTACGAAATTCCCGCCTCATTCCGCGCGGCGGAGCAACGCAGGCTCGCCCGCTTCGACCGCACCGCCGTCCTGTCCCTTGAAGCCCTCGGTCTTGCGGGTCAGGAGTTCAGGGTTGAGGAGAACACCTCCTTCGCGTTGCCCTTGGGGGATGGCAAGAAACCCTACATGATGAAGGAAGTGGCACCGGAACGCATCGTGATCGAGTTCACCGGTGAGGATGGCAAGGTCCAGACCCACGAGATCATCAAGGGCGCAACCGGTCCCGCCGCTCCCTGAAACCGGATAATCAAGTTTCCTCAAAAAGCTCTTTCCAAATTACGCAAATACAGACAAAACGACTCCGCTCTTTATGCAAAAAACGCCTACCCACCACACCAGCCGAACAGCAGCAACGCTGATGGCCGTCGCCGCCACCATGCCAATCACGATCTCCTCGGCGGATGCCGGCGAGGGATACTCCGGCATGAGCGGGCTTGCGCAGCGGGAAATCATCCGCCGCCAGGAGGCTGTCGCCGAGGCGGACCGCATGTTCATCGATGGTCGCGAGGCCTATGCGAAGGCCGATTACCAGAAGGCGGTTGACAAGTTCCGGTCCGCCCTCAGCACACTGCCGGAAGCTCCCACGCTCGCCGACCGCCGGGCCAGCTACACGGAACATCTCGCTGACTCTAGCGTAGCCCTCGCGCAGCAATTTAGCAAGGTCGGCAAATACGACGAGGCCCGCGCCCTGCTTGACGGAGTCCTCACCCCCGAGATCGATCCTGAGAACGCCGCCGCGAAAACGGAGCTCGGATATCTCGATGACCCGATCCGCACCAATCCCGCCCTCACTTACGAGCACACCAAGAACATCGATGAGGTGCGTCGTGGACTCTACATGGCGCAGGGCAACTTCGATCTCGGCAAGTTCGACGCAGCCAAGGCGAATTATGAATCCGTTCTCCGCATCGATCCATACAACGCTGCCGCCCGCCGTGGTATGGAGAAGATCGCAGCTTCGAAAAGCGACTACTACAGAGCCGCCTATGACCATACACGGTCCGAGATGCTGATGCAGATCGACGAGGCATGGGCGCTATCGGTGCCGGCCGATCTTCCTAACATTGAACTGGGCTCCGATACTTCCAACGCTCCTACCAACGGGGTCGCCTACATTTCTGAAAAACTCCGCAGGATCATCATTCCGAGTATCAATTTCGACGAAGGGATATCCCTCGAGGAGGCCGTTGACTTCCTCCGTCTGCGTGCCGGAGAGCTCGATACTCTGGAAATCAATCCGGAACAAAAGGGCGTGAATATCGTGATCCAGAGTCCCCGCTCCAATACGGTGGGTGGCGGTGAACTTGACGTCGCCGCAGGAGATACTGCTCTGCTGGGCGGAAATGATCTCGGCGCGCTTACCCTCAACAACGCGCTTCGTCTCCGCAACGTGCCGCTCGCTACCGCGCTGGAATACATCTGTGACATGACCAACCCCAAGCTCCGCTTCAAGGTGGATGACTTCGCGGTGACCCTCGTGCCACAGACCGACACCGGAGAGGAAAACTTCACCCGCACATTCCGCGTGCCGCCCGACTTCGCGGCGAACCTCTACGCCAATGGTGGTGAACCCGCAGGTGAGGCGGATCCTTTCGCGGCGGATAGCGGCAGTGACGACGGCTTGCTAAAGCCGCGCCCGTCCATCCTAGAGCTTCTCAAACAATCGGGTATCGTTTTTTCCGAGGGTAGTGCGGCCACTCTTGGTGCCGGTGGTTCCTTGCTGATCACAAACACACCTTCTGAACTGGACAAGATCGAGCAGTTGATTGCGGCGATCTCCACGGCGCCGAAACAGGTTAAGATCACTACCAAATTCGTAGAAATCAGTGAGGAGAACAATGAAGAGCTCGGCTTCGATTGGATCGTAACCCCCTTTGGTCTGTCAGCGAATAATGTGTTCGGCACAGGCGGCACGCTGGGCAACGGTGGTAGCAAAACCGGCGCGGATTTTGTCAGCCCCGTGAATGGCAATCCAATTCCCGGAATCCCAGCGGGCCTCTCGGAAGTCAGTAATATCGTTACCGGAGGTCTTCGCAGCGGTGATCAAGCATTAAATAGGAATAGCATCGATTCAATCATCAACAATCCTTCCCGAACCGCTCAAGCAGCGAATGTAGCACCGGGTATCCTGGGTATAACGGGACTATTTTCCGACGGGCAGGTGCAGGTGATCATGCGTGGTCTGTCACAGAAAAAAGGTACTGACCTTATGACTGCCCCTTCGATCACCGCCCGCTCCGGGCAGAAGGCGACCATCGAGGTCATCCGCGAATTTATCTACCCGACTGAATATGAACCCCCGGAACTTCCGCAGGCTGGGGGAGGTGGCAACAACAACGGTGGTACTACCATTATCGGAATCGCGACTCCTGCGACCCCAACCGCATTCGAAACGAAAAATCTCGGCGTCACGCTAGAGATTGAGCCGACGATCGGTGAGAACGATTTCGTAATTGATCTCCGTTTCCTGCCGGAAATCGTCGAGTTCGAGGGGTTCATCAACTACGGCAGCCCGATCCTTTCCCCCGGAACAGATATCTTCGGAAACGCGATCAGCTCAGTGATTACCGAGAACCGTATCGAGATGCCAGTTTTCTCCAAACGCAGCGTCAACACATCCCTCACGATCTATGACGGTTACACCGTTGCGGTCGGTGGCCTCATGCGCGAGGATGTTCAGATCGTTGAGGATAAGGTGCCCATTCTCGGGGATATCCCTCTCATCGGACGCTTGTTCCAATCGGAAGGTGAAAACCGGATCAAGAGTAACCTAATCATCTTCGTGACCGCCCAGATCATTGATGCCACCGGCGCTCCGCTTCGCGGCGATACGGGCGGATCAGTTCCTGTAACGGCTCCGGTCAGCGAGTTTGATGGAGGTGTTCTTCCGGAACCCCTCGATCTTCCCGATTAAAAGATTAAAACCTAAGTATCAGGGCGGGAGTCAACTCCCGCCCTTTTTCGTCGACTGCATCTGCGTCCGGGGCGTTTATTCCACCATGGCGAAGAGAATTATTGTAATCGTCCTCGATTCTGTCGGCTGCGGGGGAGCACCGGATTCAGCAAGATATGGTGACGAAGGGGCGGATACGCTCGGACACCTTTTCAAGGGGATAGCCTGGCTCCGACTTCCCAATCTTGACTCATTGGGACTCGCTCGATTGATGGGCAGAAACGTCCAGACTCAGATACGTGAATTTTCCCATGCCTTCCGTCTTACGGAGTCTTCAGCAGGCAAGGATACCACGACTGGACATTGGGAACTCATGGGCTGCCTGACCATGGAGCCTTTCTTGACTTGCGATGTGTATCCCGATGATTTTCTCGATGAATTGGCGGAAGCAGGCGGAACGAGCTTCATCGGCAACAGGGCGGCTTCCGGAACCATGATTTTGGAGGAACATGGCGAGGAACATCTGCGCACAGGAAAGCCCATCCTTTACACCAGTGCGGACAGCGTGTTGCAGATTGCGGCCCATGAGGAGAGTTTTGGTCTGCAAAGGCTTCTGGAGATTTGCCAGACGGCGCGAAGGATTCTGGATGCACGAGGAATGCGAGTGGGGCGAGTGATCGCCCGGCCTTTTCTCGGGGACTCCCTTGCGGGCTTCAGGAGAACGGCGAACAGACACGATTACTCCTTGATACCTGGCGAAACTGCGTTGGATCGGTTGCTAATGCGTGGGGTGAATATCATCGGTATCGGAAAGATCTCGGACATCTTCGCCGGTAAAGGAATTTCCGAATCCTATCCTACGAAGGACAACCGTGCAGGAATGGAAAGGATCGACCAACTTTGGTTGACCCCATCCGCCTCTAACAGCTTAGTTTTGGCGAACCTTGTGGATTTCGATTCGTTGTATGGCCATCGCCGCGATCCTTCTGGGTATGCGCAGTGCCTGATTGAGTTCGATGATTGGCTGGGTGGTTTCCTCAGTAAAATTGGAGTGGAGGATCTACTTGTCATCACTGCCGATCATGGCAACGACCCTTACCACCGAGGCACCGATCACACGCGGGAGCAGGTTCCCTGTCTGGTGGTTAGTAACGGAAGCTTCGATTCCGAGGATATGCATACCTTCTCGGATGTGGCCCGCGTCGTGGAGTCCTATTTCGGCTTAAATGAGAACTTGCCACGATGTGAGATTTGAAATAATTAGCCTTTGTCATAACGTCGTGTGTGCGTTGTGACGCGCTTCGTCTGGTCCCCATCGCCATGGTCTCGGGAAGCGTCGATTGTGATGGCGTGACTACAGAATAATACAAATGGACATCTATGTGGGCAACCTGCCCTACACCGCTACCGAGGAAGACGTTACCGATCTCTTCGCCGCCTACGGCCCTGTTGAACGGGTCAAAATCATCACCGACCGCGAGACGGGCCGCTCCAAAGGCTTCGCATTCGTAACACTCGGTGACCAAAGCCAGCTGAACGCCTCGATCGAGGCTCTCAACGGGCATGACTTCCAGGGCCGCGCGCTCCGGGTAAATGCTTCGGAACCGAAGGAACCACGTCCGGGCGGTTTCCGCAGTGGCGGTGGTGGCGGTGGTGGTGGCGGTGGTTACGGCGGTGAACGCCGTGGCGGTGGCGGCGGCGGTGGCGGCGGCGGCGGCTACAAAGGTGGCGGCGGCGGCGGTTACGGCGGAGATCGCCGTGGTGGCGGCGGCGGCTACAAAGGTGGCGGCGGCTACAAAGGTGGCGGCGGTGGCCGCAACAACGACGATTGGGGTTGAGCCATACAAACCCGAATCCCTTCATGGCATCCGTTCCCCTGTGGAACGGGTGCTTTTTTATGCCCGGCTTTCCGGAAGATAAATGCGCTGCACACGGGGCGTGATGCCGGTGAGGATTTCCCATGCGATGGTGTCCGCTTTCGCGGCCACTTCGGACACTGGGATGTGCCCGCCGAAAAGCTCCACCTCATCGCCGCAGCGGACGTCGCTATCGTCGGGAAGCTCCACCATGATCTGGTCCATGGTCACCCGCCCGATGACCGGATGTTTCTTTCCGCGGATGAAAACCTCCGCACTGTTCCCCGAGACGTGGCGCGGATACCCGTCGCCGTAACCGATGCCCACCGTGGCGATCCGCGTGGGGCGGGATGTGACGTAACTGCGCCCGTAGGAAACGCCGTGGCCGGCGGGAAGCGTCCTCACAAGCGTGACACGCGATTTCAGCGTCATCACGTTTTTCAAGGATAGCTGGTAGCCGGGCATGGGCGAGATTCCGTAAAGCATCAAGCCGGGGCGGGCGAGATTCCGGCTGCCCACGGGATAGCCGAGGATGCCCGCGCTGTTGGAAAGGTGCCTCCAGCGGAACCGTTCCGCGCCGCCGAGCAGCTCCACGGTTTCCTCGAAGGAACGGATCTGCCGCCACGTGAATTCCTCGTCCTCATCCGCTGAGGACAAATGCGAAGCGATGCCCTCGATCTCCAGCGAATCCATGGCGGTTAGCTCCGCGAAATTTTCAGCGATCCCCTCGGTCACGAAACCGCCTCGCCCCATCCCCGTATCGACGGCGATGTGGACAGCGAGTTTCACCCCCCTACGTTTCGCGATGGCGTTGAACTCCACCGCTTCCCCGACCGATGAGACGCAGGGCGTGATGTTACGCGCGACGATTTCCCCGCGCTCCGCTTCCCATGTCGCGCCTAACAGATAGATGCGTGAGGAAACACCTGCCTCGCGGATGCGGCGCGCCTCGCCGATGTTCGCCACGCCCAGGAACTCCACGCCCGCGCTTTCGAGGGTGCGGGAAATCACCTCTAGGCCGTGGCCGTATGCCCCCGCTTTCACCACCGCCATGATCGCGCAACCCGATGCCTTGCGTGTGAAGGCGAGGTTTTCCTCAAGGGCGGCGTTGTCAATCTCGACCCACGCGCGCGGCGGGGAGATCGGGAAATCGGTAGGGGTCACGCAGCAGAGACTATCCGCATGGAGCGTATCCGCAAGTTCCGGCTTGCCGCTGCGGGGTGGGGCGGGTTGCCTTGCCCATGCGATTCCTGCTGGCCGCCATCCCTTTGCTTTTCCCCCTTTGCCGGGCGGCGGAGGAGATCCCCGTGCGCGGGATCGCATGGCCCGCGCTATCGGCCGATGGGAAAACGCTGGCCTTCGAATGGCTCAACGACATCTGGCTCGCCCCTTCCACCGGAGGCGAGGCGGTGCGAGTGTTGAAAACGCCGAAGCGTGAAGCGTATCCGATGTTCTCTCCGGATGGCGGTCGGATTTTTTTCGGTTCCGGGGAATCGGGCTCCGTTCAGCTCCATTCGGTGAAACGGGACGGCTCCGATCCGCGGATACACACGCGACATTCCGGGGGAAACATTCCGGAGGCGATCTCAGCGGATGGTTCTTTCGCCATCGTCCGCGGCATGCGCGAAAGTTCCGGATACGAACCTTTCCGCCTGTTAAAAGTCGGCCTAGAGAAGGACGCCCGCGAGCTGGAGCTGTTCGACGCCACGGCGCATTCCGTTTCCGTCTCACCGGATGGAAAGCGTTTCCTTTTCTGCCGGGGTGGCGAGCAACTTTACCGCCCGGGCTACCGAGGCTCCCGTGCCTCCTCGGTTCATCTTTATGATTCAGTGGAGAACCGCTTTACATCCATTGTCGCGGAGGACAGTGATGCCCGCTCACCGCTATGGAAGCCGGACGGGAAAGGTTTCTACTACG
>Ga0247831_1004598_pt1 | contig 18200 bp, 20 predicted proteins | sample LaCruzMarch2015__9_FD_192406 | JGI IMG/M metagenome (GOLD analysis project Ga0247831, IMG submission 192406) | Freshwater microbial communities from meromictic Lake La Cruz, Castile-La Mancha, Spain - LaCruzMarch2015_1m | ecosystem: Environmental > Aquatic > Freshwater > Lake | place: Spain... | reverse complement strand
CGTGCGCCACCAGGTTGACGGAGAACGCACTGCCTCCCTGGCGCTGGCAGTGGTCGCAGTGACACACCGCCGTAGCCAAGAGATCGCCCTCGAGGGCGTAGGTCACCTTGCCGCACAGACAACGTCCAGTTCGAGCCATGTGCGGAACGTACCAAAGCGGTTGCGCACCGGGCCGCACGGAGGTGCTGACCGCGCTGCGACTCGATCGCGACCTCGCCCATGGCTCGTCAGTGGTTCGAACAAGTGGCACGATGATCACCCCATGTCCGTGGTCGACGCCGTCATCATCCTCCTCGCCGGCTGCGCCGCGGGCACGATCAACACGGTCGTCGGCTCGGGCTCGCTGATCACGTTCCCGACGCTCATTGCGCTCGGCTACCCGCCGCTGTTGGCGAACGTGTCGAACAACATCGGCCTCGTGCCGGGCTCGGTGTCGGGCGTCATCGGTTACCGGCGCGAACTGGTCGGTCAGGCACCCCGCCTCCGCCGTCTGCTCCCAGCATCAGCGCTCGGTGGTGTCGCCGGCGCCGCGTTGCTGCTGCGGTTGCCGAGCGACGTGTTCGAGCGCGTCGTGATCGTGCTGATCGTGATCGCACTCACGCTCGTCGTGTTCCAGCCGCGCATCGCCAAGCGCAACGTCGCGCGTCGCGCCGCACGCGTGGCGGACGGTCTGGTGACGACGCCGCGCGACGTCACGCCGATGCTCGCCGGGTTGGTGTTCCTCGCCGGCGTCTACGGCGGCTACTTCGGTGCCGCACAGGGCATCATCCTCATCGCCCTGCTCGGCATCTTCCTCGACGACCACCTGCAGCGCCTGAACGCTGCCAAGAACGTGCTGGCCGGCACGGTGAACGCACTCGCAGCGGTCGTGTTCATCCTCACCACCGACATCGACTGGGCGGTCGTATGCCTCATCGCCGTCGGGTCGACGGTCGGTGGGCAGATCGGTGCCAAGGTCGGCCGGCGGCTCGACCCCCGCGCGCTGCGCGCCCTGATCGTCGTTGTCGGTCTCACTGCGCTCGTCCGCCTGCTCTGACGGCTAGAAAAGCTGCATGGGCAAACGGATTGTGTTCCCGCTCCGGCGACTGCCACACCTGTCGCGTGACGAGTTCCAGGCATATTGGTTCGACGTGCACGGGCCGCTCGTCGCTTCCTACGCCCCGACCCTCGGCATCGTGCGGTACCAGCAGGTCCACACGCTCCACGAGACACGGCCGACCACCGTCGCCTGCTTCGACGGTGTGGCCGAGCTGTGGGTCGATCCCGCCCGCCGCTCGGCCGACGTCGGTGCGGTCGTGGCCGCATCGAACCACCTGCTCGAGGACGAGCGCACCTTCATCGACCACGCTGCCTCGCCGATCTGGATCGCCGACGAGGACGTCCGCCTCGTCGGTCCGACGACCGGGCTCCGGGTGACCGCCACCCTGCGGCGCAACCCGAACATCACACGCGAGGCGTTCCGGCACCACTGGCGAGACCTGCACGGCCCGTGGGCGATGCGTCATCCGGAGGTGTTCGGGTTCCGGCACTACGTCCAACTGCACACGCCGGCCAACGCCGACGACAACCCACTCGCCAGGGAACGACAGGCGCCGCCCGCCTTCGACGGCGTCAGCGAGATCTACCGCGACGCGCCCACCGCATCGCCCGAGGCCGTCGACGCACTCCGGCAGCAGTTCCTCGACGACGAGCTGAACTTCCTCGACATCGACGCCAGCCCCGTGTTCCTCGGCGAGGTGCGCGTCATCGTCGGCGAGCCCTGACCGCGCCGACGTCAGGCCGGGTCACGCACCCAGTTGCCGTGGAAGCCGAAGGGCACACGCTGGGGCAACTTCACGCGAGCGACGTAGCCGCGGCCGAAGTCCTGCGCGTCGATGACCACGAACTCGGCCGAGTCGTCGCTGCCGTCGTGGACGAAGGTCAGCAGCCATCCGTCGTCCTCGGCGGTGCCACCCGGCCGGCCGACGAACACCGGCTCGCCGGCGGCACGCATCGGCCCGTGATCGAACTCGTCACGTCGGCCGGTGAGCAAGTCGTGCTTCACGGTGGGCCAGTGCATGCTGCTGGAATCCACCTGGGCGCAGTACCCGTAGCGGTAGGGCTTGCCGGAGAGCGAGCCCCGGTGCCGGGGGAACTCGTTGAAGCGTTCGTCGATGGTGGTGACGCTCACCGTGCGTGTGGCCGGGTTCGCCTCCCACCGCACCAGACGGGCATGTGAGTCACCGAACGGACCGTTCCGGTCGTTGCGCATCATCGTGTCGTAGAAGCACACGTCGATCACCACCGTGCCGTCGGCCGTGTCGTACGCGTTCATCGGGTGGAACACGTACCCGACCGGTACATCGATCCAGACGATGTCGGCTGCGCCACCCTCGCGAGGCATCAGACCGATGCGGTTGCCGTAGTCGTCGTACCAGCGGAACGGGAACTGACTGCCGGCGAACGCTGCGTCGAGGTCGACCAACACCGGCTGGTCGTACACCACGATGTAGCGGTCGGTGATCGAGATGTCGTGCGCCATCGTCATGCCCGGCAACGGGATGTCGACGGTGCGGTTGACGCGGCCGTCGGCGCCGACACGCACGTACTGGACATGATCCATCCACTGCGCCCACGCATAGGCGATGGCATGCATCTCACCGGTCGCCGGGTCCACCTTGGGGTGGGCCGAGAACGCGCCGGGCAGCGTGCCGTAGAAGTCGTTGCGGCCGATCGTCTCGAGCTCGTACGTCAGCTCCACCGGGCAACTGCCGGCTTCGACCATCGCCCACGTGGTGCCTGCGAACCCGCCCACGTTGGTGTTCGGGCCACCGGGACTGGCGTTCCAGTTCGGGCCGGGGATGTCGGCGATGCCACGCGCCGCGCTGACGGCCGACGAGCCGACGAAGCGGTTGCGGTACCACTCTGCCTTCCCCTCACGAAGGCGGATGCCGTGCACCATGCCGTCACCGATGAACCAGTGGTGCGTGGCGGGGTCGACATCGGTGATCGGGTTCGGGCCGTTGCGCAAGTAGCGGCCGTTCAGATCGGCGGGTAGCTCGCCGATCACGGGGAGGTCGAACGCGGTGACCTCGTCGGCCACCGGCGCGTAGTTTCCGGTGAGGTACCTGTTCGGTGCGGGATGCTCTGACAACGACATGCTGACAGTGTCTAGTCCCCTTACTTGACATTGTCAACCCTTTTTCCGTAGCCTTGTGGCATGTCTCCCCCATCACTGCGCGACACCGTGCTGCGCGCCGCGGTCGACCACATCGCCGAGCACGGCCCCGATGGTCTGTCGTTCCGGCAGGTCGCTGCGGCTGCCGGGGTGAGCCATCAGGCTCCGTACCACCACTTCAGCGACCGAAGGGGCATCTTCCGAGCAATCGCACTCGAGGGCTTCACCATGTTCGCAGCGGCGTTGCGTGCGGCCGAGCAGCGGACCGACATCGACCAGTCGACTGCTCTCCTGCAGGGGTACGTCGACTTCGCAGTCGAGCACAAGGGCCACTTCCGGGTCATGTTCCGCTTCGACCTCACACACATCGACGAAGACTCGACATTGGCGGCAGTGGCCGACGATTCGTTCGGGGTGCTGGTCGACCATGTACAGCGCGAGCTCGGCGACAGCGCGCCACTCGACGACATCCGTGATCGCGTGGCCGCGATGTGGTCGATCGCACACGGCATGGCCACCTTGCTCATCGACGGGACGCTCGAGCACAAGGTGGGCCCCGTCACCGATCGCCAGGCGCTCGTACGGGCCATCGCCGCCCACAGCGGCCTGGCCGGCCCCAGAAGTGCTCACCCGTGAACGCCGCCCTCGGCCCCGTCGATGGATGTGGCGGCTGAGGAGATGCCTGGCACCGAGCTTCAGCTGACCTTTGCCGTGAGGCGGTTGTCAACGACCGGAACACGGCAAAGGTCGATGCGGAGCGACGGTTGCGTCGTGTCGAACCAGTGCCCGAGGTGGGACTCGAACCCACACGCCCTTTCGGACAACGGATTTTGAGTCCGTCGCGTCTGCCGTTCCGCCACTCGGGCGAGCGACCCGCACACATTACCGGGCACCCCCGGTTACCCGCGAGTAGCACGAAGGCGCTGGTGGCCAGCGTCTAGGGTTCCGCCCGGGGCCGATACGCCACACGAGGAGCACCGCCGAGCACCATGCTTGCATTCACCTTCCCGGGCCAGGGATCACAACGGCCCGGCATGGGCCGACCCTGGGTCGACCACGAGAGCTGGGAGCTCGTCGACGAGGCATCCAACGTGGCCGAGCGCGACGTCGCCCGCCTGCTGCTCGACGCCGATGCCGACGAGCTGAAGGACACCCGCAACGCCCAGCTCACCACCTTCGTGTCGAGCCTCATCGTCCTCGATGCGGTCGAGCGCCTCGGCGTCGAGCCCAGCTTCTGTGCGGGCCACAGCCTCGGCGAGTACACCGCCCTCACGGGCACCGGTGCCCTCGGCTTCGACGAAGGCGTCCGCCTCGTCAGCGAGCGCGCCGACGCCATGCACTCCGCCGGCAACGACAACCCCGGCACGATGGCCGCGGTGCTGGGTCTCGACGACGACCTCGTCGAGGTCGCCTGCCGCCGCGCCGACGCCGACGTGTGGGTCGCCAACTTCAACGCACCCGGACAGGTCGTCATCGCCGGCTCACCCGAGGGTGTCGCCGCAGCAGGCGTCATCGCCAAAGAGCTCGGCGCCAAGAAGGTCATGCCGCTGCAGGTGTCGGGCGCGTTCCACACCCCGTACATGACCCCGGCCCGCGACCGGCTGCGCAAGGCCATCGCCGATGCAAACCCCCGCGACACCGAGGTGCCGGTCGTGTCGAACGTCGACGCGCTCGCCCACAACACCGGCACCGAGTGGTCGACCCTGCTGTCGGCACAGCTCAGCAGCCCGGTGCGCTGGAAGCACTGCCTGTTGCAGCTCGCAGCCCTGGGCGTCACCGACTTCGTCGAGCTCGGTCCCGGCGGCGTGCTCACCGGCATGGCCAAGCGCACCGTCGAGACGGCTCGCACCATGACGATCTCCACCCCCGAGGACCTCGACAAGCTGCTCGACTGGCTGCGCAGCGGCTCGGCCACGGTCACCAAGCACGAGGGTGAGCACCTGTTCGCGTCCGAGCGGCTCGTGGTCAGCCCGGGCGCTGGTGTGTTCGAGCCGATCGCAGGCATCGGCGAGGGCAGCCCCATCGAGGTCGGCACCGTGATCGGTCACATCGCCGACACCGAGGTGCGTTCCGCGTTCGCCGGCGTGCTCCAGAGCTACATCGCCGTGTCGGGCGAGCGGGTCACCCACCGCCAGCCGATCGCCTGGCTGAGGACGGCCTGACATGCCTGCCGTCCCTGCGGGTGCCCGCGGCGCCGTCATCACCGGGTGGGGCACGGCCCTGCCCGAGAAGATCCTCACGAACAAGGACCTCGAGGCCATGTTCGACACCGACGACGCCTGGATCCGCGATCGCACCGGCATCGCCCAGCGTCACGTCGGCGGCACCACCACCGACCTCTCGGTCGAGGCCGGCCGGCGAGCGATCGAGAAGGCCGGCATCGACCCGTCCACCATCGACGGCCTGATCCTCGCCACCACCACCCCCGACCGCGTCGTGCCCGCCAGCGCCCCTGGCGTCGCCAACCTGCTCGGCCTCAGCTGCGGCGCGTTCGACGTGAACGCAGCGTGCTCCGGCTTCACCTACGGCCTCGTCGCCGCACACGGCCTCATCGCGATGGGTTCGAAGCGGCTGCTGGTCATCGGCACCGACACCCTCGCCCGCATCACCGACTGGACCGACCGCAACACGGCGATCCTGTTCGCCGACGGCTCCGGCGCCGTGGTCCTCGACGCAGTCGACGGCCCCGGGCAGATGATGGGCTGGGACCTCGACGCCGACGGCAGCGCCGAGCGCTTCCTCTACACCGAGATCGGTGGCTTCATCCAGATGGAGGGCAAGGAGGTCTTCCGTCGCGCCGTGCGCATCATGGTCGACTCCGCCACCAAGTCGATGGTGGCTGCCGGTGTCACCGCCGATGACATCGCGATCGTCGTGCCGCACCAGGCGAACATCCGCATCATCGACGCCGCCTGCGAGCGCCTCGGTTTCCCGGAAGAGCGGCGCTCCACCGTGCTGCACGACACCGGCAACACCTCGTCGGCTTCCATCCCGCTCGCCCTCGCCGCAGCACTCGACGCCGACCGCATCCACGACGGCGACATCGTGCTCCTCGTCGGCTTCGGTGCCGGCATGACCGCTGCCAGCGTCGTGCTCCGCTGGGGCGGCGCATGAGCCGCACGGTCTTCATCACCGGCGGCGCCAAGGGCATCGGCCTGGCGTGCGCACAGCGTTTCGTCGCGCTCGGCGACAACGTCGTCGTCACCTACAACAGCTCACCGCCGCCCGAGGGCATCGTGGGCGTGCCGTGCGACGTCACCTCGGCCGAGAGCGTCGACGCCGCGTTCACCGCCACCGAGGAGCGCTTCGGCCCGGTCGAGGTGCTCGTGTCGAACGCCGGCATCACCCACGACGGGCTCCTGCTCCGCATGAACGAGCAGCAGTTCACGTCCGTCGTCGACACGAACCTCAACGGCGCCTACCGCGTCACCAAGCGAGCCGCTCAGGGCATGGTCCGCGCCCGCTCCGGCCGCATCGTGCTCATCTCGTCCGTCGTCGGCCTCCTCGGCTCCGGCGGGCAGGCGAACTACGCGGCGTCGAAGGCAGGCCTCGTCGGCCTCGCCCGCTCACTCGCCCGCGAGCTCGGCTCGCGGGGCATCACCGTCAACGTCGTCGCGCCCGGCCCGGTCGAGACCGACATGACCGCAGCACTCGGCGAGAAGCGTCTCGCCGAGCTCACTGCGGCCGTGCCGCTCGGCCGCATGGCCAGCGCCGACGAGATCGCCGGCGTGGTGGCCTTCCTGGCCTCCCCCGACGCGGCCTACATCACCGGTGCCGTCATCCCTGTCGATGGCGGCCTGGGCATGGGCCACTAACCTCTGCAACACCACCATCAAGGAGACCCCGTGGATCAGGAACTGTTCGCCCGCTTCAAGAAGTGCGCCGTCGAGGTGCTGTCGGTCGATGAGTCGGCCGTCGTGCCCGAGGCCAAGTTCGGCGACGACCTCGACGCCGACAGCCTCGACCTCGTCGAGCTCGTGATGGCACTCGAGGAGGAGTTCGGCGTCGAGGTGCCCGAGGAGGACCTCGACGGCGTCGAGACCGTCGGCCAGGCCTACGACTTGGTCGTCGGCAAGCTCTGATGATCGGCAGCGGCCGCCGAGTCGCCGTCACGGGTTTCGGCGTCGTTGCCCCCTGCGGCATCGGCAAGGATGCCTACTGGCAGGGCTTGCTCGGACCGGGCCTCGATGACCGCAAGGTCACCGAGATCGCCGACTGGGACCCGCTCCCCTGGTTCGACAACCCCAAGGAAGCCCGCCGCGCCGACCGCGTCGAGCAGTTCGCCCTCGCGGCTGCTGCCGAGGCGTTCGAACAGGCGGGTCGGCCCGACGTCGACCCCACCCGATTCGGCACCATCTTCGCCTCCGGCATCGGCGGCCTGCACACGCTCGAGGAGCAGGTGCAGGTCCGCATCGACAAGGGCGAGCGGCGCGTGTCGCCGTTCCTCATCCCGATGCTCATGGCCAACGCCTCCGGCGCAGCGATCTCGATGCGCTACGGCCTCCAGGGCCCGAACGAGACCATCGTGACGGCATGTGCGGCATCGACGCACGCCATCGGCTACGCAGCACGCCTCATCGCGTGGGACATGTGCGACGCCGTCGCCACCGGCGGATCCGAGGCCTGCATCACTCCCACCGGCATCGCGGGCTTCACGAACATGACGGCACTGTCGTCATCGGGCGTCAGCATGCCCTTCGACGTCAAGCGCGACGGCTTCGTCATGGGCGAGGGCTCCGCTGTCTTCATCCTCGAGGAGTGGGAGTCGGCGGTCGCCCGCGGCGCCACCATCGTCGGCGAGATCCTGGGTGCCGCCAGCAACGCCGACGCACACCACATCACGGCACCCGCACCGGGCGGCGCGGGTGCGGTGCGTTGCATGCGCGCCGCGCTCGACGACGCCGGGCTCCAGCCGTCCGACGTCCGCCAGATCAACGCCCACGGCACCTCGACACCGTTGAACGACGCAGCCGAGGCCGAGGCCGTCGCCACCGTCTTCGCCGGTGCGCTGCCGCCGATGACATCCACCAAGGGCGTCACCGGCCATGCGCTCGGCGCAGCAGGCGCACTCGAGGCAGCGGCATCGCTGCTGTCGATACAGCACCGCCTCATCCCGGCCACGGCGAACACCACCGAGGTGCTCGCCGAGCCGGCGATCGACCTCGTCGTCGGTGCACCGCGCGCCTGGGAGCCCGGCCCCGTCATGTCGAACAACTTCGGCTTCGGCGGCCACAACGGCACCGTCATCATCGGCCCTACCTGACGCCCCGTACCGCCCGAGCGTGCTCTGTGTCAGCACATGGAACGACAGTCGCTCTGTGCGCTGACACAGAGCGTGCGGTCGGCACCAGCGATCAGGCGTCGACCACCACGAACATCAGCTCGCACTCGCAGGCCACCTTGTCACCGAGGATGGCCCGGCCGGAGCCCTTCCCGGCACGGGCGCTCATCCGCCCGAGCTCGACCTCGAGCACCAGCGAGTCACCAGGCACCACCTGACGCCGAAAGCGAGCGCTGTCGAGGCCACCGAACAGCGGCAGCTTGCCGGCGAAACGCTCGTCGCTCAGCACGGCGATCGCACCCATCTGCGCGATCGCTTCACACATCAGCACCCCGGGCAGCGTCGGCCGACCCGGGAAGTGCCCGGCGAAGAACCACTCGTCGCCCGTCAGGGTCCACCGACCGCTCGCCCGCTGGCCGGGCTCGAGCGACAGGATCTCGTCGACGAACAGGAACGGTGGCCGATGCGCCAGCAGATCGGTCGGAGCGGGCAACGCGATGCTCATGCCTGCAGCGCCTCGATGAGCTTCACCGGTGTGTCCTTCGGGCTGATCTTGTACCACACGTTCAGCAGCTTGCCATCGGGGCCGACCAGGAACGCCGACCGGACGATGCCCATGTACGTCTTGCCGTAGTTCTTCTTCTCCTGCCAGACGCCGAACGCCTCGGCCACGGCATGGTCGGGGTCGCTCAGCAGGTCGAACCCGAGGTCGTACTTGGCCGCGAACTTCGCGAGCCTGGGCACCGGATCGGGGCTGACGCCGAGCACCACGGCGTCACCGAGTTGCGGCTTCGCGTCGCGAAGCAGACACGCCTGCTGCGTGCAGCCGGGAGTGTCGGCCTTGGGGTAGAAGTACACCAACACCGACGTGCCACGGAGGGTGGCGAGGTCGACGCTGTCGCCGTCCTGGTTCGTCAAGACCACTGCGGGGATTGTGCTACCGACCGTGAGCATCGAACGAACAGTACCGAGGGTCCACCACCTTGAGTGTCATTTCCAGTAGTCTCCATCGTCAAGTTTCGCTTGCGAGAGTTACCACTGGGCGTGTTACGGTGACGCTCAGCGGTCATCCGTGACGAAACCTCGACGTTTGGTCGAGGCTGAGCCACAGGTGAGCGTTACGCCGACACTGCAAGGAGAGCACCATGAGCAACAAGCCCCTCGGCCGTCCGTTCTGAACTGTCGCCGCCCCGGCGGCGACATCAGGACACGGACCACATCCCTCGGCGGCGCGCATGTGCGTGATAGTGCCCGGGGATGCTCCGTAAGGCGTCATCGACCCAGTACCCCTCGGGGAACCAAGTCTCGGCGACGCCGGCCAACACAGTCATCAACACGACCCGAACCTCCTCTGGGGGGTTCGGGTCGTGTCGTTTCCAGACCACCATCGGCACGCTGCACGACTCGCACTCGGCCACCCAGCACAGCTCGTCGTCGTGGAACCACTCGGTCATGCGGGCCGCCTCGCACAGCTCGCACGTCGGGTCGAAGCCGTCGCGTGGCAGTTCGTCCGCAGCCATGCCCCAGTCTCCCACGCGACAGGGGCGACGATCGTCGAACGATGAACGATCATCGACCTCGGCCCGGACGCGGAACGAGGGCCCCGGAGGGCCCTCGTCCATACTTGGGGGGAACTCGGTCAGAGCGTCGAGATGTCGAGGCTCGGCGGCAGGATGACCGCGTCGATGACGTGGATGACGCCGTTCGAGGCAGCGACATCGGTCGCCGTCACGTTGGCGTTGTTCACCTTCACGCCACCATCGGTGGTGATGGTGATCGGCTCACCCTGCACGCTCGGGACATCGCCGGCCACCACATCGGCAGCCATGACCTTGCTGCCCACCACGTGGTAGGTGAGGATCTGGGCGAGGACTTCCTTGTTCTCCGGCAGGAGCAGCTTGTCGAGGATGCCGGCGGGCAGTGCAGCGAACGCCGCGTTGGTCGGGGCGAACACCGTGAACGGGCCGGGGCCCTGCAGCGTCTCGACCAGGCCGGCAGCCGAGACGGCGGTGACGAGCGTCGAGAAGTCGGGGTTGGCCGAGGCGACGGCGACGATGTCGCCGGGAGCTGCCGGCTCGGTCATCGGCTCGGTGGTCATGGGCGCTTCGGTCGTCGGGGCGACGGTGGTGGTGGCGGCCTTGTCGTCGCTGCCGCAGGCGGCGAGCACGAGCGTGGCAGCCACGAGACCAGCGGCAATCAGCTTCTTCGAGATCATTGGGGGGCTCCTTGTTGGTGTTCACGAAACCCCGCATGAGCGAGGTCGAACGTGTCTACGGAGCCACCGGCGACCCGGATGAGATGTGGTGCTGAATGTTTGCTGACGTCCCGGCGGCGAGCGAGCGAACCACCATCAGCCGCTCCACCTCGCAACCCATCCGCCGGCTGAGCGTGTGGTTGCGCCGGCTCGACACCACGGTGAGGCCGAGACGCTCGAGCGCACGACGCCGCTCCCCCACTCGAGCGTTGATGTCACCCGACCACGCATCGAGCCCCGCACGACGGCAGCGGTCGTCGATGTGCTCGCGCAGCAGCAGTGCCGCCGACCCCGACCGCTTGCCCGCGCTCACGTTGAGGTGCGCGTGCGCACGAGCCGGACGGATGCGGTGATCGTCCACCAGTGCGAACACGTCGCGCGCCCGGTCGGTGTAGAAGCGACGGCTGGGCGCATTCATCCGCAGCGTCACCAGCATCCACAGCGCGCGCAGCACGAACCGCAGCGTGGGCAGCTTCATCGTCCGGCCGTACTGCGCCTCGTCGGTGCACACCAGCGCGTAGCCCACGATCTCGGTGGGATCAGCCGCATCCACCACCACGGCCGCGTCGTCGCGAGCCGTCGTCAGGTACCAACCGATGCTCAGCTCGCGGTACTCGCGCGCGCAGGTGAGCACGAACGGCAGCGGCTCGCCCAGCGACAGCGTGTCGTCGAACAGACGACCGATCGCCGCATCGTCACCCGGCCGGAGCGGGCGGACGCGCAGATCAGCCGACCGACGCGAGGCGGACACCACCATCGCGCACCGTCTCCTCGGCACGAGAACCCTCCACCAACGAGCCGTCCCGCGAGCCGGCTCGATGCATCAGCGACAACATGTCGAGCGTGACCGCGTCCCAGCTGAACCGCTCGGCGTGCTGACGCGCGGCCACTCGCGCGTCACGCCCCTGGCCCACCAGTTCGAGCACCGCATCGGCCGCCCGCGACGACCACGACGCCGCATCACCATCCACCACCGCACGACCAGCATCGGCCTGCCCAGCCACCAGCTCGCGCAGTCCACCCGCATCGGGCACCACGATCGGAGTGCCACACGCGAGCGCCTCGAGCGCCGCCAGCCCGAAGGTCTCCACCGGGCACGGGGCGAGGCACACGTCGGCCGCACCGATCAGCGCCGCCATCGTCGAGCGCGACGCCACGTGTCCGAGGAACGTCACCGGCAGGCCGGCCGCCCCACGCTCCAGCTCGGCACGCTGCGCGCCGTCACCGGCGACGCTCAGGTGCGCATCGACGCCGCGCTCCACCAGCTCGCACAGCACCGCCACCGCATGCCCGGGCCGCTTCTCGGGCGACAGTCGTCCCACCACCACCAGCTCCACACGATCACCCCGCTCGCGGCGCCCTGCGACGCCGGGACGGAACGCCTGCAGATCGACACCCAGCGGCACACGATGCACGTGGCGCACGTTGATCCGGTGGTATTCGTGCGCTGCGAAGCTCGAGCAGCACACCACCGCATCGCTCGCAGCAGCCACGGCGGCGTTGCGACGATCGGCCACACGACGCAGCGGCATCCACGACGGCGCCCGACCGTCGAGGATCGAATCGATCCGCTCGTGCGAGATCGTCACCACCGTTGCGCCCACACGGCGGCGACGAGCCGCCGAGCGCACCAGCGTGGTCTTGTCGGACAGCTCCACCACCTCGGGACGGATGTGGCGCAGCAGCGCATCCACCCGCGTCACGTCGACGATCATCCGGTAGCCCGAACCACCCGGCAGCAGCGGCGCGCGCAGCCGGATCTCCTCCACACCGTGCACGTCGAGCACCTCATCGCGCTCGCCGGGCACGATGCGACACACCCGATGCCCCATCGCCACGTACCGACGACCCAGCTCGTCGAGCACGGTCCGCAACCCACCCGAGGTGGGCGTGTGGAAGTTGGCGAGCTGCACGATGCGCATCAGCTGACCGCCACCGCTGCCCGCGACGCGCCCCATGCGCCCACCAATTCGGCGTAGGTGATCACGTCGACATCACCGCGATCCGACGCCCGCTGCAGACCGAGCAGCATCCGCTCGGTCGCGTCCACCAGGTGGCGGTGGTGCAGGTCGTCGGGATGCAGCGCGATCCGCACCGGCTGCCTCCGACGCAGACGATGGCGCATCACCCGCTCGTTCATCACTGCCCCCGCACCCGAGAGCGAGCTGCCCGGCCGCTGCGACACCGCTGGGATGCGCACCTCACGACCCTCCAGGAGGTCGAACACCGTCCACTGCGACGTCGTGTACGCGAAGCCCAACTCCACCATCGCCGCCCGCGACTCGGGCGACGAGAGCCACCCCGGCGGCGTGAACCCGACGGGATCGATGCCGCAGCGCGCCATCACGCCGAGGCCGAGCCGCAGCCGGCGCAGCGCCTCCAAGCGATCGAGGTCGTGGAACTCGCCGCAGCCGCGGGCGATCATGCGCCCGTACGCGCTGCGCAGACGGCCCCCCGTCGACGCATCACGGCCGCCACTCGCGGCCAGCCCCGACACGCCACGGTGCTCCCAGCCATGCAGAGACAGCTCGTGCCCACGAACCGCCACCTCGTGCAGCCACGCCACCAACTCGGGATCGTGCTCCAACCCGTCACTTCCCCACGGGCCCGGCACCACCAGCAACGAGGCACGGAACCCGTGCGCCTCCACGCGGCGCACCCAGTCGCGCGACCGCTCGAAGGTGGACGGCGCGACATCGTGGATCGAGATGATCGCGACCGACACGTCAGGCCACCTCCGACACGTCACCCACGCGCTCGATGCCGGTGAAGGGCACGCCGGCGATCACGCAGCGATAGCGCTCCACGAGTTCACCCATCACGGTGCTCCATGGCCGCACCTCCACACCACGACGACCGGCAGCACCCAGCTCCCGGCGAAGGTGTGGATCGGCAGCCAACTCGGCCACCGCACCCACCAGCATCTCGGGCTGCTGCGGCGACCACAGGAAGCCGTTGTGCCCGTGCGTCACCAGATCGAGCGGACCACCCGCAGCGGGCGCCACCACCGGCACACCCGATGCGAGCGCCTCCTGCACCGCTTGGCAGAACGTCTCATCGAGGCCCGTGTGCACGAACGCATCGAACGATGCGTGCAACTGGCTCAGCTCGACGCCACCTCGGAAGCCGAGGAACGTGGCCTTCGGCACCTGCTTCTCGAGACGCGCACGCTCGGGGCCGTCACCGACGATCACCACGCGCACACCCGGCAGCGCACTCACCGGCGCGAGCCGATGGATCTGCTTTTCCTTCGCCAACCGACCGACGAAGCCAACGATCGCCTCCCCGTCGGGCGCGAGGCGCCGACGCAGCATCGCGCTGCGGTGCTGCGGGTGGAAGCGCTCGAGGTCCACCCCGCGCATCCACCGATCGACGCGTTCGATGCCTCGGGCCTGCAGCGTCCACGCCGCAGCCGTCGACGGCGCGAGCGTCACGTCGGCGTGCGAGTGCACCCAGCGCAGCCATGCCCAGATCGGCGCACTCGCTGCTGCGAGGCCGTAGCGCTTCGCGAAACCCGCGATGTCGGTCTGGAAGATCGCCACCACCGGGATGTCGAGTGAATGCGCCGCCCGAGCCGCACCCGCTCCGAGCACCGTCGGCGCAGCGAGGTGCACCACATCAGGATCGAAGTCGCGCAGCGTCGAGGTGAGCCGCCCGATCGGCAGCCCCACTCGCAGCGAGTCGTAGCGGGGCAGATCGACGGCACGCACCCGCACCACCGGCACACCGTTCACCCGGTCCTCGCCGGGGCCCGGCGCGATCACCAGCGCCTCGTGCCCCTCGGCCTGCAGGTGCTCGATCAATCGCAGCACGGAGTTCGTCACCCCGTTCACCGCAGGCAGGAACGACTCGGCGACGATCGCAACGCGCAGCGAGCCGCGCCCCCGATCGGTCGAACGTCGGAACGAACGGCGGAAACTGATCACGCGACCCTCCGTGGTCGTGAGCGGCCGGAGCCGAGCAGGGGGATGATGACGGCCGCCATCCAGGCAACCGCGAGGGAGGCGAACGCGGCGGTGGTGCCGGGTTCGACCAGCACGACGCCGGCGACGGCGCCGCTGACGTACGCGAGGTTGTAGACCGCGTCGTAACCGGCGAACACGCGGCCGAGCGCGGCATCGGTGACGTGGCCCTGCACCGTGGCATCGGTGACGAGACGCACCACCTGGAGCGTGAACGAGACCACGATCATCGAGCCCATCACGACGACCGACTCACCGATGCGAGCCGCTGCGAGCATCGACATCGCCGAGAGCACGAAGGCCGCGATCAGCAACTGGCGGCGACCGAGCCAGCGCACGAGCAGCGGAGCGGCGACGGTGCCGATGAAGGCACCCGTGGCCGTGATGCCGATCGCCACTGCGAAGCCCGAGGCCTCCAGGTCGTAGCGGGCATCGGCCAGCAGCACGAAGGCGACGAAGGCGCACGCCGCAAGGGCGCGGTGCACGATCGCCGCGCAGATCGCGCCACGGGTGGGCGGCACCGACGCGAGGCGCACGAGTCGACGCAGGACCGCAGACCACCGGGTCGACGAGCAGCGCACCACCGGCTCACCGCCACCGAGATCGAAGCGGCTGCGCGAGTAGCCGAGCGCCGCACCGACGTGCAGCAGAGAGGCCGTCAGCAGCGCCGCCACCGGCGACCACAGGGACAGCACCGTGCACGACACGAAACCCACCGTGCCCATCACCTTCTGCACCACCGAGCCGAGCGAGTTGGCAGCCACGAGCGACCGCTCGGGGACGAGGTGGGGCAGCGACGCCGCCCGCAGGTTCATTGCCACGCTCGCCGCGGCGAGCACGGCACCCGCGGTGATGTAGCCGAGCGCGCGGCTGCCGGTGAGGGGCACCACCACCGCGAGCAGCACGAGCAGCGAGCGCACGAACGCCGTACAGGTGAGCGAGGTTCGGCGATGCCACCGGTCGGCGATCACCCCGGCGACGGGGCCGGCCAGCAGGTAGGGCACCATCGCGGTGCACAGCACGCGCAGCAGCGTTGCCGGCGATGCACCCTGCTCGATGTCGAACACCACCACCTGCGCGAGTGCGATCGTCACCATCGCGTCGGCCGCCTGACCGGTGCCGTGCAGCAGGACGAGCCGTCGCAGGTCGACGAGCCGCCACACGGCAGTGCGCTGCTGGGGCGATGAGCCCTCGCGAGCGACGAGCACGTTCGCAGTGAGCGGGAGGGCTGTTGCATCGGTGCTCACGGCGCCGCCTCCGACCATGCGATCACGTCGACCGGCCGCTCGTGCGGTGCGGCCGGTATCGAGCGCCGCGTCACCTTGTGCGCCAGCACCACGATCGGCAGGAACACGCCCAGCTTCACGATCACCGAAGCGAGCGCCGACTCGGTGACGACGTGCGCCATCACGGTGGCCACCACCACGGCTGCACCCGAGGCTGCGATGCACGCCAGCCACGAGCCCCATGCGAACGAGTGCGACACCTCGCTGCCGAACGCGTCGGCCAGGCGGCTGAGCACGAACAGCCAGGCGAGCACGTTCGCGAGCAGCGTGCCCAGCGACGCACCCACCATCCCCCAGCCCCAGGCCCCGATGCCCGCGAGCACCACGTTGGCGCCCAGCAGCACCACCGCCGAGAGCAGCAGGTCGCGCGTGCGATCAGCCGCACGCAGCACGAGGCCGTACTCCGCCACGCGGTGCAACGTGATCGCCGTGAACAGCTGGAACGGCAACACGCCCGCCGCGTACTCGGGCGTGAACACCAGCGCGATCAACTGCGGGGCCACCAGGATCAGCGCCGCCGACATGGGCACGACCACCGCCGACATCGCCGCCGTCTGGTGTACCCACCACCCGCGCGCCGTCTCGCGATCACCCGTGCGGAACGCATCGATCACGCGCGTCACCACCGCCGCACCGCCTGCGTACGGCAGCACGGCGAGCAGCGGGATCTCCTGCGCCGCCACCGTGTACACGCCGAGGTCGTCGGGCGCGAACGCAGCCACGAGCCACTTGTCGACGCTGCGGTTCAGCACCGACGCTGCGATGGTGAGTCCGAGCGGCACGCCGTAGCGAACCTGACGCTGCAGCAAACCCGGCGGCAGCGCCGTCGTCGCACCCGGGAAGCTGTGGCGCACCACGGCGAGGAACAGCACCATCCGCACGCACGCCGCGAGCAGGATCGCCTTCGCGATCCCGCCGATTCCGCAACCCGCGGCCGCCGCACCCACCACGCACGCGACGAGCGTGGTGGTGGTGATGACGTCCCACGTGGCTGCGAGACCGAGCCGGTCGATCGAGAGCAGCGCGGGCGGGGCAGCCGCGCTCGGTATCTCGATCACGATGGCGAGCGCGATGAAAGGCAGTGCGCCCGACATACCCGGTCGACCCGTCGACAGCCACGGTGTCAACACGACGAGCACCACACCGATGAGCAGCGCCACTGCGCCCATCACGAGCGCCGTCCGCTCGACGAGGCGACGACGCTGGCTCACCGCCAACCGCGGCATGAAGAACAGCAGGCTCTGCTGCAGGTTGAGTGTGCCGATGGTGACGGCCGCGAGGTAGATGCTCAGCAGCAGCGCCACCTGCGTCCACACCTCGGGGGTGAGCAGGCGCACGAGCACCACGGCGATCACCAACTGGCTCGTCTTCACCGTCGCCTGGCCGATCGCGATCAGACCGGCGCGGCGCCCGAGCGACCAACTAGCCACGCCGCCCGTCCTCCGCCAGCGTCTGGCTCACCGTTGCGTCGTAGTGATCGAGATCGTGGATGCAGCGCAGCTCGGCCTCGTGGAGGTGGAACGCACGGTGACGCCGCAGATCGCGGTGCACCCACGACGCCATCGCGTACGACGGCCAGTCCACCGGGCGACGTCGCAGGCGGCGCACGAAGTGGTGCTCGTTCCAGGTGTTGTCGCCGTGGAAGCAGCGCACGAACAGGTGCGATGCCTCTGCTCCGAGCACCGTCAGGCCACCGCAGCGCAGATCGCGCAGGAACGCACTGTCCTCGCCACGACGCAGGTTCGGGTAGCGCGCTGCGTCACGACGGTGCAGCACGGTGCCCGGCGTGGCGATCCCTGCATCGGAGCGGAACGCAAGTCGCCCTCGCGTGGGCGAGTGCACCGACATCAGTGTCCAGCGCAGCGCAACGGCAGCGCCATCGCCGATCACCGAGGCCTGGCGCTCGATGCGATCCGGCGCGTACCACTCGTCGTCGTCCCACTGGATGCACAGCTCGCCCTCGGCGAGATCGAGGCTGAGGTTGCGCAGCCCGCCGAGCAGCACCTCGGGGTTCGACTCGATGCGGTGGTACCGGATCACCGCACCCGCCTCGATGTACCGCGCGAGCATCGGTGCGTAGTCCTCGTCGCCGTCGTCGACGATCACCAGCTCACGGCGATGCCACGTCTGTTGAGCGAAGCAGTGCACGGCACGTTCGGCCAACGATCGTCGATTGCGAGTCACCATCACACAGCTGACGAGTGGCTCGACCGGTCGACGCATGGGGATCGGTCAACTGTCCATCCCCGGCGACGACACC
>Ga0247831_1004597_pt1 | contig 18201 bp, 15 predicted proteins | sample LaCruzMarch2015__9_FD_192406 | JGI IMG/M metagenome (GOLD analysis project Ga0247831, IMG submission 192406) | Freshwater microbial communities from meromictic Lake La Cruz, Castile-La Mancha, Spain - LaCruzMarch2015_1m | ecosystem: Environmental > Aquatic > Freshwater > Lake | place: Spain... | reverse complement strand
CCCTCATATTATATCATCCACTTTCTAATTGAATCCTTTATAATATCCTTAATCTCATGAAAAAAAATTTAACCACCGATTTAATTCTTAATAAAAAGTTTACCCCCGACATGAAAGGGTATAACGGACATGAAGTCGATTCCTTTTTAGATTTGATTTTAGAGGACTATCGTTTGATTGAAACGTTTATGAAAGAAGAATTACCCTTCTTAAAGTCTCAAGAAACGTTCGTTCAAGGATTAAAAAATAGAATTCGTGATTTGGAAATTCAGGTCGCAGAAATGAAAGATAAAGTCAGTGTCATCAATGCCAACAAAACCACCGAGATTAATCAAGATAACTTCCTTTTAATCAAAAAAATCGGCATTTACGAAAAAGAATTATTTAAACTCGGGATCGATCCAAATAAGTTAAAATAGAAGTGGTAACCCGGATGACCGCTAGGGCAACCTAGAGGAAAGTCCATGCTCGCACAGGCTGTAATGCCTGTAATGTTTGTGCTAACGGAACTGATAACGTTAGGCATATGGCAACATATGACGGCGGTCCCTCCCCTTACCGTAAGGTTGGGCGATACCTGAAAGTGCCACAGTGACGAAGCTAGTTGGAAACGACTAGGTGCAACGAGGCAAACCCCACAAGCGAGAAACCCAAATTTGGTCGGGGAAGGAGGAACCACGAAACGAAGTGGAACCTTCCTACTGCAAAGTAGAGATAAATGGTCATCGATTACAGAACATGGCTTACAGGGTTACCTATGAGATTGAGAGGACGACGATGAATTTACCTAATAAATTAACCACAGGACGAATCATCATGGTCTTTGTGATGATTGGCGTTTTGTTGTATCCATATCAAACGATGCCAAGTTTACTTGTCAACGGCAGACCCATTCCTTTGGTTTATTTGTTCTCTCTTGCCATCTTTATCCTTGCGTCCATCACCGATTTTCTTGATGGTTACTTAGCAAGAAAACTAAATTTAATCACCAATTTAGGTAAGTTCCTTGATCCATTGGCAGACAAACTATTAACCAATAGCTTGTTGATACTATTAATGATTACCCCAGCATGGTTGGTGGAAACGTCGATGCTACGAATCCCAGCATGGGCCGTCATCATCATGATCACTCGCGATTTAACGGTTGATGGGATTCGCATGATTGCGGTGAGTGAAGGAAAAGTGCTTGCGGCGAATGTTTTCGGAAAAGTAAAAACGTTCTTACAAATCTTTGCGATTATTTTCTATTTATTAAATGATGCGTTGTTTGCATCCTTATCATTACCAAGTGGATGGAGCATCACCGAAGTCACGTTATATATGGCTGCGATTGCCTCATTATTCTCGTTGATCAACTATATTCAGCAAGGATGGACATTCATTCGCCATGGATAAGGTTATTGCATCCCTACGTGCTCATCAATTAACGATTGCCACCATTGAAAGTTTCACCGGTGGATTACTTAGTGATGCGTTTATCAATCATCCAGGCATCAGTGATGTCTTTGTTCAAGGTGTGACCCTTTACCAACCCGAAAGTAAACGTCGATGGCTAGGTTTAACCTCACAACAATTTGACTCATTGAACTTAGTATCAGTGTCAATGATTGAGCAATTGTTAAAAAAAGGCATCGCCAATCAAATGGCTCAGATTGTTATCGCTACCACCGGCAATGCCGGTCCCTCCGTTCAACCTCATTCAACCCTTGGTGAAGTTGTGATTGGCGTCAGTAATGGCAAACATTCCCTTACGGAAAAACTGATGTTGAAAGGCAATCGAAAGGATATTCGTCTCCAAGGAGTTCAAGCAACGTTCGTTTTACTAGAACGCTTTATAAGCACCTATTATTAAACAGATATCCAATCTTGGTATAGTAGAGAGGATAAAAAAGGAAACCATTATGGCAAAAGAAAAAAAAGATAAAGATCAAAAAGATGAGGCTTTAGAAGAAGCCATTCGTAATATTGAAAAAACCTACGGTAAAGGTGCGGTCATGAAACTTGGTGAACGACCAGAAACCGGCATCGACACCATCCCTACAGGGTCTATCTCACTCGATATTGCCTTAGGGGTTAATGGTTATCCTAAAGGAAGAATCATTGAAATCTTTGGTCCAGAGTCTAGTGGTAAAACAACGCTTGCCTTATCAGCGATTGCCGAATCACAACGACGGGGAGGTCGTGCTGCGTTTATTGACGCTGAACATGCCATTGATCCTGTTTATGCTAGAAAACTAGGCGTGAACATTGATGAATTGATTCTTTCCCAACCAGATAATGGTGAACAAGCCTTAGAAATTGTGGAAATGTTAGCCCATTCGAATGCGATTGACCTCATTGTGGTTGATTCCGTCGCAGCCCTCGTTCCTCAAGCGGAATTAGATGGGATGATGGCAGATAACCAAGTCGGGCTTCAAGCGCGATTGATGTCAAAAGCCATGCGTAAACTAGCGGCGGTCTTAAATAAATCGAATTGCACGGTCATTTTTATTAACCAACTTCGTGAAAAGGTCGGCATCGCTTATGGCAATCCAGAAGTCACCTCTGGGGGTCGGGCTTTAAAGTTCTATGCCTCGGTACGATTAGATATTCGTCGATCCGAAGCCATCAAGGTTGGTGAAACAATCATTGGTAACATGGTGAAGATCAAAGTCGTTAAAAATAAAGTTGCGCCTCCATTCATGTTTGCAGAAATTGAATTACTCTTTGGTCAAGGTTTCTCCAAAACTGGTGAAATCCTCGATAAGGCTACCGAGTTAGGATTGATTAAAAAAATGGGGTCTTGGTATGAATTAGAGGGTACACGGCTTGGTCAAGGTCGGGAAACGGCGAAAGAATATTTAAAAGCCCATCCTGAAATTATTGAAAAACTTGAAAAAAGAATAAAAACAGGCGAAATTTAATAAAAACAAAACCCAAGGAAACCCTTGGGTTTTTTATTGATAGAAAATTCTTCATGTATTTGTTATCATAAAGAAGTATCTTCGGATACTGGATATAGATTCGCATTCGTCGTTTAGAAACTTAACCAGGTGTAAACCTGATAAAAATCACATAAGATTCATCGATTTTAAACGAAGTTTTGCATTTTTTTATACCAACATCAATTGAAAGGAACATCACTCGTCATGATGCTTTCCTATACTGAAAGGAGACGTTATCTATGGTAGATCTACCTATTCTTATTTTACTTACGGTGTTAGCGTTAATTATTGGGGTTGTTTTGGGGATTTTTATTTACTACAGTTTGCCTATTTTTCGAGCCAAAGAAGCGATGAAGAAGGCTGCCAAGTTGATCAAGGATGCAGAAATCAAAGCTGATCACTTGGTAAAAAATGCCCAACTCGACGCCAAGCAAACTGTCTATGAACTCAAGCAAGAAGCTGATAAAGACATCAAAGAACGAAAAGTTGAAGTCAATCAATTTGAAAGCAAACTCTTTCAACGTGAACAAAGCATTGATCGTCGTGATCAAGCCTTGATGCAAAAAGAAAAGAATTTAGAAGAAAAGTTTGAATTACAACAAAAACGGATGACGGAAATTGAAAGAAAAGAAGAAGTTTTACAATTAAAACTTGATTCCATCATTCATGAATTGGAAAAAGTCTCCGGGATGTCCACGCAAGAAGCAAAAACGGAAATTCTTAACCGTGTCGAAGCAAAGTTAAGCAAAGAAATCGCCGGGATGATTAAAAATAGAGAACAAGAAGCCAAGGATCAAGCGCATACGATTGCCAATGAAATTCTTGGGATGACGTTAAATCGTTACGCTCAAGATTTTGTCACCGAAAGAACCGTTTCTGTGATTCACTTACCAAGTGATGAAATGAAGGGTCGAATCATTGGTCGTGAAGGGCGTAATATTCGTTCCTTAGAACAAGCATTAGGGGTTGATTTAATCATTGATGATACTCCAGAAGTCATCACCGTCAGCTGCTTTGATCCAATTCGAAGAGAAACGGCGAAACGTACCTTAGAAATTTTATTAAAAGATGGCCGCATTCAACCATCCCGCATTGAAGAAGTCTCTGCCAAAGTCAAAAGCGAACTTGGTGAAGTCATGCACAAAGCTGGACAAGAAGCAGCCTTCCGTCTTGGTTTAGGCAACATCCATCCAGAATTATTAGATTTAGTTGGTCGCTTAAAGTATCGGACTTCCTATGGCCAAAATGCTTATGACCATTCCATTGAAGTCGCCAAACTTTGCGGCATCATGGCAGCAGAATTAGGTGTGGATCAAAACATGGCCAAGCGTGCAGGATTACTCCATGACGTCGGTAAATCGATCGATTTTGAAATGGAGGGGTCTCACGTCGAATTAGGGGCACGTTATGCGAAGAAGTACAACGAACCAGACGTGGTTATTAATGCCATTGAATCTCACCACGGCGATGCAGAAATTAAATATGTCACCTCGCACTTAGTGATTGCCGCGGATACTTTATCTGCTGCTCGACCAGGGGCGCGAAGTGAAACCTTAGAAACGTATGTCAAACGGTTAGAACAATTAGAAGTCATTTGCAAATCCTATGAAGGGGTTGCTCAAAGTTATGCGATGCAATCAGGACGTGAAGTTCGCATCATGGTTGTTCCTGACAAGATTGATGATGCCTCAGCGTTAAAATTAGCGCGTGATATCAAAGACCGCATTGAAGCAGAAATGACCTATCCTGGTCAAATCAAAGTCTCGGTCATTCGCGAATATCGGGCAATCGAAACCGCAAAATAATCGGCGATGAAGTTTTTGTTTATTGGCGATATTGTTGGCAGTTTTGGTCGGGCCATGGTGGCGAAACACTTGCCACGTCTTAAACAAGAACTTAAGTTAGATTTTGTCATTGCCAATGCAGAAAATGCCAGTCATGGTAAAGGATTAGTGCGCAAGCATTATGAAGAATTATTAGCCTCTGGCATTGATGTTATGACTTTAGGTAACCATTACAATGCCAAAGGAGAAATTCGCGATTATCTTGACCAAACGGTTAGCTTAGTCAGACCACTAAATTTAAAGCACCCTTTTCCTGGTCCAGGGACATTGATGCTGACGGTGAATGGGAAAAAAATTCGCGTCACCAATATTTTAGGTCAAGCATTCATGAACGAGGAAGTTCATAATCCGTTTGATAGTTTGTTATCGATTATTCAAACCACGGAAAAAGCTGACATTCACATTGTTGATTTTCATGCAGAAGCAACTGGAGAAAAGTATGCGATGGGGTATGTTTTTGCCGGACAAGTCACCGCGGTGTTTTGTACGCATACCCATGTTCAAACCAATGATCTTAGAATGTTAAATCAACAAACTTTATACATATCCGATGTTGGCATGACTGGCCCTTATCTTGGCATCTTAGGTGTCAAAAAAGAAACCATCATTGCCCGATTATGGAAACAAGAAAAGAACGTCTTTGAACTTGCTGATGATGGCGAATCGGTGTTGTCTGCCGTGTATGCTGAAACCGATGATCAAACCAATCTCGTCGTGGATTCAAAAACGATTTTATTCACAGATAAGGTAAAATAGGATTATGGCAGATTCAAAGTTAAACATTACAGAAAAACCAGATTTAGATAAAGCTCGATCACGCGTTCGTCAGGAAATCCCTGTGGTTCGCGATGAGATTGTTGTCCCAGAACGTCTGATTCAATTTGCCCAAGGAAAAAAATATTTCATTCGCACCTATGGCTGCCAAGCTAATGTGCGCGATGAAGAAAACATGCGGGGTTTATTAGAACTGAGTGGTTTTGCTTCTGTGGACGATGAAAAGTCGGCAGACTTGGTGATCATCAACACCTGTGCGATTCGAGAAAACGCAGAAGATAAAGTGTTTGGAGAATTAGGGATTCTTAAAGGACTGAAGGCGATTAAACCTGACATGCTCATCGCCGTCAGTGGTTGCATGGTCCAACAAACCCATATTGTCGATACGATTACGCAAAAATACCGGCATGTCGATCTCATGTTTGGCACCCATAACATTCATCATTTACTTGAATTATTGGACGAAGTTTTTACCAAAAAAACACGAGTAGTTAACGTTCCTTCTAAATATGGTGAAATTGTTGAGAACATGCCTTCAAAACGAAATCATCGTTTTAAAGCATTTGTTAACATCATGTATGGTTGTGATAAATTTTGCACGTACTGTATTGTTCCTTACACAAGAGGCAAAGAACGTTCGCGGCTCATGGAAGATGTGCTCAAAGAATGTCACGAACTCGTCAACGACGGCTATCAAGAAATCACCTTGGTTGGCCAAAACGTGAATTCCTATGGTAAAGACTTTAAAAATGGAACCAATTTTGCTCAACTTTTAGAAGCGGTTGCATTAACAGGGATTCCCCGATTACGATTCATGACGTCACACCCATGGGACTTTACCGATGAGATGCTAACGATGATTGCCAAACATGACAACATCATGAATCATATTCATCTTCCTTTTCAAGCAGGCGATGACATGATTTTACGTTTGATGGCGAGACGATATACTGTTGCCTCTTACCTTGACCTCGTCAACAAAATGAAGACAACCATTGCGAACGTGACCTTAACCACCGACATCATTGTTGGCTTTCCTAATGAAACTGAAGCCCAATTTCAAGGGACGATGGACCTTGTGGAAAAAGTTGGTTTTGAAGCAACTTTTACCTTTATTTATTCACCAAGAAAAGGAACCCCTGCTCACAAAATGTTAGACAATGTTCCTTATGAAGAAAAACAAAAGCGATTCTATCGCCTCAAAGAATTAGTGGATAAAATTGCCAAAGAAAAATCCGTGTTAATGGTCGGAAAAACTTATTCCGTGTTAGTTGATGGCGTCAGCAAAAACAATCCAGACAAATTATCCGCATACACTGAAAGTAGCAAACTCGTTCATTTTGTCGGTGACCATTCCTTGATTGGAAAAATTGTCAGGGTGAGAATTGATGAAGCCAATGCGTACACCTTGTTTGGAACTTTAGTCGATGACCAAGCTTGACGAAGGTATTGATCAATTATCTAAGGCGATTAAGTCACTCCCTGAGGTGAAACAGTTTTTTTCATTACGAGAACAAATCTTAAAAGATCCTTTTTTAAATGAACAACAAGCATTAATGAAACATCATCAAAAAATCATGATGAAACACATTGCCGATGCTGACATCTATAAAAAGCACCAAGAAGCCTATAAGCAATGTCAGGGTGAATTTCATCAACATCCGCTTGTGGTCAATTATGTTAATTTAAAAGAACAATTATCTCCTTTATTAAACCAACTCCAATCGATTATTGAGTAAGTCATCATCCACCTTATTTGGTATGATGAAGGTTGAGATGATAAAAAAAAGCACCGCCCCTTACACCCCGATGATGATGCAGTATTTGCGCATCAAAGACCAGCATGCCGATGCGCTGATTTTCTTTCGTCTTGGGGACTTTTATGAATTATTTTTTGAAGACGCTAAAATTGCTTCCCGGGAACTTTCCTTGGTGCTTACCGGAAAAAGTGCTGGACAAGAAGAACGAGTGCCAATGTGTGGGGTTCCTTATCATGCTGCCAAAAGCTACATCAAAAAACTAATTGAAAAAGGCTATAAAGTTGCCTTGGTTGAACAACTTGAAGAAGCGAGCGCTGCCAAAGGTTTAGTTCAACGAGATGTCACGCAAATTTACACCCCGGGCTCTTTTGTTGAGGCATCGGAAAAAGCACATAACTTCTTAGTCGCCTTGAGCGAAGATACCTTACGGTATGTTTTGGTTTTTGGAGATATTACCACTGGCGATGTGTATTTGGATTATCTAGAAAAAACATTGGATGGTCTCCTTGCTTATTTACAGAAATTAAATTGTCATGAAATTGTTGTCAATGAATCATTAAGTTTGATCCTCCATGAACCATGTCAGCAATTGAACATTGCAGTTTCTATTCAACCAGATGGGTCGATACTTGAACAAAAAGAACCGTTTTCCGATGTAGAAAAACGAACATACCAACGGTGGATAGATTATTTACAATCCACGCAAAAACGATCCTTGACCTTTTTACGTCCTTTGATTCGAATGGACCGTCAATCAACCTTAAACATTGATAGCGTTTCTTTAGCGAATTTAGAAGTGTTAAAATCCATCAAACATCAAACCACCTATGGATCGCTTTATTGGTTGTTGAATGAAACCTTAACCCCGATGGGTTCTAGACTACTAACTCAATGGCTCATGAGACCAAGTACGCATTTGCCCACCATTCGCATGCGGCATGGATTCATCGACACCTTACTGAAGAATTTTTTATCGTTAGAATCGATTCGCACATTACTCAAAGACGTCTATGACATCCCACGCATTGTTATGCGCATTCAGTTTATGCAAGTGAATGCTCGAGACTTATTATCTTTAAAGCAAACGCTTCAGCAACTTCCTGCCTTACGTTCTTTGCTTCTTTCCTTAGGTTCGCCCTTGGCAACCATGTTGCTAGAAGCATTACCAGTTTTCCCGGACGTGGTGACCTTATTGACGAAGGCGATTCACGACGAACCTCCTGTGTCGTTAAAAGAAGGCAACCTGATTAAACTAGGATTTGATCCTGAACTCGATCGCTGGCTCATCTTGGCCAAAGATGGAAAAAAATCTTTACTTGCTTTAGAGGCCAATGAACGACTTCGCACAGGCATTAAGAATCTCAAGGTTGGTTATAACCAAGTCTTTGGATATTATCTAGAAGTTTCTAATGGTCAGTTAGCATCCGTCAAACCTGAATACGACTATGAACGTCGGCAAACCTTAGCTTCCGGAGAACGATTCATCACCAAAGCGTTAAAAGCCTTAGAAAGTGATTTGCTTCACGCCGAAGAAACCCAAAAACAATTAGAAGAAAAGATCTTTCTCTCGATTGTCACTCAACTACAAACGTATACCACTGACTTTCAAAAGTTAGCCGATACCTTAGCTTATCTCGACGTCATGGCTTCCTTTGCCATGGTCAGTAGCCATTATCAATTCGTTCGGCCAACCATTCACGATGAAAAATCCTTTGATATTGAACAATCACGCCATCCTGTCATTGAAAAAGTGATGAAAAAATCTGTGTTCGTTGCCAATGATTTTCAAATGAATCAAGGAACCAATACCATTTTAATTACCGGACCAAACATGGGTGGAAAATCAACCTTCATGCGGCAAATTGCATTGTTAATGATCATGGCACAAATCGGTTGCTTTGTCCCTGCAAAACGGGCGAATATTATGTGGGTGGATGCCATCTATACGCGCATTGGTGCGAGTGATGATTTGGTTGGTGGTCAATCCACCTTCATGATGGAAATGACCCAAACTCAATATGCATTGGCGAATGCAAGCGACCGTTCATTTTTAATCTTTGATGAAATTGGTCGCGGAACCGCCACTTTTGATGGGATGGCGCTTGCCCAAGCCATCATTGAATATGCCACCACGCACTTACAAGCCAAGACATTATTCTCAACGCACTATCACGAACTCACTCAATTAGAACAAACGATTCCCTTACTTAAGAATATGCATGTGGCCGTTCATGAAGAAAATGACCAAGTGACCTTTTTATACAAAGTTAGACATGGCTCGATGAGTCGTTCGTTTGGCATCCATGTTGCCCAACTTGCGTCTTTACCCAATGCCTTGATTCAACGGGCAAAATCAATCCTTGCGATGTTAGAAACGCAACCAAGCGCCTTACCAGTTCAACAGATTCAACCTGAAATATCGCCATTAGAAAAAGCGTTAAAGCAAATCGATCCATTAACCTTATCTCCTATGCAAGCGTTAGAAGTGTTGATGGACTTAAAGAAAAAATTAGGTTAAAGACATGAATAAGATTCACATTCTTTCTTCGCAATTAAGCAACATGATTGCTGCCGGTGAAGTGGTTGAACGCCCGGGTAGTGTCATCAAAGAATTGGTTGAAAACTCGATTGATGCGAAATCAACTCGCATTGAGATTACGATTGAACATGCAGGTCGTACATTAATGGAAGTTCGTGATAACGGTGAAGGCATGAATCAAGTTGATTTGAGTCAATCGATTGTTCGCCATGCCACGAGTAAAATTCGAGACGAATATGATTTGTTTAGAATCAAAACCTTAGGATTTCGTGGCGAGGCGTTGCCTTCGATTGCCAGTGTGTCAAACTTAACCATCACCTCATCAGATGGCACTGGACCTGGATATCAATTAAAAATCACCGATGGTCTGACCACCATCCAACCCACCTCGAGTCGTCAGGGCACAATTGTGACGGTGGAACAATTGTTTTATAACACCCCAGCAAGATTAAAGTTTTTAAGAAATGATTATATCGAAAGTAGTCATATCATTGATCTGGTCACCCGCATTGCCCTAGGTCATCCCAAGATTGCTTTTCAACTAGTGATGGATCAATCGACTGTTTTTACCACCGATGGACGAGGGGATGTCTTGAGCATCATGACTCAAATCTTTGGCAAAGACACCACCCAACAAATCAAACCTTTTGTCTTTCAATCTCATGATGTGACCATTCAAGGATTTCTTGGATTACCTAGTCTAGCGAAAAGTCATCGCTACGCGATGTATACGTTGGTCAATGGCAGGTCAGTGACATTACCAAAAATCAATCAAGCTATCCTTGAAGCATATCGACCTTTTTTACCACCTGTGCGATACCCTTGGATTTTTTTACACTTCAACGTCGATCCTAGTTTAGTGGATGTCAACGTTCACCCAACGAAAAAAGAAGTTAGATTATCTAAAGAAGAAGGACTTAAACTAGCGTTAATTCCAGCGATTAAAGAAGCTTTGCAACAACAAAACTTATCTCCCATGGGTACGTATGATCCCTTGCCGTTATCACAACCAACCCTTGAATCAAATCAACCTAACATTAAAGAAAGCAATCAAGAAGTAGGATGGATTCCGTTATCGTTTGAACAACAACAGCAGCGGATGAAACTTACCGTGATGGCACAGATGCACCTTACGTATCTTGTCTGCAGTGATGATCAAGGAAGTATTTATCTGATTGATCAGCATGCTGCCGATGAGCGGATTCGCTATGAACGACAACTTGATTTGCTCAAAGATAAACAATTAGCCGTTGCCCCATTGGTCCCTGTGATGGTGGATTTAAAACCAAGTCAAATCAAATTATTAACGGAAGAACGACTTCAATTACTCAAGTCTATTGGTTTAGAATTAGAACCATTTGGTGCCAATGTCTTGAAGGCCAACACGATCCCTTCATGGGCTCTCCATCAAGCTCAGGTTTATGTGGAAGATTTACTCCATCAATTATTTGAAGAACCAACCTTACAACCGGATAAATTAAGACTCTATGCGTTGGCCTCAAAAGCCTGCAAGACCAGTATCAAAGCTCAAGACGTATTAACGTTAGAAGCAATGCAATCCTTGGTTAATCGCCTTCTTGATTGTCAGTTCCCTTACACGTGTCCTCATGGACGTCCGACGATGGTTCAATTTTCTAAACGTCAATTGGAATCGATGTTTAATCGATCAGGGTTTTAAGATGATTTATGTCATCGGTGGCCCCACAGGCACAGGAAAAACTTCCCTTGCGACGACCCTTGCCAAAGCTTGGCATGCACCATTAATCAATGCCGATGCTTTTCAAATGTATCAAGGGATGGATATTGGCACCAACAAAGACTTGGCATCCTTACAAGGAATTGAACATTATTTATTTGATGTCATCTCGCCAAAGGAAACGATGACCGTGGCTCGTTATCAACGAGACGCTCGTCAGTTGTTTGATTCATTACTGAACAAACATCCTCGAATTATTCTTGTAGGTGGCACTGGACTTTATGTGAAAGCGAGTGTGTATGATTTTAGTTTTGCCCAACATGAAACCAATCCAGATTTATCAAAATTTGAAACGATGAGTAATGAACAACTTCATGATTATTTAAAAACTGTTGATCTAACGTCCTCTCAACACATTCATCCTCACAATCGGCGTCGGGTGCTTCGAGCGATTGCGATTTTAATCGCGACGGGAAAAACCAAAACAGATCAAGAACTCAATCAAAAAAAAGAAATCTTATATCCAACCACCTGGATTGGCATGAATCCAAACCGCGACGAGCTGTATGCCCGTCTTGATGCACGTGTCATGACCATGGTTAACCAAGGTTTAGTTAAGGAAGTTCAAACTTTAATCCAACAATATGGTGACCATCTTCAAGCCTTTCAAGGGATTGGTTATAAAGAAATGATTCGTCATCTGCAAGGTGAACTTGACCTTGAAAGCACCATCCAGTTGATTCAACAGTCAACCCGACGATATGCGAAACGTCAATTGACGTATTTTCGGCACCAATTTCCAATGACCTGGTATGAGGATTGGCCAACGGCTGCCAAGCAACTACTCCGATGAAACAGGTTGCATCTTATCAAGTAGGTTATCAAGTCGAGATGAAAAAACCTCATCCTTGTCTTCAACGTTCGTCTTTATTTGAAGTGATAAAAATTGGCGCAGACATTAAAATTAAATGTTTAGGTTGTGGAACGATATTAATGATGACCCGTGACCACTTTAATCAACGTTTAAAAACAGTTCTCCCCGCTAAATAATTGATTTCATTCCTATTGATATAGGATGAAAGCTCAACAGATTGGGTTATCGTTTCCAATGATCAACCAACCATCCAAGGTTGTTTTTCATGGGTTATCTTTTGAATTGCCATCCAAAGGACTGGTGGTGATTACTGGGGATTCAGGGATTGGTAAAACTTCTTTGCTTTCAATGATTAGCGGGCAAAAGAAACCGACAAAAGGCAAAATCATTTACCCCAAAAACTGGAAGTTAAATCCTCCTCTTTATTTGGAAGATCAACTTTCTTTGGTGCCTACTTGGCATATCAAAGATTTTATGGTTCACCCTGACACCAATGATGATCTACATCAACTTGGTCTACCTTTACATACAAGAAAAAAACGTTTTCAAGAACTTTCAGGTGGGCAAAAAATTAGAGTCATGGTTGCCTTATTTTTTTCTCAACCAAGTTCTTGTTATCTACTTGATGAACCTACCCATGCATTGGATGAGGCGTTAAGAAGATCCATGATTGAGTTTTTAACCAATCATGCGAATAACCGATTGATTGTGGTGGCTACCCATGATGCTGACTTAATCGCCCAAGCAAATCATGAATTAAAGATGGTTTCAGCCTATGAATCCAAATGGATAGATCACCAATTCAATGCAGGAACTTTTGTCAAAGAACAAAAAGTGAATTTAATCATGAGGAAACATTGGTTAAAAAAACTCTTTTGGTTGCATCGAGGACAATGGCTTGGTGTTACCTTAACAATTGCATCGATGATGATTCATGTCGGTTTACTGTTGACCGGATTCATCCAACACTCCTTCGTTCAACAACAAAAACAATATTTAGAGTTAGAAAAACTTGAGCCCTTTTTATCGATTCAAGAAGTTCAGCAAACTGATATTCATCAGTCCCCATTTCAATTAACTAAATCCCAAGCCCCTGATCTACAACAACTTTCCTTGGCGATGTCGATGGTTCCTGATGCAAGGGTGATGATCTCGATTAGCGAGTGGTTTCCCTCCTCTATTTCCATTGAAAATATCAACTTCAATGTGCGATTTATTGATATACCTTATCAAGAAGATCGTCTCAGCGTTTTTTGGATTTATCCTAACGTCACTCTGCCGACCTCTCTTGAAATTTCAACTCGTAAAATCATCGACACGATGACTGTATTTTCTTTTGAACGTGATTTAACCATCATTAATAAGCGACCTATTCAGAGTTGGTTTGAACCTCCACAAATTCTTTTGTCCTATTGGCAATGGCTTCATTTATTACAAACCAACACCGCCCTCGTGAATGGTGAGGAAATAAGTTACCTCAATATGTATCAAGCGATATACCCTCCTGCTTCGCTTCTGATTCATGATCCTGGTGGCACTGTCAAAAACATACTGCAATCCAATCTCAATCAGCACGATTGGACATTTCATCAGTCCATAGAAAAAACCTATGAACTCAAGCATCTATTGTTAGCGTCCACTAGAACGCTCACGCAATTCATTTTTATGGGTTTATGGATTTTAGGATTATTTGTTTGGTCTACGAGACTTCATTGGATCTATCAAAACCATCATGGTCAATGGCGATGGTTATTACTGTTGCACCTTCCGATGAGAAGCATTTGGAAGGCCATATCTTCTAAGACTTTCTTAAGTGGTTTGATGATCTTAAGTGTTGTTCAATTCATCTTTATCTTCTTGATGAATCGTTCATACCTGATTCCTGGATCCACAATTGTGTCCATGGTAATCATTGGTTTGTTGGTGGCTTTAATCGAACACATCAGTCGCTACCTCATCCTTCTTTGGTACGGTCATGCTTGAAGGAAATATCATTCAACAATCATACGGAAAAGAAATTATTTTTCGCGCATTTTCTTTTCAATTTCCTTGCCCTTCATTGGTTTTATTAACTGGCGCGAGTGGGAGTGGAAAAACCACGTTGCTACAACTGTTGAATTTAGTCATTCCCTTTCAAGGGCAACTCAGATTTGATGGCATTGATCTTCATACGTTATCAACCCATCAACAATTAATCTTTCGCCAACTCAAGATTGGTTGTGTCTATCAAGAGAGTGGATTAATTAAAAATCTCACGGTTGAAGACCATATGAACATGGTTGCCTTGATCAAAGGACCCATCACCTCGAAGGTTGTTCGCCTTGCCTGGGAAGTATTTAAACAAGATGTCAATCTCCATCAGCAAGTCAAGACGTTATCTCGTGGCCAACAACAACGCTTAGCAATCTTATTGGCGTGTTTTGGCGACTCAAGGTTGTTGTTATTGGATGAACCCACGACTGGCCTTGATTACAATCAACGGCAACGCATCTACAAGTTATTGAATGATTTAAGTCAAGATCGATGTGTGGTGATGGCGACTCACGCGAACCCCAAAGAAGGGTTTGCATACACCCATTATCTAGATTTACCAGTTCATCATCCAACGAGACCGATTCAATTTTCTACGTTAAAAAATCAATTACCGTTGACCACCAGTCGCAGATTGTTTCCATTCATTTGGTTATGGAGATTATTAAGAAAGCAACGGAAAAAAGAAAACTTCCGTTGGCAATTTAATGTTTTTCAAACCATGACCTTTACGATCTTAGGGGTGTTGATGTCTTTGATGTTTGTCCTTTCAAAAGAATTATTGATGATCACGGAAACCATGATTGGTGGTCGTTATCAATATGTCAAAACATTAACTAGCCAAAACATCGAACTTCAATCGACCTATTCAGAGGATGCGATTTTTTCCGCTTTCGATTTTCAATTCAACATCAGAACTCATTATGATGAGGACTATTTTGAGTTTTTAAAACCCTACCATCAATTTTCACTCTATAAGGACGGTTTTTTTCGTCCTCTCAAGGATGTTCATCTTGGGTTGATCAATCATTTTGAATCGGTAAACGACTCACCCCATCTAAGGCTGAAGGAGTCATTAAAAGAAGATGAAGTGGTGCTTGGGGTTCAACCTTTTCACTTGAAACTGATGGCAACGATGTTGGACTGCTTTCCTGTTCTTGATGAGGTAAATGAAAAGCTATTGCTTGAACCTTTAGCCATTCATTACGGTGTGGATGTTCCCCAATGGTCGTATCAAGATGAAAAGATTTTTTTCCTTACACACGTCACCATGACCGCGCAACCAACATGGTTTCATTCTATCCAAGATTATGCTTATGTGATGTACGAAAGTAACTTAAGGTTACCAAGTAAAGGCATCGAAGAAATGTATGACACCCAGCCATGGCGAATTGGCAAAACCATGATGGTGATGACGGATGAACATTCACAACTTTTAAAGACGTGGGAGGAAAATGAACAATTTCAACAATATCATCTACAGCGACATGCTACGTTGGGCTGGAAAGTATATCGCTCTAACGTCCCTCGAGAACAAAAACCATCTTGGATCAAAGAAAAAGAAAATTATCATTTTCATTCATCTTGGGGTTATCACTATTATCCCGATCATCGTTTAAGTGGTTTTGCTCAACCCATATTCTTTCATCCTCGACAAACGATTGATCCGACGTATCTTGATACGATGAAACAATGTAAAGACCCTTATGATTGGTTGGCGTTAAGCAAACCCGACCAAGTTAGTCATGGATTTATTTTGGCAAATCCAAGCGATGCAATTAAATTAAAACCTGATTCAACGTTAACATTCTTAAAGGATGATGAAATATATCTCAGTCGAAGTCTTGCGGAAGCATGGGATGTAGGGATTGGGGATAGAATCCATCTAGCATCACCCCTGTATGATGACAGCTTACCCATTGGCATGATTGGTGATTATGATCATCAAACTTGGTTAATCCAAGGGATTAACGATTCTCTACAACGATGGATATATCAACGCCCAGGTTGGTGGGAACAGTGGTTAATGGTCAACGCGTATGTTCCAAGTCAAGAGTTATTGCCGGAAGCGTGGGTGATTGAGGATGATCAACGGGTATTACCAGCATTAGAAGTGAGTAAACCCTTTGCCGAGGTCGTTGACTCAGTCCGAGAGATTCTACAAGGGGTGATCGTTGGCATGGTCACTGTGGGAATATTCATCGGATTACCAAGCATGATTTTATTTTATTATTTTCTTAGACAATCGTTAGTCGATGATAGAAAAACGATGTTTTTACTGATTGGATATGGTGCCCCTTTATCGATGATTCAGCAATGGTATGGTGGTAAACTTGGCTCGTTAATCTTAGAATTGGTCATCCCAACGTTGTTGGTTATTCTAGGTTTTGACTACATCATCAAAACAATGATATCATCAAGCTTTTTTATTGATATCCCATATCGTTTCCCCGTAGAATCCTTAGCGATTCTTATCGGTCTATTTGGGGTTTTCTACACCACCATGATTGCCCTCCAACATACCATCATGAATCGGTTGTTGAAAAAAAATTAAAACAAACACTATCTTTTTATAAAAGTTATGATATGATTCTTTGGTAGAAGCAAAATGTTAGCTCCTACTAATACTAAGTGAAAGGTTTAGGTTTTCGATGAAAGGCTCAGTCAAGATGTTCAACAAAGAAAAAGGCTACGGCTTCATTCGCACTGAAGACGGAAAAGATGTCTTTTTCCATCATTCTTCGATACTCATGGACGGTTACAAAACCGCCGAAACTGGGGAACCAGTTGATTTCGAAGTTGAAGATTCCGATCGTGGTCCACGCGCCAAAAATATTAAAAAATTACCTCGGTAATTTTTGATAAATTAGTGCTAAGACAAAAGTCGCCCTCGGGCGACTTTTTTTATTTCTTTCATATCAAATTTAACATATAATAGATGAGGTAAATATGGGATTAAAAGCAGGTATCGTTGGTTTACCCAACGTCGGCAAATCAACATTGTTTAATGCAATTACGAATGCTTCCGTTGAAGCAGCGAATTATCCTTTTGCCACGATTAACCCAAACACTGGTGTGGTTGCCGTTCAAGATGTTCGTTTAGATTTCTTATCCTTTTTATTTAAACCAAAAAAAACAGTTGCCACCACGGTCGAATTTGTCGATATTGCTGGACTTGTTAAAGGTGCTGCCAAAGGCGAAGGTTTAGGCAATCAATTTTTAGCAGCGATTCGTGAAGCTGATGCCATCGTTCAAGTGGTTCGTTGTTTTGATTCTTCAGAAATTATTCACGTGGAAAATTCTGTGAACCCTGAACGTGACATGGACATCATCAATTTAGAACTTATCTTATCTGATCTAGATACCATTCAACGTCGCTTAGACAAGGTCAATGCAAAAGCTCGAGGCAATGACAAACAAGCGATTGTGGAATTAGCGATGCTTCAAGTCCTTAAACCACAATTGCTCGATGGTATTCCTGCGCGGTTAGCAAACTTAACATCAGATCAACGGCTCTTAATTGATCAAGAGTATCATCTGTTAACCAACAAACCAATCTTGTATGTGGCCAATATTGCCGAGGATGGGTATGGTTCGCTCGCCCAAAATGCTTATTATCAACAAGTGTTAGCACGCGCGAAAAAAGAAGGCGCTGAAGTGGTCGCCATCTCTTGCGAAATTGAGTCACAAATATCTAAACTTCCCGATCAAGAAAAACAAGAGTTTTTAAATTCATTGGGGATTGTAGAACCAGGCTTA
>Ga0247831_1004591_pt1 | contig 18214 bp, 15 predicted proteins | sample LaCruzMarch2015__9_FD_192406 | JGI IMG/M metagenome (GOLD analysis project Ga0247831, IMG submission 192406) | Freshwater microbial communities from meromictic Lake La Cruz, Castile-La Mancha, Spain - LaCruzMarch2015_1m | ecosystem: Environmental > Aquatic > Freshwater > Lake | place: Spain... | reverse complement strand
CGGATTTACCCCCGGATTGGCTGAAATCATGGAGCCATCGCATACCAACATGTTTTTATATCCAAATACATGATTATGTTGGTCTATCACGCCGTCTTCGGTTGTTTTTCCCATTACTGCGCCGCCTAAAATATGCGCGGTGCCAGGTATACCCGCCAAGGGTGTAAGCCCAAACGCAACCGCCTTTCCTTTCATAATGACTTCAAATTTGCGGGCCAATTCAATCGCCCTCGGAATAAAAGCAGTTGGCTTTTCATCGCCTACAATGGCCGTACGCATGCCGCCCCACCAACTCCGCGTAAAAGTAACCGTACTATTCAGGGTTTGCATAAACAACATCACCGAGGAGCTTTTGGCCCAGTCGCGCACCCGTGCATACTTCCAATATTGCACCGGATGAGAAATGACCTCCCGGATCATTTTCAACAGCCTGACCGGAAAATTCGGGCCATCCACAAAAGGCAAAAACGCCATGCGCCAGGCACCCGAACCCGCCCCATACCGACACAATTCCAAATGACTGTGTTCATCGGTATGCAAAATAGCACCAATGGCAATGCCTTGCGATTGGTCGGTGGATCCATCCAGTTGGGTTACGGCAATCAAACTTTCATTGTTGGTACGTACCGATTTACCCACCATATTAGACAAACGCGGCAAGGCGCCTTTTTTCAGTTTTAATAACAAACGAACGGTGCCCAGCACACCGCCCGCGAAAATGATTCCTTTGGTTTGTATGGTTGTTTTGGTTTTCACAAAACGGGTGGCCATTTGGTAGGTTACGTTGTATCCATCCGAACCATCCACCGCACCCAAGGGGCGCACATCCACAACTTCAGGTTCGGCCAAAATTTCGGCCCCCTGTTGTTGCGCAAGATAGAGGTAGTTCTTATCCAGGGTGTTTTTGGCATTGTGCCGGCAGCCCGTCATACAGCCTCCACAGAACGTACAGCCAGCCCGCTCCGGACCTTTGCCCTCAAAATAAGGGTCGGGCTGTACTTTTCCGGGTTCGCCAAAATAAACGGCCACATTGGTCGCATCCAAATGGTCGGCCTGGCCAATATCAGCTGCCAAACGCTCCAATGCATGCTCTCCATCAAAAAAACGCGGATTTTTGGCTGCACCCAGCATCTGCAATGCCTTCGGGTAGTATGGCTTCAGTTCCTGTTCCCAATCGGCCAAACCCGCCCAATTACCCGAATTGAAAAAGGCAGGCTTGGGCACGGGTAGGGTATTGGCATATACCAGCGAGCCACCGCCCACACCCGTACCCGATACGATACCGACATGTCGGAAAATGGTGATTTTCATAATGCCATACCACCTAAACGTGGGCAACCACAACCACTTCGAGAGCGTCCAATTGGTTTTAGGAAAATCAGTAGCCTGGTACCATTTTCCTTTTTCGATGACCAGCACTTTATAGCCTTTTTCCGAAAGCCGCAAAGCGCTGACCGAGCCGCCGAAGCCGCTGCCTATGATGATATAATCGTATTGAACGTTTTTCATAATTTGGGCTAAAGTAGTTCTAAAGACGGACAATTCAATTGTTTTGCTAATTTAATTTGGTTAAAACTGCTATTTTCTTGTCTTCGTATTTGCTGCAATCAATTTTCAGATATATCGCACTGGAATACGCCCTGAACACTGCTTAATATAAATTTAATTTAGTTTGTTGTAAAAAAAAATAGGTATTATGATTATGTTATATCTATAATTCCTTTAACTTTATGCCGTCTTAATTGACTTTCAGGCCCCCGTTTTTACTCCTGTTAGTGTTCCTGGGCAATTGCCCTTCCGCTTTACATGCGAAGAAACACCTGAAAAACCAGTTTCCAAATTTTGCTTTTTTGCCAAAACCTTGTTGCATCCAACCGGTGCACACACCTATAATATAACCCATTTATCCTGCGCTAAATCCAAAAAATTTTTAACCAACCCTTTTTTTCAATGAAAACGCAGTTATTTTTTTCGAACAGCAGGCGATTCGCCTGTTTGAGCATTTTTTTATTGCTCATTTCAAGTGCACATTTACTGGCACAAAGCCCTTGTCCCCCAACAACGGGGTTGCGCACCAGTAACCCCAGTTTCCCCGGCTGCCTTCCAGCAGGCGGGGATCCGTTTAAAGTTTTGCTCGTTTTAGATGAATCCGCCTCGATTAACTTTGGTGCTGGTTTTGAAGGAGATGTGGAAAATGCAGTCCGGGGATTTGCCAATACCCTGGCTGCCAGTGCTCAAACGACCGGTGAATTGCAAATGGGTATTGTGGAGTTTTCATCAAATGCAGCAATCGGTGTTCCCATGAAGGATGTGAAAGATGCAAATTTTATCACGACGGTACAAACCTATTTAAATGGTGACAATACCGGCAATTCCCCTAATTACAATCCCAATGGTGACACCAATTATGAAGCAGCCTTTAACCTGGTTGCTACGATCCCGGGCGTAGACATTGTGTTTTTTATTTCAGACGGAAATCCTACCTCGGGTGGAGGTCAAAATGTTTGGCTAGCGGCTGCAAATCGAGTTAAATGTGCAAAAACGTACATTTTTGGGATTGGTCTAGGCGCAAGTGTTACCCCCTTGTCCATTCAATTGGTATCCGGCCCAGATCAGTTAGGAAATCCATTGGGCCTTCAAGCGGGTGCGGATTGGACAATTCAAAGCTTTGCCAACTTGCCTGCCAGTTTGGTAGATTTGGCAAATGCCCGGATTGACCGGCAAGCGCCAACCCTTACCTGCCCGGCAGCCATTCGGGACAACAACGATAAGGGAATGTGTGGTAAAACCGTTTCATTTATCCCCACGACTTCCGACAATTGTGGAATCGCCAGTGTCCTAAGTACACCCGCGTCTGGCAGTTTTTTTGCGGTTGGATCAACTACCGTACAGTTTACGGCCAAGGATAATGTTGGAAATACCGCTACTTGCTCTTTTTTAGTGACCGTGAGTGATTTGGAAGCACCCGAAATCGCCTGTCCTCCTCAAATTACATTGAGTTGTGAAGAATCCTTGGCGCCCGCCACTGCAGGCGCTCCAATTACCCTGGATAACTGTGGTATTGGACAAATAACCAATACGGATCAACGCATCAACGGTGGTTGTCCAAGTCAATTCACCATTCAGCGCACATGGACGGTGGGTGATATCAATGGCAATTTTAGTACCTGCGTACAAACCATTAATGTGGTGGATCAAAAAGCGCCCGTGTTAAATTGTCCGCCCGCTATTACGGTAACTTGTGATACCACGATTGCTAGCACCGGTCGTACTACGGTACTCGATAATTGCGATGCCACCCCCCTGTTAAAACGGGCCGACCAAGTCACTTCGGGCGATTGTGTGTATTTCTGCGCGATAGATCGTACCTGGACAAGCACGGATAATTGTGGAAATCAATCAAAATGTGTGCAAAAAATCACAAAAAATGCACTGCCTTTGTTAGAGGATGCTTTAAACAAGGATCTGAATGGCGACGGTCGGGCTGATACACTGATCCTAGGCGTAAGCAATAGTATTTTGGTAATCCCTCCAGGTCGTGGAATTTGTATCCAACAATGGATTCCAAGTGCTACTACCCGCATTCCTTTTGGCCTTCAATTCGAAAAAGCGTTTACCGGCGCTGATTGTCGCCCAGGAAATAACCCACTTACCGAAACTGGAAAGTTGGCCAATCCACTCGTTGTAGAAGCATTGAAGCTGAATTTATTGGTGCGGCTTAAACCTGCTTTGGGCACAACAAAACTGAGCACCCTGGGTTGCAACATTGCACCAATCATTATCAATGCATTGGCGCCTAATCCAGATATTAAGGAATTGTTGCGTGTAACTAATGCGGCGTTGGGCAATATTGCATTGCAACCCCATTTGAAAGAGTTGCTGGATGCCTTGAAGTGTATTAATTTGCCTTTGGATGTTTGTAAATAATTAATTTTCAGGCATTTATAAAAAAAAGCAGCCCAGGTAATTCATATGCCCGGGCTGCTTACTTATTTTTAGTCAACGGTTTTTACACCAACAATGCGTCAATCTTGGCTTTCAACGCTTCTTTTGTTGTGGCACCAACCACTTTATCTACCAATTCACCGCCTTTGAAAAGCAAAAAAGTTGGAATACCGCGCACGTTATAATTGGTAGGCGTTTCCGGATTATCGTCCACATTCAGTTTGCCAACCACTGCTTTTCCTTCAAAATCCGTTGCCAATGCGTCAACTATTGGGCCCATTGCTTTACAAGGTCCACACCATTCTGCCCAAAGGTCGATCATGATCACCTTTTGGCTGTCCAGCACTTCTGTTTTGAAGTTGCCATCATTAAATTCGTAAGCCATTTTATTTAAATTGAGTGAAATGAGAGTTTTTTTCAGAGTGTAAGAATAACAATCCTCCGAAAGATTTAGTTGCAAAGATAAGGGAAAATGCTTGCTCTATATTTCAAGGTCTTACACAAAATGTCCGCCGACAAACATTTTAATGTATTCGGCGCTAGCCTACGATTTCATTAAAGTAGGTCACCGCCAGGCTCGGATCGATCGCCAACAAAAAAAGCAGCCCAAATACCGCTCCGTAAAAATGGGCCGTATGATCAATGTTGTCGCCCCCTTTTTTCGCAGCGTAAGAACTGTACCACAAATACAGCACCCCAAATAAATAGCCCGGAATCGGTATCGGGAGAAATATAAACTGAATGCTGCTGTGTGGATTGATTAATATGGAGGCAAATAATACCGCCGCAACGGCCCCCGAGGCACCTATGCTCGCAAATCCAGGCGAATTGCGGTATTTATAAAAGGTTGCCGACGAGGCGGCCACAATAGCTAAAAGGTAAAACACCAAAAATAAGGTGGTGCCAAATTCGGGATAACGGTCGGCAAACCAACTTTCCAAACCTAAATTTCCTCCCTGATCGGCCGCAAAAAAATACAGCGTCAACATATTAAATATCAGGTGCATCGGGTCACCGTGCAAAAAACCACTGGTTAGCCACCGATAATATTCTTTGTCGCGCATTTCCGCATAGGGCCAATGCTTCATTTTGATAAACAAATCGGCATTGTTGAAGGCCATGTAAGAAATCAACACCGTAAATGCAATGATAAGGAGGGTCACGGACATTTGAGAAGGAATTATGGATTGTGATATGGTTCGTTGCGTAAAATGGTCATGGCGCGGTACAATTGCTCTGTAAAAAACAAGCGTACCATCTGGTGGGAAAAAGTCATTTTGGACAGCGACAATTGCTCCTGCGCTCGCGCATACACCTCGGGCGCAAACCCAAACGCGCCCCCGACCAGGAATACCAGCCGCCGCCCACTGGAGGCAAGCCGTCGTTCGGTCCATTGGGCTAACTCCATGGATGTCAACTGTTTGCCGTTTTCATCCAGGAGTACCAGGTAATCATCTGCTTGCAATTTTGACAAAATTAATTTGCCTTCTTCCTTTTTGAGCAGGTTGCCATCGGTGGTTTTTAGTTTGACATCCGGCAAAATAATCCACGCAAAAGGCAAGTAGTTTTTAAGGCGCTTCTCAAAAATTGCGATTCCTTCTTCCAGGTATTTTTCGGAGGTTTTGCCAATCGCCCAAAGTTCTATTTTCACAATATTCAAGGTTTAGAAGCCCAAAGATGGTACATCCTTGCGTTTTGATGTTGGAAATAATTCCATCAGTTCTTCCGACAGGGTGGTTCGTTCTTCAAATTGTGCACAAAGCGCGGCAATAATTTCCTTGACCAGCGCCCGTTGTCCTTTTGCTGCCAAAGGGCCGAGGCGTTCCCGCACAAATCCTGCTGCCTGCCTGCCAAAGTGCTCGAGCAAGTAGGCGCTCAGCAGACGAATATAAAGGGCCGCCAAAAAAGCATTGTCCTCCGGAATAAATAGATCCTCATAGCGCTGTAAAATGGTCCAATCATGGTGCAATTCCAGATGGGCTGCCAGGGCGGTTCGGTTGCCTTCTGCGGCCAGCACAGCAGCAATCGTTCTATGGTCGTTTTTGAGATATAATTCGTTTAAAAGCAGTTCCAACGTATCTGGCCATTGATCTAACGTGTTGTTTTTTAGTTTATGATAAAAATCAAACAGGCCGCTTGCCACAAATCGTTCACGCAAAATGTTGTTTTGTCGGTCCCAATCGCCCGTTTTTTCTGCAATAAAATAAAGGATGTCTTCCAGTTCACGCCGCTGTCCGCTTGAAAAAATGCGCAAGGGTATAAAATGTTCGATCAGGGCGGTCACGGCATCCCAGTGTTGCAAATAGTACAATTGCAAAGTGGCTTCTCGAATCACTTTTGGGTGTTCCGTATAGTCATCCAGTACCCGAACAACTGCGGTGGGCATATCCTTGCGGGCCAGGGCGACTAAAAAAAGTTGCAGGGGAAAGGCTTCGGAAGGAAATGGCGTGGTATCAAATAGTTGTTGCATCTGCTCGAACCGATGGGCATGGTCTGCCTGCGCACTCAAAAATCGAATACTGTCGCGCAACAACGCGGGCGGATACAGGTTTTTTGCGCCAAAATCAAACAAGGTATCCCAAAGTAGGGTGCGTAATTCGGGAGAAACGGGCGCTTCATCAATGGCAAGCAATTGTACCAGGCTGGTTTGAGCAAAAGGCAACAAGCGTTCAAACCGGTTTTCATCTACCCTGGAGAGCAAGGGCAATAAATATTCGAGGATGGTGGAAGATAACTGGAAACTGGTCCGGTGGTTTTGCTGGGTTGCTGCTGCCAAGAGTTGGATTTCCAGGTCTTCCAGCGTTTTATAGATGCGACGGAAATCGGGTTCGCGCAGTGTTTTTACCAAGTTGTTTTTGGGGAAAACGGCTGCTAAAACGAGCGCATATGGGTTTTCTGTTGCGGTAATGGCGCTGGCAAACCAGGTTTTGAGGGCTAAGGCAAAATCGCGGTCGCGTTTGGCATAATTCCGCACAAAACTTTCCAGCGCCTCAGGCGTTGCATGTTCCAAGGCAGCTTGTACGGTAAGGCGGTTTTGTTCGGTACGCTCGGAATGTAACTGTTTTAGTTTTTTCTCTTCGGCCTGCTGCACTAAAAATTGACGTACTTTTACGAGCGATGCCGCTACATGTGCGCAAATAAGCCGCCGCCCTTCCGTAAAACATTCACAAGAGAAGGCCTTGATTTTTTGCGGGGTAATGATCATTTCTGTCTCAAAACACCCCTCCAAGGTTTCCACCTGGGCTACCCAAAAATGTCGTTCCACTTCGCGCAAATTTTTTACCTGTCCAGCCTGCAACAAGTCTTGTGCGGTGCTCCAGGTGCCCGAATTGATGTGGAACTCAAAGTCCTTCAGCCATTTTTTTTGCATAATCCGATTTAAGAGGGCAGGGAAACATCAAAAGTAAGGGTTTTTACAGGTGTCGCCCACCAGCACAATTATTTTTTTCATTTTTTTGAATTCCACAGAGGCGTGCACATTGCGCATTATCCCATTACCTTTGTCGCTATAGGATACATTATGAAGAGTCTTTTGTTAATTCGTCACGCAAAATCCAGTTGGGACAATCCAGGCATCCGCGATTTCGACCGCGGCCTGAACGAACGTGGTTTGCGGGAAGCGCCCATGATGGCCAGTTTATTGTTGCAGCGCGGTATGTTGCCCGATCTGATCGTGAGTAGCCCGGCCAAACGCGCCATCACCACCGCACGTTTTTTTGCGGAAGCAGCCGGACAATTGGAGTCGACCATCGAACGCAATCAGGATATTTACGAAGCCTCTGTGCGGGATATCCTTCAAATCATTAGCCAATTGCCTGATCATGCGCATGTTGTGTATCTTTTTGGGCACAATCCGACCTTTACGGATGTGGCCAATCGGTTTGCCGACGATTTTATAGACAACGTTCCAACCTGCGGAATCGTTCATTTGGAAACCAGTGCCGAACGCTGGTCTGAAATGTACGAGGTAAATACCCGCCTGCGGGCTTGCCTGTTTCCTAAAGAAGTACTGTAAACCTGTTTGAAATGTCGAAGCATCCTGATTTGTTGGCGCGTACACCACAAATGCACCTACGCATGCTAGTCCTGTTTGGGCTACCTATCCTGTTTGTTTTTTCGGCCTGTTTGGGCAACAAAGCCGCCGCTCCAACCATACCGGAAGATAAAATGGTGCGTATTATGGCCGATTTAAGCATTGCCGAAGCCGCAACCGCACAAATGAATGGTTATGCAAAAGACAGCCTTACCAAAGTATTTTATAACCAGGTATTTGAAATGCACCAAGTGCAGGCAGATCAGTATGAACAGAATTTGCGCTTGTACGCCAATGATTTACCAACCATGGAAAGAATCGTTCAACGGGTAGAAGCAACGTTCGAAACCGAGAAAAAAGCCGATCAATAAAGCAAAATGTTGCGATTAGCCTTGGTATTTACAATTTAAGAGAAGTTTATGTTTGTTAAAATACAAAATACGCTACTTTTGGCGTTCGCATACACAAAACAGAAAACAATTGGTTTCACCAACTAACAGCATTTTATCATTATGACCATGAACGCCTTCCTGACTTCCTTCTTCTTCCTGCAATTGGCAGCGACTCCGACCCCTGGGGAACCGGAATCAAAAAGCCTGATCGACATTATCCTTGGAAGTAGCACGTCAGGTTTGATTGTGATGACCGTGCTGCTGCTACTTTCTATCGTGGCAGTGTACATCATCATCGAACGTTACCTTACGCTCACCCGTGCCGCTCAGGTAGACCATAACTTTATGAATAGCATCCGCGCCAGTGTGGAAAGCGGAAATTTGCAGGCAGCAAAAGCACTTTGCCAAAGTGTAGACGCTCCGATGGCCCGCATGGTAGAAAAGGGCCTCGACCGGATTGGCAAACCCCTGGATGACATCAATAAAGCCATCGAAAACGTGGGCAACCTCGAATTGTTGAAACTGGAAAAAAACCTGTCTACCCTCGCATCTATTTCCGGCATTGCGCCGATGATTGGTTTGTTGGGTACCGTAATTGGTTTGATCATTTCCTTCCAGGACATGGCTTCTGCAACCACCATTACGCCGCAGGTTTTGTCGAACGGTATTTACCACGCCTTGACTGCAACGGCAATGGGTTTGCTTGTATCCATCATTGCCATGGCTGGATTTAACTTGTTGGTTACCAACCTCGATAAGGTTATTTTTAAAATGGAAAATACAGCGGTACAATTCATGGATCTGCTGCAAGAGCCTTCCCGTTAAGCAACGGATTGGGCAGCACATCCGAATCTAACCCTTATTCTTCACGCATTTAATACATATGCAATCTTATGGGACTTAAGCGTCGTATTCGCGTAGAACCCGAGTTCAGTTTGGCAGCCATGATCGATGTGATCTTCCTGCTGCTGATGTTTTTTATGTTAACCTCTAAATTTGTTACGCCCAACGCCCTCAACCTGCAATTGCCATCGAGCAGCGCCACCACCATGGCCTCGCCCAGTCTGGCAGTGTCGATCAAGGCCACCGGCGAATTTTATATTGATACCAAGCGCACACCAGAAGCAAGCCTTTTGCCCGCGCTGGAAGCCAAAATGAAATCGCTCGGCAAACCGCCTAAAGAAACCACCATCACCGTGGTGGCCGAACGCGGTACCTCGATCGAAAATGTAGTGACGGTACTGGATATTGCCAATAAATTGCAGGTAAAAACCATCCTCGCAACCGATCCAAAACCAAATTAATAGAGTTGTTAGTTGTTAGTTATTAGTTGTTAGTTCGCGTAATGCCCTGACAACCAGCAACTAACAACTATCAACTGACAACTAACAACTACAAATATGAATGCTGTCGTTCAACAAGAGCAAGATCGTGGAAAAGCATTGTTAAGCACCCTGCTTTTTCATGCCGGATTACTCGCCATTTTGTTTTTTTATCGCTTTTCTGCGGCGCCCCCCATTACGGAAGCGCCCGCCATTCTATTGGAATGGGGCGGCGGCGGCGATAATGCAGCAGCAGGTTTGCCCGATGAAGGCCAAGGCAATGACCCTGCGCCCCAAGGACAACAAATGGACGACCCCAGCAGCACCCAACCGGTAGAGGATCCCGCGCCTTCTACGCCCGCTGCTTCAAAGCCTTCACCCAGCCAACCGTCGGCCTCTACGCCCAGTAACACACCCACCAGCAATGACCCGGATGTGGCGGCGTTGAAAAAACAAAAGGAAGACGCTAAGCGCCAGAAAGACGAACAAGATCGCGTAAAACGCCAGCAACAAGAAGAACAACAACGGGTTGTTGATGCACAACGCAGGGCGCAACAGGAAGCAGCCGATCGTGCCCGCGCCGAACAAGACGCCCGCGATAAGAAAAAAGGCCAGTTCGGAAGCACTTTTGGCAAACCCGGCTCTACAGGAACCGGACAAGGCAATACCGGCAAACCCGGCAACCAGGGTATTCCAGGCGGTACCGGCGATAATCCGTTCGGTAAAAGTAATGGCACCGGCGGTGGATCCGGCGGCGGCGATGGTACCGGAACCGGCGCATCCGTTGGCGGTGGACTGGGCGGTAGAAAGGTGGTACGCCGCGGCCGTGTGAATGATAATTCCCAGAAAAAAGGAACAGTGGTGGTAGAAGTATGTGTCGATAACAGCGGTAATGTCATTAGCGCCGATTATACACAACGCGGATCAACTACCAGCGATAGCGAATTGCGCTCAAAAGCGATTGCAGCCGCCAAACAATTCGAATTTGCCCCTTCCTCTAGTGGTAAAGAATGTGGTACGATTACGTTTAACTTCCGATTGAAGTAATTAGGTTTTTATATATTAAAATATGCGCCATCCCAAATTTTGGTAAAACCCAAAATTCGGGATGGCGCTTTTCTTTTTTGAGACCTACAAATGCACGACTTCTCCGAAGTCGTGAGCGGGGCCGGACATTGTATCTTTTCTACAAATGTTCGACCGCTCGCGAGGTCGTCGCGTTGCCCAATGATTCATTGATTTAAAACCATTTCCTGGAATCTCAAAGGCAAGGCACTGACCTCCTTGGAGGTCAAATATCTGTAGCAACGCCCAATGGTATTTTTTCCGCACGACCTCGCTAGAGGTCGAATATCTTACACAGATGTTTCCGCTATGCTGGGTGTTCGGTAAAATGGATAAGAAATCCCGAATTTTGGGTTCCACCAAAATTCGGGATGACGCAAGTTATTGGGTACTCTCTCCCGCTACTGCCCGTTCAGCATTTCAATATCCTTGGAGGTCAAAGAAACCCCCAATTGCTTGGCTTGCATATAATCGCCTTGCGCCGAAGCCTTATCGCCACCCTGGGCCTTGGAACGTCCGCGCTCCAAATAAGCAAGGCCAAATTTAGGGTTTAACTCAATGGCTTTATTCAAACTGGTAAGCGACTCCGGAAGGCGATTCAAGGCACGGTACAACATGCCACATTCGTACCAAACATTGGCATTGAAAGCATCAAATTTCAAGTAAGACTGGTAATCTTTCAACGCATTTTCAAGTTGACCTGAATTGTAATAAGCAATGGAACGGTTAAAATAGCCGTTTTTATTGTCAGGATTCAATTGAATGCCCTCCGAAAGATCGGTGATGGCTGCCTGCAGGTTTTCTAAGGCGCCAAATGCAGCCCCCCGGTTGATCAGCAATTCAGCATGCGAGGCCGGCTTTTTATTGGGCTGCCGAATCCCATTGGAGTAATCCGCAATTGCCTTTTGAATGGTTTCCTTGAATTGCGGATCATTCGGATTTTTGGCCATCGCCAGGTCAAAATAGGTTTTACCCCGGCTATTGTACAATTCCGGATTGGTCGGATTGATGGTGATTGCTTGGGTATAGTCGCGCAAGGAAAGGTCAATTTTTTTCTGTGCACGGTAAAATTGTGCGCGGTTCCAGTAGGGTAGGGAATTGGTTTTGCCTTCAAACTTGATCACGTGGCTCCAAAGGGTTTCGCCATTTTTCCAAACCTTAATTTGCTGTACAGTCCAAATGGCGTAAATCACGGTTAAAGCACCAAGCGCAATTTGCAGGGAACTTTTCCATTTTTCTTCTTTGGCATATTGGTCAAAATACCAGGCCGCAATGGCAAAAAGGCCAAAATACGGCACATAGGTAAAGCGATCGGCCAAATAACCCTGACCAGCACCCAATACCTGCAACAAGAACATGACATTGAAAAAGAAGAACAAGGCACCAAATACCCAAATCCGGCGGTCTGTTTTCCACATGCGCCAAACACCAAACCAGATGGCCGCAAATAATATGGGTGCCAGGTACACCCAAATCGGCAAAGGTTTCGGGTAAGGGTACAAGGGCGACATGGGGTATGGCAAAAGTAACTTGTACAAATACACACAAAACGAATATGCCCCGATACACAAACGATCCAGGATATTAAAATTGGTTTGGTCGTCTACCGTTGATCCCTGGGCTTTCAAGGTGATCAAGTTGATGATACCAAATGCTAAGGAAAGCAGCCAAAAGGGCGTTTTTTCCCAAATTAGTTTAAAATTAAGGGGCCGACGGTAAAAATAATCGAGTGCCAGCATGGAAAGCGGCAGGGTTACAGCCTGTACTTTTGAAAACAAGGACAACAAAGCCAATACCAACATTAAAACGTAATACCGGGTGCGTTTACCCTGGTCTTCCGATTTGATCCAACGGACGTAATACAACAGCGCCGCAAAGAAAAATACTGCGAATAAAACGTCTTTGCGTTCAGTTGCCCAAGCCACCGATTCTACCCGCATTGGATGGATACCAAACAACAAACCGCCTGCCGTAGCACCCCAAACGCCCAATCCCATGCGAAACAACAAACGCATGGCCAATAATACCGTGAGCAAATGCAACACCAGGTTGGTAAAGTGAATCAGGGTCGTGTTAAAATCGCCCGCAATGGCTTTCTCGATCCCAAAGGTCAAAATGGGCAATGGGTTGTAGTTACCGATTACCGCGCCTTTTTTTAGGTCAAAAATATTGGCAATGGTTTCACCCCAACTTGCACCTTTTCCGATGCGTTCCAGATTGGGGTTTTCTGTAATGTTCGGATCATCATCCCAGTTTACCAATCCGTTTTGCAGGGTGGGCAAATAACATAAGGCCGTGATAATCAATACGGCAATGGCATAACTTCGCCAACCTGTTGGTTCCAAAGAAGACGTTGAAGCCGTATTTGAAACCGCTTTGGGGGCAGGTTTGCGTACAGGGGTGTTTTTTGCTTTGTTGGGGACCGATTTCTTTGCCATGCCGAATCAGGTATTTTCGTTTTGGATGATTTTTTCTGTAAAAGTTGCTTGAAGCGGCGCAAAAATAAGGTTTAAACGCCACAGCAACGGGTTTTGTGCAATTGGATTTGAACGACCCAAATATTTTGCCCAAAACCGATTGCAGCAAGGTGTCGTTGATTACTTTTCGCTCAGTACACGCAACACGCCACGCATGATTTGTGCATGTCCGGGTACGGTACATAAATAGGTGTAATCACCGGCCTTTGCCGGGGCCACGAAATAAATATTTTCGGAAGCAGCAGGCGGTACTAAGCGGGTGTGAAACAACACTTTCGGTGTTTTAGGCACATAATTCAGTTCTGGCCCTTTTAATCCAAGTTTGATGGCAAGGTCGCCCACCGCATTGGCTTCTCCAGGCTGTACCAATACAAAGTTATGGGGCATATCATCTTTGTTGCTGAAACTCAATTTCACTTTGGCTCCTGCTTTTACAGTCAGCATTATTTTATCATATTTTAAACCAGGCTGTGTTCCCAACGCGAGGGTTTGATCCACCTTGCCATTCCAATCAGCGGGCATTTTTGTCTGCCGCTTTTGTGCAACGAGCGGCCGATTGTTCACCGTTGGTGCGCCACTGGGGTGCATTTTGGCGTGATCAACGTGCTCGGTTTTTTCTGTGTCTTTAGACGGTTTTGTAACGGTATTTTCGTTTCGTTTGCGGGTAGGAAGGGTTAGTTTTGTGCCTTCCGGTATTTTATTGAGGGTATAGTAGGCGGTACCGTGCAATAAAGCGCTGTTATTGGCATAAGATCGCACGCCTTCCGGCTTGATTTCATGGATGTAATGCTCCCGCAAACTATCCACGACCAGGCGCACTTTCAGCCCGTCCTCCGATACAACAACACCTTTTACGAAATGCGTTTGCTGGTTTACTATCGGACTGCCGTAAACAGGATGGTATTTATAAACGAAGCCGGTTACCGCATAATGGTCTGGATCGGCCGCACTTGCTTTTTCAACAGGTTGGGTAAATTCAATTTCAAAGCCATCGGGCATCGCCCGCACCGCCTTCATTTCAAAGGGCACTTTCCCGGTCCACACAACCCGTTGCAGCCCAAACCCATCCGGTCCGGTAGAGCCCCAGCCGCGGTTGGTTTGTCCGACAAACAAAGAGCCATCCTTGCCCCAGCACATGCGCAATACCCCCGATTGAAATCCTTCGCGGAAACCAAAGGCAGCACCCTGGTAAACGCTGTCTACTTTTTCCAGGAAAACCCGCGTAATTTTACTTTGTCCCTGATCGCCAATGAAAATTTGGCCGGTAAATGGCCCGAAACCGCCTTTGCTATCGTCGGTAATTACTTCTGAAGTGGAAATGCCCAATATGCCGTGTGGCAACCAAACGGCGGGTGTTTTGATATCGGGATACTGCTTGGCGACCTCAAACAAGGGCTTGGGCACCTCGGTTTCAAGGTTTTCCGGTTTGGTGGGTGCATCGGACCAACTTGGACTCAAACGCGGATCCACAGCGCGGTAAATATCGGTTTGACTCAGTTTAAGCGGCGATTCGGGCCGATTGGTCCACATCAACCCGGCAGGGTGCCCGGTAAAATCGCCTTTTTCAACCTGTACCAGTCCGCCCGATCCCATCCAGTCACCCTGATTGTCGGCATAGAAAAAATCATTGCCGATAAATCCAATGCCGCAAGGAGAGCGCATACCGGTTGCCCAAGGCTCCATTTTACCATCCGGCGTAATGTGCAGGGTCCAGCCACGCCAGGGCACCCGACTTTGTCCGCGCCACCATTCCGGATCAAAAAAGCCGACATTGGTGGTGACAAACATACTACCATCGGGCGCTATTTTAGGTCCGTAAGAATATTCGTGGTAATTGCCCGAAAGTGGCCAATTGTACACGGTTTCGTATTTGTCGGCCCGGCCGTCGCCATTGGTATCGGTCAATTTGGTTAATTCGCTGCGCTGGGCGGTGTAAAACGCCCCGTCGCGCCATGCCAAGCCTAACGCTTCGTGCAAGCCGCTCGCAAATTTTCGAAAAAAGGGCTGCACCGGTTCGGTAGCATACGGGTTTTCTACCACCCATACCTCACCGTGGCGGGTAGCCGCAGCGATAGAACCATTGGGCAGTGCCGCCAAACCACCTACTTCCAACTCAATGTGCTGCGGAATAGGCAAGGTGATAATTTTATAATAATCATCCTCTTGGGGCGGCAAATCGGAAGCTGCTTGTTGCGCCAAAAGGGTGTTTTGAAATAAAAATGGAGCCGCCAGAAGGCATATAATTGCGAAAAAGTGTTGCATAAAACCGAAATTTAATATTTGAGCAGGCATTTACCAAAGGATGGTGTAACGCAGGGTTTGTGCCGTTTGGAGCGATACGATCAGGAATTGTTGTCCACCTCGCACCACAATTTGGGCGTTTTCAGCGGTTTGGATATAATATTGACCATTAATACGGTACCATTGCTTTGAAATCGTTTCAATGCGCGTGCCGCGTGCCAAGCAAAATGCCAGGTCGCTGGTTCCGGGTGTGCCAATTTCGACGGTACGGGTGATGCTTTTGCCCGCTTCGCCGCTCAAAATGCGATCATTCACCGCCGTATTCCATATACGGTATTGAAAGCCTGGATTTTGTCCGGCATCCAAGGTGTAACCCAGTGAACGGAAATCGGCATCCGCATCCAGGGTATCGGAGATGGCCATTTCGGCTTTTCCGATCCGCAGCAGGGGAGGGGCGTCATCCAGGCGCAGTACCGCGCCATCAGGTTTTGAATTGCCGTCGCCGCGCGAATCCCACATGGGGGTAGCATTCAGGAAGCCGCCTTTCCATACCTGGAACAAGGCACCGTTGTCCAAATTATAGCCATAACTGGTTTTGTCCGGAAAGCCAACCGATATCGCACGGGTAATGCGGTGTGTCTTTTGGGTATCGTTGGTTGCAAAATCAACAAAACTGCGCAACATATTGGTTTCTGGTAGTACGCCAACGATGATGGGTTTTTGCGGATTTGCGGGCGCCAGGGAACTCAGCGTATTCAGGGCAAGCCTGCGGAAACCGGGGCCTTCCACATCCAGCGCCAGGCCATTCGGGAACCAATTGTCGCGTTTGTTGTAAATAATTTCGATCGGAAAGGTGCCTGCGGGCAAATCTACGCTTGCATCGCGGTCCCAGGAACCAAAAGGCAGTACCGGTTTTCCCTGGATGTTCACTTGGCCATTGCCAAAGGTATTCAGCCAAAAATGGTAAGTTCCTGCTTTAGGGGCTACAAACAAGCCGGTGTAGCGCAACAATAAGTCTTCGGTCATGTGGGCTACCTCATGGGTCAGCACCTTGCTTTCACCGCTTGCCTTGGGTGTGAGCGTTTTAAAATCGGGGAGGGTAACATAATCGCCTTGATATACCGTGTATTGGAGTTGTTCGAGTTGTGCCGCCTTCCCGGAATATGTTTTATAGCGGATATTGCGAAAGGCTACCGGACCATGATCGCCTTGGAAAAAGAGTGGCCCCAGGGCGGCTTCTCCTGCTACGGCCTGTCCGCGGGTAGGACCTGTCAATTCCAGGTTTTCGTGCAGGGTGGCACCATTCAGTTCAATTTTTAAAATGCGTGCGTTCGCCGTTTTAACACCCGCCTCGTTAAAGCGTGGGGCCAGGAACGAAATATGTAATTTTTGCCATAAACCGGGAGCATGAGCCGCATTTACGCGGGGGGCATAACCCTCATAACCTTGTTGGCCATTGGGCCGGGCATCATCCCAGCGCTCATAAATACCGCCTACATCACCAAATCCGGGCAGCGAAACACCCCAACTATCCAGTAATTGCACTTCATACCGTCCTTGCAGGTAAATGCCGGAATTGGAGTGGCGCGCCATCATAAATTCCAGTTCCAGGTCTATATCCCCATGTTCCAATTGAAAAAACAGGTTGCCCCGGGTTTTACTATCTGGCAAATTGGCCAAAATACCGGTACCAGCCTGGGTATGAAGCACCTCCGATTTTTCAAAATCCGCATGGGCGTTGCCACAGATTTTCCAATTGGCCTCCGGATTGCGGAGCGCGCTTCGATCTTGCAAAGGAATGGTCAGCCAGGGATTGCTTTGTGCGGGCAGTCGGTGCCCAAAGCAGGTTATCAGCAGGAGCGTGCTTAAAATAATGCAGGTGTTGCGCATAAACAAAGTGCTGTTAAATGGAATAGGGAAAATAAGGTTCCTTGGCGCTAAAGGTATTGTAAATATTGAAATTGAGCCGCTTGATTAGGCAGGCCCATATTTCTGCAAAAGTAATTGAGCAAGCGCCGTTTCACTTGGATTTTCAGGTATCCATATTTGCGTAAATCCAAATTCCTGCAAGCACTGGGCAGTACTTTGTCCAATCGCAATTAATTGTTGATGTGCTTGCAACGGATTTTTCCCAAAATAACTGCTGGCATTCATCGGACTTGTAAATATCAGTACCTCGGCATCACTCGCGGCGGGTTCCGGTATGGGCTGGTTGTCGTAAACAGGCAGCAAGGTCGTTTGGGCAAATTGCTGTACGGCCAGGTGCAGGGTCGCCCGTGCATGCGAGGCACCTGCGAACAAGATTTTTTGTCCCTGCGCCATGGGCTTGAACAACACAGCAGTTGTATCTGGGTCGCCGGTACCAACAAAATCGGGTGTGATGGCCTCTCGCTTCAGTGCCTCGGCCGTCGCGCTGCCGATGCAGGCCCAGCGCACAGTCGGAACAGGCCATTGCTGTGTGCGCAGCGCCTTAAAAAAAAACGCAACGCCATTTTTGCTGCTAAAAAAAATCCAGTCCTGATCGGTTGGAACCAGAAACGGCATACCCGCTAATTGCAGCAACGTGCGGGCGTCGATGTGCCAATTGCGCGGGCCAAGGCGCTGCAGCAACATTGAATCGGGTTGCAATTCCCTTGAAATGAAAATTTTCATATGATTTTTTGAAATGAAAATCGAAAGTGCAAAATCCGTTCTATCTTTCCCGCTCGAAATATCCGACGAAAACATCTCTTTTTACAA
>Ga0247831_1004590_pt1 | contig 18215 bp, 28 predicted proteins | sample LaCruzMarch2015__9_FD_192406 | JGI IMG/M metagenome (GOLD analysis project Ga0247831, IMG submission 192406) | Freshwater microbial communities from meromictic Lake La Cruz, Castile-La Mancha, Spain - LaCruzMarch2015_1m | ecosystem: Environmental > Aquatic > Freshwater > Lake | place: Spain... | reverse complement strand
ATAGATTATTACTATAGAGAACTTTTAGGAAAGTAATAAACTTAGCAAGGTGGCGGAATTGGTAGACGCTAGCTAAGAATCGACAGGTGTACAACTGTTATTGAGCTTATACGATTCATGCAGGTTCGAATCCTGTCCTTGCTACGCAAAAAACATAAGATGGAGTTTCCTTACCTTGCAAAAGATGGGTTTTAGAAATCTTAATACGGTCAGGTGGCGGAACAAGAGTAACACTGATAAAGTTGATATTCCTGATGGTAAACGCTTCGGTGCAAATCCGATTTATCCAAAGTGGGATACTATATTAAGGTTCAATTCCTTAACTGGCGTGGATACGTCAGGTTGACACTATAGTATGTATAGGTTCGAATCCTATCCTGACCACTTTACTGATTAATCATCAGATAGTATGCCCAATATGAGAGAAAACAGAGTGATTACTGTATGGGAACGTACATTGACGTATAGGAAGAACGTCAGAGGATGTCACCTCGACCTCGTTAGGACGAAATGACTATTCCTAACCTAGAAATAGGGACAGCCATAACACTTGTAAGTTGGATAAATTAGAGTGTTATTTTATTATTAATCATTAAACAATATTAAGATGTTACAAAAAGTTATTATCGGATTAGTTCTAACAATGAGTTTATTATTCAATGTACATATTACTGTACGAGATTATCTAATTCAAAAAGAGAAAAAATTTTATTCTAATTATTTAAACTACACCGTTGTGTCTGACAGAAATGGACAGATTATGGGATTACTACAACTACAAACTGTTGCAGAACCAGTAGTAGGAGACAGTATCATTATATTTACTGAAGATAAAGAATACTATCTTACAGTAAATGATATGAAACAATTTAACAATTTATTAGTAGGCAACGAGTAGTATTTATTAGAGAGAATGGTTAATTCAAGTTCGATTCTTGACTCTCTACAATTCATAAGGTTTTGGTTTTCAGAAAGGGTAAATGTAAAAGTTTACTCTTTCTTTTTTATATACCAAAACAAAGAGTAACCAAAATCAGTTATCATGAAAAGTTGGAAATTAGAAGAAGAAGCTGTTATTATTAAAATGGTAAAAGAGTATCCTAATTTATGGGAAGGACTTGATAAAAGTGCTTTATTACTAAATAGAACTCCTGCTGCAGTTAAAAATCGGTACTATAATCATCTTAGAAGAGCTAGAGTTACTAGAAAATCTAAAGAGAAATGTATTGTAATTGACAAAGATACTGTATCAGAATACAAGAAGGAATACAAACAGCAGGAAGATGTGACGATTATAATTCTACACATCAGGGGAAAGAGATAGATGTAGTGTGTACGAGGGAGCAACTGAAATATGTTGCTCCTTTCATTATTAATTACTATATTGCATCAAAAAAGTCATGAAAAAGATTATTTGTACCGCTTGTGATGGTACTGGCAGTATTAAGACACATACGAAGGTGATAGTATGTCCACAATGTGAAGGAGTTGGTTTAGAAATACAAGCTAAACCTAAATTCAAAAGTAAATTACAGAAACCAAAGAAAAATGAGTAAAAAAGTTTATGTTTATGATTTAGAAACTCTTCCAGATTTATTTACTGCTACATTTTTAGATAGAGATACTGATGAAACAGTAGTTTTTCACTCAAATCAAGATGATTATATTAAGAATATGCTTTCATTCCTAAATACTAAAGTACAAGGATTGATAGGATATAATTGTATAGCATTTGATGGACAAATCATTCAAGATATATATCTCGGTATATGCAAAACTCCAAAAGAGATATGGCATAGAGCTGATTTCCATATTAAGAATGAAAGAAATCACTATTATACTCTATTTATTAAACATTTAGATTTGTATCTTGTGAATCATTACAACAACAAGAATAGAAGAACAAGTCTAAAGTGGTGTGAGTTTGGAATGAGAATGATTAATATTGAAGATATGCCTGTAACAACAGATGTAAATGCAATATTAAGCTATAATCTAAATGACTGTATAGCAACAAAGAAATTGTACCAGCTATGCAAACCTCAAATAGAGTTACGAAAAGAGTTAACGGTTAGTTATGGTATAGATTTTATGAACTCATCTGATTCTAGTATAGGTTCTGAATTATTGTTAGAGTTATTTTGTAAGTTTACAGATAGTAATAAAAGAAGTATTAGTAAGTTACGAACTCCAAGACATAAAATTGACATTAAAGAGATTATATTTCCAAATATTGCATTTCAATGCAATGAATTTAATGAAGCATTAAACATCTTCAAAGAAGGATATATAATTCCAGGTGGTGATACACCATTATTTAGTGTTAATTTCAAAGGTATTAAATATACATTTGCTGCTGGTGGAATACATGGTTCACTATTGAATACTACAATTAAATCTGATGATGATTATATCATTATGGATTGTGATGTAGCATCAATGTATCCTAGTATAATGATTGGTTATAATTTATATCCTGAACATCTTGATGAATCTTTTATTAATATCTTACGTGATAACATTGTGAATGTTAGATTGTTAGAGAAAAAGAAACCTAAAAAAGAGCAAAACAAAGTTATTGTTGATGGATATAAATTAGCAGCTAATGCTACTTATGGTAAAACAATGGACCAGTATTCATGGATGTATGACCCTAAAGTTACATTTACAGTTACTATTAATGGACAGTTAGTGTTAGCTATGTTAGTTGAAAAGTTAAGTGCTATTAGTACAATCATTCAAGCTAATACAGATGGTGTTACTGTTAAGTTGCATAGAAGTGCAATAGATGAGTATTATAAGATATGTAAAGAATGGGAAACATTAACTAAGTTAGAGTTAGAGTATGTAGAATACAAATCTTTCTTTATTAGAGATGTGAATAACTACATATCAGTAACTACTAAAGATGATGTTAAGTATAAAGGTACATTTGAATACAAGAATATACCATTACACAAAAACGCATCAGCATCTATTGTACCAATGGCTGTAAGTCAATACTTAATTCATGGAATACCAATAGAAGAAACTATTACTAAACATACAGATATATTTGATTTCTGTATTGGAGTAAGAGCTAAATCTAATTCATGGTATGAATTGAGAGGTGTTAAGTCTAGGTATATACATGATAGAAAACTATCTAAAACTGTAAGATTCTTTATATCTACTAATGGTAGTGTAATGATGAAACATTATAGTGATGGTAAAGTAGTTCATGTAAATGCACCATTGAGAAGTGGCAACAAGTTTAAGTACAGATTAGTTAATATCTTCAATCATTATTATGATAGTGATGATTATAACATTGATTATAGTTATTATATCTACGAGTGTAAGAAGTTAATACAATCTGTATCAGTAAGTAGTAAATTAACATTATTTTAAACAAACAAAAACGAATGACAGAAAAAACTAGGTATGAGATGAAAGATGCTCAAACAACAACTCGCATCATCATTACTACAGACACAGTAGATGATGCCGTATTGCGACTGAAGGAATTAGGTATTACTATTGACCCGCAGTTGTTAAAGATTAGTAAATTTGGTAAAAATTAAAAAAAACAAAACAATGAAAGAACTAAAAGATTATTTTGTAAATCAAGAACAAGCTGTAAGTCTTAAAGAATTAGGATTTAATGAGAGCTGTTTAGCACATTACAATGAGTATGGAGATTTTTACACTAATCCTGATCCAACTAGAACAAATGCACCATTAATTGCTCAAGCAATAGATTGGCTACAAGCTGAACTATTTCTAACTATTACTGATGTAAATGAAGGTATTGAGACACTTAAAGCATTAAGAAAGAAAGTTACTGTTACAGTTACACTAACATTTGAAGTCTATCAAGCTAGTAAAACTTACGAAGATGGTAATTATCTAATCATTCTTGAAGATGAAGATTATCCAATATCAGTTTGTATCTCCTATGGTCAAATGGTAGATAATAATGGTACAAATTACAATGATGAAGATGTTAGTTATATCTCACCTTCCTTTGAAGTAACACGGTGAATAGATTAGAGAAACTAAATTCTCTACAACAAGAGTTTTTAATGGTATGGAAAGAACATAACTACTGTGGTACAATGCTTGTAGCTACAGGATTTGGTAAATCTTTTCTATCATTAAAAGCTATCTTGTTGTTACTAGAAGATGGTAAAATCAACAAAGGAGATACAGTATGGATATTAGCAGAAACTACTGCTCGTAAACATACTTACTGGACTGATGAACTACCTAAGTTCAAAGAGATTACAGGAAGTGATATCTTATCATTGGTTGATTTTCAGTTTCATTGCTATCAATCAAAACCTAAAGGAACTCCTAAATTCATTATTTATGATGAAGTAGAAGAATGTATTAGTGATAAGTATCAAGAAGTATTAAAAATAGATTGCTACAAGTTAGGTCTATCAGCTACAGTTCCTGAAATACTGTCTGTATATCGTAATAGGATTCCTGAAGGTTTAATGAATAAGATTAAACAAGCAGATAAATTCACTAGAGATAAGATAATTACAGATTTTATTAACAAGGGACAATTATTAGAAATATATTGTCCTATTATTGTAGAATATGATATAGACCAAGGAATAGCTGATAATATATTATCACCTTATGAAACATGGGTAATAGACCATAGACTAGATAATACGAATAAGTATTTACCTCTATTCAAGAAAACTCCACGATTAGTTACAGAACTTGAGTATTATAATGTACGTAGTACTATGATTAAGAATTTTAAGTATCCTGTTATACTTAAGAAAGCAATGAGTAAACAGTTAGTAACATTATTGTATGATTTACGTAGTAAAAAAACAGTAGCTAGACAATTATTAGATACAGTTAGAGAATCTACAACAAGAGCAATGGTGTGTAGTGTACAACTAGACCCTATTAGGTCATTAGTAGATGAAATAGCTGAAGATACTATTAAGTATTATGTAACTCCTAATGGTGGTGAAAAACAACTTATTACAGATACTGATAAAGTTAAAGAAATTCTATGTAGTAATAAGAAATTATTAAAGACAGGTGATTATTTGGGTGGTAATCTTGAAGTTGTTAAACGAAGTGTCGAAGATATCCTAATTGACCCCCCGCAAATCTTAGGAACATCTAAGAAACTTAAACGAGGGGTTACTATCCCAAATCTTCACCATTTACTAATGTTTTCTTATTATACTAGCTATCATCATCTAATGCAATATATTGGTAGGATAGTTAGATATGAAGAAGGAAAAGTAGGTAAAGTATTTATCTTTAGAACTATGAATACTTATGAGGAAACATGGTTTGATAAGATGAATAAAATCTATGACAAAAATCTTAATCAGATAGATGAAATAGATTTAAGAATCAAAGGATATATATCATCATCAAATTTTAAGTCTAATGGTTAATCAACAATTTAATATTGCAGATGTTGATGATAAACTAGTGATGTTGTTACTTTATTGTATAGAAAATAATATTAATCTGTTCAAATACTGTGGAATAAGTTCAGAAAAAGAAATTATTGTTACTGATGAATTAGAAATATTACGTATCTTTAAACTCTGGTCTGATAAAAAATTAATATATTTATCACCAGATGGTACATGGCAACTCAATGTAACTACTATACAAGATAATGTTCCTGATAAAAACTTAATAGCTAGTATCAGAGAATATTGGTCTGCAAAACATATTGGTATAGCTGGTAAATCCTCTAACAATAATGATGTAAGACGTGCATTGGAGTTATTTAATGATAGTACAATAGTATCATGGAGTGATAAAGAGATTATAACAGCTTGTAAGAAATATGTAGACATGTGTATGGCTACTAATAGATTCTTAAAAGATTGTGATAACTTTATCTATGATAATACTGGTAAATCTATGCTAATGACTATGTTAGAAGATACTACAACCTCTAAAGAAGAATACGATAATGTTATTTAAACAACTAGCGGATAAGATAATTCGAAATCAAAAGTTTATTGGTGATGGTGGAGTAAACTTTCTACCACTATATCCCATATTTCCTAGATTAAAATCATTTCTTCCAGGATTTATTCGTGGAGACCAAATCTTAATTACAGGTGGTACTGGTGCTGGTAAATCAAGATTAGGATTCTTTATTGCATCTTATCTACTATCGTTGTCACAAACTATTCCTAATATTAAGATTAAAATCTTTTACAATAGCTTAGAAGAACCTGTGGAAAAGTTTAAAGCTATGTTTGTTATCAATTACTTGAGAGAAAAACATAACATTAGATTATCGTACTACGAAATAATGGGTTACTGGGATAAACAGTTTCCTACAGAATATCACCCCTACATCATCGAAGCTGCTGATTATTTTACTAGTACTATAGAACCATACTTTGAGGTAGTACAAATACCTCATCCTACTGGATTCTATAAGTTAGTAAGAGAGTTCTTAGTTAAGAATGGTACATATTACTTTAATGGAGTTCCAGCAAATCAAGGTGAGATGTGGGATGAGTATAGAGCTAGTGACCCTAATCAATGGGTTATTACTTTCTCAGACCATATTGGTAATTACTTAAATGAATCTGGTAAATCGTGGTATGAAACACTAGAACATTTTAGTGCGCAGTACACTAGACAACGATTAGGTCTTAAATGTGGTGTAGTATCATTCTTTGTGCAGCAACAAGTTCCTTCAAAAGAGGCTCTTGAAGTTAACATTAAAGGTAAAACAATTATTGACAAACTAAAACCAAGTATAGATGGATTAAACAAGATTAAAACAACTTCACAAGATGCTACGATTATCTTAGGATTATTCTATCCGTTTAAATGGAGAGACCATATTCCAGCAGCAATGTATTTAGGATATGACTTAAAGTTATGGAAGAATAATTTACGTACACTCATTCTACTTAAAAGTCGAGAAGGAGTTCTTGATGATTTAGAAATGGCTGTATTATTCGATGGTAGTCGTAATTACTTTGCACATTTGGATAAAGACGATATGGATGGTAATGAAAAACTTTTAAAACAAGTAACCAATGTTTGACATCATTGAACCTACAGATGAACAATTAACCAGTTTGTTACTGTATGGATTACCTAAAACTGGTAAATCTACTATTCTTGCTGATTTGACTATTAGAGAAACTAATTCTTTAGTCATTAGTACTGACCCAAAGGGTTATCATTTCTTAAAAGCAAGAGTAAAACAAGTAGATGATTACAAAGAATTCAATAAGTTATTGGATGAACTGGCTGATTCTAAACTTAAATACCTTATTATCGATACTGTAACACAGTTAGATATATGGTCTGAGATTGTAGGCACTTATGTGTACATGAAAAGTGTACAAGGTAAATCATTTAATCGTGATGGTAAAGGTAATCCTATACTATATGGTGATGAAGGATTTACTAGTGTATATAACTTAGCTAATGGTGCTGGTTATCAATACTCAAGAGAAGTAATGATGGAATGGTTTAGAAAGTTTCAGAAGATAGCAGAAAGAATTATTCTTGTAGCTCATGTTAAAGACAAAAGAGTAGAATCTAAGTTGCAAGACATAGTTGATGTAGCTGATATTAATCTTACAGGTAAAGTTAAATCTATATGGTCATCTGTTGTAGATGGTATTGGATTTGTTTATCGTGATAAAGAAGAATGCTACATTAGTTTCGAAACTAAACAAGATATTATTGCTGGTTGTAGACTAGCTAGACTATCTAATCAGAATGTTATGATTTCTGATAACAAATCAGTTAATTGGGATAAAATTTATTCAGACATTAAAATTAAATAAGTATGATTACATTTTCTAATTTCACATTAGAAGGCAAAACAAGAGTAAAAACTGTAACTAAAGAGAAGTATCCTAACAGAGCAGTTATTACTAAATTAGCTATTGAAGAAGGACAGCGTTCTGCTTCTATTCATTTTAATACTAAAGCACAAGAAATACTTGGTGTTGAGATACCTACGCAAGTAGTTATTATTAATAATAGTGGTACATTTCTTATTGCTGCATTTGACAAAGTTAAGGAAGTAAATCCTGAACTAGCTCAAGCATTTGAAACTAGAAAGATGGTTTATCGTTTAGGAATGAATGGTAAAGTATCATCTAAAGCAATTCATGCAGCATTAAATGATAATGAGTATCAGTTAGTAGTAGAGAATGAAGCAGAAGGTATCTTTAGAATGATAGCATTAGTTACAGAAGAATCTGATAGAGATGTTTCAACATTATATCCAGAATCAACACAACAAGATGCTCAATCTATTCCAACTAATAATGTAGTTATAGAAGAACCTATTTTAGAACCAGCTAATAATGTAGAAGCTTATGATGAATTTTGAAGGTAACATGGGAGTGGAAGAGAAAGCCCTATTTACAGGTTTAGCTTTATGCAAACCTACCTCTGTAAAACTGTCTGATAATGGTGAATCTCTATGGATTCCATTCAAGTTTCAAGATGGTGATTTTCTAGTTGGTGTAACAGTTAAAGATGAAGTTGTAGTATCAAGTACTGGAAGTCATCTTTATATGTCAACTAAAGAAGACTGGCGTTCATTCTATATTAAAGATGAAGACAGTATGTTTGAAATCAAGAACTCCAATGGTAGAGATTGGTCATTCTTTACTAAAGAAAATGAACCAGTTAAAGCTAGAATTGGTGAGATTGATTGGTATGAGTTCTTACGTCAATTATTATCTTATCAATCTAATCAAGAAACATTCTTGAAAGATATGAAAGCTAATAAGCTAGACTTTGATTCAGTATTAAAAGGTAAATCTGATTTCGCATCATTGATTGACCATGTTAATGCTAGTAATTGTCACATTGTATTACCTCTAGTAGTTAGAGAGAAAGCTGACGGTACTCTAGCACAGAGTTCATTATTCAGATATATCTATCGCTCAGAAGTAAACAATGGTAATCTTATTGTTCCACAGAAAGCTATTACTGCATTCCAACGTCAAGTAGAGAATGCTGAGAAAGCTGGTAACAAGATTACTAACAGTTTCTTTAGTATTAAATACCAAGAATACACTCCGTTGCAATCAACAGAAACAACTGACGCACCTGATTGGTAAACTTATTCACTAGAAAGCGTTACATTGTGTGACGCTTTCTTTTATAAATTCCAATTATGAAACTCAATGGTATTATAGCATCTGAAAGTTACGATGTTTATAGCAAAATAGACCAGATGAAAGTATGGCAGTCACTACTAGGTACAACTATTACACTTAATACAAAAATGGTTAATACACTAAGACATGATACTACACCTGGTTGTTGGTTATATGAGTATGATAATATTATATTACTAGCTGACTTTGCTGATGCTAGATTTCATGGTATAACATGTGTAACTGCTGTAATGATTAAATATCATTGCGATTATACTAGAGCATTAGAAATAATCAAACAAGATTTTAGTTATACAAGCCAAAAGCTTAAACTATCTAATAAGATAAATAAAGACTTTACGTTTCAACTATCATTTACCAAAGGTTCATGGAATCAACATCATAAAGATTATTGGTCTAAGTATGGCATATCTAAATCACAACTAGAGTTAGAAAACTGTTACGCTGTAAGTTCTTATTGTTTTAATACACATTCATGTCCAGATTTCTTACAGAAAGTAAAAGTTTATGATGAAACTACAGCTATTGTTGTAGATAGTAAGATTAAGATATACAAACCAAATAGTCATTTTAAGTTCCTAAGCAACTTTACCGAGAATACTATCGGTGGTACAAACAAGATTACAGATACTGTTATTATTACTAAATCAGCAAAAGACTATATGGTACTAGATAACTTAGGTTATAGTAGTAGATTTATTCATTCAGAAACATCTAATCCTGATTTGACTAGATTTATGAAATACAATAAAGTTTATGTGTTGATGGATAATGATACTACAGGACTTAATGCTTGTAAAAGATTATCTTCTAACAATCATTTTATAGGTATATCTATTCCTGAAGGATATCCAAAAGATATATCTGATTTCTACAAAACGTATGGTCACACAGAAACAAGACACCTCATACGTCAACTCATACCCAAAAATAGTTCACAATTCCTACTATCCACTATTTGATTCTGTAGATTTAAAACCTATAAAAAATAGTCTTAGTAGAGTATCATATTATCCTGAAACAAAGAATATATTTAGAGCATTAAACCACTCCATCTATGATGTTAGAGTGGTTTTTGTATTTCTATCTCCATATCAGAATAATTATGCTAATGGATTAGCTACTTCAAGTATGATTATGACACCAACTCTTTCAATCATAGAACAGAGTTTACAAGAATATCTTGATGATTATTCATTTAGTCTAAAGAAAGACTTATTACATTGGGAAGCACAAGGTATATTACTACTAAATACAGCATTAACAGTTCCAAAGAATGGTTCTCCAGTAGCACATGTTAAACTATGGAAACCATTTACTACAGCATTAATAAAATACTTAGATGATACAGTAAGACCACTATTTGTATTCTTTGGTAATGAAGCTCAAAGTTTCTATCCATTAGTACACAATGGTTTATGTACTATTCATCCAGTTGCTAAGAAGTATAATCCTGATTTAGAAATCAATACTTCAATATGGAAAGCTGTTGATGCTCATTGTCTACATCAAAATAATGAAAAGATACAATGGTAACTTTTAAAGAATCATTTAGTTGTGGCTGCACAAAGCATAACAATAAAATGATAGTAAATAATATATCTGGAACTGTATGTAAACTTATGTTTGAACAAACTAATAGTTGTATATACACAGACGATAGTATTATTTATATATTATCAACAACAACAAATCCTTTTTTATTTACTTTTAAAACAATTTAAAACAGATGAAAATCTTAATCACTTCCACATTGTCTAACAATGTAACTATTCATGAGTTTAATGGCAAGAAAATTGCTGATTTACGTGAGTATCTTAAAGAGAATAATCTCTTTGAAGATGGTATGGCTATTAATGGTAATACTGATTTGAGTAACCCTAACAATGATATACCTGATAACTTGAAGGTTGTTACTGTAACTCCAGCTAAATCTAGTGCTGCTACTATTGATTTTACTACAATGGCTTACAATGATTTGAAGAAAATGGCTAAAGAATACAGAGTTGCAGCTGTAGAGAATGATGATGAAACATTACTAGAGATTATTCATAGCAAGTACATGAGTATACCTAAAAATGATTTAATCGTAATGCTTACTAATGCTTATGAATACTTAAATCCTAATACTGCTACTTCATTAGTATCTGATGACCAAGTGTCTAAGTTGAGTGAAGTTATCAATCAGTTGGAAGATAGAGTGTTCGAGATAGAATACAGTTTACAGTTATTGACTGATGTGAATAAGTTGAGATTCTTAAACAGATTGAAGAAAGACTATCCACATTTGGTAAAGTAATTTAATAATAGGGAGTAGTGTAAAAAGCTACTCCCTTTTAAACTATTAATCATGATTACTAAAGATGAAGTAATATATCATAAAGATTTTGCACTACTAGAAGAATACTTAGAATCTATGTATCCTAATAGATATGAATTTAAAGAAACTGAATTACTTATATATTATCCTGAAGTAACTATTAAGAATCTTGTAGGTGATACTTATACTATTTATAATGTTTTTATTCATTATGCTTATAATGAAAAGATGTTTTCTTTTACTAAGTTACACTATACAGTATCAGATTATGTAAATCAATCAAATAATACATTTACACATTCACATTTAGCTAAAGATAGAATAGCATTTAAGATGAATGGTTATTGTTATGGTGAACTTAATATATTTTATGATTTCAAAGATATAGAAGGTTTAATTGCAGTAATTAATGTTACTGATTTCTGGTTACATAATGAAAACTCATCAGATTGTTATACACCTATTTCTAGTTTATTTTATAATAATGGTGAAGATTCATTATCAAGTCTTAAATTCAAAAAAGATGTAGTAACTGAACTAGAGTTATTTATGATTAAGAATAAAGAAGTTAAGAAAACTATATTTGGTGACTTAATTACTATTGACTGGAATGATGAAGCTATTCTAAATGCTTTAACAACTTATGTAAAAGATAAACAACTGAATTTTGCACAAAACTTACATAAAGTTATTGATAGGTATCAAGACTATACTGTAAACTTTAAGGATATAGATTATTATATTACTGTAGAAGGTTTTAATGGTAGACACCTTAAAGCTAATACTAAATCAAACGTAAATGACAACGTCGCACAACAACTTAAACAAATGGCAAACGCCATCACAAACACAAGCACTTTCTTATCAAACCTTGAACAGTATTACTTTAATCATTAATGATAGTACTATTAAGAAAATAATAGCTGCTAATAAAGCTACTGGTAAGAAAGCAGAATGGATTGGTATATTATTCTATAAGAAAATTGATAATAAAACACTAGAAACTGTAGATATATGCTACATGGGTAAAGGTCTAGAAAATAGTATGGTTGCTAATATTGACTATAGTGAATTTCCTGAACTATCTAGTGTATTATCTAATTATGTTATGAATAATGCTGATAGAATCATGGATTGTTATCAAGGATTAATTCATAGTCATATTGATATGGGTACTAGTCCATCAGGAACAGACTTAGCAGAACTTACAGCTAATAACTCTAACTACAATGGTACTTATCTAAGTGTTATCTGTAATCATAAACTAGAATTTACAGCATTATTAAGTGTAGAAGAAGAACAACCAAAGAATATTACCAATTACAAATGGTTTGGTGAAATATTTACTAGAGAAGTAGAAACTGAGAAGAAGATTAATATCTACTCTATTAAGACTAAGATAATTAGTACAGATTATTCTGATATTACTGAAGCATTAGAAGTATTAAATAAAGCTAGAGCATTTAAGTTAAAAGCTAGTTCTCAAACTTCATTATGGTATGATAAGTCATGGAATGATAAACCATGGGATAATAGAAGTTGTAATGTTGAAAAAAAAGTTACATACTTAGATGAATTAGATGAATACTTTGAGTTCTCTACATTTAACTATGCTGAAAAAATTCAAATTCTTAATGCTTATACTAAGAAAGGATATGATATAGATAGTTTTATTAAAGCTGTTACTCCATTTAACGCTAATCAGTTATTAACAGACTTAAAACGATTCTCACATACACAGTTTTATAAAGACATGAAATCTTATATTGACATTTTTAAACTAGGTTATGACGAGCTTTGATAAAAGATATAAGTCAGCTATATGGGCTGACTATAAACTACCTATTACTATAGTAGGTCTTGGTGGTGTAGGTAAAGGTGTTGCTGTAAATCTTGCATTAAATGAACATGATTTAGAAGTCTATGATGGAGATACAGTAGAAATGCACAACTGCATACCACAAGGTTACTATCCTACACAAATAGGAATGAAGAAAACTGCTGCATTACAGCAAGAGTTAGATTTCTATCCTACTGAAGTATATTACAATGGTTTTTATTGGGATAATCATTGGTTACGTGATAATGTAATTGCTTGTCCTGATAAAATGGATGTTAGAGTTAAAATGTTTAATGAATGGTTTGATAAAAGTCATGATAATACTAATTTCTTTATTGATATTAGAATGTTAGCAGAATACTTTGAGATATATTTCATTCCTAGCGACAAACGTTCTGAACTACAAAAAGAATATAGAGCTAAAGGTTTATCTGATGAAGAACCAACACCAGTAAATTGTACATTTACACAAACTAGATATGTAGCTAATATGTGTCATGGTAAAGTAGTAGAATTAATCAACAAACATATTGTTAACGTAAAAACTAATATCCAAGTCTATGACATTCCATTGTATACCAGATATGATGCCAACATCTAATACGATGTTTAACTCAAGAAAAAAAGATATTATTGGTCAATCTGGTGAAGGTATTAGCCATTGTCGTATTGTAGATAACTTTATAAGAGCATCTATTGCAGGTAATTTAGAGCATAAAAGGCATATACAACTAAGTCCTGTATTTTATTTAGTAAGTACTTTAGCTCCAAAGTATAGTTATAATAATGATATTGTTGTTATTAATAGAAATACTAATGATATTGTTATTCTAGTACAGTATGGTAAGATATTCTTATTTGATTGTCCTGATGATATATGGTTATTATTTCAGGCTGTATTACAAGCTACATTAGAAGATTATAATTTTATGTACGTAAGATTATCTAAAGAATATGTAGAAAGTAAAAGATTTTGTATATCAAAATTAGATAATTCAGAAATAGCTAGTTATATTGTGCAAACATTGACAAAAGATGGTGTACTAAAATTAGCATAATGATAAAGAATAAGAGACAAGGAGATAAATGGAATTATGATGTTATTAGATTTCTAGCTACAATATTTAAGTTAGAAGCATTTAATAACAAGAATCATAAGACTTATGAAATCTCTACTACAAAGAACACTCCGTTAGATGGAGAAGGAATTGATGTATTCTATAGAGATACTGTTCCAAACTATATTCAACGTCTTAAAGTACAATGTAAAAAGACAATGATTAAAGGGAAGAATAGTATCTCTATAGATATTTCTTCATTACTAACTATGCGTATTAAACCTGGAGAAATACCATTATTATTTACTAGAATGACTAAGAAAATTACTGTAAAAGAACAAGTATTAGGTGAATTAGTAATTATGCGCATGGAAGATTTTAAATTATTTCTAAATGAATATGTTAAATCTCATCAAGGACTATAGGCAACATGATGCGTTGCACTATAGCAAATTAGCAGCATTATCTAAAGGTTATGGTACTTATGTAAACAAAAAGTATTGGGTTGACCAGTTTGCTATGAATCATGGTAATGCTTTCGAGTGTTTACTAACTTATCCTGAACACTTTGATACTATGTTCTACATTAGTAATGAAGATAACTACACTAGAGGTTCAGCTAAATCTGTTGTTAAGTTAGTATTTGATACACTACAATCTTATGTACCACTTGATACACTTAAAGAGCCATTACTATTAGCTGCAAGTCAAGAAGGTTATGGTGGTAGTTGGAAGGAAGATACAGTATGGAACAACTTATTAAAACTAGAAGTATTTTATGAAGATTTATGGAAAGCTAAAGGTAAAACTATTATTAGTAGAGTTGATTATGAGAGAATACAGCATCAAGTAGAAATGGTTAAAAATCATCCATTTACATCTCATATTGTTAAGTCATGGACTGGTTTCCAAGTGCCTAACTATTTTAGTTACAATGGTATAGAAAGTAAAAGATTGTATGATGCTGTATCAGATACTGGATTGTATGATATTAAGTATACTAATGGTAGTGTTAAAGATTTTAATTTTAGTTTAAGAAAGTTTAGATACGATATACAAGCTGCATGGTATAGTTATCATCAGGACTTTCCTTTACAATTCTTAGTAGTTAGTCATGTTACTAATGAACCACCTCTACTATATACTTTATCTCTTAAAGACTTAACAGTTGCGTATGATGGTATTCCTAAAGGTACAACTAATGAGTTTATTGAAGATATGAGAGTTCCTGGTATTAAACAGATTATTAACAACTATAATTGGCATTTATCTAATCCTGATGTTGATGTTGATAGGGGTATCTTTATTACTAACGGAAGATTAACTACCAATGCGTATGACACCATTTACTATCCCAACCCTGTCGATTGATTTATTTCATAATCCAAAAGAACCTGTGTTGGTGTTTAACAGAACTAGACTATATCTAGCACATTCACTAAAAGCTTACGACCCAAAGCTAGGTTTTATGTTGAAAGGATTGAACATGAATTTTTGTTTAGGTATAGATGAAGTATGCCCATACAAAATATTCATGCTAATCGACAAAAGATTTAGCGATGTAGCAGCACTAGAGAAAGCTACTAAAATGTTGTATGAACGTAATATCTTAAAGAGTTATTATCCATTCATTAACAATGACTTAGTAGTACTGGAGTTTGATATTCATGAAAGCCATAAACATGCTTATGATATGTTTATGCAAAGTAGATACTCTGAAATGTATCAACCTGATGAATTATTTAACTTCTTTCTCTATGCACCCAATAATGACTATCAACATTATGGTGCTAAAGTATTGAGTAAAGCACAAGCATTGAAGGAAGAGTTATCTAATTTCTATGACTGTGAAATTGATGGTGAATTAGATTCAATGATTAATTTAAAAAATGAAATTTTATCGCTATGATGGAACAACTAGTTAGAGAATGGTCCAATAGATTTGGACTAAAAGTTAGAGAGAATTATGATGCTAATGTATCATGGGAAGAAAAGCTTAACGCTACTAAATTAATTGACGAGGAGTACAAAGAACTTACTGTTGCTATTGCTGAAGATAACAATCCTAATATTGTTGAAGAAGCTGTAGATTTAATATGGGTTACTGTACGATTACTACAAACAATGGGAGTAGATGCTGATGAAGCATTGAAACTAAAGTTTAATGCGAATATGACTAAAGGTTTTATAACTCTTGATGCAGTAATTAAAGAAGCTGTTGAAAAGAATTGTATAGTTGATAGTCCTTCTAATGGATTCTTTGTGCTAAAACATCGTGAAACTGGTAAAATACAAAAGCCTAATCATTATGTTAAACCTAATTTCAAAACTAAATATCCGTAAGCGTTATGAAAAGACGAACATTGAGATTCCGTGTTAATACATGGAAGATGTATGATGTGTGGGTTAGTTTACAATAGTTAATATGGAGAGAGGTGTCTAGTACATCTCTCTCTATTAAAATAATACTATGAATAAACCAGTAATTTTTAGATTTACTACACAAAAAGAAAAACATAATACGTATCTTTATTTTATTAATGATAAACAATTTCCATATTCAGTATATGCTACAGCTTATGAAATTATTATTGATATTCCTGAAGAACTTGTTATAAAGTTCATTAAAGATATACGAACAGTATTAAAAAACAATAAGATAAAGATTTACTATGACAATAGAGAAATCAGCAGAAATATGTATAAGATGTGATGGTAATGGACATACTATTAAGAATACTATTATCATTGATTGTAGATATTGTAATGGTGAAGGATTAATTAATACTATTAAATGTGTTAACTTTGACTGCAACTTAGCTAATACTTGTTACAGAATGATTTCTAATATAGATAAACATTGGCAAGCCTATTATCATTATGATAATAAAGATTGTAAACACTATATAAAAGCTACAGACGATGATATTCAGAAAGCTATGCAAACTAATATTCTTGACACAAGAGGAAAACTATCCAGACACAAGCTTGTGGTGCAATATGGAAAAAGTGAGAATAGAAGAAAACTATTTTAATGATGCTGTTCCTTATGTACCATTTCTTATAGATGAAGCATCCTTTATGGAAACAGAAGATGGAGTGAACTTTAAAATATTAGCTACACATGAAACTATAGGTTGGGTAAATCCAATAGATGAAGATTTTGATGCTACATTACTCACTCCATTTACTATAGAACACTATCAAGACATAATTCAGAACTCGCAATCAATTACAGAAATTGCTATGCGAATATTTACGAAAGACAACATTCATTTTTCACTAAAACCTTATTTACATGAGGGTAAAATGGTAATATTCCAATGAAACTGATAGATTATACAATATTCCACATGAAAGGGAAACCTTGTGTACTGTGGATTAACTACAAAGACGATAAAGATGAAGATATTCATATAGAAGTAAGTATGAATAAGATACTAAATTTACTAATAGATGCTAGAGAAGTTATTGATTATCAAGATGACCAGTTAGTTATACTTCCAGATGATACTCATGTAAAACTCAAAGTAGTTCATAAGTTACATAGTGGTAGAATTATAACAGATATGACTACATTTTGGAATAGTTATATCTATAAAGACAAAGCTATTGAATTATATCTTAATACTTTAAATCATGGATGACATTAAACAATATTATATGACTACAACAGCAAGAGCATTGCGTAATAATGCAAACAAATTGCGTTATGATTTAATTCCAGCTAAAGCTAATGAAGAATATGCTAAAGTATGGACTGTAGGTGCAGCTAAATATGAACCTAGAAATTGGGAGAAAGGTATGCCTTATACAGAAGTTATAGCTTCAGCAATGAGACA
>Ga0247831_1004589_pt1 | contig 18215 bp, 8 predicted proteins | sample LaCruzMarch2015__9_FD_192406 | JGI IMG/M metagenome (GOLD analysis project Ga0247831, IMG submission 192406) | Freshwater microbial communities from meromictic Lake La Cruz, Castile-La Mancha, Spain - LaCruzMarch2015_1m | ecosystem: Environmental > Aquatic > Freshwater > Lake | place: Spain... | reverse complement strand
TGGCCGCGCGGGGCGCAGACGGCGATCTGCGCGGCGATCTCGCCGTGTGCGATGATTTTTCCCTCAAAACCGACCTCATACACGAGGCGCGCGCCGGCGGTCGCGAAGGCGTGGTCGTTGCACACCCACATTTCGACGGAAAGCACTTCGCCGGACCAGGCCTGCAAGCGGTCGCAGCGCAGGTTCACGGCCAAGGGGGTGAGGGCGTCGCGGTAGGCGAACCAGGCCTTTTTGGGCACGCGATCCACGTCCATGAGGGTCTTCATCCAGCCAGCGGGCCAAGCGTCGATAAAAAGATGGATCGCGAAGGTGTTCATGTCCGCTTTGCGGCGGTAGGCCTCGGTCATCAGGCGGACGATCCAGGTCTGGTGGTCCTGGCTGGCCTCGATCCATTCCCGGGCGTTGACGGGGGTGACATACCACAGGAAATGGAAGTTCCAGCTCTGGCTTTCGGAGATCACCGCGGGCGTCCAAGGGGCTTCGGGAGAAGCAGGTTTCCAGCTTTCGGGGTAATATTTCTGCATCACCTCGTAAGAATCCAGGCCTTCGGCGCCAAACTCGCCGCAACCGTAGTGCCAGCCCGGTTTGACCGGCAGCCAGGCGCCGTTGTGCAGCGCGCCGAGGTCCACGCCGTGGCCGATATACCAGCCGCAGTAGCAATGGTTGTCCGGCATGCCTTGGGCGGAAGGGGGATCGTAATCGCCGTCCACGCACTTGATCACGCGCTCGGGGTTCTCCTGTCGGACGACCTCCGAGCATAGTAGGAACATGCGCTCCAGCTCCGGCCGCAGCATGAAGCGGTGTGGCTGGCTGGCGGCGGCCGGGCGGGGTTCGTTGATGTAGGAGACGAGGATGTTGCTGGGGTGCGCACGGACATGACGTTCCATGCGGGCGGCCTGGCGGGTTATCTCGATGAGCTGGTTGCGGCGGGCGCTCGCGAACATCGGCATGTCCGTTTGCAGTAGCAGGCCGAGACGGTCGCACCATTCGTAGACCTCCTTGTGCACCGGACGCTGGGTCAGGCGCAGGAAGTTCATGTGGGTCAGCTTGGCCAGGAGGATGTCGTCGCGCAGCTGGTCGAAATTGCCGAGCATGATGCACCGTTCCAAGTGCCCCATGGTATTGGCGCCGCGCAGTCGGATCTCGCGGCCATTCAGGTAGAATTTACCCTTCGGGGTGGAGTGTTCGTCCTGAATAAAGCTCCGCATGCCGAAGGGGCACGCGGCGGCATCCAGCAGGGTGCCGTCGGGTGTGAGGATTTTCACCTGGGCCTGATACAGCCAAGGCGTATCCAGATCCCAGATGCGCATTTGGGGCATGGGCAAGCGGACGGAAACGAAGCTCACTCCAGGGCCCATTAGGCCGGGGATATCCGACGCATGGTCGCCGTCGAGGTCGCCGAAGCCGCGCTCGGTGCTCACGTGGGGCCGGTGGGGGTGGTGGCGATGCAGGGTGGCGGGGAAATTCAAACCAAAGACCGAAACCAAAAAGCGGGCGTCCTCATTCGGGGTGGGCCCGAGATTTTCCACCTCGAAACGTAGTTCCGCCTCGGCCACGGCCGGGAGGGGGCGCACCCACAAGTCGGTAATGGCCAGTCGGGGTCGGCCTTCGAAATGAACGGTGTTGTAGATGCCCATACCGGCGGGGCAGTGGTGCCAGCCCTGCTTGGGGTCGTCGTAGCCCAGGCCGGTGGCGGCGTAGATCTTGTCGCCATTGATCGCGGCGCCTTCCTTGTGGCTGCCGAGCATGGTGTAGTCGTTTTCCACCCGCACCAGCAGCACGTTGCCGGTCTGCCGGGCGACTCCGGTGCAGTTGAACTCAAACTCGTCAAAAAAGCCCTCGTGGCGGCCGACGCAGACTCCGTTGAGGTAGGCCTCGCACTTGTAGTCCACCCCGCGAAAGCGCAGCACCACGACCTCTTTTGCAAACAGTGCGCCAGGGAGATCGAACTCCACCCGATACAAGGTGCAAGCTTTGCCCAAGGGCGGGCCGTAATGCGGGATCGTGACCGTTTCCCAGTCCCCGGCCCCGCCAGTGAGGGCGTGGAAATCGGCGCGGTCCTCCGGGCGCTCGATGCGCCAGGAGAAGGTTTTTAAATCAAAACGCTCACGCGTCCGCGGCAGTGGCGGGGCGTAGTCGCGTAAAAACTCCGCATGACGCTCGCGCGCCAAGGCCAGGGCCTCGGCCAGCTCCGCTGCCGTGCCCAGCTTCGCTGCGTGGGGTCGCTCCTCAGGGGCCGAGCCTGGCGTCAGGGGCAAGGTGATGTCCGGGGCCGCTGCGCGGGCCGGCTCCGTCAGCCCGGGCCGGGCATGGATGGTTACGGCGGTCGCGATTTCAGCGAAATAATCGAGCTCGGCAGATACCTTTTTCATGAAAAAACCTGATTTTAAGCGTTTTGGTTTGGCGGGGTGTAGGCAGCTTCGCCGCCCAAGGCCCGCCACTGCCGGTAAAGTAGCACACACATCACCAAGCTCATTCCGGCGCAGGCAGCGCACCAGACGAAGACGAGGCGGTAGTCACGAAACGTCTCGATCAACCAGCCGCATAGGACCGGTGCGAGCACCACGCCGCTGAAGCCGAAGATTTGGTTGGCGGTGAAGAACTGGCCGTATTTGGCCCGGGGTAATAGGCGGGGCAGAATCGCGAGGTAGGATCCCATGTAAACAGCTTGTGAAGCTGCATTTACGATCAGCCAAAAATTGAGCGAAGCAACATCCTGCACCATGAAGAAGCAGGCCAGAAAGGTAACCGCGCTCAAAAAGAGGCCCGTCATCGCGATACGCAGCGGATGATAGCGATCCACCAAGGGACCCACCAAAAAAAACACCGGCACTCCGACCAAGGAACACCAGCCCTTGATGTGCCCAAACTCCGTAAGACTAAGGCCTATTGTCGGAGCATATCCGGTGGCCGAACCTCCAGGCTGGGTGCCGAAAAAAACCAGAAAAGTCCCGAAAGGCACCAGTGCGCTCCAGAAAAACAACGACAGCGAATACGTCGTCCAGTAAATCTTGTGACCGAAGCAGTCCCGGAAATAGCTTTTGAAAACCGCCAGTTTACCCTCGGTCGAACGGTCCGGAGGCGGGGGGTATTCACCTTCCTTAACCTTCCATACCAAAAGGAGAAACGACACCGCATAAAGCAGGGCGGCTAGGGTATAAATCGCGGCGATATCCGATTTGGCGTAGCCGAAGAGGTAACGATGGAAAACAAAGGCCCCCAGCGCGCCTACCGCCCGGTAGCAACCCACGAATTTCCCCATCACCTTCGCCGGGATAACATCTACGAAGAGAAACTGATACACCTGCATTATGTAGGTGTTGGCCACGACGAAGACTACCATGCACGCCCCCATCCATCCGATTTTCAGGGAGTTCACGCCCGCACCGGTGGGGAAGAGTCCTGAGAGGAGTGTGGCGATCGGGTCCGCAAACCCAAGTCCCAGCAAAGCCACTACAACCAGCGGTGTGCTCCATAACAAAAAGGGCCGGCGGCGCCCCAAGGGCCCTCGATGGCGGTCGCTCTGCACCCCGATGAAAGGATTCAGCAAAATACCCAGCATGGCGGGCAAGCTCCCGGTTAAAAACCCGATCAACGCCGCCGAAGCCTCTGCCCAGCGCAACTGCAAGGGCACCAGTGACGTAGGCAGTTGTTCCATGATCTGCAGGCAGAAGTCGCCCAGCAGCATCCAAAATAAAACCCCGTATAGTCCGCGCGCCGTGTAAGACAAAGTTCCTACTCGGTAAGACGCGTCCGCGACTTTAGTGGTCGGAATTGGGACATTCTTATGTTGTGGCATTGAAGACATCGGGAGAATTTTTAAAATGCTACAAAAAAACCTTTTCGTCACTTTAAAAATTACAAAATATAAAACAAGTCTTATTTTTATATAAGTCATTGTTTATTAAAATATAAAGAATGCGTCATTGCGGTTTAAGGAAGGTTCCCGGTGTTTATCCTTCGGTTAATAATTGCTATGCAATTGTTAACCAAATTTCCTTTTAAAAATTAGTCGGCCGGATCCGGATCATGGCCGAGTGCGCAGTCCGTGTTGTCGGCCTAAATTGCTACATTTATTCTTGAGCTAGCCGGTCTGGATGCTAAGTATCTGGCCCAATGACTTTAACCACGGCTGAACTATCTGCAAAACTTGGTCTTTCGCGAGCAACCATTTCCCGGGTTTTGAATGGCGGGCAAGGGGTGAAGCCTGCGACAATTGCAGCAGTGCGGCAGGAGATGGATCGCTTGGGTTACGTGCGGCCGGCGGTGCGGCCTGGGCGCAAGCCTAGGGATCAGCGACCTGAGCCTTCGCGGCATGGGGCCATCGCGTTGATCGTGGCGGATACCAGCATCTTTTTTGATGACCCCGGCATGGCGAATTTCGTGCACTCGGTCCAGGAGGCTTGCAGCAAACGCGGACTTCATCTGCTTCTTGAGCGGGTCAGTAATCACGGCCCCCTGCCTTCGACGTTACAGCGGGCCAAGGTGGATGGCGCCTTGGTGATGATGTTTCCCGGGCTCATGCCCGAGGATGATACGATCCGCCGCATTTCGGAGCAGTTTCCCGTGGTTCAGGTGTTGGCGCCCGGGCATCCTTTGACCAATGTCGAGCACGTGACGGTGAATGATGTCTCCATCGGCACCCACGCCCATTTGCTTTTGACCGCCGATAGCTGCCCATCGGTGGTGGTGGTTAATGTCTGGCCTTCCTTCAAAGAGAGCCTGCTGATCCGCAGCCGGGCTTGCCTGGATCGTTCTATTTTGGCCGGACGTTCGGTGCGGGTTTTTGTGCAGGATAAGAATCAGGTCGCTTTGTGGCCCGCCGGGACTGTTCCCTACCAAAGCTTTCAGGAAATCATCGAGATACTGCGGGACTTGCCCAAGCCGATTGGTGTCTTTCTCCCGATCGACGCCCGGGCGCGGGAGTTTGCCGATGCTCTGAAGGCCGCCGGTTTAGAGGCTCCTTCTCTCGTGCGTTTGGTTATCGCCGGCGTCACCCCCCGTCTGGTGGAGGGCATCCAGCCGAGGCCCACATTGATCGATCCTAATTTCGAGGCTGTTGCCAATGCCGCTATCGACCGTTTGCTGGCCGTTAGCGGCGAAGCTGCCCTTCATCCTCAAACCGTGATGGTGCAGCCTCGGGTTGTCGCGAGTTGATGCACCGCCTTCGGAGCTCGTATCTCAGGGCGTAGCCCAGGGTCGGTGTGATTTGCTGCCGAGCGCCTGCCTCCGGCGGTTTTACCCGTTGTATACGATTAGTTTACTGCATCCTATATGGGGCCCTTGGAACCCCGGATTTCACGGATGATCGCGGATAGTCATGGATCATTCGGATGGTCATGGATTTGGTCCAAAATAGCGGCGACTATCCAGAATCCGGTGTTAAAATTCGGCTCCTCAGAGCCCCCAGGGTAATAGCTAGGGGTAAAAGTCCGTCAATGAAAGCTACATTCCAAGAAAATAGCCGGTAAATTTCGGTAATGTTCATATAAAATCGACAAAACTCTCCGGTTGGATTTGAGTGCATCCTCACCAATATCCACCATGAAGTTCTCAGCCTTGCTCCGTTGGTTTTTTAGTTTTTTTGTGACTGCCGGGTTTTACCTCCCCGTCCCTTTGTCCGGGCAGGCTGCAGGCATCTACACTGCGCCCGCCTTTGCTACTTCCGATCTGCCGGCCAAAGCCGTCTTGCGGGTAAAATTACCCGGGGGTCCGGTCGCTTTGGCTCAGGCGGCCATTGATCGCGCGCGGCTAGCTAGTCCGGAGGCATTTTTAGTGCTGGAGGTGGCGGCTGACGTGGAAATACACACCGAGGCCCTGCGCCTAGGCTCTCGCATGAGTCTCCTGCTCTCGCCTCGTGCCGGACTCCGGGCGATGGCGGGTTGCACGGCCCAAGCCTTGCTGCAGGTTTCTGACTCTGAATTAGTGACCGTAGCCTCGGCAGGCCCCGGTCCTGCGCGGCTGGATGGTGCGGGGGCGGCGGTGGTGGGCATCGTGATCGAGCGCGGACGCCGCATTTGCCTGGACGAACTCGTGGTGGAGGGCTGCGGACGGGCGGGCATTGATTTTCAAGGCGTAAACGCCGAGGCGGTGAACGAGGCCGGTAGTGTAACGCGCTGCGTTTTTCTGGCCAATAGCGACGGTCTGCGGGTCGATCGCAGCGGGGGCTTCATGTGTCTGGATAATACGTTTCGCGGGCAGACTGGCACCGCGCTCATCATCACTTCGATCAACAGCGTCGTGGCCGGGAATACCTTCGTGCAAAATCAGGCTGCCATCCGCAGCGGTTCGGATCGCGGCGTGATCACGCGCAATGAGATTCTCGACCGCGCCGCGCTCGCATTCACCGCCAACAGTGCGGGCAATTTGGTTTCGGAAAACCGGGGCAACACCGCAGGCCTGGTCGTCGCGCTGGCTGGCAGCACCCAGCAGCTTTTTCGCAACAGCTGGACGGGCTCCGTGCAGATCGCCCCGGGTAGCGCCGATATGGTGCTGGTGGGCAACTCCGGTTTAACTGTGGCCGGCGAAGCTCGGGGCGCGCGGGTTTTCAACCCCCCCACCTTTAAGCAGCCGCATACGTCTCCCGTCATCGTGCCCGGCCTGGGGCGTTTCGACTTCACCGTGCCCGGCGGCAAGGCCGCCACGAAGCAGGAGAAACCCGTTCCCGTCGATCTCGCCACCGTTCAAACCGCGCTCGACGCCGCCCGCGCCGAGCACCCCGGCACCGTTCTGGTCTTAAAACTCACCGGCGAATACGTCTCCCGCACACCAGAGGGTCTGAAGCTGCCGCCGGATACTTGTGTCATTCTCGAGGGCCGGATCCTGGCCGATCTCGGCTTGCCGGTGGAGCCGATCTGGGTCCGTGGCGAAGCCACCAGTCAGCTCATCACCTTGCCTGCCACCGGCTATGCTTCCGTCTCCGGCGGTCGCTTGGACGGTGCCCGTCAGGCGTCCTATCCGCTGAACGCCAAAAACGGCAGCCTAGCGCTGATCGAAGGCGTGCAACTCGCCTCGGGCGCTCGCGACGGACTATATACCAAGGGGCGCAATCCCGCCGATCCACTCTTCGTTTACCAGTGCCTGGCCTACGCGAATGGCAGTCGTGGCATCTGGGCCCACGTGGCCACCCGCGTGCACTCGATTGGCAATACCTGCGTGGGCAACAAAATGGATGGTATCGACCTTGATGCCCATTCAATCGACGGGACGGCCCTTTTCAACATCAGCAATGGCAACCTTCGGCACGGAGTGTTTGTCGAAGAAGCGATCACTCATAATATCGTTTTTGGTAATCAACTTATGGGCAATGGCGGGGCGGGCGTCCATGTCTGGAACGAAGAAGTAAAGGGGAACACCGGCTCCAACATCATCACGGCCAATATCTGCACCGCAAACCGCCGCGGCGTGAGTGTGGGTGGACGCGCCCCCGATATCACAGCCCACGGAAACCTCTTTTTTAACAACGTCTGCCGTGATAACTGGCTGAACGGTGTGCTCGGCGGCAATACTCACGCTCGCGGGAACTATTTTGCCCAGGCCGACATCGGGGGCAATCACGGGGCCGATATCGTTGGAGCCGAACCGGCGGTGTTTCTCTCCACCCCCGCGCTCCCGTAAAGACCGCCCCCCCCGCCGGTTCTTTGCGCCTCCGTAAGCAAAATAAAGTCCCTTCAGTAATGTAGCAATTACATTATAGGGGTTGGGGCCATTGGTGCCACCGAGTTGGCGGGCCCGTTCAGTATTTTCGTTAAATACATAAATAACAGTGTTTTAAAAATAAAAACAGCAGGAAAACGAAGTCTGCTACGGTAGAACAGCAATTTTTTCTCCGCCAAACCTTGCAGTTTTTAAGGCTAATTTCTGAAGATGTATCATTAAAAAATATTGACATTGCAGAGCGAAGCATGAATTATTTGGTCATTATCTAGTTACCCCCATGAAATCCTGCCCTGTTTCCGTGTCCTATTTCGGTGCGCGTTCGCGTGCATCTTCCGCCGTGCTCGCCGCTGCGTTTGCCGCCATCAGCCTTCAGGCCCAGACAAACGTTTCCTCTTTGCCCAGCAACACTTTGTCGCTTTCTGGCACAGCTAATTCTACGAACTATAATCTAGACGCTAACCTGACCGTTAGCACTTCTGTGGACACGACTGCTTCCGGTGTATTTTCTGGATCGGTGGGGACGTTCACCAAAACTGGCGCTAGCAATCTGATCCTCTCAAATACCAGCAATTCATTCACAGGAGCAGTGAAAGTGTCGGCTGGTGGCATTTACGCTCCCTCGATCGGAAATACCGGTGCGAATAGTCCACTGGGACAGAGCTCCACTATTTCACTGGGTAACTCAAGCGCTGCCGGCACGCTACGTCTGACCGGAACCTCCAGCGAAACGACCAACAAGATCATCAATTTATCCGGCACCTCCGGAGGTGGCACGGTAACGGTCACCGGGGCCACCTATACTTTCGACAGCAATCTGGGTGTTAGCGGCACCGGCAACAAGACGCTTACTTTCGCCACCAGCGGAGGCCTTACCGGCCAAGGAATCACTTTTAATGGATTGATCGCCGATACCGCCGGGTCGGTCATCTCTGTCCGTGGCAACGGTAGCGGCAACGGCACCTTTCGCTTGGGAAATGCGAGCAATTCCTTCTCGGGAGGCGTGACCCTCGATGGGAACACTAACGGGCGCACCTACTTCCTCGAAGTCTCCAGTGTTGGCAACAGCGGCGCCAACAGCCCGTTGGGCACTAATGGCACCATCAAATTGGGCAGCTCGGTTTCTGGTTCGAATAACGTGCTCAACTACGTCGGCGTCGGCGAGACCACTAATAAAGTTATTAATCTGGCCGGCACGGTTGGCAAGGCCAGCATCTATCAATCCGGCACGGGCCAACTGAAGCTCACCAGTAATCTTTCCGTCACTGGCGCCGGTGTGAAGGAGTTCAATTTAAACGGTAGCACCGCCGGCACCGGCGAGTTTGCTGGTGTGATCTCCGATAACTCGGTGAGCAACACCACGTCCGTGGGTAAAGGAGGCTCCGGCACCTGGACCCTTTCGGCGGACAACATCTATACTGGCGGCACCACGGTGAGTGCCGGTCGCCTCTTGGTAAATAATGCCACGGGCAGCGGCACCGGCACCGGTGCGGTCAGCGTAGGTGCGTCCGCAATTTTAGGCGGTTCGGGCACCATCTTCGGCGGCACCACTCTTGCCAATGGAGTTTCTGCGGGTGCTTATTTGGCCCCCGGCGCCACCGCTACCGCTGCAGCCACCAGCGGTGGTATCAGCGTTCTGAGCTTCGCCAGCAACCTCACCCTTACAAGCGGTGCGGGCGCGAACAGCTTCGGCAGCACGGTTTCGTTCGAGATTAACGGCACCACTCGTGGCACGGGCTACGATGCCATTAATCTCACCGGCGCCGGCAAGACCCTAGCCTACGGCGGCACGATGAGCCTCGTCTTCGACGCACCCATCAACGCCAGCACCTACAATCTCTTCTCTCTCGGCGGCAACATCCAGAGTTCTACTTTCGCGGCGGTTACCATCGCTGGCTCCGCCATTGGCGGGACACCTTCGGCCACCATTACGGCTTCGGGCTGGAGTGCGAGCGTCACGGATAGCCTGAACTCGCTCTGGAATTTCACCTTTACCAACGCCGACGGTAACTTGCAGGTCACCTCCGCCATCCCCGAGCCCTCCACCTTCGCGGTGGGCCTCGGCGCGGTTGCTCTCGCTGGCGTGGCTCTGCGCCGTCGCCGCCGGGCTTAAGCGACACCCCCTCAATTAGCACTTTCGCTGCGCGGGAATGCTGGGCTTTCGCCTGCCCAAGCCCCTTTGGGGCCCTTGAAATTTTATTATATATGAATTTTAAAAAAAATGCTCATGTCGGAATCGGTCCTGGCACCTCGCGCCAAGCCTTCACCTTGATCGAATTACTGACCGTGATTGCCATTATTGGTATTCTGGCGGCGATCATTATCCCGACGGTTGGCAAGGTTCGTGACTCGGCCAAGAAGGCTCAGTGTGTATCCAACCTGAAGCAGATCGGCATGACGATCGGCCTTTATCTTAACGAGAACAAGAACATCATGCCGTTTTCAGCGGATGATACGTCCACCGGCTGGGATCAATACAAAGCCCCTTTACCCTTGCTGACGCGCACCACCGCCAATCTGGATCGCAAGGCATACGATAATCCCGCAACGAATCACATTTTTAATTGCCCATCCGATAAGAATTTTTTCCGCACCTACGTGGCCAACGCCCAATTCATGATACAACGTATCTCCAATCCAGGCAAAACCATGCCTTATACAAAGATACCCAGTCCATCGACCAAGATCATCGTCACCGACAGCGAGCCCCCCTCCGTTGTGCCGGCAGATCCTACCTTGGCCAATGGTGACCCCGGTCCTTTCGCGGTAAATAACAACGCGAGTGACTACCTCACCAAAATCGGTTCCCGCCACGGTGGCAAAGCCAATGCCCTTTATGCCGATTTCCATGTCGGTTCGGTCGACCGGTTGAAGTTGGTTTATGACCTCTCAATCTCCAATAAGTTTTGAGTAGTTAGGATGATGGTGGTTTGCCTTTCCGGGCGTCTGCGCCTGGGTGTTTCGGCAGCCGCGTGCACTCGGTGGTTAGTTTATTTATTTCTATATGAATCGAATTCGAGTTCTGGCCGTGGTTCTTTATGCGACCTTGGTCCCTTGCTGCGCAAAGGCTCTCCCGGCGGTAATCTGGGCCTCGGACCCGGTGCGTGCTGGAGAGACCGTCCTCGTTCGTGGGGATGATTTCGGTGAAAACTCGCGGGTGCAGATTTGTTTAACCCATAAAGGCATCGCCGGCGAGTGGCAGGCTGCTCCTGTGCTGCAACAGACCGCCAACACTCTGAAGTTCAGCCTCCCGGCAGACATCGGGGATGGCATCGTTTCCTTTACTATCGCCCACGGGAGCGAAAGCTCCAAACCTTCGCTTTTAAATGCCCCCAAAGTATGGTGGCTACAAGGTGACGAGACCGAAACCGCTACCCCAGGCGGTTGGGTGCGCCTTTTCGGACTCAATCTGGAACTACGGCCCGGTGCAGAAATCCTTCTGCGCAAGGAGAAGCAAACGACCCGAATCGAGCCGGAGGCGATCGACGAATTTTGCCTGAGTGGCAAACTCCCGGAAAAACTGGCCGAGGGGGTCTACGAAGTCGTGTTCGCCAACGGTCTCGCTCATGAGGCCGCGCGGGTAACCGCCGGCAGCCTGCGAGTCCAGGCAAAGACACCGGTCCCGGCCAAAGTGTATAATGTCCTGGATTACGGCGCACAACCGGCTGAGCCGGGGTATCTCCAATACACCACGGCGCTGTTTGCCGAGGGCCAGGTTGACAGTGCCGATGCTTTTCAAAAAGCCCTTGATTCGGCAGGCGCGGCCGGTGGCGGAGTGGTTACCCTGCCGCGTGGCATATTTGTATTATCTCGCGGGCTTACCATTCCGCTCAACGTTACCCTGCGGGGAGCCGGGGCAGACCTGACGGTGCTATCCTATGTGGATGACTTTATACCCCGTGATAAACGCCTGAAGAAACTGTATTGGGGCGCCCAGCAGTATGAACCCATCCAGGCGCCGGACACGCCGCCGCACCCTTATTTACTACGCGGCGAAGGGCATTTCACCGTGGAAGATCTGGCGATCTACGCGATCAATCATCACGCGGGCATCCAGTCCGAATTGCCGCAAAATTCGCCCAATGCCGGCCATGTGGCCATCCGCCGGGTCATCATGCGTCTGGATCGTTTTATCAATAACGACAAAACCGACCGTCACTATGCCAACGCCGAGGAGGTGTTTATGGCCCGTTGGAAAGATAAGCGTCGCACCGGAGCGATTGATGTCGGTGGTCCGAACATACAAATCACTGATTGTGATATTTATTCCTCCCTGCAGGTTTTGATGCTCAATGGTTCCTCTGGTTACATCTCGCGGAATACGTTCTCCGCGGTGCCGCGGCACTGGACGGTGTTTGGCCGGCGAACGGAAAAAATAATCTTTGAGGAAAACGAGTGCAGCGATGGCGGCGTGAGTCTGAATAGTGTGCACGACATGGTCACCAACGATGGCCGGACGCGCATTCCAAGCATCTACTCCCGTGAGATCTACATCGCCCGAAACAAGATGAAAGATAGCTACCGCGGTGATCGCGATGGTGGCTTCAACTCGGATTTCCATGCGCCCGTGGGAATTTATACAGGGAAAATCCGACACTGCGAGGGCTTGAGTATCGAATTGCCTCAGGAGACGCAGGATCCCGCCTTTGCCACGAAATGGAAGGGCGCGGTCGTGGTCGTCATGGATGGCAAGGGGGCGGGTCAGTATCGTTCCCTTACCGGTGGTTCGGACAAGACTTTACAAATTGATCGTCCGTGGGAGGTGCCGCTCGACCAGACCTCCTTCATCACGGTTTGCAAAGCGCTGGATCACGTCATCGCGGTGGATAACGAAACTCGCGATGCCGGCAATACCGTGCTTTTCTGGTGCGGCGGGATCGAGGTGGTGGCCGCCCGCAACAAATCTTTTCGGGGGGGGGCGATCCAACAGATTACTATCTCCTACGAGGGTCAATTTCTCCCTGGGTTAAGGGCGCAATTTTTTGATAATGAAATTATCCAGGGTATCACTTGGGGCGCCTCCTTTATTTTCCCGCGTGGATCCAATATTGGAACAATTACTTATCCCCCAGTGTATCATGATCGCACTTTGCAAGCGGACAAGGGTTTGCCTGTGACCGCGCCGGATTATCACGGGCCGATGTCCCTAGATCAGATTTTCCGGCGCAACCATATCGCAAACAACGGACGGTTTATGGTGGGGGGCAACGTCCAAAATGTGCTCTTTGAGCGAGGCCGGGTGGAGAATGCCGATGTAGGGGTGGAAGTGAGCAGCCGGGGAGGCCGCTGGGCGGACTTCCTGGATGGCGGCCCGACAGATATATTAATCAGCCAAAATCACTTCCAGAATGTGAGAAAGCCTTACGGCGGCGACCGTCTCCAAGAGGCGGTCATAGTGCCCGCATCGGAGTAGTTAATGTTGAGCCATCACTCGCAGGAACCGCTTCGGGTGAATTTGATCCGCTAAAGTGTAACTGTCGGTGATTCTCACTGTGCGCACCATACCGGTGCCTATTTCCGTCACGGTAGCGCCGGCTGCTACGGCGGTAAATGCATTGCCTGCAATTGATTGCGCCAACAAAGACCAAGGCCCAGCGATATCATCCGCACCTTGGACAATCACGTTAATATCGGTCTTGGTGGTATCGCGGCTAAATGTAATAGTTAGCTTTTGTTCGCTCATGCCAACGGTGTAGAGTGGAGATGTGGTCGCCTGAACCGGATTTTCGCCCAGGGCGTATTCCACGAGGTTGGGCAAGCCGTCGCCATCGGGGTCGGCGGTATCGGTGGCGGAGACTAGACCATTTAAGAAGTAGCCAAAATAGAGTTGCTTCCAGTTGGTCAAAGGCGCGTCAGGGGTGACGTTCACGGTAAACGAGGTAGTGGCGGAGAGCAGACTGTCGCTAGCGGAAACGGTGATGGTAGCGGAGCCGTTTTGATTTTGCGCGGGAACAAGGGTGAGCACTGGGTTTTCCGCGGCCACGCTAAGCACTCGTTTATCATTTGGGAAAAGCACGTTGGAACTCGAGGTGGAGCTCATCAGGAGTGCGGCGGGTTCCGTTTCCATATCATCCACGATGATGTTCAACGCCAGCCCTGTGCTATCTTCGGATAAGTTTTGAGTAGGTATCACGGAGAGGATCGGCGCAGTATTGGCGGCACCGCTAGGCGAATTAAAGAAAACGGCTGAATTGGTTGCTGCAATTGGGATGGTATTACTCGCAAGGTGATTCTTTGAAAAATAGTTTTCTTTGCCGACGTTTTGTGAATCGATGGCGCCGTTTGGAGAGGTAGTAAGGATAGCGTTATTAAAGGCGAAATTGTGTTCGGTGTCATAGCCGGCCCGCGCCCCCATGCGAATGCCCCTCTGGTTGTCGTATGCCTTGTTGGCGACGAGCGTGTTGAAGGCGGTGGGGCCGGCAGCGTAGGAATAGATGTTAAACGCTATATCATTATTTACACAGGTGTTGGCGATCAGCTGGGTGTTCTGTGCGCTTTCTTCCACGAAGATTCCGGTTCTTATATTTCCAGTCAGGACGTTGAACTTCGCAAGCCCAGCCTTGCTAAAAGCATCGAAATCGATGCCGTCCATGTTTACATTGGACACGGTGTTGTTAGTGAAGATGAACCGTGCGCTGGCATCTTTGGACCAGATGCCGCGGGCGGCACCGCCATCTAGATTGCAATAGCCAACGATACAGGGATTTCCACCCTTGGAGAAAGCGATGATATCGGAATCATTCACCCGAGTGGCTTTGTTGCCAAAGTTCCGCAGATTCACGCGATCGACGAGGACTCGGGCGCAGTTAAGGAACGCGAACCCGTTGCGTCCGGTGGTATTTTTGCCATCGATGGTTCCGCCTGATACGGAGATATTGTAATTGATAGTCAGGGCGTCGCCCGTGCTGATGGCGGCGACTCCCGGTTCGAGGTTGATGGTGCCGTCGATGACTATGCAGGTGTTGGTCAGGGGCACCAGAGGCGCGTCGCCGGTGATCAGGGGGGCGGTCAGGCGCAATACAATCACGGCATCGGGTGAGGCAAGGCGGGCTGCATCATAAAGCCCCTGAATCTCAGAAGTTTTGGTCGCGGCGGTGCTCAAGTCCAGACGGGCCTTGCCGGTCACAATGGTGGAACTATGGAAATTGCCCGCGGTTGGGGGGTAGAAGTAGCCCTGACTTCCGGCGTTGAGCGGCTTTTGGGTGGTTATCACGACGTGACTATTACTGGCGCCAGGTGCCGCCAGCGGGGTAGTGACTTTGGCGTCAAACGTATTGTCGTATAATAGATTGCCGATGCCGAGTAATTGTATGCCGGTGGTGGACGCGGTGAAATTGTTGGAGGCGATGATATTGCGCTGGCTGCCAGTGGTGGCGGAGACGGAGGCGTTAGTGGCGATCGCGGTGGGGTGGTCAGTGAATTGATTGTTCACGATTGAGGACCAACTGGTATCGGGAATGGAGAGACCGTTAAGACTATTGTTGGTGAGCGTATTGTTTGCAATTGTGGCTCTGGAGCTGTTGCTCATGACGATGCCTTCAAGATTATCATGGCTTTTATTATCCATGCACACCGCTTGTGTCGTGTTAAGAATCCGGACTCCCGCCGCGTTGGCTGCTCTGCCGGTATCGCAGCGGGTGATGGTGCACTCATTATCGAAGACATCCGGCCCGAGTCCTTGCAGTCGTATGCCATCCAACCCGGTGGCCCGGGTGCGGACTTTATCAATATTCACGCGGGCAACGCCATTGGCCTCAATGCCGTAGGCGTTGGCGCTGTTGCCTTCTATTCTTAGGTAACTAATTGATATATAGGATGATCCATCGCTAATTTTAAGAAGGCTGCTTGCGGTGATCCCGGGGGAGGCGGCGACCAAGGTCGCGCCGTTGCCGTTCAGGCACATATTGGTGCCGAGGACCAGAGGGGTGGTGGTGACGATGTAGCGTCCGTTGGCTTTCAGGTTAACGACGATGACTTTTGCGGGATTTTGGGTCCGCAGGGTGTTCAGTTGGGTCTGCACACCGACGATGGTTTCTGTCGTATCGTTCAGCGTGACGACGCTTTCGCCGGTAACTTGTTTATAGAATGTGGTGGTGGGCACGGTGAACAGCGTGCCCGCCGGTCCGGTTTGCGCGGTCGCGTTTGACATGCAAGAGCAGGTGAGCAGCCAGAGGCCGAGCCAGCTTAATAGAAGCGGGGTATGGGGCCGGGCCCGGGGATTCTTGAGGTGCATGTCAGCGGGTTTTCTCAATTTGATATAAAATGGCTCCGGTATCGTCCCGGAAACGCAGGTGCAGCGTATGCTGGCCCTGGCTGACCGGTGTTATATCTACGTGTAAGAAGCCTCCGGTGGGCTCTTTGTAGTGGTAGGGCTGGCGGATTTGGCCTTCCGGGTCGGTCGAACTGGGTTGGCCGGGGTATTCTCCGAGGATGGCGTTCTCGTCGTTGAGGGCACCGACGGAGAACTCTTCGACCCCGCTTGGGTGGATACTATGATACTGCCAGTGGCGGTCGCCGGATAGAACCATCACGTTTTTGATTTTCTCCTGTTTTAACCACGAAAAGAAGGTTTCGGCCTCATGGCGAAAGCCGCGCGGGTTGGTGTGGTTGTCGTTTTTGCTTTTACGATCCGGTCCCACCATCGGGGTGGGGCTGATTAACAGTTTCCAGGTGGCGTCGCTTTCCCTCAGGGTTTTTTCCAGCCAGGCTTTTTGGGCTGCCCCCCAGAGGGATTTGTCGGGGCCGTCGAACATGGTGTTGGGCGATCGATAGTCGCGTCCCTCCAGAAACCAGAGTTGCGCGCGCGGATGGATGCGCACGGTGCGGTAGGTGGGGCTTTGTAGATCGCCCTCTGGGGTGAGGGGTAGTTGCTCGCGAAACAGGTCTTCGCCTGTCTTGGCGGTGGGGACTTCTGTGCCTTCGCGATCGGCGTCGTCGAAACGATAATCGTGGTCGTCCTTTGCCCAATAGGTCGGGCAGTCGCCAAAGAACTCGATCAGGCGCGGAAAGCGGAATTGTTCATGCCATTTTTTGCGGAGCTCCGTGAGGTTTTTGGCGGGATGCGACTTCGGGAAGTCGTAGTAAACGGCGTCGCCGGCGCAGATGAAAAAATCCGGTCGCAGCGTGCGCAGGGCGGCGAACACGCGGTAGCCGAGCTGTTTATCCTCCGCGGTGGCGGTTACGGGGCCATCGCCGTTGGCGATGCCGCTCATGAACGCGGAGTAGTGCATGCAGTTGCCCATGCAAAATGACAACGTTGCATCGGCATCGTGCGGGGAGAGGGTTTTGAAGCTACGGGTGGGGCCGTGGGCGGCGGGGTTGTCCGGGGTGACGGGCTTTAGGCGATAGTAATAACGACGGCCGGGACGGAGGCCTTCCAGGGTGGTGCGGATGATGAAATCGTGTTCGGCGGTGGCGGTGAGCCAAGCCGTGCGTTTGGCGTCCTTGAAATCATCGGTTTCGCTCCACTCAAAAGCGGCGGTGCCGGGAGCGCCGGGGATATCGCCATCAGCGGGGAGATCGGGGCCGGGTAGAGCGGTGAGGCGGGATTGCAGGATCACGCTCGTGGGGCCGACTTCGCCGGCCAGCTCGCCTTGGGCGTGATATACGGGTGCTGAGCATAGCAGGTTGGCCAGAGTGAACCACAACAGCAGTTGGCCGGTTCGGGAGCTTTTCATGACTGTGCGATGAGGCGGCGGGGCAGGGGGCTGGGCTAGGGTTTCTTTTCTGGAGGTGGCTCCATGTCCTTCACCCACTCGCGTTCCTTGCTCTCTCCAGCGGCCTCCTCGCGGAAGAGTTGGTTAAACTCCTCCTGGCTGAGGCTGACCAGAAGGTCCGGAGCGGCCGTGGCGAGGTAGTGCACGAGGCTCGCCCGCAATTGGCGCCTCATCGGGTCGCTGAGGCTGGCCTCGGCGAGGTTTACGGTGCTGACCAAGAGATGTCCGCGGCCGACCTTGGCTTCGAAAACTAGGCCCAGTTTTTGATTTCGGGCGAAGGAATCGATCACTTGCACGATGGGGCGCAGGGCCGGGCTAGCGTCATTTAGCACGATCGCTCCGGAAGAGGGCGTGAGCACGCCCCACCATTGCCAGTCGCAGTGGTCCTGGGTCGGGAAGTCCGCCAGTGCCGGGTGCTTATCGCGAATTAACAGCCCCATCGTGCCGGCTTGGTTGGCAAAATACACCGGGCTCCAAAAGGCGGGCAGGAAGGCGGTGTCTTGATGCTGGCGCAAGGCGGTGGCTGGCGGCAGGTAGAGCACGCGGCCACCAAGGCCGAGGGTGGCTTTAGCGCGGGCGAGCGAGGCCGTCACCGTGACGCTTTTGGCCTCCACCGCAGGCGCGGGTGGCACGATCCAGATTTTCCATGAATTACCGGCTCGGGCGGCGGGCGCTTGGACGCGGAGCAGGGCGGTGGCGGGTTTTTCCAGAAGCGGCAGGGCGATCTCGAGAGTGCCGCCGGGCTGGTTGGCGCCGAGGGTAAGGTGCAGGCTGGCGAGGGTTCCGTGGGCGAGTTTCTGACCGGTCGTTGTGGTGAGTTCCCAACTGGCTGCTAGGCTGCTG
>Ga0247831_1004588_pt1 | contig 18218 bp, 16 predicted proteins | sample LaCruzMarch2015__9_FD_192406 | JGI IMG/M metagenome (GOLD analysis project Ga0247831, IMG submission 192406) | Freshwater microbial communities from meromictic Lake La Cruz, Castile-La Mancha, Spain - LaCruzMarch2015_1m | ecosystem: Environmental > Aquatic > Freshwater > Lake | place: Spain... | reverse complement strand
AGGAAGGCGAACCCGCCGGCTTCGAGCCGCCGTGTCGTGCCGCCAAAGCTGACGTCGAGCGTGCCGTGGGTCACGAAGACTGCACCCTCGACACCTGAGTCCGGCTCCGGCGTCGTGCTGCCGCCGCCCGGCGCCACCTCCATCACATATTGCGCGAACGTTTCGGAAAACCCGGTGAGTGGCCGCGCGATGATCCAGGCGCGGGTCTCGCGCCAGTGCGGCAGCAGGCTTGTGACGATATCGGTCATCACGCCGCGCGGGATCACGGCGTAGGCCTCGGTGAAGACCGCCCGGCCGGACAATAGTTCGCTCTGCGAGGGCAGCCCGCCAGCGGGCACGGCATAGGTTCGATCGGGCATAGGTGGTCCCATTGTTGCGTCAGAGCGGCGCTCGTCACTGCAAGGTGTCGCACGGTCGCCGCGCAAACGGCAACCGGGCCGATCATGGGTGAGATCGCCAAGATGCACTTCACCGTTTCGGAGCGCGGCTGTTAGATGTCTTTTGGGGGCGCGCCACCAAAGCCCGCCGTCGATCTGCCAAAAATGCGCCGGCCCAACCGGAGGAGACGATGTTCCCACTGACCAACCAACCAAGCGCGCCGAAGGGTGAGTTCTTCGAGCGGGACCGCCGCGTGCATCCGCCGGCCCTCACCCCGAACTACAAGTCCTCGGTGACGCGCTCGCCGCGCTATCCGCTCCTGTCGCTCGCCAACTCGCTGTCCGAGGTGACGGGGCCGATGTTCAGCCACAACGAGCTCGGCCCGCTCGACCACGACCTGATCCTCAACTACGCGAAATCAGGCGAGCCGATCGGCGAGCGCATCATCGTGCACGGCCGCGTGCTCGAGGAGACCGGGCGCCCGGTGCCGAACACGCTTGTCGAGGTCTGGCAGGCCAACGCCGGCGGCCGCTACCGGCATCGCAACGACACGTACCTCGCGCCGATCGATCCGAATTTCGGCGGTTGCGGCCGGGTGCTGACCGACGAAAACGGCGTCTATTACTTCCGCACCATCAAGCCCGGCCCTTATCCGTTCCCAAACACCGTCAACAGCTGGCGGCCGGCGCACATCCACCTCTCGGTGTTCGGCTCGGGTTTCGCGCAACGCCTCGTCACGCAGATGTACTTCGAGGGCGACCCGTTGATCCCGCACTGCCCGATCGCCCAGACGATCCCCGATCAGGCCGCCATCGACCGTCTCGTCGCGCGCCTCGATCTCAACGCCTCGGTGCCGCTCGACACACTCGCCTACAAGTTCGACGTCGTGCTGCGCGGCAAGCGTCAGACGCTGTTCGAGAACAAGCTCGAGGGGAACTGAGCGATGGCCAACGAACCGATCTATCTCAAGGAGACCGCCTCGCAGACGGCCGGTCCCTACGTCCACATCGGCCTCATTCCGAAGCAGGCCGGCTTCGACATCTTCGAGAAGGACTTCTCGAACGTGCTCGTGGTCCCCGAGACCAAGGGCGAGCGCATCGCCATCGAAGGCCGCGTGTTCGATTCCACCGGCGCGCCGATCCGCGACGTGCTGGTCGAGATCTGGCAGGCCAACGCCGCTGGCCGCTACAATCATCCGGCCGACACGCAGGACAAGCCGATCGACCCGACGTTCCGTGGCTGGGGCCGCGCCGGCTCGGACTTCGACACCGGCATCTTCAAGTTCGAGACGATCAAGCCGGGCCCCGTCGTCGCGCGGCGCGGACGCGGCACGATGGCGCCGCACATCAGCCTCTGGATCGTCGCGCGCGGCATCAACATCGGCCTCGCCACGCGCATGTACTTCTCCGACGAGGCGGAGGCCAACGCCGCCGACCCGGTGCTCAAGCTGATCGAACAGCCCGCCCGCCGCCAGACCCTGATCGCCGAACGCACCATGCGCGCCGGCAACCCGGTCTACGTCTTCGACATCCACATACAGGGCGACAAGGAAACGGTGTTCTTCGACGTGTGAGGGGGCGGGATTAGCGCGAGTGGAGGCCGGCGCGGGAGATTGGCGGCGCGCCTATGCAGGAGCGGAAGTTGGCCCGACTTACGTCGACTCGGCACAACGCGGACTCTTCATGGCCGCTCCCGAAGGCAGACCAAGAGTCCGCGCAGCACGCTTCGCGATGTAGGTTGGGTTAGCGCGGCCCCGACATCCCTAATTGAAACCGCAGCGCAAATCCCGCGCGTAACCCAACACCACTGGCAATGCCAGGAATGTTGGGTTACGCGCGGAGCAGACGTTGCATTTCAATCGCAATTGCCGGTGGCCGCGCTAACCCAACCTACTTACTCACGAACAGTTTCGCGTCAGCCCCCAACAGGAGATCGAGCCCTCGACGTCCAAGATCGGCAAAGGTATCCGACAAAACGGTGGGGTCGATAATCCGAACTTGGCTGGGCGACGACATGGACGACCCCGAAGATAATGGGCCCTAAGCTCAACTTGCAAAGTCAATGTGCTTACTGGCTTTCATGAGAGCGCGCGCGCCATCCGAGCGAATATCGTCGATGCCTTCGTCTTTCATTCGCCAATAAAAGTCTTTGATCCAAGTCATAAAGGTGGCCCAGTTGGGGCAAGTGCCCGTTTTCATCCAGTACCAACTCGTAAACTCCATTAATAAAGTTCCAGACTCCCTCGGCACTCTTGGATCGCCGTCAACGTCAATATCTTCGCCTGGCTTAAGTGGTGTGCGCTGCCATGTGTATTCCGCGTCAAGTGCCGCTTTGAGTTCCGGATCTAGATTCATTGTTTCTAGAAAATCAAGAAGTATAGACACCGGGGTTAGAGGGGGGGCTGCAGCGATGCCCGCCACAATTCCGCAACCTGGATTGTCGACAAATGTGCGGCGCCACAACTCCGAATTCGAATTCTGGAGGCATCGCTTCTCTTCGCGCCAGCCCGTTATATCCGAAAGCACAGTCATGGCTTCTCTTTCGACGTCACAATCATCGTTTGACTTGCAGTCGGTGCGAACGTTGCCAGAGTTGGACGTTTCGGCGCCAGACGCGGGTGCGTTTTACAGATGGCCTTCAACTAGGTCGCCGGCTGCTCGATAGTGTTGCCCCCTTGCAACTGACGACGTTCACGCCACCCTCACCTCATTCCCCTGCACCCCGACCTGCACATAGCGCAGCTCGCGATCCGGGAACACGTTGGCTTTGAGGTCTTTCACCATCTCTGTCATGTCGCAGACATGCCTCCGGCATAGGCCACCGAACGGCGCGATCACCTCGACCACCCAGGCTTGCGTGCCGACGATCAGGTCTTCGGGCTTCTGGCCCGGCACGACCCTGGCGCCGGGCTTGCGGCGGCAGTCCCAGTCCTGCGGGCGGAGTTTGGTGACGCCTTCGGCGAGCATGCCGGCGACCTCCTCGTTGGCGTGCGCCCAGAGCACGACACTGAGCGGCCGGTCCTTGGCGTAGAACAGGCGGAACTGCTGCAGCAGGATCGGCGTCATCACGAACCATTCGAGATCCTGGATGAACATCCGTTTGTGGATCTGCGACTGCGACATCAGCCAGACGATCTCGCCCAGCACCTCGCTGGTCTTCTTGGCCGCGCCCTCGGGCGCTGCGTGCGAGATTGGTCCTGGTGAGGTCGGCTTAGGGAGTGTCTGCGTAATAGCCATCAGACTACGTTAGAACCCGACCCCGTCCCCGGTCAACGTCCACCACGCCCCTCACCGCCCCTCACCTTCCCATCTGCTCCTTCACCTTCGCCGCGATCTGCGCCAGCGAGTACGGCTTCGGCAGGAACGTGAAATCGGCTTTCGGGTCGAGGGCGTGCTTGAAGGCGTCATCGGGGTAGCCGGAGACGAAGATGAACTTCAGATCCGGGCTGCGCTTGCGCAGTTCCTTCATCAAGGTCGGGCCATCCATCTCCGGCATGATGACGTCGCTGACGACCAGGTCGACGCGGTGGTCGCAGGCGTTCATGATCTCCAGCGCTTCTTCGCCGTCGCTGGCCGACAGCACCTCGTAGCCCTGCCGCTTCAGCGCCTCGATGGCGAACGTGCGCACCGCGTCCTCGTCCTCCACCACCAGCACGCGCCCCGTTCCGGTCAGATCGCGCTGGCGCTCCTTGCGGTTGGCCGTCGCCTGCTCGGCGGTCTCTTCGGCCGTCGGCTCGTGACGGGGCAGGTAGACGCGGAACGTGGTGCCCTTGCCGGGGGTCGAATCCGCATAAATGAAACCGCCGGTCTGCTTGACGATGCCATACACCGTGGACAGCCCGAGCCCGGTGCCCTTGCCAACGCCCTTTGTGGTGAAGAACGGCTCGAAGATCTTGGCGAGCACCTCGGGCGACATGCCGGTGCCGGTATCCTCCGCCTCGATCAGCACGTACTCGCCGACCTGCATGCCCTCGCCCTTGACGCGCTGGCTCTCGCGCTCGGTGACGTTCTTCGTCCGGATCACCAGCTGGCCGCCGACCGGCATCGCATCGCGGGCGTTGACGGCGAGATTGATGATCACCTGGCCGATCTGCGACTTGTCGGCCTTGACGTGCCAGAGGTCGCGCCCGTTGGTGATTTTCAGTTCGATTTTCTCGCCGAGCAGACGGTTGAGCATCGCCGCGTTGTCGCTGACGACGTCGGATAGCCGCACGATCTCGGGGCGCAGCGTCTGGCGGCGCGAGAAGGCGAGCAACTGGCCGACCAGTTCTGCTGCCCGATCGGCTGACGTGCGGATGTTGCGGATGTTGCGATAGGCCGGGTCGCTCGGGCGATGCGTGCCGAGCAGCAGGTCGGAGAAGCCGATGATGGCGGTCAGCACGTTGTTGAAGTCGTGCGCGATGCCGCCGGCGAGCTTGCCGACCGCTTCCATCTTCTGCGCCTGCGCGTACTTCACTTCGAGCGCCTTCTGCTCGGTCACGTCGATCAGGTAGGCGATGGCGCCCTGGCTGTGGCCGCGCGCGCCCGACAGCGGCGCGAGGAACAGCCGCCGCGTCAGCACGTCTCCGGCAGCGATCGGGATGTCGATCTCGACCGGCGCGATGTTCGCCTTGCCGGCGAGGGCCTGTTCGAGCGCCCCGGCGATCGCCGCGCGCTCGTCGGCGCCGGCCGTGCGCGCCAGGATGTCGATGGCACCCCGCTCGCGCGTCGAGGCGGCCTCGATCATCAGGCGATTGAAGGCCCCGTTGGCCGAGGCGATCAGTCCGTCGGTGCCGATCGTCGCGATGCCGAACGGTGCCGACTGCATGTGATGGGCGAGTTGCGCCTCGGGCTGCGCGCCAGCAGCCTCGGGAGCCAGCGCGTCACGGCCGGCGAGCACGACGGCGGTGAAGCCACGCTCACCGCCGACGCCACCCTCGTGGTGAACCAGCAGGGTCGCCGGCCAGCAGCGACCATCTTCCGTCAGCAGGTCGAGCGCCAGCGGGCCAGGATCGGCCGCTGTCTCCGAACCGGCACCGAACGAGGCCAGCAACGCTGCCCCTTCGCCGGCCACCATATCACGCAGATGAAGATCGGGTGTCGCCGCATCCCGATAGCCGAGCCAGCCGGCCAGCCGCGCATTGAGGCAGCCGACGCGGCCGCTCGCGTCGGCGCTGAACACGCCGACCGGCATGGCCTCGAACGTGGCCAAGCGGGCTTCGAGACCGGCCAGCCGGCGGCGGTCCCGGGCCCGGTCGGCGGAGATGTCGGTCAGGCTCCAGAGCACCGCGCCGCCCGCTTCGTCGGCGACCGGCAGGCTGTCGACCGGCTTCGCCGTGATGCGCAGCCAGAGCGGGGCAGCGCCATCACCAGTCCCTTCGGTGAGGCGCACGTCCTCTGACGCCGTTACGCCGCGCTCGACCGCTCGCGTCAGGCGGAACAGCGCTTCGAGGCCGCGCGGATTGCCGGCCAGCGCCTCGTCGAGGGAACGAACTTCGTCGAAGGCGTTGACGCCGAGCAGGCGGCGAGCCGTGCGGTTGGCGGTCAGCACGCTGCCGCGCACACTGGTGAGCAGCAACCCCTCGCCGGTATGTTCGACGAGTTCGCGGCGCGCGGCCGTCTCGCTGGTGCGTTCGGTGAGTTGCACGTGGCCGGCAGCGAGGCAGAGCAGGAAAAACACGCCGAACGCCGCAAGTACGGCCATCAGCGTCAGCACGACAGGCTGGGTAGAGGAGCTGGATAGAACGGCGAGCGCTGCGGTCGCGAAGGCGAGCACGATCACGACAGGCGTCAGCAGGCCATAGCCGCCGAAGGCAGCGCCCACCCGTTCGTCCTGCTCGCTGTCGAGACGTCTTGCCGCTCCGCCACTCATGGCTGGAAACGCTATCTGATTCGCCCCCGGAACGGACCCGTCGGCAGCCCCGATCATCACCCGAGAAGCGCTCACACCATGACCCGTACGCGGCATTCTATTACCCACAATGGCGCGCCGGACATCACGTGCGGTTCCCCGCAATGCCCCCCTCGGGCTGCCGGCGCCACGCTTAGAGTTCGGTCATCGCGGTTAATTTGGAGTGAAATGGCGGACGACGCTGGAACCGTCTCGCGAGGAGAATAATGGCCGCCCCACGTGGCCGGCCGGCGCCTCTCCCCATTGCGTTGTCGCCGGTGTGCCCGCCAGGGTTGACCCGTCGGGCGGTTCAGCGCAGAAGGCCGTGACGATCGACTTTCGTAGGGGCCGAAAAGAGGGGCAGGCGCAGCCTGTCGTGCAACCCATGTGGGACGTCCTTTCCTGGCTGTTCTTCATCGTGTTCATCGCCGGCCTGATCGTCGTCGGCGGGCTGCTCATCCGCGGTTACATGACCGGGGCGGCACCCGGTAGCGGGCTCACCGGCTCGCTGTTCGCGCAGAAGGCCGAGAAGCGCCTCGAGGTGGTCGATCAGGCCAACGTCGACGGCCGCCGCCGGCTGGTCCTGATTCGCCGCGATAAGGTCGAGCACCTGATCATGACGGGTGGCCCGGTGGACGTGGTGATCGAGACCGGCATCGGCGATACACGAGGCGACCTGCAGATCGACCCGGCCGGCGCGACCATCGTGCGGACGCCTCGGCGGTTTGGCCAGGCCGTCGGCGGCCAGGCGGTCGGCGAGGGCTGAGGTTGCGGTCTGCGGTGGCACCACGCGTGCGGCCATTGGTCGGCGACGCCGTGGCACAACGAGAGGCGCAGCGATCATCCATGTCGAGTCGATCCGCGATCTTGCGCGCCGCCCAGAAAGCGCTCGCCGGTCTCGTCGTGTTGCTCTGTGTCCTCGCACCACCGGTCCATGCGCAGGCTCCGGCCATCGAACCTGCGCCGGCCAATGGCACTGCAGCGTCTCCGCCCCCCATAGCGCCGCCTGCTGCCGCGCCACCCGTAGCCCCCGCCCAGACGCCGCCCGCCCCACCGGCCGAAGCAGCAGGACCGCCGCTCGTGCCGCCGGACCTCGTGCGCCGGCTCGAGGCGATCGTGCCGGAACTCAACCGCATCGCCAAAGCCGTCGAGCGTGTCCGCGCCAGTGACGACGAACTGGAGCGCCAGCGCGCCGAGGTCGATTCGCTGCGCACGAACGGGGCAGCGTTGCGCCAGGCCTTCGAGCCGCCGCTGCGCGCCATCGACGAGCAGTTGCGCAAGCTCGGCCCACGCCCCAAACCGCCGGCCCCTGCCGAGACCGCCGCCATCGAGGCCGAGCGCAATCGACTCGAACGGGCACGCAGTGAGATCGACGCGGCGATCAAGACGCTCGACCTCACCGACGAGCGTGGTCGCCAGCTGGTCGGCCATATCCAGAGCTACCGCAACCAGTTGATCTCGCGCGACATCCTGTTGCGCAGTCCGAGCCCGATGCTGCCGAAAGTCTGGCGGGAGGTGGCCGGCGAACTGCCCCGCGCGGCGCGACAGGTGGCGACGATCCTCGGCGGCTGGAGCGACCTGCTCGCCACGCGGCCGCTGACCGTCGCCTTCCTGCTGCTGATCGCAGCCCTCATCCACACTCTCACAACGCTCGAACGCGCCCGCCGGCTGCCCCGCCTGGTGCCGGAGCCGCCCGATCCGGCGCCCGGCAGCATCAGCCGCATCACCACGGCGACGCTTGCGGCAGGCCTCGTCGTCGCCCCTGCTTTTGTCGCGGCAGCCGTTCTGTTCGCCGGCGTCAAACTCGCCGGCCTGGATAATCAGCTGGTCGCGCCGTTGCTCGATGCTGGTCTGCTGGCGATCACGGTTGCCACCATGACGCGGTTCGTCGCCCATGCCGTACTGATGCCGCGCCATCCGAGCTGGCGGGCCCTCGCGATCACGTCGCCGGCCGCCAAACGGTTGACGCTGCTGGTCGGGCTGATCGGCGGCGTGCTGGCCGTCGACATCGTGCTCGACGCTCTCGTCCGCCTGCTCTACCTGCCCCCCGCCGTCGCCATCGTGAAGACCCACCTCGCCACGACGGCGATCGCCGGCCTGATCGGCGCCATCGCCCTGACCGGATTGCCAGCGGCGCCCGGCACGGAGAACGCCCGGCGTGCCAGCGCGGTCGCAGCGAGCTGGTTGAAGGTACCGTTGCTGGCGCTCGCCGTTGCCCTCGTCGTCGTTTCCGTGATCGGTTATGTCGGTCTCGCGAGCTTCATCGCCCGCCAGACCCTCGCCGTGCTGACCGGCGCCGTCGTGTTCTTGCTGATCCATTTCGCCATACGTGCAGGCCTTGCTCCGGACGCGTCGGTCACACCCCCCGGACGTTCCGGCCAGGGGGTAGCGCCCGCACCTGCAACCCTTCTGGAGACGGCGCGGCAGGGTTACCTCGGACCCGTGTTGCAGATCGTCCTTTCGGCGTTCGCTGGCCTCGCGCTGATCGCTCTGATCCTGCTCTCCTGGGGGTTCTCGACGGCGGATCTCGCAAGCTGGGCGCGCGCCGCCGTGTTCGGGTTCAAGATCGGCGACTACACGATCTCGCTGTGGCGGATCATGGCAGCGGGCCTGCTGTTCGCCGGCGTGCTGGCCGCCACCCGTCTGCTGCAGCGGTGGCTGGCGCGCGTCGTGCTCATCCCGCAGCGCATGGATGCCGGCATCGCCCATTCGATCGAGGTTGGTACCGGCTATCTCGGCATGCTGCTGGCGGCTCTCGTCGGCCTCTCCTACGCCGGCCTCGACATCACCAACCTCGCCATCGTCGCTGGCGCGCTGTCTGTCGGCATCGGCTTCGGCTTGCAATCGATCGTCAACAACTTCGTCTCGGGCCTGATCCTACTGGTCGAACGGCCGATCAAGGTCGGCGACTGGATCGTCGTCGGCGAACACCAGGGATACGTGCGGCGCATCTCGGTACGCGCGACCGAGATCGAGACGTTCGACCGCGCCAGCGTTGTCGTGCCAAACTCGCAGTTGATCTCGGGCACGGTGCAGAACTGGACCCTGCGCAACGCGATGGGGCGGCTCACCATCAAGGTGTCGGCCAGCTATTCGGCCGATCCGGAACGGGTGATGGAGGTGATCAAGGGCGCAATGGAGCGTTGCCCCAGTGTTCTCCAGTACCCCGCGCCGCGCGTCACGTTCTCCGACTTCGGCGCGAGCGCCCTCGATTTTACCGTGCATGCCTTCATTGGCGACGTCGCCAAGGGGCTCGACGCACAGACCGAGCTACGCACCGCCATCTTCAAGGCGTTCCGCTCTGCCGGCCTCGAAATGCCCTATCCGCAGGCCGACGTGCACCTGCGTAATCCCGATGCCGTGGAGGCGCTCGTCGCGCGCCTCGTCGATGAGCGAGCACACCGCGCCGCCGAAGACGCGTTGGCGGGTTCACCGCCGCCAAGCTCCGATACTTCCGGGCGGGCTGGGTGATCTGCGACTTGGTCAGGCTTCGCCGCCCTGTCACCAGATCGGAATGCTGACCGATTTCGAATGGGCAGCCGGCTTGGTTGCGACGAGGGGCGCCGTGATGCCACCGGACGCCTTCACGCCCCTCACATCGCCACCGCCCTGCGGGCCGGCCACCGTCCCGTGGTGGGCGGCAACTCCGACCAATCCCGCGAATGCTACCGCGGCGAGGAACAGTCTCATCTGGAGCCTCCCTGGTCACGCTGCGACAAGTCTGCCACCAGACCATTGAGACCGAACAGAGCAACACCTTCAACACGGTGAGGCGCAATCCACAGATCAATTGCGCGTGAGGTGAGGATCGACGATCAGCAGGGTGGGGTGGTTGACGTCGTTGTCATTTGTCGGGGCCCGCCGGCTCTGATGCGTTACCGGATGCACCTCAGGAGCCGTCATGAGTGAACGAGACCTGCCGTCGGCATCCGACGGCACCCGGCCAACTCGTCTGTTGCTCGGGTGGCTGACCGCCGCGCTCGCCTATGCCTGGCTCACGGCACTGCTGTTGGCCTTCAGTGATCGGTTCGACAACGACAACGAACTCGCCGATATGCCGGCCCTGGCACTTGCCGGCGGGCTGGTTGCGGGCGGCGTCGTCTATGGCCTCGTGTTTGCGCTCATCGCCCCCTCGCTGAGGCTCGGCCAGCACGCTGGCCGGGTTCTTTTGTTTGCCATCGTCGGCTTCGGTCTCGCATTGCGCATCGCTCTCTCGTTCTCGACGCCCGCGATCGAAGACGATTACTTTCGCTACCTCTGGGACGGCGCCGTGGTGGCGCAGGGGCTCAACCCCTACGCCTACGCTCCAGAACAAGCCGACGATGCCGGCACGCCCGATGCACTGACCGCGCTGGCCGAGGACGATGCCGGCGCCAACGTGCGCAGTCGGATCAACCACGCGAGCCTCAAAACAATCTACCCGCCGACGGCGCAGGCCGCTTTCCTGCTGGCCTACGTGATCGAGCCCTGGAGCCTCGGCGCGTGGCGCATCGTCTGCCTCGCCGCCGATGTTGTGACGCTGACGCTGCTGCTCGCCCTTCTCGCCCACCTCGGCCGGCCGGCTCTGTGGGTCTCTCTGTATTGGCTCAATCCGGTCGTTCTCAAGGAACTGTTCAACTCGGCGCACATGGAGGCGATCGTCATCCCGCCGGTACTGGCGGCCGTGTTGCTGGCACTACGCGACCGCCAGCGAATGGCAGCCCTCCTGCTCGGCATAGCCGTCGGCGCCAAGCTCTGGCCGCTGATCCTGGCGCCGATCGTGTTTCGCCGCCTGATCGGCCAGACGCGCCTGCTGTTCGAGGTGGCCGTCATTTTCGCCATAGCCTGTGCCCTCGCGGCGCTGCCGGCCTTGCTCGGAGGTCTCGACGAGACGTCGGGCTTCGTCGCCTATGCGACGCATTGGCAGACCAACAGTGCGTTGTTGCCTGCGCTCGAGGCGGGCTGGCGCGCGCTGCTCGTGCCGTTTGGAGGGGAGGCTTCGAGCGGCCGGCTGTCGCGTGCCCTGCTCGGACTGCTGCTTGCTGCTATCGTCACCCGGCTGGCATGGCGACCTGTCAGGTCAGACATGGATATGACGGCGCGTCTGGCACTGGCGCTGATGGCGCTCGTCCTGCTCAGCCCGGCACAGTTTCCCTGGTATCTGGTCTGGGCGGCATGGCTGCTACCGGTGCAGCCGAGCGCGGCGCTGATGGTCGCGACCGTCACGATGCCCGTGTACTACGCCTCATTCCACTTCCACGCGAACGGGACGTATTGGATCTTTCGAGACGTGGTGGTTTGGGCGATCTGGCTGCCGGTCTGGCTGACGATCATCCTGGAAACGAAAGCCGCACAAACGGCTGGGAAAAAGCTTGGGGACTTCGGCCGGCGCACTTTTTCAAGGCGCCGGCCTCCGCCCTGAACCTGGCTCAGCCGGAGCCCTTCGCGGAACCCTTCGGCGCCTTCTTGGCCGGAGCCTTCTTCACGGCCTTCTTCGGTGCCTTCTTGACCTTCTTGACCTTCTTCGGCGCCGCCTTCTTGGCGGACGTCGCGGCACCCGAACCCGAACCCGAACCGGAACCAGTCGAAGAACCCTGCGCCAGTGCCTGATGCGACGTCATCCCGACGAGGCTCGCCAGCGCGAGAGCAGCGATGAGGTACTTCATGGGCAGTCTCCCTTGATGTGCAGCACGATAGTCGCACGATCAGTGAGCCTCAGCGGGTTGCATCCGTACAATGCAATTCGCCGTGATGCGTCGGACCTTCATCAGAAGCTAGAAAACGTCAGTCGTCGCGATGAATGCGCTCGCGACGCTCGTGGCGCTCCTGCGCTTCGAGGGAAAGCGTCGCAATCGGGCGGGCTTCCAGCCGCCTCAAACCGATCGGCTCGCCGGTGTCCTCGCAATATCCGTAGCTACCGTCCTCGATCCGGGCGAGCGCCGAGTCGATCTTGGCGATCAACTTACGCTGGCGATCTCGCGCGCGCAGTTCGAGCGACCGGTCGGTCTCCGAAGTCGCCCGATCCGCGATGTCTGCGAATTGCGCGGTTTCGACCGTCAGTCCCTCCAGCGTCTCGCGGGTCTGGCGCAGGATTTCCTCGCGCCATGCCTGCAATTTGCGCTTGAAATACGCTTTCTGCTGGCCGTTCATGAACGGCTCGGCTTCCGACGGCCGATAGTCGTCCGATATGATGGCTGCGTCGCCAACCATGATGCTGGACGTGCCGGCGCGGGATGCCTTGCTCTGGCTCAAGGTACCGAGACTTTGGGAGGGTTTCGCTGAACCGAGCGACGTGCCAACTTCAATGGCACCCGCCTTGGCAGCCTTCAATTCGGATCGGCCGCCCTGCTTGACGGACTTTGTGCGCTTGCTCACGTCAGCCTCCCCGAGGCGCCGTGATCGAGCGCCGCCGTCGCTTGATTTCACTGGCGTTCGTATCCAGCGTGTCGGGTTCAGTGTCAAGGGATTGCGCCGCTTCGGAGGCAGTGTTTCAGCAGCTCGGTAAAAATGCCGGCACGCGCTTCCACGTCGATTGGCGAGACTGACGTTGATTGCAACCTCGACGGGACCAAAGCATCTATTTAACAACTTAAGATTGTATTCACCTTCGACTGCTATCTCTGGTTCAGCTGGATGCGGCCCGCACCATCCACTGATCGACAAGGCGGGCTGGCATCTGTGGTTCTGCATCCCCCTCCAACCCACCCTCGGCGTCAACGAGGGCATGCCAGTCGAGACGCGACGTGCCGGCGCTCGGCGTGTGGTCGCACCGCCCCACCCCCTCCCCCGGTGTGGCACCACGCTCATCGCAACCGCATCGCTCTCGCAGGCCGCATCCAGCTTTCTGCCCCAATGCTTGAACCTCGCCCTGCCTGCTCATAGGGTGCCGGGCCTGCAGGTAGCCGGCGCTGCCAGCACCCCGTCCACGGCGCCCCATCGGGCGCCAAGAACCACCGGTGAGCACATGCGCTTCGAGGGCAGCACGTCCTACGTCACGACCGACGATCTCCGTATCGCGGTCAATGCCGCGATCACACTGTCGCGCCCGCTGCTCATCAAGGGCGAGCCGGGGACCGGCAAAACGGTGCTTGCCATCGAAGTCGCTCAGGCCCTCGGCGTGCCCCTGATCGAATGGCACGTGAAGTCCACCACCAAGGCCCACCAGGGGCTCTACGAATACGACGCGGTGAGCCGGCTGCGCGACAGCCAGCTCGGCGATCCGCGCGTCGGCGACGTGGCCAACTACATCCGCCGCGGCAAACTTTGGGAGGCGTTTACGATGGACGTCCGCCCGGTGCTGCTGATCGACGAGATCGACAAGGCCGACATCGAGTTCCCGAACGATCTGCTGCAGGAACTCGACCGCATGGAGTTCCACGTCTACGAGACCGGCGAGACGATCCGAGCCGTAAACCGGCCGGTCGTCATCATCACCTCGAACAACGAGAAGGAGTTGCCGGACGCGTTCCTGCGCCGCTGCTTCTTCCACTTCATCAAGTTCCCGGACGCGACCACAATGCAGTCGATCGTCGACGTGCATTTCCCCGGCATCAAGGGCCGCCTCGTCTCAGAAGCGCTGAAAATCTTCTACGACCTCCGCGAGGTGCCGGGCCTCAAGAAGAAGCCCTCCACGTCCGAACTGCTGGATTGGCTGAAACTGCTGCTGAACGAAGACATCACACCCGAGATGCTGCGCGAGAGCGATCCGAGGAAACTGATCCCCCCGCTCGCCGGCGCGCTGGTCAAGAACGAGCAGGACGTCCACCTGCTGGAGCGGTTGGCGTTCCTGGTCCGCCGCCAGCAGAAGCAGTAGGCTGTTACAAAAACGGGGAGTGCGAGGGGCGTCCCCCCGCGCGGGGCCGGGGCGGCAGCCCCGCTCGCGTCAGCGCACCTGCTCAGCCCTGACGCGGCTGCGGACGCGACGGGATCTCCATCAGCAGTCCGCCGACGGCCATGGCGGCGATCTCGGAGCGGCCGAGCGGCAAACCCGCCGCGATCCGTTCGAGCACCCAGTCGAAGCCGTTGAGCTTCGGTGAGGACGCGCAACTCGGTACGCCGACAACGGGCAAGCCCCCCATCCGGCCGAGCATCAGCAGGTTGCCCGGATCGACCGGCATGCCGAGGTGGATGACCTCACCGCCAGCCGCGCGAAGCCCGGCCGGGATCACGTCGCCACGGTCGACGATCGCCGAAGCCCCGAACACCAGGATGCAGTCGGCACCCGCTGCGTGAGCACGCACGATTGCCGCTGTGACGGCGGCTGCGTCGTGCGTGACCGGGTCCTCACCGACCAACACGCTACCGAGGCTCGCAACGCGCTCGGCCGTCACGCGCGCACGCTTCGCGATGACACTCTCTTTCGAGCCTGCAACCGTCGTCAGGATCAGCGCCACCCGTAGCGGCTGGAACGGGGCGACGCGGAGCACTGCGCCACCGGCTGCGCTGTATGCGATGCTCTCCGCCTCGGCGACAATTGTCTCGGCCACGGCGAACGTGATGATCTTGACGGTCGCCACCATCTGCCCGGCGGTGACCCTTGTGAACGGCGCGAGTGTCGCGATCGTCACCGCCTCGTCGAGCGCGTTGAGTGCGGCTGCCGCTGTGGCATCGATCACCACCAGTCCGTCGCGCGCGGCGAACAGGTTGACGCGTCCGGTGAAGGCGTCGGCGCTGCGGACCTGATCGCCGGTGATCGCTGCCGCAACCCGGGCGGCCGCACAATCCTCGCCGACGTCGCCCGCTTCCAGCCGCGCGACCGTGATGCGCGCCACGCCAGCCTCGGCGAGCCGCGCGATCTGCTCGGGCCCGAGCCATATGCCCTTCTTGATCACGCCCCCCGCGACAGCGATCGAGTGCGCCAGGATCGCGCCTTCAGCCTCGGCGAGTGGCACCGCGCCGAACTTCATGGCGCGGTCCTCCAGCCACGTCCGACGGGTGCTGCGAGCGCCGCCGCGATGCCGGCGAGGCTCTCGACATCGTGACACGCACGTCGCTCGCTCGCGTGGCGGGCGAGGGCTGCAGCACCTGCCGCCAACGGCTGATAGCGGTCGAACCGCATCAGCGGGTTGAGCCACACGAGCCGGCGGCACGAGGCGCGCAGCCGCCGCGCCTCGGCGTCCATCGCGTCGCCGCCTTCCCGGTCGAGACCGTCGGTGAACAACAGCACCGTCGCGTTCTGGCCGAGCACGCGGCGCGCCCAGCGCCTGTTGAACTCAGCCAGCGTCGCCCCGATGCGGGTACCCCCCGCCCAGTCGGTGACGGCGTGACCGACCTTGGCGATGGCGGCGTCCGGATCGCGGTTCTTCAGTTCGCGCGAGACGTTCGACAACGTCGTCGCGAACAGGAACACGTCGAGGCGCTGGCCGGTATTGGCGAGGCCGTAAAGGAAGTGCAGGAAGGTGCGCGCGTAGGTATCCATGCTGCCGGAGATATCACAGATCACCACCAGCGGTGGCCGGCGCCAGCGGCGGCGGCGAAAACGCGGCCTGAGCCCGTCGCCGCCGAGTGCCGCCGTCTCGCGCAGCATGGCTCGCACGTCGAGCCGCTCGCCTCGCATGCCCCGCGCCCGTTCCAGCCGACGGGTGCGGATCGCCGGGAAGGCTGCAGCGAGTTGGCGCAGCACGCGGCGCGCCTCGGCCAGCTCCGCCGCGCTCATCTGCTCGAAGTCGCGCGTCCGCGAGACCGTCGCGGCGCTGAACGTGCCACGCGCCTCGATCTCGATCGTCTCGTCGGCCTTGGGGGCTTCTGCCGCGCGCGCCTTGAACAGGCTCTCGGCAAGCCGGCGGTTGAGCTCCGGCGCCGCCGGTGCCTCGCCGTTTGCGGGGCGGAACTGCGGCAGCATCAGCGAGAGCAGTTGTGACAGAAAATCCGGGTCCTTCCAGAACATCATGAAGGCCTGGTCGAACAGCGCCTTGTCGGCGTGCCGCGTGATGAGGCTCGCATGCAGCGTCCAGTACAGCGTGCGCGGGTCCTCGACGCCGGCCGCCATCACCGCCTCGGTCGCGAGCGCGATGCGGTCGGTGGTGACCTGGATGCCCGAGGCTCTCAGCAACCGCGCGAACGAGACGATGTTGTCGGCGATGCGCCCGCCGTCGACCTCGGCCGCGACGATGTTGGCGCCGAGCCGCGTCGGCACGCCGGCCGCGCCCTCACCTGCAGCGGTCACGCTCACCGGCCCAACTCTGCTGGCGAAGTCTCGACTGGCACGCTCTTGGCCTCGCTCCTGATCTTCTCGACGACGCGAGCCGCTTCGCTGCCGCGCACCTTGACGATGTCGTCCTGGTACTTGAGCAGCGTCCCGAGCGTCGTATCGACCACGCCCGGATCGAGCGTCACCACGTTCAGCGCCGCCAGCGCCTGCGCCCAGTTGATGCTCTCGGCGATGCCTGGATGCTTGTAGAGGTCCATGGCGCGGATCGACTGCACGAAGGCCACGAGTTGCCGCGTCAGCTCAGGGCCAGCCTCCGGCACTTTCAAGCCGACGATGGCGCGCTCGCGCTCGGGCGCTGGGAAATCCACCCACGCATAGAAACAGCGCCGCCGCACGGCGTCGTGCACCTCGCGCGTGCGGTTGGAGGTGAGGATGGTGATCGGCGGCACGTCGGCCTTCAGCGTGCCGAGTTCGGGGATCGTCACCTGATAGTCGGCGAGCAACTCCAGCAGGAACGCCTCGAACGGCTCGTCCGCCCGGTCGAGCTCGTCGATCAGCAGCACCGGCGGCGTGCCCGCCCGCGACAGCTCGATCGCCTTCAGCAGCGGCCGCGCGAGCAGGTAGTCGTGATGATAGACGTCGCGTTCGATGTTGCCGGCTTCAGTGCCCTGCGCCTCGCGCGCCCGGATGTGCAGCAGCTGGCGCGCATAGTTCCACTCGTACACCGCCGACGCGATGTCGAGCCCCTCGTAGCACTGCAGCCGCACCAGCGGCCGGTCGAGCGCCGCCGCCAGCACGCGCGCGATCTCGGTCTTGCCGGTGCCCGGCTCGCCTTCGAGCAGCAGCGGCCGGCCGAGCTTCAGCGCGAGGAAGACCGCCGTCGCAAGGCCGAGATCGGCGAGATAGCCCTCGCGCTCCATCAGGGCGCGGGTCTCGGCAGGGGATGCTGGCAATCGCAAGGGCGGCCTCTCGGGTTCGTGTGTGCGGGCCGAGGATAGAGCCGTGACCTGCGCGGGTCGAGGCGGCGCGCTCACGATGTGCGCTCACGCGCAGCGGGGCCAGCCCCGCGCCCCGCAGGGAGGGCCAGCCCTCCCTGCCCCACCCGGCTCTTGCCGCCGTGCCCGATGCCGGCACTGCGGCGCGCAGCGGCCGCCCGCCCCCCCGCGCTCGATCTGGCGCCGCCTGCTCGGTCAGTGACGGCTGCCGCCGACGTGCCCGAACGCAAACGGGGAAGACCCCGGACATGCCTCCCGCGCTGGCGCGCGAGAGGCATTCCGGGGACGCAAATGGGCCTGGGGCTCACGTGCGGTGCAGGTCCATCAGCAGCTTTTCGGTCTTGGCGTCTTCGATGCGGTTGGCGAAGCGGCGGGCTTCGTGTTCATCGCGCACCGTCTTGGCCAGGGTGAACGTGGAGCCGACGAGGAACGCCGAGCCCATCAGGAAGTAGCCTTTCACCCACAGTTCGGCGGGCAGCGCCCAGATTCCGAGGCCGGTGAGCGCCAGCGCGGTGACGAACGAGGCGTAGGTGAAGAGCACCCAGCCGCCGGTGTTGGTGGAGAGCGGGATGGAGGTGTTCTGCGACATGACGGGGAGGCTCCTGTGTGGGGTGGGTTGGGGCTGCGGCTGGAACTGAGGTTGAGAGGCGAACTGGGGTTGGGCTGCTTGCGGGGCGATGCCGCCGAAGGTGCGGCGGGGGCGAGTGGTCTGGTCGGTCATGGCGGGTCCTTATGGGGTCGGGGGCTGGTCTGAGGGGCGGGTTGCGAGATTTGCGGGACGTGTGGAGCCGGCGCGCGCCATGAGGCGGGTGAGCACGTCGGCGGGCTTGGTGCGCACGTCGGGGCCG
>Ga0247831_1004586_pt1 | contig 18221 bp, 17 predicted proteins | sample LaCruzMarch2015__9_FD_192406 | JGI IMG/M metagenome (GOLD analysis project Ga0247831, IMG submission 192406) | Freshwater microbial communities from meromictic Lake La Cruz, Castile-La Mancha, Spain - LaCruzMarch2015_1m | ecosystem: Environmental > Aquatic > Freshwater > Lake | place: Spain... | reverse complement strand
ACCTTCATTCCTGCGATACTTTTTACGCTTTGGGGGCTAAGTGATCTTTATATTAATTACTTTGATTTATTAAGTAAGGAAGATCACCTTCAATTCTTTTTGAGGTTTGCTTTTCCAATAACACTAGCCACCTTAATAACAGTACTAGAACGCAAAAAGAGAAAAAAATTAATAAAAGATATCAAAACCTATTTGGATGAGTAGTGTAATATAATTTATGGCTTTTATAGTTAAAAGAGATGCTGTTGTAATTCCAGCTGGAGGTTTTCCAGATGTTGCATCAACAAACCAAATTGCTATTACAAATGTTGTTGGAACATTGCTTGGCGTAGCAAACAACGGAATAGGCACATATACAAAAAATGGAGTATTTAATGGCGCTGCTGGAGGGTTTGTCCAATATGCTTTTGATCTAGATGGAAACGCTTTAATTAGTTGCACATCTCAGTTTGGTGGTGAATGGATACTCTATAGTTATAATGGCGATAATACAGACCAACACTCTATAAACCTATCTTCAAATCCAGCGATAATTCCTACAATTGGCTGGTCTCCAAGCATTACCATCACTGCTGCTTAAAAATATGAGCTTAATAATTAAAAAAAATACAACCTTCAAAATTCCAAGAACAGGATCAACAGCACCTGCTATCACATACGCCAATGGATTATATGGCAAAAGATACCTTTCATATTTTGACGATGATGTAAATTGGTTTGATACAGCAACTCTTCATGGAGATGTGATTACATTAACTGTTTTTGATCAATTCAGTAGTTCTGACGAATATTATAGCTGGCAATGGCTTGGATATTTCAAGCCAAGCTCAACCGAAAATTATACTTTTTACACAAGTTCAGATGATGCAAGTTATGTTTGGATTGGTCCTAATGCTCTTGCTGGTTTTACAACGGCCAATGCTAATGTAAATAATGGAGGATTACACGGGCCCAATCAAGTCACATCTTCACCAATATCTTTAACAGCTGGAGTTTATTATCCTATTAGAATTCAATTTGGAGAAAACGAAGAGGGGGATGAAATATCATTTAGTTTTTCAACGCCAACCATACCACAAACAACACAGGGGTTAGGATACTATTACTATAATTCTGCTACTAATGGCTTTTAAACTTTTAATATTAATCTTACTTTACTCTCTCTACTAAATAATATATATAAACTAACACAGCAAAACAAATTAATCCACTAGTTATAGTCATATAAAAGAATTACACTTTTATTACTATAGTTATATATAAGATAGGCGCAATATCATAGTTAAAAAACATAAAAGCTTTAATTTTCACTATTTAAATTAGATTTAAATTAATATTTAATATATAATTATATTAAATGAAAAGATATTGTAATTCTTGCGGTGGACCAACAGAATATTCGATAAAAAAACCAATATTTTGTTCTAATTGCGGAAAATCATTTGAACCAACCACTAAACAAGCTGTAGAAAAAGTTCAAATTAAAAATCCTATAATAGCTAATAAAATCGATATTCAAGACTTTGATGAAGTAGATAATGTTAATAATAATGATATTAGAACTGTACCAGTTATATCTAATATAGAAATAGAAGCAGATAATGAAAAGCCTAACAGGGGAATTAAATTAAAAGATTTAATGGGAACAGATACAAATCATACCAAAACAGAAAGAGTAAAAAGTAAAAGTAAAAAAATTTCCAAAAAACAAACTTTAGAAGACTTTGCAAGAGAAGCAGGATCGTTAAGAAAAAATAAAAAATAATAAATGAATCCTCCAAAAGCAAGTTTCGAAAGTAAAATTTTGGAGATAAACCAAGAAATAAGTAAAAGAAAATACAAGTGGAATTTAAGTTCTTTGGCTTGGATGGATTTTAGTGACGTGTCTCAAATATTAAGACTTCATATTTATAAAAAATGGGACATGTATAATCAAAAACAACCCCTGGCTCCTTGGCTAAATAGAATAGTTAGTAATCAAATTAAAAATTTAATAAGAAATAATTACGGTAATTATTCTAGACCATGTTTGAAGTGTGCCGCTGCAGAGAATGAAGATGGTTGTAATATATATGCAACTCAATGCAGTAAATGTCCGTTATACGCTAAATGGGAAAAAAGTAAAAAATCAGCATACGATATAAAACTACCAGTAGCTTATGAAAATCATGTTCAAGAAATTCATAACATAAAACAAAACGAACTAAACATAGATAAAGCTGCAGAAAATATTCACCATAAGATGCGTCAAATCCTTAAGCCTATAGAGTGGAAATTTTATGAGCTTTATTATATTAATCATAAATCAGAAGAAGATTCAGCTAAATTAATGGGATACAAAACAAACGAAAAGAACCGTAAGATAGGATACAAACAAGTAAAAAATTTAAAAAAAGCTATTATGGCCAAAGTCAAAAAACATTTATACAACGGAGATATTGATATAAATTAATATGAGCGAAAACCTACCACAACTCACAGAAGAACAACAATTAAAATTACTAGAAGAGTGGAATAATAGGCCAGATAATCCTCCTTCGTTGGTTGAGCTTGTCAAATTAGCTTTTGATGGAGATGATCTTGACGGGAGAAGTAAAGAGGGAAAAGCTGTAAAACAATTTCTTGCAGCAAGACAAATTAAACCACGAAAAAGTTACGAATACCAAGCAAAAGGTCTCATAGAATTAACAGAGGACCAAAAGGAGTATATTAGCAACAATTGCGCAATGATGACAGGTCTTGAAATAGCTAAAATTTTATTTAAAAATGAATCATTAACAAATCTTAGTCAAGAAACTAGAAGCGTTTTAGAATATATGAAAACTATACCAAGTAATATTAAATATCTTAATGACACTAATGATAATATTGCTACAGAAGTCTATAAAGCGCCAAGGAGTGAAGAGAGAACGATTGTTAAAATAAATAAATATATATTAGATGGCATCGACAAAGAAAAAATTACCCCAAGACAAAAGAAGGAAATTAATTCTTTAATTGGCTATATGAATACTTATAGGTTTACTCATCAAATTAATCTTTATAGTGATGAAAATGATAGAGATCTTTTTGAAAGCAGTTTCGTTAGATATACTTATGATAAAAGTGATTTAACTCAAGAAGAAGTAGATCAATATATAGTGCTTGCAACAGAGGTGGTCATATCTTCTAGTATTCAACAAACAATCACCGCGCTTCAAAATCAAATAGATGTTGCGACTCAAGAAGATGGCAAAATACCAATGGCGGTGGTAGAGGCAAGCAGTACTGCAAGAAAAGAATACAATGATTGCGTAAATCGTCAACAAAAACTATTACAAGATCTTAAAGTAAAAAGAAGCGAAAGATTAAGCAAGCAAGTCAAAGAAAATGCGAGTATATTGAATCTTGTTGAAATGTGGAAGCAAGAAGAATCTAGACAAAAATTAATCAAAATGGCAGAACTAAGAAAATCTGTTCTTAAGAAAGAAATAGAAAGACTTGGTTCTATGGATGAATTGAAGTCTAAAATATTAGGGATATCAGAAGAAGATATTTTAAATGGATGAGTGTTATATGCAAAGTTGACGGTAAGGAGTTTAAAGATGAAAAAAGTCTTCATCTTTCTTTAAGAGGTTATGGCTTAAGTAAAGTAAAATATTATCAAAAATATTTTGAAAGACGAGACTTACTAACTAACGAATTAATTAATTTTAAAACAAAAGAGCAATACTTGAGTAGCGATTTTAATGATAAGAACAACATGAAGAAATGGCTTAAGTCTCAACCAAGCGATAAAACTCAGGAGTATTGCAGGCAATTACTTATAAAAAGAAAAGAGAGCAAAAAACTAACCTACTCCCCATGTCAAATAGAATTAAGAACAATCATGGCGCCATCTATTATATTCTATAATAAAATATTTAAAAATTATTATGATATTTGTTGTGAAATTGGTTTACAGAATAAATTCGTGCATCCAGAAAATATAACGAACCAATTTAAAAATAAATTAACAATAAAAGATACAATTTATGTTGATACTCGAGAACAAAGTTGGCTAAAATTTGATATACCTTTTGAAATTAAAACCCTTCCATTTGGTGACTACTCTTGTTCTAACGATAATTGTGGATGTTTTATAGAAAGAAAAAGTCTAAGTGATTTTATTAGCACATTAAGCGTAAAGAATTATGATCGTTTCAAGAATGAAATAGAAAAAGCTTTGAAAAATAACTCTTATGTTATAGTTATAGTAGAGGAATTACTAACTAATGCTTTAAGTTTTCAATATCTTCCACATATTAGCAAGAAAATTAAAGCTACGCCAGAGTATATCTTTCACAATGTTCGCGAACTTTTACAAAATTATAGCAACTTACAATTTGTTTTTGTTGATGGCAGAAAAGAGATGACTAGGGTAATAGAATCAATTTTCGCTAGCAAATGCTTCTATAAGAAAATAGATCTTCAATTAGCTTATGATACGAAAGTTTTATGATTTACTCACCAGATAAATACAAAAAAAATTACCAAGACCTTAACCTTGAGTTCTCTAAATTAAAGGGCGTACTTAATGATAAAGAAGCAAAAATTACTTTAACTAAATTTTTAAGATCTAATTTAGGTTTTACTACCGAATTGATTAGCGGAATTAAACTTGCGGCCTATCAAGAAATACATTTAAAAGCTTTACTAAATAGAAACTTTAATATGTGCATATGGGGACGGGGTTGCGGAAAAACGGTATCTTATAACAATACTTGGGTTATAGAAAAAAACAAGGGATTAATACTCCTTAAAGATTTAATTCCAAATGTCGATTTTGAATCCGCAAAAAATAATAATTACATTCTTGATATTCCAGAAATAAAACTTTGGAATGGAAAATCTTGGCAAAATACAAATAAAATTATTGTTCAGCAAAAGAAAAAATGCTTAAAAATAAAAACAGAAAGAGGATACGAATTGATCGGTTCAATAAATCATATTATAAAATCTATTAAAAGCGACGCTAAGATTCATTGGACGAAATATCCAGAACTTAAAGTTAATGATTATGTTTGTATAGAAAGAAATTCAATTAATAAAAAACATTACTTTGACAAAGAAAGCTATCTAATTGGATTATTAATTGGAGATGGATGTTATTCAGATAAAATTAAATGGATAGCATATACCACAGCAGATAAACAATTAGCGAATTTTGTGATTAAAAATACTAGAAACTCTAATTTAAGAAATAAAACAAAATTCTTATACGAGATAAGAATTAACAATAATTTTTCTAAATATTTAATCGATAAATATAAAATAAAACGCTCGTTATCTTATACAAAACAAATTCCTAGCGAAATCCTTTGTGATTTCAATAAACTAAAAAGCTGTTTATCTGGCCTATTTGATACAGATGGATGGGTAGATAAAAAAATAATGCGCATAGGCTTTTGTTCCGTTTCTAAGGTTTTAGCAGAGCAAGTTCATCTAAGTCTACTTTCTTTTGGAATCGTATCCTCCTTAAGGATATGTAAAACTAAATCAAAATTTGGTTTATGCTATAAAGTAGAAATATCTGGCCAGGATTGTCTTAAATTTAACGATGAAATTAGCTTTAAACTCAATAGAAAAAATAATATTTTAAATAAACACATTAAATCTAATAAAAAAATTAACACAAATAAAGATATTATACCTTACGTCAAAGATGTTTGCAATAATATTAAGAAAAACAATAAAATAAATAAAAATGACGAATCTAATTGGAGATGTAATATTAGAAAACGAGATCAAAAAAATATTTCTTACATATCTTTATCTAAATATTTAGATTTGTTCGATAAAAACAATATTAATGATAATCAAATAGAGAATCTTAAAGAAATTCAAAAAGAAAATTTTTATTTTGATAAGATAAAATCTATTGAAGAAATTGACGAAGACTGTGTTGATTTTAATATTCCAATAGGAGAAAAATATTGGAGTAACGGCTTTATATCTCATAATTCTTTTGTTGCCGCTGTATTTTGTTTTCTCCAATGCGTATTTGAACCAAATACAAAAATATTAATTGCAGGACCTACCTTCAGAACTGCTAGATTTATTTTTAATAATTTAGAAAAAATTGTTGATAGTAAAGGTGGAGAATTACTAAAACAAGCTTTTGGCGCAAAAAGTAAAAGAAACGATCAATATGAATGGCAGATTAACGGTGGAAGTATTGTTGCAATTCCATTAAGTGGTGAAAAAATTCGAGGCTTTCGCGCTAATGTTCTTGTGCTTGATGAGTTTCTTTTATTATCAGAAGATATAGTTAAAACTGTTCTTATGCCGTTCTTGGTTGCTCCTCAAAATATGAAAGAACGAATGGATATTAGAGAAATGGAAGATAACCTTATTAAGGAAGGTGCAATGAAAGAAGAGGATAGAATGGTTTTTACAAATAACAGTAAAATGATTGCTCTTTCATCTGCAAGTTATACTTTTGAAAATTTATATAAAACACACAACGAGTGGGTAGAAAAAATTATTTCGAAAGAAGAAAGTGAAGCTACATATTTTATTTCTCAAATGAGTTACGAAGCTCTCCCAGAAGAAATGATTGATAAAACAATTATTGAAGAAGCTCAAGCAGGAGGATCTAGTCATAGTAGTTTTCTTAGAGAATATTGCGCTAGATTTATTGATGGCAGTGATAGTTATTTCAGCGCAAAGAAAATGGAGGAGTGTACCATTCCAAATGGTCAAGCTCCTCATACATTAATGAAGGGATTACCTAATAAAAAATATATCTTAGGTATAGATCCGAATATGAGTGACAGCCCGAATGCAGATTATTTTGCTATGGCTGTTATAGAAGTTGATGATGAAACAAAAACTGGAACTTTAGTTCATACATACGCAGGCCTTGGAAATTTAAAAAACCATGTTCAATATCTATATTATATAATGACTAATTTTAATATTGTATTCGCTATTCTTGATAACGCTGGAGCAGATGTATTTGTTTCTGCATGCAATCAATCTGAGTTGTTTAAAAATAATAACTTTAAAATTAGTTCTTTTGAATTTAATTCAGATTTAGAGGGTGCTGATTACGACCAAGAGGTTAGAAAAGCTAGAAATTCTTATAATTTAGAAAATAAAAAAATCGCTTTTAATCAAGTATTTACAAGTAATTTTATTAGAAAAGCGAACGAACACTTACAGGCTTGTATTGATTATAAGAGAATATGGTTTGCTAGCAAAGCTTGCGCCAACGATGATTTTTTTCAAAGTCAATTTAGTTTAAATATACCATTAGATTTAATGAAAAGCGAAGGAAAAGATGATTGGTCTACTCTTGATTTTATTGAAAATCAAGATGATTTTATTTATCAAACTAAAAAACAATGTACTCTAGTAGAGCATTCGTCTACAGCAAGAGGCACTCAATCTTTTGATTTACCACAGCACCTAAAAAGAAGCTCTTCAGCGAATAAAGCTAGAAAAGATAATTATTCTGCACTTTTATTAGCCAATTGGGGTTTAAAATGCTATTATGATATAATGAGCGCTAAAAAAGAAGACATATCTCCGACATTTACCCCAATAATGATAAAATAAGTGTAATTTACTGAATAAATGAATAAAAAATCTAAAAAAATACAAGAAACTAAAGCCTCTGCGCCTTTGTCGCAACCCGAGTCAGAGCCTCTAATGGTTTATGGAAGTGACCTAAATAAATCAAAATTAAAAATATCAGAAATTAGAGCTGCTACTACTGGGTCCAGAAGAAATGCATCTTCTACAATAGAGAAGACTAATAGATTCACAAATATTGACAATGGTCTAATTCCTTTTAAATATTCAAATTATGTAAAGAATTTATCTACATTAGATGTTAGGGATGCAATTATATTGTGTCAAAAAGCCTATTACAATGTTGCAATTTTTAGAAACACAATTGATTTAATGAGTGAGTTTTCTAGTAGCCCAATATATCTAAGCGGTGGAAGTCAGAAGTCTAGGGAATTTTTTGAAGCATATTTTAAAAAAATAAATCTAGCAAGTTTTCAAGACCAATTTTTTCGCGAATACTATAGAAGCGGTAATGTATTTACATATAGGTTTGACACCTCTTTAAATCCAGAGCAATTATTAAAGATTACTCAAGCTTTTGGTTCTAAATTAAAATCCATAGCCCAGGACGGTAGCGTAAAGCTTCCAGCGAGATATACTTTGATGAATCCTGCAGATGTTTATGTAGGAGGAAATGTCAATTATTCTTTTAATACATACTATAAACTCTTAAGTGACTACGAACTAGAAAGACTAAGGTCTCCTAAGACCGAAGAAGATATTGAAGTGTATAATTCTCTTAATGATCAGATCAAGGATCAAATAAAAAATAAAAGTAACTCTTATATACTCGTACCATTAGATAAAAGTAAGCTAGCAGCGGTATTTTACAAAAAACAAGATTATGAGCCGCTTTCTATCCCAATGGGCTTTCCAGTTTTAGACGATATTAATTGGAAACTTGAGATGAAAAAAATGGACATGGCAGTGACTCGTACAATGCAGCAAGCAGTTCTTCTAGTTACTATGGGAACAGACCCAGAAAAAGGCGGAGTTAACCAGAAGAATCTTCAGGCGATGCAATCCCTTTTTGAAAACCAAAGCGTTGGTAGAGTTCTGATTGCAGACTATACCACAAAAGCCGAATTTGTAATTCCAGACATAGGAAATCTAATAGGTCCTCAAAAATACGAAGTAGTTGATAGAGATATTCAAATTGGTCTAAACAATGTACTCATTGGTAGCGAAAAATTCGCTAATCAAAGTATCAAAGTACAAGTATTTGTTGAAAGACTAAAGCAAGCAAGAGAAGTTTTTATAAATGAGTTTCTGATTCCAGAAATCAGAAGAATGAGTAAAGATCTTGGGTTTAAGAACTTCCCAACACCATCATTTGAAGAGATGAATCTTAAAGATGATGTACAGTACTCTAGAATATTTAATAGGCTTGTGGAATTGGGAGTTTTAACTCCAGAAGAAGGTTTACAGGCAATCGATAGCGGTAGGCTTCCAACAGCACAAGAGTCTATTGAGTCTCAACAAAAGTTTAAAGAGTTAAAAGATCAAGGTCTTTACCAACCAATTATTGGAGGGAGTGGATCTGGTCAAGCTGGAAGACCATCAGGTTCTAATGGGATACCTCAATCTACAAAAAATGTAAAACCAATTGGTTCTAAAGCTAATTTCTCCGTAACCAAAATCAAAGAAAATATATTAGCAGCGCAAAATCTTGAAGAAGAAGTAAAGTCCTCTATTAGAAAGAAGTTTAGCGTTAAAAAACTAAGTAATCTACAAAAAGAAGACAGCGAAAAGATATCTGAAATAATTATTGCTAATGAACCTCCCGAAAACTGGAAATCTAAAATAGAAGAGTATGTAGAAAAGCCATTTGATCAAAATCAAGAACAAGTCACCAATATACAAGAAATTGCGAGTGAGCATCAAGTGACAAATTATATAGCTTCTCTACTTTACCATAGCAAGTCTAATTAGCATGAAAAAAGTGTAATTTCCCGTATGCGTACGTTTAATGGTTTACAAATTTTTACTCCACAGCTCACTAACTCTGGGCAATTAGACCTTCGATACGTAACTTTAAATACAGACCAAACTATAACTGGATCTAAAACTTTAAAAAATAATTTAATTCTTAATCCAAATTATACACCTTCAACGCCTAGTTCTCCAGGATATAGTGGACAAATAGCTTTTGATAGAGATTATATTTTTATATGTGTAAGTGGAAATGGAGTAGGTGATGGAGATTGGAGAGCGTCAGTTTTAGGAACAAATTGGAGTTTAAATTAATATGTCAAATATATACGAGAGAGTTTTAAGTCTTCAAAAAGTACCTAATGGCGGATTTGCGTACATCAACAAAAACGAAGGAATAACTCTTAATAGTGGTCAGCAATTTTTTATTGATAGCGTTTCTACTGGATTTTTTCCGCCAGTACCAATAGCATCTACAGATCAAAACAAATACAGAAAACAAAAATGGTTAAGCTTAGGCTTAGAAGGAAACTCATTTAGAAGATATATTAATGAAAATCAAAAACTAGAAGGTATACCTTCTGGATTAGAACCTGGCAACTTTATATACTATACTATAGAACCAAAAAGCAGTCTTTTAGAACAGGGCGTAAATACCCCACTAAATCAAAAAAGATATATATCTTCTTTGCGCGCAAAACCATACATGGTTGTCTTAAATGATGCGAATAAAGATAATAGTTACGAAAGAACTCCCAGTAATTTATTTACTGGAGTATCTGGAAATAATAATTTTGTTAAATTTCATGCTCAAAGTGCATATAAAGATTTAGCATTGCAATCGATTAGATTTAATCCAATTATCGGTAATGGATATGCAAGTTACAACTTAATAAGTGGCCAAGCATTGTTTATTCAACCTAAAAACCATCATCTTGAAACCTTTGTAGAGCTTAGTGTAAAAAGTGGTAATAAAATTATTTACGCAAATAAAGATCGAGGCTCTTACTTCCTTACATATCCAACTATAGCAAGCGGCAGAGGAATCGGTGTATTAGGCGCCCCAGACCCAGAAGCGAATGGTATTTACGTAGCGAATAACGGTCTACTTTCGCCATCTTATTTTATAAATGAAAATAATTATAGATTACATAAAAGTGGTGAGGCGTTATTTGTTATATCTAAACCAAATAATTCAAATATTAGTTATAGCATATCGCCAGACTTAGTTGATTTTACAAATATATATAGAGCTTCTGGCAATGCTGGTAATCCATATAATTACAGTAAATTTGGAGATAATGCCCCTGTTTACTTAGGTCAAAATGCGGCGTATACTTCTGGGTGGAGAAATGTAAATGACACTTCAAGTGTACCTTTGATAGTCTCTAATATGACCACGGCTGCGGGAACCTCTACGCCTTCCCTTTACGTTTTAGGAAGCGGCAGAAGATTTGGCTCATTTGTAAGCGCAAATACTGACCCAACAGGGGCGTATTTACTGCCTAGATATAGTACTAAAGATTTATCATTCTCAAAGATTGGTAAGTATATGAGATTTGTCACCGACATTAGAGGGGTTAGCTACGCTAATGCTTCTACAATAAATAACTTTTTAAGATATTTTAATCCTACTTTTATATTTGAAAATGAAGGTATTGTTTCTAATCCAATTACAAACAATAAAATAATTAAAAAAGAAAAAGTTTTCTTTAAAAAACCACTTTCAGCTAATCTTCATCAAGCTAAAAAAGTTAATATGAAAATTAAATTCGATAGAGACGATAAATCTTTAAATAATTATGTAGTTATAAAAAACACTTATCCTATTCAAGAATTTACCGCTACTGGTTATGATAGAGTAGTAGAATTTTATGATCAAAAAGATAATGATACTTTCTCTCAGGCTCCATTTTACGTTGTTTCTGGAAAAGACTATTCTTTTGAGCAAAATGAACTTTTCATTTACAGGACAAGACCAGATCTTAATGACCCATTGAAGCAAAATGTAATAAAATGGTAATTATGAAATACAATTTACATAGCTCTAATAACGTGACTTACTCTGGGGTAGAAACCTACTGCAGAAGGAGTCAAGAGAGTCAAGCTCGCTTCTTGAAGAAGAAGCAAACAAACTCTTGTGATTTTCCCTTGGGTCACAAATGGCCAACGAGGGGGGTCACGTTATTAGAGGGAGTAAAAATATGAACCAAAGGATAGAAACAAAATACATTAATTTAAACGGAAAACTATTAAAAGTTGAAGGTAATAGTTTATATTTTGATAATAAAAAAGTAGGAATTATGTTTACTTCTGTTCCAGCTTATAAAAACGATACAGGCACAGCTGGAGATATAGCCTATGATAATACGCATATATACATATGCACATCCACCAATACTTGGGTAAGAACAGCTTTGGCTTCTTGGTAAATATTAAATTTAAAATAATAGTGTAATCCTATACAAGGATTAAGGTGTATGGTTAATAGAATAATATATAATCAACAAGAGCTTTTTGTTTTACCCAAGTCGCAAGAAGAGCAGAACGGACTTCCATTTTATTTGCCTAATTTTAAGATTTTAAAAAAGATAGAAAAAATTCAAAATATTAATTACTCAATAGAACAACCAAGACAAGACGCGAAAGCTTTTGGTCAAAAGATTAGCGTATTTAGGGGAACTGCGTCCTCGCCAGAAGGAACTTTAACTTTTTCGTATATACCAGATGGCGTAACAAACGAAAATAGACTAGGATTTAATGTAGGTCATTTTAATAAAAATTTCTATGGAAATATGTTCTCTGGGATCTGTACAAACGATAAAGATACAAATCGCAAAGATTTTTATCTAATTGTAAATAAAACTGCCGAAGACCTAGACTCAAAATCTGCTATTAATTCGTCTTTTGTTTTTCCTAATTCAAAAGAGGACGTTGCCCATCCGAAAACAAAAGATTTTCAAGTTATTCATTTTCAAGATTGTTACTTAAATAATTATAGTTTCGATCTACAAGTTAATCAAATGCCTACGATACAACAAAATTATTTATTTAATAATATATTTTTTTATTCCAGTGGCAGTGATCTAAATTACAGTAGCTTAGATATTAAATCAGGATTAAATACAAAATCACAAGATATTATCATAATACCTAAAGACATAGATTTAAAGCAACCTTTGATTAGCGGCGTAAACGTATTAACACCAAATAATTTAAATTTATATATTATTACAAAAAATCAGACTCTTAAATTTTATGAAGAGAATATAAGAGGTTTAAATTTCAACATAAATTTTAATAGAAAAATTGTTAAATCAATAAATTATAAATTTCCAATAATTAGTAATATCACTTTCCCTGTAAACGGAGAATTAAACGTATCATTAGTTACTAGTAGTACATTAAGCGGTTCCTTTTTTGATACTTTAAAAGCGGACGATGATTACAATATAGTTTTAGAATTTAATTCGAATTTATCAAAAAAGATAGAATTAACAAAATTTATTATAAGCGGATGTAAATTTAATAATATTAATTATAATTCAAATATTGGAGACAATAAGTCGGCAGCTCTAAACTTTACTTTTGATCTTGATACTGATTTTAATTCTCGCGGATTATTTGCTAGTGGCAATCTGTTGAGATATCAAAATTATCTTCTATAATGAACAGAATCATCTACAACATGCAAGGACTATACTTGTCTCCTTACTCTGGAGAGCAAAGTGAAAGTAATAATGGGGGCAACTATTATTTAAGTGGGTTCAATATTTTAAAAAAACTAGAAAAAATTCAAACCGTAAATTATACCATAAATTCTAATAAAAAAAATCAAGTAATATCAAAAAATTTAGTTTTTCGAGGATTTAATTACCCAACAGTTGATTTAGACTTTTCTTACGTTCCAGACGGAATAACAAATGAATATCGTTTAAACTTTGATGTAGGTTATTTCAACTATTATCAAATTTACCCAATGTTTTCAAGCATGATGAAATTTAATTTATTTGATAAAAAAGATTTTTTCTTAGTAATCAAAAAGAATCAAGATGATTTATCTGAATATACTTTTGAGCCTTCAGAAGATTCTATAAACCCGAAAACAAAAAATAATATTTTAGACTTAAATTCTAATAATTATGGTATGCTACATTTTCAAAATTGTTATTTAAAAGAGTATCAATTTGAAATTAGTACAAATAATCTACCCATTGTAAATCAAAGGTATACTTGCGATAATTTAACTTTTTATAACTCTGGAAGTAATTTATTCAATAGAACACTAGATTTGAAATCTGGAGATCTGAAAATTACCAGCGAAGAGATTATAATCCCTAAACATCTTGATCTAAAAAGTACAAATATTTTGGGTGAAAATATTCTTTTACCACAAGATATGAGCATACAGATATTATCTAGTGCAAAAAAAATAATCTTTGATACAGAAAATATATATAGTTTAAATTATAACATTACATTTAATAGATCAGAATTAAAATCTGTAAATTATAAATTTCCATTAGTAAATAAAATTCAATTCCCAGTACAAGGAACTTTAAATTTAAATATCATTAATAAAAATATAAATACAGGTTCATTATTCGAATACTTAAATTTAGATAACGATTATAATATAATATGTGATTTTAATTCAAATAGATCTGGAGTAGATAATACAAGATATATATTCAGTGGATGTAAATTTAATAATATTAATTACGACTCTTCTATAGGAGGAAATAAAAATATATCAATTTTATTTAAATTTGATATAGATCCAGATTTTTCCACAAGAGGTCTTTTTGCTAGTGGTAATTTAATAAATATAAAATATGATGGATTTTTATTAGGAAATTCTGGAATTAATGAATACGAACTTTTAGGGACAGAAAATTCAATAGATTACGATTTATCATGGACAACTACTGCGCCGCTGATATACTAAAATAGTGTAAATACTAAAAACATATGCCTACGCCAAAAAATGTTAAAGATTTCGTAAATGTATCTAGTATAGATTTAAATAATAACGACACAGTATTAAGTGTTCAAAATGGAAATTTAAAAAACTTAAATAAAATTGTATCTAAAATTAAAGGTGGAACAAATATAACAGTTACAGCCTCTAATGGCCTTGATGTTAACGGTTATGGAGCAGGAGATATAATTATTGATTCTACTGCTTCAAATGGGGCAACAGGACCAATTGGGCCTACTGGACCACAAGGAGCGACAGGCCTAGGCGCAACAGGAACAACAGGAGCAACAGGGCCTACTGGACCACAAGGAGCTACAGGAATAACAGGAGCTACTGGTTTGCAAGGAGCCACCGGTCCAAGTGTTGGACCAAATTTTACTGGGGCAACAGGGCCTAGTGGACCTACAGGAGCTACTGGACCTCAAGGATCAACTGGAGTCGCTGGCTCAAGAGGCTCAACAGGAGCGACTGGATTATCTGGATCAGAAGGAGCTACTGGAGCTACTGGTCCAGCAGGAAATGGATTTAGCGAAGGAATAAACAATATTCAAAGCGCATTAATTATTGGTAGTGGAGAATGTTATTCGGATAATTTCTACAATGATACACTTTTATATTTAAATAACTCAGGTACAACCAATTTACAAATTACAAATTGTAAAGGCAATCAATTTATTATTTCTGCTGGAGATGAATCTTCTTTTATAGGGAATATATCTGGAAATGATTTATTACTCGGTACAAATGGATTTAGTCGTTTAGATATAACAAAAGCAGGAGAAATTTTCATCACAGGTCGCACATCAATTGGGTCAAGCACTTTATCTGGCGTTGTAAGTAATCATGGTAAATTAATCGTAACTGACGCAGGATATGATAACATCGTACTTACTAACACGAGCAGTAATGCAACGGATAAAGGCGGAGTATTAAAAGGAGCAAGAAAAACGAATTCATTTACGCCGTTTAACGGTCTTGGAGTATATGATAATGGTACTGTGAGAGAAGTAAGTATTGGAGGAGGAAGTTGGGGTGCGCCAGACGCTACAGTAGTAAATGTTTACGCGGGACCTTATAGCGAAACTCTTAACTCTGCACCATTTCCTATAGCGACATTTAGCAATGATGGTCTTGTTTCTTTAACAGGAAGGATTTCAATAGGAAACGCTGGAGTAACAAATGCTGCGAATCTTTTTGTTAACAATAAAGGCGTTGCTACAGCGTTAGTGCAAAATACCACAAACTCTCTCAACTCAGTGATTCAATCAGATACGTCATCATCATTCTTTGGAACGAGCACAAATCATGACGTAAATTTCATGACCAATAGTATCTCAAGATTAAGAGCGAGTGCAGCAGGAGAAATTTTCATCACAGGTCGCACATCAATTGGGTCAAGCACTTTATCTGGCGTTGTAAGTAATCATGGTAAATTAATCGTAACTGACGCAGGATATGATAACATCGTACTTACTAACACGAGCAGTAATGCAACGGATAAAGGCGGAGTATTAAAAGGAGCAAGAAAAACGAATTCATTTACGCCGTTTAACGGTCTTGGAGTATATGATAATGGTACTGTGAGAGAAGTAAGTATTGGAGGAGGAAGTTGGGGTGCGCCAGACGCTACAGTAGTAAATGTTTACGCGGGACCTTATAGCGAAACTATTGACGGGGCAGGTGGCTCGATTATGGAAATAAATGGAAATAAACATGTTTCTATTGGTAGAAGTACAAGTTCATCTATCACAGCAGGAACATTAAGGGTTATTGACTCAAGCGAAGCATATAAAGGTATTGTATTGAGTAATACTATCGCTAATGGCGCAAATAAAATAATGACAATTGGTTGCGCTAGGTGGAATAACGCTAGTGCTCCATTTACAGTTATTGGCGCAAATGACAACGGTCTATTAAAAACAGTAAATATAGGAGGTTCGGCTGATTCTAGTTCCCCAGATTCTAATATTATTGATTTTTGGACAGCAGTATCAGGCACGACTAATGTGAGGAGAAGGATGAGAATTTGGCATACAGGAGCAGTTTTAATCGGCTTGACAGAACCATCAACCAACCCCGCAGCCCTTAACCTTCAGGTAAATGGTCGAATTGGATCAACGAGCTCTAGTTTAGTTACCATATCGGATATTAAATACAAAAAAAATATTCATCCATTTAGCGGGGGTTTAAATATAATAAATAATTTGAGCCCGAAAACCTTTACTTGGAAAGAAAACCAAGGACTAGTAAATGCATATAATCCAACTACAAATAAAATCGAGACTTTAAGAGAGGCTTATTGTTTTTCTAAAGGAGTAGAAGTTGGATTTATCGCGCAAGAAGTACAACAGGTAATTTCAGGTGAAGCTTGGTCTGAAAGTATAATTCAACCTTCTACGCGGCCGCCTGTATACGGTTTTACTGGAGAAGTTTTAGCTGAAGAAGAAAAATATCTTGCATTTGCAGAAGGTAATTTAATAACTATATTAACATCAGCAATCAAAGAATTATCTTTAGAAGTTAATAACTTAAAAAGTAAGGTATGGCATCTAGAGTCTAATATTAGCAATAATTAATATTAGATATTACATATTTTTTCTTTTATAATAATGTGTAATATCTTATGAAAACTATGCTATCTAAAATATTTGGCCCCAATTGGAGATCTAGCTCATCTGGAATAGCCACAGTTGTAGCAGTTAGCACAGCAATAGCAATTCACTCTGATCCAACATTAATACATTTTCTTCCAGATATTGCACAACAATACATTAATGGCATAGCAAGATTAGTAGCCGTAGTTTCTGGTATTATTTTTGCATTAACTGTTAAAGATGCAGCTGTTACAGGAGGATGCGTTCCTCAAACAGAAGAAGCAAAAGATAGAACAAATGGAGAAAATATATGAATAAATTACAATTAGCCGCAGTTGCTCTTTTGAGCGTATTTCTTGGTGCTTGCGCCACAACCAATACTGGAAAAGTTGATGTTGCAACAAGCGTGGAAAATACTCTTCCTTATGTTAAACCCGCAGTTATACTTGCTTGTACAGTTGTTCTTGATCAAGCAGTTTCTGGTAACGATAGAATCGAAAAAGCTAAGATGATTAATAATGTTGCAAGTATTGTTGAAGGACTAACGCTTGGAAATGCTCCAACTCCAGCAGAATTACAAAAAGCTCTTAACGATTATCTTCCAGCAGAAAAAACTCATTGGGCAAATTATGTTACTGTAATCAAAGATCTTTATGCTCAACAATTTGCTAGATTAGATGGAAATGGTGCTCTTGCAGTAAAGGTACTTAACGCTATTGCATCTGGATGCAAAGATGCTACAGCAAGTTACGTAGAGTAATCATGCCAACTGGAATACTCCAAGCTTTACTATCAGCAGTATCTGGAATATTCGCAGCAATCAATAACGTGTTCGGAGCAAAGAACACAAAAGAAATGAAAGACCGTCAAGAAGCTCAAAAAGAAGTTGACCATCAAAGTGAAATAGAAAATGCAGTAAAGGAAAAAGACCTTGAACAAGCTCGCAAGCATATTAGTTCTTAATTTTTTTCTTGTTGGATGTGCTACTGTAACACCAAATAAAATACAAGATGACAAATCATCTTATGATGCAACTACTCCAAAGCAATATGATAAAGATAATGGCGGATTAATTTCTTTTGTTGGTGATGATGCACTTATTACTCGTCAGGCGCGCG
>Ga0247831_1004582_pt1 | contig 18228 bp, 16 predicted proteins | sample LaCruzMarch2015__9_FD_192406 | JGI IMG/M metagenome (GOLD analysis project Ga0247831, IMG submission 192406) | Freshwater microbial communities from meromictic Lake La Cruz, Castile-La Mancha, Spain - LaCruzMarch2015_1m | ecosystem: Environmental > Aquatic > Freshwater > Lake | place: Spain... | reverse complement strand
AGGCCGCCAACGGCACCGAGAAAGAGATCTCCTTCCGTCGTTTGCACGCCTGCGAGCGCTGCGATGGCGCCGGGGCTGAGCCCGGCTCGAAGAAGGTCACGTGCCCCACTTGCCGCGGCGCCGGCCAGATCCGTCGCAGTGGCGGCATCATCACCTTCGCCCAGGCCTGCCCGACCTGCGGCGGCGCCGGCCAGAAAATCGAAAAAGCCTGCACCGCCTGCCGCGGCGAGGGCCGCGTGCCCAAGGCCGCCAAGGTCAACGTTCGCATCCCCCCCGGTGTCGATACCGGCACGCGCTTGCGTTCCAGTGGCAACGGTGAATCCGGCCTCGCGGGCGGCCAAAACGGCGACCTCTACATCGTGTTGAGCGTGCGCGCCCACGAGCTTTTCGAACGCCAGGATGACGACCTCTTCTGCGAGATCCCGATCAAGTTCACTCTCGCCACCCTCGGCGGCACGCTCGAGGTGCCGACCCTCTTCGGCAAGGCGACCGTGAAGGTTCCCGCCGGCACCCAGAGCGGCACCACTTTCCGGCTGCGCGGGAAGGGCATGCCCTCGCTCCGCCAGCGCGGGGCGCAGGGCGACCAGCTCGTGCGCGTCCAGGTCGAGGTCCCGACCAAGTTGAGCGCCGAGCAGGAAAAGTTGCTCAAGGAGTTTGCCCGGGTCAGCGGCGATGCCGACCACCCCACCGGGGCGAGCTGGTTCGAGAAGGCGAAAAAGTTTTTCTAGGCCGGTTCCGCCAACCGGGCGAAGGGGTTGTGCCCGCGCTCGTGACCGAGGGTGGTGAGCGGCCCGTGGCCGGGCGCCACCACCGTGTCGGGCGGCAGGTCGCGCCAGATCCGCGCCACCTGCTCGCGCAAGCGCCGGCCGCAAAAGTAGGCTCCGCCGATCGAGCCGGCGAAGAGCAGGTCCCCGCCGATGAGCAGGGGTGCCGCCTGGGCCGCGCCCGGGGCACGCACGAGGTAGGCATTGTGCGCCTCGGCGTGGCCGGGCGTCGCGAGCGTCTCGATATGGTAGCCCGCGCTCTCCATCCGCGCGCCGTCGCCGATGCCGGTCGCGCCGGCCACCTGTGCACCGACGGGGGCGAAGACCGGGGTGGGGCCGGAGAACCGCCGCACCTCGGCCAGGCCGCCGGTGTGCTCGGTCTCGTCGTGCGTCAGAAAAACCGCCGCCGCTCCGGGCACGCCCGCCGGCCACATGCGGCGCAGCCGGGCCGGATCGGGGCCGGTGTCGAAGAGCACGCCCGGCCCGCCCCGGCAGTCGCTCACGAGGTAGGCGTTGGCGGTGCCGAGTCCGTGGGGCGAGCGCAGGGCGTGCAGGCAGAAGGGCAGCCCGTGGATGGGGGGCAGCGGGTAGCGCCCGTCTGCCAGCTCGCGCAGGCCCACCGAGTTTAAATCCAGCACGGCGGCCAGACGATCGATCTCGGCCGGGGCGAAGTCATAGCGGTAGTCGATCGCGTCGCGTATTTTTTCCGCCGGCACCCCGGCGCGAATGCCGAGGGCCTCCGGGCTCAGGCCGGCGTGACCGAGGGCCTTTTCCAGAACATCCCCCAGCTCGTCCTCCAGCGGTGCCTGTTCGATGACCATGCCTGCAAACAATGCACCGGAGGCCCCGGGCTCAAACTTTGGTTTCGATTTCGTCCAGCCGGACCGGCACCGTGCCTTCCATGGACGTTTCCCAACAAGAAATTCTCGATATCTTCACCCGCACCCGCGCTCTGCTGCGCGGCCACTTCGTGCTCCGCTCCGGGCTGCACAGCGGGCATTATTTCCAATGCGCGCAGGTCTGCCAGGACATGGGCGCGGTCACCCGGCTGGCCGAGCTTTTGCTGATCAAGCTGCGGGGCGCGGGCGATCTCGGTTTCACCACCGTGCTCGCCCCGGCCATGGGTGGTCTGGTCATCGGCCAGGAGGTCGCCCGCCAGGCGGGCGCGCGCTACATTTTTGCCGAAAAGGAGAACGACCGCCTCGTGTTGCGGCGCGGGTTCAAATTCGCCCCCGGCGAGCGCGTGTTGGTGGTCGAGGACGTGGTCACGCGCGGCGGTCGCGTGCTCGAGGCCCTGGAGATCGTGCGCGCCGGCGGCGGCCATGCCGTGGCGGTGGCGATGCTCGTGGACCGCAGTGCGGGCGCGACGCGTTTTGCTTTACCCGCGCTCTCCCTGCTCGAGCTGAGTTTCCCCACCTTTCCCGCTGACCAACTCCCGCCCGAGCTGGCCGCCCTGCCGGTCGAGAAACCTGGAAGCTGAGCCGGGCTATTCTCTGCGACTAATTACGCAACGGGATGGTTTTTGCTCGGCGTGCGGCTTTGCTCACGACTTTTTCACCGATCGTGGCTTCACTCAAAATCCTCTTCGTTTCGCCCGAGGTTGAACCGTTCGTCAAAGTGGGGGGGCTGGCCGATATGGTCGGTTCCCTGCCCAAGGCCCTCGCCGCGCTCGGCCATGACGTGCGGGTGGTTTTCCCGGCCTACGGTGGCTTGCGGCTAGATTCCAGCTGGCGCGCCCGGCCCGATCCACTCGGCGTGGACGTCGGGGCCTCCGCCCATTGGGCGCGCACTTGGGAGAGCGTATTGCCCGACTCGCGAGTGCCCGTTTACGCGCTGGAGCACGAAGGGCTGTTCGGCCGCCCCGAAGTCTATTCCGGCCCCTGGGGCAACCACGCTGACAACGACCTGCGTTTCGCCTTTCTCTGCCGCGGGGCCTTGAACCTCTGTCTCCAACTCGGCTGGATCCCCGACGTCGCCCACGCCCACGACTGGACCACGGGCCTGCTGCCGGTGCTGCTCAACACCACCTTGCGTCACACCCCGCTCGGTGGCGTGGCTTCAGTTTTCACCATCCATAACACGGAGCACCAGGGCTACGCCGACCGCCGTGTGCTCGCTTTCGCGCACATCCCGCCGGGAGAGTTCCGGCCCGACAGCACCGAGAGCGGCGGGTCGGTCAACCAGCTCAAGGCCGGGCTCTACCATGCGACCAAGCTCACTACGGTCAGTCCCACCTACGCCGAGGAGATCAAGACCCCTGCCGGAGGCCACGGGCTCGATGCCGTGCTCCGTTTCCGTTCCGCTGACCTCGTGGGCATCCTCAACGGCATCGACGCCGCCGTCTGGAATCCGGCCATGGACCGCTTCCTCCCGCGCCCCTACGACCAGCGCTCGCTGGCTTCGGGCAAACGGGCGGCCAAGCTCGCCCTGCAGGAGCGCCTCGGGCTCGACGCCGATCCGCACATCGCGGTTTTCGGCGTGGTTTCCCGTTTCGCCGCGCAAAAGGGCCTCGACCTCATCGCCGAGGCGCTGCCGCACATCCTCGACCGCATGCACGTGCAGTTCGCCCTGCTCGGCTCGGGTGATCCCGGTCTGGAGCAGTCCTTCCGCTGGGCGGCGGAAAACTACCCCGGCCGCGTCGGCGTGCACCTCGGCTACGACAACGCCCTAGCCCACCTCATCCAGGGTGGATCCGACTTTTTCCTCATGCCCAGCCGCTCCGAGCCCTGCGGCCTCACCCAGCTGTATGCGATGCGCTACGGCACTTCCCCGCTGGTGCGCGCCACCGGAGGACTGATCGACACCGTGGCGCAATACGTGGAAGGCAAAGCCGAGGGCACCGGCTTTCGATTCCACGACGCCACTGCCCCCGCCCTCTACAACACCGTCGGCTGGGCCTGCGCCACCTACTACGACCGGCCTGACGAACTCCACGCCATGCGCCTGCGCGGCATGGACCGCGATTTCTCCTGGGGCCCGAACGCGCGTCGCTTCGAGGAACTCTACGGCTGGGCAATTGCCGCCCGCCGCGCGGCGGGTTGAGGCAAGGATGCGGCAGGGCCCGCGGCCATGCTACAGCCCTGCAAACCAAGGGCCTGTTTCCTGGCGACTCAGACTCGGCCCCTCGACCTGTTTTCCGGCATCGTAGGAACATGTTTACCGTCCGCGCCGAGGACGCCGCGACCGGCGGGGTGCTGCGCAAGAGCTGGCAAGTCACCGTGCCGGCCTTCGCCTCATTCTCGGCGGAGAACACCCGCCCGAATGGGACCAAGCCCAGACCGACTACCGCGTAACCCTGTTTGGCGTCGGCTCCGCCGCCCGCCTGGGCAAAGGCACCGTCTCGCCGATGCGCTCCAAAGCGCCGTGGCCCAAAAGGGCCGCCTGCCCCGCCATCTCATCCTGCGCCAGCGCATCCGCCACTTCAGCGACGGCGCCGTCCTCGTCGGCCAAAACTTCCTCGCCCTGCACCTCGCCTCCTACCGTGCACGCACCGGCCGCAGACGCCGCTCCCCACCCAAAACCCTCCCGCCACTCGCCGACTGGGGCGCCGACCTCGCCACCCTTCGCGGGCTCAGGCGCGGCTCCTTCGCCTAGCCGATCCAGCGCAGACCGAGTTTTAACCACAGCGGCACGACGAACAGGCCCGCCGCCGTCGTGCCGAGCACCACCTGCACGGCGGTCAGCGGGCGGCCGCCGTGGTGTTTGGCGATCACGATGGGCAGAATGCCGGCCGGCATCGCCGCTTGCACCACGAGCACCTGCTTTAATTCGCGCGGGATCGGCAACAGCGCGGCCACCCCCAACATCGCCAGCGGGATCAAGCCGAGCCGCAAGGCGCAGGCCAGCGGGGTCACCTTGCGGTCCACCAGCGTCAGGGGTTCGGCGAGAAATTCCACTAGGGTGGCGCCGATGACCAGCAGGCCCACCGGCACCGCGCATACCCCGATCAGGCGGATGGATTCCAGCACTACGGGCGGCAGCCAGGCAGCGGCCCCGCCGAGGTTGAGCGCGATCGCCGCCGCTAGGGCATACACCGGCGGATTGAGCGCGCGCCGCCAGCCGGTCCGCACCGGCACGCCCGCGAGAATGAGGATGCCCACCGTCCAGATCGCCGCCTCGCAGCCGACGTTGAAGACGAACAGCACCCCCAGCGTCTCCCGCCCGAAGAGTGCCTCGACCAGTGGGATCGCCATGTAGCCGTAGTTGAAAATCCCGACGCTGAAGGCAAAGGTGCGCAGGCCGCCGCCCACTGCTAAACCCGCTTTTTTCGCGACCCAATAGGCGAGGACGATGCCCCCGGCCATGGTGGCGAAGCCCAGCGCCGGCCCGGCCAGGAGGTTGCCCGGCGCGCGCAGGGCGGCGTTGCCCAGCACGTGGCTGAAAATCAGGCAGGGGTAGAGCAGGTTGACCACCAGCTTCAGCAGGCTCTCGTCCGCCTCGGGGCGCAGCCAGCCCGCGCGGCGCGCGCCCGCCCCCGCCGCGACCACCGCAAAGACGGGCAACACCAAGCCCAAGAGGGTCCAATAACCGGGCAGCATGCGATCGACTCAGACCGCGGTCTCGCTGAAACGCGTCTCGCGGATCACCGTGATCTTGATGGTGGAGGGGTATTGCAGCTCCTCCTCAATGCGCTGGCGGAGGATTTTGCTAATCTCGCGGGCGCGCTCGTCGTCCACTTTCTGGGGGTTTACGATGACCCGCACTTCGCGTCCGGCCTGGATGGCGAAAGCCTGCTGCACGCCTTCGATCTCGCCGGCAAGTTTTTCGAGGCGATCGAGGCGTTGAATGTAGGTGTGCATCGACTCCGCGCGGGCGCCGGGACGCACGGCCGAGATGGTGTCGGCGAGGATGACGAGGCCGGCGTAGACCGTCTCGGGTTTTACCTCCTCATGGTGCGCGGCCACGGCGTTGACCACGATGGACGTCTCGCCGTGGCGGCGCACGAAGTCGGCGCCGATGGTGGCGTGGCTGCCTTCGTAGTCGCCCTCGATGGCCTTGCCGATGTCGTGAAGTAGGCCGGCGCGTTTGGCCACGTTCGGGTCCAGCCCGAGTTCGCTCGCCATGAGCGAGCAGAGAAAGCCGACCTCAACGGAGTGATCGAGGACGTTCTGGGAGTAGGAAAAGCGAAACTTCAGTTTACCCAGCAACTGGATGATTTCAGGACGCAGGCCGTTGATGCCGAGGCGCTGCACGGCCTGTTCGCCGTCGCGCTGGAGGTTTACGTCCAGCTCGTCGTTGGCTAGGCGCACCGCTTCCTCGATGCTGGCGGGGTGGATGCGGCCGTCTTTCACCAGGGCCTCCAGCGCTGCGCGCGCGACCTCGCGGCGCACCGGATCGAAGGAGGAGACGAGGACCATCTGCGGCGATTCGTCGATCAGCAGGGTCACTCCGGTGGAGGCCTCGAAGGCTTTGATATTGCGACCTTCGCGTCCGATGATGCGGCCCTTCATCTCCTCGCTAGGCAGGGCGACAATGGTGGCGGTGATGTCATTGTTGGGTCGCGAAGACATGCGTTGCATGGTCGCCACGAGGATGCGTTTCGCCTCCGCCTGGAGGTCCTGCTCCGAGCGGTCGAGAATCTGCCTACGCAGGGCGCGCAACTCGTCTTGGCACTCGAGTTGCACCTCCTCTCGCAGGGCCTTGCGGATATCCTCCGCGTCCATCTGGGAGACGCCTTCGAGCCGTTTGCGAAGGGATTTGGAAAGCGAGCGGATGGCGTCACGCGCCTGGCGAATGGCGCTGTCTTCGCGGGCGAGGCGCCCGGAGCGTTGCTCCAGTTGGTGGTCGAGCAGGGCGATGGATTCCTCGTGGGAACGGATCTCGCGCAGACGGATATCCATCTCGATCTCGCGGCGGTCGAGCTCGCGGTTAACCTCGGCGCGGCGTTCGACCAGTTCGCGTTCCACGCGTTGCCGTTCTTCCTCGCCGCGCACCTGGGCCTCGCGACGGGCCACCTCGATCAACTCCGCGCCTTGTTCGCGCGCGGCGCGGCGGGTGGCGTGGGTGACCAGCCAGACCACCGCGAAGCCTGCCGCGGCCCCGGTGAGGAGGACCACCGCCCAGGGCCAATAGAGGACCAGGTCTTGCGCCGTCTGGAGTTCAGCAAGCAGGAAAATGGGGGATGCGGGACTGGCGGCCATGGACTGCAAAGTGCAGTGCGTGGAGTTGGCGGGAAAACTCAACCCTTTCGTGGCGGTCGCTTCGGCAGGGTAAGTCCGGAGCTTGCCGCTGGGGCGTGGTTCGGTTTCCAAGTAGCCACCCCTCTACCATGTTAAAAAACGGTATCATCAAAGCTTGGGAAAATCCCGAGCTCACCGCGCTCAATAAATTGCCCCCGCGCGCGTCCTTTGACGCCTATGCCACCGCCGCCCAGGCCCGGGCCGGCCGGGTGGAGAAATCCCCTTGGTTCCGTTCGCTCGATGGCGAGTGGCAGTTCCGTCTGGAGCGGTCCCCCGAGGACGCCCAGCGTTTCGCCGAGGGGCGGCCTTTCAACGATAGCGCCGCCTGGGGTCTTATCCCGGTGCCTTCGAATTGGCAGATGCACGGTCACGGGATACCGCACTACACCAACGTGCGGATGCCCTTCCGCGAGGAGCCTCCCTTCACGCCCGCCGCCAATCCCACGGGGGTGTATCGACGCCTTTTACGCATCCCCGCCGCCTGGCAGGGCGGGCGGATCGTGCTGCATTTCGGAGGTGCGGATAGCGTGCTGGCGGTCTATGTGGATGGCGTGGCCGTGGGGCTTTCCAAGGATTCGCGCCTGCCGGCCGAGTTTGATCTCACCGCATTGGTTCGTCCCGGAGTAGATCATGAGTTGGTCGCGATCGTCGTGCAGTATTCCGACGCCTCTTTTCTGGAGGATCAGGACATGTGGCGACTCGGCGGCCTGCACCGCTCCGTTTACCTTTACGCCACTCCTTCCGTTTACTTGGCGGATATCCGAATCACACCCCATCTCGATCCGCTCGCGCCTGCCACCGGCCCCGCCGAGTTCGAGGTTTTGGTGACGGCCGGTTTCCCGCAAAACCTCCCGCTGCCGGGCACGCGTGTCACCGTGCAGCTGATTGACCCGAACGGCCGGCCGGTGCTGAAAACGCCCGCCGTCCAAGAGGTCACCCACGAGCGCGGCACCCTGGTTTTTAACCGGGGCTCGGCCCGCTTCCGGCTCGCCGTGCCCGCCGCCCGGCTGCGCCTCTGGTCGCACGAAGACCCCGCGCTTTACACGGTGCTGGTAGCACTCGCCCCGCCCAAGGCCTCCGGTGCCGATGTCTCGCACGCGGCGATCCGCAGCGGTTTGCGCCGGGTGGAGATAAAAAACCGCGACCTCCTGATCAATGGCCGCCGTGTGCTGATCAAGGGTGTCAACCGCCACGACCACCACCCCGACCTCGCCAAGGCGCTCACGGTGGAGACCATGCGGCAGGATCTGGTCCTGATGAAGCGGTTCAACTTCAACGCCGTCCGTTGTTCGCACTACCCGAATGACCCGCGTTTCCTCGATCTATGCGATGAGCTGGGGCTCTACGTGATCGACGAGACCGACGCCGAGGCGCACGATTTCCACAATACTCTCTGCCAGGATCACCGCTATGCCACCCCGTGGCTCGACCGCGCCCTGCGCATGGTCGTGCGTGACGTGAATCATCCTTCGATCATCGCTTGGTCCCTGGGCAACGAGTCCGGCTACGGTCCGGCCCATGACGCCGCCGCCGGCTGGATCCGCCACTATGATCCGTCGCGCATCGTGCACTACGAGGGCGCGATCTCCCGCTGGCAGTCGAAGACCACCTTTCTCCACGGCTCGGCGGCCAGCGACCTGATTTGCCCGATGTATACCGAAATCAAGGACCTCGCTGACTGGCTTGATTTCGCCGACCGGCATTGCCCGCCTCCCCCGGCCGACTATCGCTCCGCGCTCGAGGCTCTCTTTGCCGCCGGTCTCCAGACCGCGGATGCCGACCACGCCCGGCGTTATCCGCTGCCCACGCCGCTGCACCCCCTGGCCCGGCCGGTCATCCTTTGCGAATATTCCCACGCCATGGGTAATTCGAACGGGTCGTTGTCGGACTACTTTCACCTCTTCAAGACGCGCGCCGGCCTCCAGGGAGGCTTCATTTGGGAATGGGTGGACCACGGCCTGCGGGTGAAAACCGCCGACGGCCGCGAACACTTCGCCTATGGCGGTGATTTCGGCGACACCCCGAACGATGCCAATTTCGTCTGCGACGGCCTGGTCTCCGCCGACCGTATCCCGCACCCCGCCTGCCATGAGCACCATCGCCTCGCCCAACCGGTCGCCATTGCCCTGGTTTCCGCCAAAGGCGCCGTCGCGCGTGTCCGGGTGACCAACGAGCACGACTTTACCGCGCTCGACCGCGCCGGTCTGCGGGCCCGCTGGATTCTCCAGGCTGACGGCGAGGTTGTCCGCGAAGGCTCGGTCCCCGTCGCCGCCTTCAAGGGCCTCGCCCCCGGGGCCAGCCGCGAGCTGGCCCTGCCCGTGGGCGCGTCCGCGGCGGGTGCAAGGGAGCTCCATCTGATCGTGGAGTTTTACCTTGGTCGCGATACCGCCTGGGCCGAGGCCGGTCACGTCATCGCTGGCGCCCAGCTCGCTCTGCCCGCACCCCGTCCCGCCAAGGTCCGCGCCGCCGCCGCTAAGGCCGCGTCGCTTGTCCCGGTGGAGGTCACCGAGACCCTAGGCGGCTATGTGCTCCGGGCTGGGGCGCTCGAGGTTGGCTTTGACCGCGCCACTTGCTCGCTCTCCTCGATTCGTCGCGACGGCCGCGAATTCCTGAAACGCGGCCCCTTGCTGCAGCTCTGGCGCGCCGCCACCGACAACGACGGCGTGCGGCTCTGGTCCGGCCAGGATGGCAAAGCCCTCGGCCGCTGGCAAAAACTCGGCCTCGATGCCGGGCTCGATCACCGGGCCGACCGCTTCGCCGTCTCCGCACCCGGCCGGGACGGCTCCGTCACCGTGACGCTTGGCCACGCCGTGACCACGCCGCGGCGTGCGAATTGGAAGGACGTGCTGCACACCCACCGCTACACCGTCTTTCCTGACGGCCGCATCGCGGTGGTAAACGACGTGCTGCTTTCCGCCGACTACGCCGACCTGCCCCGCATCGGCGTGCGTCTCGACCTCGTTTCCGGCCTCCGCCGGCTGGTTTATTTCGGCCGCGGTCCCTTCGAAAACTATTCCGACCGCAAGGCCGCCGCGGATCTCGGCGTCTGGGAAAACACCGTGGCCGGCGAATACGTTGACTATGTGATGCCGCAAGAACACGGGCACCACACCGATGTGCGGTGGTTGGAATTGTCCGAGGCCGCCCCAGTCCGCCGGCCCGCAACCCTGCGCGTCGAGTCAACCGGCGTGCTGGAGTTCAATGCATCCCACTTCACGGCCGAGGATCTTTATGCCGCCCGCCACACCACGGACCTGAAGGCGCGCCCTGAAACGATCCTCTACCTAGACGCCGCCCAGCGGGGGCTTGGCACCGCGAGCTGCGGCCCCGACGCCCTTGCCCGCTACCGTCTGCCGGCCGGCCGTCACACCTTCGGCTACGTGCTCTCGCTGGCATGAGGCCTGACCCCGCCGCCACCCTTGCCCTGACCGACCTTGAGTCTTGGTCTCGCCCGGGCGTCTCGCTTGCCGTGCTGGGTCACCCGATCCGGCACTCGATCAGCCCGGCCATGCACAACGCCGCCCTCGCGGCCATGGCGGCGACTGATCCCGCCTTCGCCGCGTGGCGCTACTTCCGCTTCGAGGTGCCGCCGGAGGAGTTGCCGCGCGCGCTGGCGCTTCTCCGGGCCAAGGGGTTTCTGGGCGTTAATCTGACGGTGCCGCACAAGATCCTCGCTGTCTCGCAGGTGGCCTCGGTCGATCCTGCCGCGCGGACGGTCGGAGCGGTCAACACCTTGCGCCGCCGCGCGGATGGCTGGGAGGGGTTCAACACCGATGGCCACGGCCTAGCCGCTGGCCTGCGCGAGGATCTCGGGATCGAGCTGGCCGGCGCGCACGTGATCCTGCTCGGAGCGGGCGGCGCGGCTCGCGGCGCGGCGGTCGAGTGCCTGCAACGACGCTGCGCCTCGCTCCATATCGCCAACCGGACGCGAGAAAACCTCGACGCCCTGCTCACCCTGCTCGCGCCGCTAGCCGGGGGCGTGCCGGTCACCGGATTCGATCCCGCCAATCCGCCCGCCGGCCTGCCGGCTGGCGGCGTGGTGATCAACGCCACCAGCGCCGGCCTGAAGTCCGTCGATCCGCTGCCCCTTGACCTCGCCGCGCTGCCCGCGCCGCGGGCGGTCTACGACATGATCTACAATCCGGCCGAGACCGCCCTCCTGGCCGCCGCGCGCGTCCGCGGGCTGCCCGCCGCGAATGGCTTGTCCATGCTCGTCCATCAGGGTGCGCGGGCCCTGGAAATCTGGTCCGGCGCGGCCGTGCCGGTCGCGACCATGGCGGCCGCCGCGCGGGCCGCGATGGGGCGCTAGCCTGACCTCGCTTCGCCATGCCGCGCCACGTTTTCACCCGCCGCCTCGCCGCCTTGCGCCTGCCGGAGAATTATTCGCGTTGGTGGGTGCGCTGGCCGGTGGCGACGTTCCTTATTCTCGGGCTGGCCATGACCCTCCCGCGCGCCTGGTGCGGCCGGGACGCCGCCCGCTGGCTGGCGAACGACGAGGCTTTGGTTCTCGCCCACGCCCGCACCGTGGTTGCCGGTGTGGAAGCCGGCGTGCCAGCGGAGCCACTCTCCGGGCCAGCCGGCTTTTTCCAAAACGAGTGGCTTTTCGGCACCAGCCAGATGGCGGCGCTGGGTCTTCTCCAAGTCTGTATCCAGCATCCCGGACGCCGGGACGAGTTTCTGCCGGCGGCCGAGCATGCCATCGACCAAATGCTCTCCGAACGGGCGCGGGCCTTTGATGCGGCGCGCTGGAGGGAGGATCCCCTCGCCTCTCTCGACGGCCCCCGGGGGCACGCGGCCTACCTCGGCTATCTCAACCTTGCCCTCTCGCTGCACCGCCGCGCCGTCCCGGACTCACGCTTCGCCGACCTCAACGACCGCATCTCGGCTGCGCTCGTCCGCCGGCTGGAGGCAAGCCGCCACGGCATCCTGGAGACGTATCCGCTGGAGGCCTATCCGGTGGACAACGCGGCCGTGCTCGGCTCCCTCCTGTTGCACGCTCGGATCACCGGAGTGGATTACTCGGCGGTGGCGCCGGCGGCCCTCGCAAGATTTAGCATAGCCTGGGTTGATCCGCGTTCCGGCCTGCTTTTTCAGGCCATCAATCCGCGCGACGGCAAGCCGGCTGGCGCGGCCCGGGCCAGCGGAACGGCCCTCGCGGCTTTTTTGCTCTCTTACGGCGAACGCACGGTGTCGGGCGCCTTGTTCGCGGCGGTGCGCGATCGCTGCGCCGACTCCTTCTGGGGCTTCGGCTATCTCAACGAATACCATATCGGCTCGGCCGCGACCGGCGTCGGCGACATCGCCGCCGGCCCCTTGATTTTCGGGGTTAGTCCGACCGCCACGGGCTTCGCTCTTGGCGGGGCCCGGCTTTTCGACGATCGGCGCCGCTTCGTCTCGCTTTACCGCACCGCTCATTTGGCGGGCACGCCCAGCAAACGGGGAGACCGGCGCGTTTTCGTGACGGGCGGGCCGCTGGGCAACGCGATCATGCTGGCGATGTGCACCGCCCGGCTCGAGGCCCCATGAAGACTCCCGCGCGCAAACCCTGGTGGCAAAAGGCCTACGAGCGGCGCCTGGCGCAGCCGGCGCCGACGCTTGGGCGCATCGCCCTGGAGCTGGCGGTCGTGTATGCGCTGCACTTTGCGGCCAGCTTCGCGCTCGCGCGCCTGTCGTTGCTCGAAGCAGTCCTCACCCCGGGACCGGGCGGCCGGCTGGCGTTGGTCGCCGCGCTGGGGTTTTTCGCGCTGCGCTTGTTTGTCCTGCTTTTGGCGCCCGGCTGGTTCCTTGCCCGACTCTGGCTCCTCCTTACGCGGGAACGTCCGGAGTCGCGGTGAGGGGGGCGCCCGCCGTGGGGGGGGTGAAAAGAGGGCGGGCCGGCCCCGCGTTTTCGTGAGCGTGCTTCGCGCCAGGGTTGGGGCGTTTGCGGGCGAACTCGGCCAGCAGTTCGGGAAAGGCGGCCGCGACGGGTGAGTCAGCGAGGTAGGCCTCGGCCTCGTGCTTGCGACCCCGCGAGCACAGGCCGGCGTAAACGTGCAACTCGAACTGCAGGCGCAGCGGCGCGGCGGCGGCGGCGTGGCCGAGGGCTTCGAGCAGAAACAGGAGGGCTTCAAACGAAGAGAAACGGTCGGCGCCGTTCTGGGCGCGCAGGGCGTAGCGGCTGGCTCCGGCCATGGGCAGGCGCACGCGGCGGCCCCAGTCCTGCACTTGGGCCAGCATGCCGCCGGCCTGGGCCCAGCTGGCGTCGAGCAACAATACCTGGATGCGGGCGGACGGCGGCGGCGAGGCGGGAGGCTCCTCGCCGTGTGGGTGGAGGATCCAGAGTTCGTCGATGTCGGGCCTCGTGAATTCGGCCCGGATGAGCGGGCGTTCCCGGCGGTAGGGGAAAACGCGCGCGCCCGCCACGACCCGGGGGATGAGGTTGCCGGTGCTGGAGGGGCGGTGCGCTTCGAGCACATGCTGGAGCACATCCACCTGCACGGGGCAGGGCTCGGCACGCTGGGCGGAGCAAATGCACCAGCGCGGCGGCAGTTCGCAACGCGGGCAGCGTTCGGTGCCTTGCAGAACAACGCTACGGGCCATGGCGGATCAGATTATGCGGTCGCTCATCTCGGCGGGCTGGCCGGCGGTGAAGCGGGCCAGGTTGGCGAGGAACAAGTCCACCAGCGCGTCATCCTGGTCGGTGCGGCCGCCGCCGGTGTGCGGGGTCACGTAGCAGTTGCGCGTGGTCCAGAGCGGGCTGGCGGGCGGCAGGGGCTCGGTGGCGAAGACATCCAGGTAGGCGGCGCCGACGCGGCCGGCTTCTAGGGCCTCGACCAGAGCGGGCTCGTCGACGGTCGGGCCGCGGCCGATATTGTAGAAAAAGGCGCCGGGTTTGAGCAGGGCTAGGCGCCGGGCGTTTACGTAGCGGTGGGTGGCGGGGTTTTCGGGCAGGATGTCGATGAGGTGGTCGGCGAGGGGGAGGACGGCGGAGAGTTTTTCCTCCGCGATCACGTGAACGCCGGCCTCGCTGTAAACGCGACGGCGGAGGGCGTAGATCCGCATGCGGAAGGGCGCGAGTAATTCGACCAGACGTTTGGCGATGGCGCCGTAGCCGAGCAGCAGGGCGGTCTGGCCGGTGAGCAGGCGGGAGGCGGCGCGGTGTTCGAAGTATTTCCAGCCGCGCACGCTGCGTTGTTCGTCGAGGGAGTCGGGCAGGCGGCGGGCGAGGCCGAGCATCATGGCAAGCAGGTGTTGCGCGCAGGGCTCGGCGAAGACGGAGGAGGCGTTGGTAAGGACGGCGCGGCGGGCGCGGAGGGCGTCGAAGATTTCCTCGTTGTCGTAGCGGGTGTAGCCGGCCGAGGTGAGGGCGATCCAGCGCAGGCGGGGGTGGCGCCGGCAGGCTTCGGCATCGGGCTGGCCGAAGGCGATGTCGGCATCGGCCAGAGCGGGATCGTCCGCCGCCGCCGCGAGCACCGAGGCGGAGGCCTGGGCCGAGACAACGAGCCGGTGACCTGCGGCGGTGAGAGTTGCCGCCAACCTCGCGTGCGCGGCGGGTGCGAGCGCGGCGTTGGTCCAGATGGTCAGCGGTTGGACGGATGGCATGAGGGATTATTCTGTCTCGGTGAAGCTGCACACGGCATGCACGTCGAGCCCGGCGGCGCGCAGCCGGGCGGAGCCGCCGAGCTCGGGCAGATCGATGATGGCGGCAACTCCCGCGACCTCGGCGCCGAGGGAGCGGATCAGGCCGGCGGCGGCGAGCACGGTGCCGCCGGTGGCGATGAGGTCGTCCACGATGAGCACGCGGTCCCCGGGCTTGCAGGCGTCTGCATGGATCTCGATCGCGGCGCGGCCGTATTCGAGGGCGTATTCGGCGCCGACGGTGCGGAAGGGGAGTTTGCCCTTTTTGCGCACGAGCATGAAGGGGCGGTGAAGCTGGTAAGCGAGGGCGCCGCCCAGGATGAAGCCCCGCGCATCCACGGCAGCGATGAGGTTCACGCCCTTGCGGGTGGCGTCCCAAGCGATGGTCTCAACGAGGATGCGGAAGGCCTCGGGGTCTTGGAAAAGCGTGGTGACGTCGCGAAAGTTGACTCCGGGAAGGGGCCAGTCGCGCACGGTGCGGATGCGATCCTTGATGGTGGCGGCGGGGTCGAGATGAGGCATGGGGGCAGAATTTGAAGTTAGAAGTTTGAAGCTAGAAGTCAGAAGGCGGAAATCGGGAGGGGGTGAAAGGGCGTCGAGGGCCGGCGGGGCAGGTTACCGGCTTCCTTCTGCCTGACTGTGCAGGCGCCGGGCGCGGGCGTGCAGGTGGCTAAGGAGCTCGGTGTGTTCGACCGCTTCGTGGTCATCGGCGTGGACCAGGCCGGCGCCGAAGGGAGGCGCGTCATCGCCGCCGTCGGCCCAGTGAGCCCACTCGATACCTACGGTGCGAGGGTCGCGGCAGGCGGCGACCAAGCCTTCCCGGTTGGCCCGGAGCAGTCGTTCGAGGCGAGTAGGGCCGGTGCCATCACGCACCGGAAGACGGCGGAAGTCGGCGTGGGTGAGACCGCCGCCGGTTATCCATTGCGGCATCGAGCCGCTGGCGGCGTCGGCTTGGGCGCTGAAACCGGCGCCGGCGCGCAGCCGCCAGGAGACGGCGTCGAGGTCGGGCCAGGCGCAGGCGTCGCGCACGCCGGGCGGGGGCGGTTCGGCGAAACGGCAGCCGAGCACGAGCCGCCCGGGATCGGCGGCGCGCAGGGCGCGGGCGGTTTCCGAGAAATAGCGCCGGGCAAACTCGTGGCCAAAGGCGCGGGCGTCGGCGGCGAAAGCCGGCTGGGTGAGGGGGCGGTTTTCCCGCGTCAGCTGGCGGAGGTGCTCGCGGTGGAGCAGATTCACGCCCCAGCGGCGGGCGAGGGCTTCGAGGGTGCCGCCGTGGCTCGCGAGCAAAAATTCCCAAGCGGCGTGGTAGGCGGCGAAGGCCGGTTCGAGACTCAGGCAGCTTTGCAGCAGGGAGACGGGGCTGCCTGCGGTTTCGCCCCAGCCGAGGGAATCGTCGGTAAACCAGCCGACCAACTCGCGCCGCCCGCGCCACGGTGCGGCGAGGGCGGCCGCGTGGGCCTGGGCGGCTTCGGGCCAGCGGGGATCAAAAACGTCCGGCACGCGCAGGCCCGGCCCGTGCAGGGTGGGGATGCGGGCGTGAACAAAATCCGCCGGCATGGTGAAATAGAAGCCGCGATCGACCAGTCCCGGGTCGGTCCAGGGCCCAAGCGTGTCAACGCCCCAAGTGTGCAGGCGGGCGGCCGTGCTCTTTTCCCAAGCGGCGGGCGAGGCGGGATCGTAGAGGCTCTCGACGGTGAGCGCGTAGGCGCTGCGCCGCACGGGCGGGGGGCCGGCGCGTCCGTGGCGGTTCACCCCGGCAACGGCGCGGAGCAGGACCGGTTCGTCCTCGGGCGTAAGCAGCCACCAGGAGTTTGCGGCGGTTTGTCCGAGCCGGAAAAACCCCGGCGCCCCGCGGAAGGTGGCGGGTTTAAAATCGGAAAACTGGGGACCGGAGTGAGCGAGGGGGCGGGCCATGATCAGCGGGTGTGGTCCGGACGCTCCAGGGCGAAGCGGTCGCGGGTGGTGGAGTAAGTTTCGCCGCCGAGACGGCCGACGGCATCGAGCCTGGCGGGATCGACTTCGCCGCCTGGGCCTAGGATATCGTCCCGCACGTGGAGGTGGAGGATGTCGGCGATCACGATATGGGCGGCCAGCGGTCCGTCGCCGACGGGCACGATCTGGCGGACGCGGCACTCGAAGGCCGCCGGGGCGGCGGCGATGCGGGGGGGGCGCACCAAAAGGCTTGGCGAGGGCACAATCCCGAAGGCGGCAAACTCGCTCTCGCCGTGCGGCAGGCGGGCGGCGCAGGCATTCATCTGGCCGGCGAGGTCGCGGGGCACGATGTGGACGACGCACTCGGGGATCTCTTCGAGGTTGAGCACGGTGTCCTTTTTCGAGCCATCGCGCAGATTGACCGGAATGAAAAGCAGGGTGGGCGGGCGGGCGGTCACGCCGTTGAAAAAGGAGAATGGAGCGAGGTTGGCGTGGCCGGCGGGGTCGATGGTCGAGACCCACGCGATGGGGCGGGGGGTGATGAGCGAGGACATCCAGCCGTAGGCGTCGCGGGCGGGCAGGGCCCGCAGATCGATTTCCATGCCGACCAGTCAGTCCGCCGGGGCGGCGGCGGGCAAATGAAACCGCTGGCGGGCGGGCTGCTTGCCGCTCGACTCGGCCGGCGCGGGCGGGGTTAACTGCGCTCCCATGGCCGCCGAAGATCCCCTCTCCTCGGAACTCGTCCCCGCCGCGCTGCGCGAGGCGCTCCGGCTCAGTCCGGACAACGCCCCCTTGCTCTGCCATGTGGCGGCCCACGTGCTTGGCTTGGGCGGCTTTGTCGAGTCGGAGGCGCTCTACAAGCGCGCCCTTGCCCTCGCGCCGGGCGACGCCGATGCGAAGCTCGGTCTGGCGCACGCCTTTTATCATCTGGGTAAACACTCCGCCGCGCTGGTCGTGGTCGAGGGCCTCACCGCGCCCGGGGAAGCGCCCGGTCGCGCGCTGTTGTTGCATGCGCGGCTCGTCCTCCACGCTGGCGAGCCCCGGTTGGCGGCGCGGCTTTACCAGCGTGCCCGCGCTGCCCGACCGCCGGTTGCGGATGCACATCTCGAGGAGGAGCTCGCGCCCCATTTACCAGCGCCGGCCGCGCTCGCCCCCCGTCCGGCGGAGCGCCCTGCGCCACCCGAGCTCTCCGCCATCACCGGGGAGGAGGAAGCTGGCGAACGCGAGCCGCTGCCGGCCGGCGACCTGCCCCCCGAGCGCGACGCGGCCGAGGTGGAGCGCCCGCGCGTCACCTTTGCCGATCTCGGTGGCATGGAGAAGATGAAGGAAGACATCCGGATGAAGATAATTCTCCCCCTCCAGCATCCGGAGATGTTTGCCGCCTACGGCAAAAAGACCGGCGGCGGCATCCTGCTCTATGGTCCGCCCGGCTGCGGCAAGACCCACCTCGCCCGCGCCACCGCCGGGGAGGTCCGCGCGGCCTTCATCGCGGTCGGCATCAGCGACGTGCTCGACATGTGGATCGGCCAAAGCGAGCGCAACCTCCACGGCATCTTCGAGCAGGCCCGCTCCCACCGGCCCTGCGTGTTGTTCTTTGACGAGGTCGATGCGCTCGGAGCAAACCGCACTGACATGCTCAAGTCCGGCGGCCGTCATCTGATCAACCAGTTCCTCAACGAGCTCGACGGCGTGCAGGCGACCAACGAGGGCGTGCTTATTCTCGCCGCCACCAACGCCCC
>Ga0247831_1004578_pt1 | contig 18252 bp, 18 predicted proteins | sample LaCruzMarch2015__9_FD_192406 | JGI IMG/M metagenome (GOLD analysis project Ga0247831, IMG submission 192406) | Freshwater microbial communities from meromictic Lake La Cruz, Castile-La Mancha, Spain - LaCruzMarch2015_1m | ecosystem: Environmental > Aquatic > Freshwater > Lake | place: Spain... | reverse complement strand
AACTAAAATTCCTGCGTTTGTTTTTACCCATTGTTTTGTTTGTTTAGACAGTGATTATTCAATTATCTTGCCTGTCTAAATTTTGGGGTACATTATATTTTGCCAATACTTCATTGATTTGGACAAAATATAATTTCAAATTGTATGATGATTATTTTAAAGAATTTAATGAAATAATTACTGAATCCACCACAAATTACTTGTCTTCGATTGACGACAAAGGCATTAAAACCGATTATGATTATTTCATTAACCTCAACAATACTGTACATTATGGCTTCTCTTTTACACAACACACCTTTAATCCGCAGATTATTGACAATAAATTAAAAAATGATTCACTTATCTCGTCAAAACCTATTCGTAACCTTGAAACATCATTTTACGTAGAATATGAGTCGAAATGGACGAGTAGCCTTTCAACGAATTTGGGCTTAAGAACTAATATTTATCAATTACCCAATAAAAATACTTGGTTTATTGAGCCTCGATTCGTTTTGAATTATCAATTTTATAAGGCATTAACTACAAAAATATCTTATGCTAAAACTTCTCAATCTATTCATCAATTATCAAATACTGGCGTAGGATTTCCTACCGATTTATGGGTTCCAGCTACTGAAAAAGTACCAATTGCTTATGCTCAACAATTAGCCATTGGTTTGAGCAAAGATTTTGATAAAAGTTATTCTTTGTCTATCGAAAGTTACTATAAATGGCTTTATAATATCATTAGCTATAAAGATGATGCGACATTTGTTTCGACAACTAACGAAAAAACGTCTAACTTTTGGGAACAAAGAATAACATCTGGCAAAGGTTGGGCTTATGGAACAGAATTATTATTGAAAAAAAATAACGGAAAACTTACGGGTTGGGTAGCTTACACTTTATCTTGGTCTATTAGAGAATTTGAAGAACTCAATTATGGCAAACCTTTTTATTCAAGACAAGACCGCAGACACGATTTTGAAATAGTGGGAACATATAAAATAAATAAAAAGATTAAACTTTCTGCCAATTGGATTTATACAAGCGGTAATGCAATTACTGCTCCGTTGGCTACATATTCAGGTTTTCCGAATGATATTATTGGCTCGGTCTATTACGGTCAAATGAATGCTTTTCGTACAAAACCGATTCATCGTTTGGACATTGGTTTACAACTTTACAAGATGAGAAAGCAAATAGAAAGTTACTGGGATTTTAGTATTTATAATGCCTATAATCGTCAGAATCCTTTTTATTATGCTGTTGAAACAATCGAAAACAAACAACAACAAATAACCAAGTATTCATTAAGAAGTAGGGCGTTGTTTCCAATTATTCCATCAATTAGTTATAATATTAAGTTTTAAAGTATGAAAAAATATTTAGGAATATTCTTAGTTTTCATAATTGCTTCTTGCATCAAAGTAGAAACAATTCCTAACGAAATACCAAAATATGCAGCTATTTGTATCATTTCACCTAACGATACTCTGATAACAGCTTTTGTTTCAAAGGTAAATCGTATTGATGACGAAATTAAATCAACAGATTTGATTGTAAAAAATGCTCTTGTAAAAATAATTAGCGAAAAAGGAAGTCTCAACTTGATATATAATACTAAACAACAACGCTACGAATTTACTAAAAAAGGCTTTGTAGAGTTTAACCAAAAATATCAACTTTTGATAGAAATTCCGAACGAAAAACCTTTAAAATCGGAATGTATTATAAATGATGATTTTGAGATATTGCACAAAACTAATATTGAAAATGACAATTTTCAATTAAAAATCAATTGGAAAGACAACCCAAAAGAAGATAATTCGTATGCTGTTTCAGCAAGATATTTTCAATCGGATAGTTCGCAAAGGTTTTTGCAATAGAATAATACGAATAAGACATATACTGAAATTGATGATAAAACAACAATAAATGATAAAATAGCTATCAATGGTTTTATAAAGAACATTTCAAAACTTAAAAGACCATTTGTGTTAAACATTTTGCTTTCAAATATTGATAAAAAAACAAGTGATTTTTTCAGTTCAAGAAGTAAACAATACAATCAAAGTTCATCAATACAACAATCAATTGAAGAATTTATCATTCAAGCCTCAAAAAATAATGCACAACTAAGCGATTTTTTCGAGCGTTTCAAAGACCCTATTATTTTACCAAGTAGTAACATAGAAAATGGTTTAGGTTTTTTTGGGAGTTATTATACTAAGACAAAACAAGTTATCGTAAATTAATTTTTATTGTTTTTAAGTGATAAAATTCGTACTTTTGCGGCTTGAATTATTATTCTAATACTTCTGCCTTTTTCTGAGGTAAAGGTTTTAGGCTGTTTTGTTTCAAAAGGTAAAGTACTAATACAAACTTAATAAAAATATAAAATGAATATCACAGCAGCAGATGTAAACAAACTCCGTCAGATGACAGGAGCTGGTATGATGGACTGTAAAAAAGCTTTGACAGAAGCCGAAGGCGATTTTGACAAAGCAGTTGAAGTACTTCGTAAATCAGGTCAGAAAGTAGCGGCTAAACGTGCCGATAACGAGACTAATGAAGGATTGGTATTAATTGACGTAAGTGATAGCGGTAAAAGTGCAAAAGTATTAGCTTTGGCTTGCGAAACTGAGCCGGTTTCAAAAGTTGAGGTGTTCCGCACTTTGGCAGAAGCTGTTTTACAAGTAGGCGTAAAACATCATGCAAAAGATAAAGAAACTTTATTGGCTATAACTATGGCAGATGGCCGTACTGTTGAGGAGAATATCCTTGACCTAGTAGGTAAAATAGGCGAAAAAATTGTCATTACTGAATATACACACGTTGAAGCAGAGCAAGTGGTAGCATACAATCACTCAACTGGTAAGCTGGGTGTTGTGGTAGCGTTTAATAATACACAAGGAACTGATGTAATAGAGGTTGGTAAAGACGTGGCGATGCAAATTGCAGCGATGAAGCCAGTAGGTCTTGACAAAGACGATGTTGACCCAGCTATCGTTCAAAAAGAAATCGAAATCGGTATGGAAGTTGCTCGCCAAGAAGGTAAAGCAGAAGCCATGTTGGAGAAAATCGCCATGGGTAAATTAGGTAAATTCTACAAAGAAAATACTTTATTGAACCAGGTTTTCGTAAAAGACAATAACTTGACAATCGCACAATTATTAGAATCAACTTTGAAAGGCTTAACAATCACAGCTTTCAAAAGAGTTCAAATCTAAAAGTTTACTGACGATTAAGTTTAAGGAGGTCTCCGTTTAAAGCGAAGACTTCCTTTTTTTATTTAAAATATTTTTTATCTTTTAATGCTTCTTTTCGCTTTTTTTCTTGCTCTAATTCAGCAGGAATGTGAGCGTAGGCTTTGAGTAAAGCTTTGTCAATCTGTTCAAATATTGGTTCTCTTTTCAAAATTTTTATATTCAATTAAATTTTTTCCAAAGTTCTGAATTTTCAATAATAATACTCTTATCAATTAACCTTTCGGCAATTTTTTGCGGATGCCCCAATGTATAATCTGAGTTATCGTAAATTGACCATTTATCAACAATCGGCAAGAAAAGATTCATCAAGTTTCTTATTCCACTTTCATAACGCCTGCTGATAACTTCTTCAGGAATATTATGGCCACCTTGGCGGAACTCTACGGGCTACCCTTTCAATGGCTTGGTCGGCATTTTCAATCCAAAAATAGACCAAAATAACTTCATAAGCAATATTTTGAGCTTTCTTGACTAATTCAACGTGGCTTTTGGTAGCCAGTGTTGTTTCTATCACAAAATTTATTTGTTTCTCTAAAACTATGTTTATTTGATTAAGCATTTGCCGACCTGCTTGAATAGCTACACTTTCAGGAAAAACTGGATTTACTTGAGCCGCAATTATATCGGCATTCAGAAAAGTATCAATTCTGAAAACATCGGGTAAAAGCACCTTTGCTGCGGTGGTTTTACCCGCACCATTACAACCCGCTATAATATATAAATTAGGCATTATTAAGTTTATTTGGTCAAATTTACTAAAAATGCCTAATTCTGCAATTTTTAAACACCTCGAAGCCTCGACCTCATAGCGAACGATAAACCTACCGAAAAACCTACACTTTGGTTTCTAACAGGCAACTGAACCAAAGGCAGATTCAATACACGAGAAAATCCATGTTGGTAACGACCTTCCATAAAAAACTTGCCATTTCTGAACGGAATTTCATAACCCAAAGCCGCAACTCCGCTAAATTCGGCATTTTTGAAAAGTCCAGTACCAAGACCTGTATGAATCGGAAAGATATTTAGTACACGAATTACGGCTCTTGAGTCAAACAAATACCCTATTGATGGCCCCAATAATATATAAGCATGCCCTACGTTTGCATCTCCAAGCTTAAATTTTGCTAAAACTGGCATTTCTAAATGATTATTTTTCAAAGCTATTCGACCACCAATCGGAATATTAAGACCCAAAAAATTATCTCCACCACCCACATTAAACGATTCTTTAATCACAAAACCCTTCTGTGTAAAAGCCAATTCTGGTTGAATCGAAATTCTGTTAGAAATGGGTAATTCGACAAAAATAGCACCTGATAGAGCTGGTAAAAGTTTAAAATCAGGCGTTATTTTTTCAATTAACTTGAATTTTGTCATCGTCGAACCCGTAAGGCCACCACGCACACCAACAAAAAATTGAGCAAAAGTAAAGTTTGCCATCAACATAAATACCAGTGTTTTAAACATTGTTCTCATTTTAGTAATCAGTTTTAATTAAATTTGCATAAAAATGAGTAATATTCTCGAATAGGCGATTTGGTTAAATTGATTTGACAAAAGATTTTAGAAAAGAGACAATAGATGCGAAAAACGTAAACAATTATTCTCATACCTTTTGTCTTGCTTCTCATATTTACCTACAAGATGCCATAAAAACCTTGAGCGTTGCACTTTTACTGTTAAAGAAAAGTTAATGAATTTACCCGAAAATTTCGTAGCCCAAATGCAGCACATTTTAGGTGCTGAATACTTGACTTTTGCCGAAAGTCTTGAACAAGAACGACCAACTGCTATTCGACTGAACCCTCGTAAAAACGTAGCAAACGATATTTTATTTGGTCAAGATACTGAACCAGTAAAATGGAATGCCGATGGTCGATATTTACCACAGCGTCCAGTTTTCACGCTTGACCCGGCTTTTCATGCGGGAGCCTATTATGTACAGGAGGCTTCTTCAATGTTTGTAGCCGAAGTAGCCAAACAAATACTTGACTTTGAAAAACCAGTCAGAGTAATGGATTTATGTGCTGCTCCTGGTGGAAAAACTACCCTTTTAGCATCATTACTCAACGAAAAAAGCCTTTTAGTGGCCAATGAAGTGATCAAAAGTAGAGTTTCACCATTGAAAGAAAACCTTGAAAAATGGGGATTTCCAAACTATATCGTGAGCAATCACGATCCCGAAGATATGATTGACTTGGAAGGCTTTTTTGATTTAGTGCTAACAGATGCACCTTGTTCGGGTGAGGGGCTTTTCAGAAAAGACATAAAAGCACGCAACGAGTGGTCATTTGATAGTGTACAACTTTGTTCGGCTCGCCAAAAGCGTATTTTGCAAGCGGCGGCAATGTTGGTTGCTCCTAATGGTTATCTATGCTATTCAACTTGCACTTATAACGAGAAAGAAAATCAAGAAAATGCTAAATGGCTCACGCAAACCGCTGATTTTGAGGAAGTTAAGCTAAATATTCCTGCCGAATGGAATATTACAGAGAAAGGTTTTGGCTACCAGTTTTTCCCGCATAAAACCAAAGGTGAAGGTTTTTATTTAGCTATTTTTAGAAAAACACAAGGCTCAAGAGCAGAAGTAAGAGGAAAAATTAAGTTTAATCGTTTACCACAAAAAAAGGTCGAATTATTAAAAAAATGGCTGGCAAATCCAGAATATTTTGAGTTTTACGAAAAACCAGAAGGTGCAATCGTAGCTATTCCTGCAAATTTAGCTAACGAATATTCTACTATTTTGAGAGTTTTGCAAAAACGTTCTTCGGGTTTTGAAATTGGACAATTTAAGGGTGAAGATTTTATTCCGAGCCATAATTTGGCTATCAGTACGGCTATCTCGACTGATTTACCGCACGTTAATTTATCAAAAGAAGATGCTTTGAAGTTTTTAAAAAAAGAGCAAATTTTAGTAGAAAATATAGAAATTGGCTGGATTTTGGCTCGATATGAAGGGCTAAATCTTGGTTTTATGAAAGTAATTGGCAATAGAATGAACAATTATTTGCCGAAAGAATGGAGAATTCGGATGGATATTCCTGAGTAATATTCTACAACGGAAGAGCAAATATTCGTACCTCCGTGATTGTTTAATATTTGTTAAAAAAACTTTATTCAAAATAGCTTTGTTTGAAATAGATAGAATCATCAAACAAAAAGCTAATGTTCAATAATTTCGTCTATCAAAATCCAGTAAAAATACTTTTTGGCAAAGGTCAAATTGCACAACTGGGCAAGCAAATTCCTGCCGATGCAAAAATTTTGCTCACTTATGGCGGTGGAAGTATCTTCCAAAATGGTGTTTATGAGCAAGTTAAAAAAGCCCTCGAAGGCAGAAATATCGTTGAATTTGGCGGAATAGAGGCAAATCCGACTTACGAAACGCTTATGCAGGCCGTTGAGTTGGGGCGTAAAGAACAGATTACTTTCTTGCTTGCCGTTGGTGGTGGATCGGTACTTGATGGTACAAAATTTATTGCGGCTGCCATTCCATTTGAGGGAGATGACGCTTGGCAGTTTGTAACAGGACAAGCCAAATTTAAAAAAGCAATTCCGATTGGTTCGGTAATTACTTTGCCAGCAACTGGCTCAGAAATGAATTATTTTGCTGTTATCAGCAAAACATCTACGCACGAAAAGAAAGGAATGGGGAATCCGTTGGTTTATCCAACTTTCTCAATTCTTGACCCTGAAACTACGTTTTCTCTACCGCAACGCCAAATTGCCAATGGCATTGCCGATGCTTTTACACATGTGATGGAGCAGTACATGACTTACCCAGTTGATGCTCAGATTCAAGACCGCTTTGCCGAGTCTATCATTCAGACTTTGATTGAAGTTGCACCTAAAACGCTTGAAAACCCAACTGATTATGAAGCTCGTGCCAATTTTATGTGGGCTGCAACGGTGGCTCTCAATGGTTTTATAAGTTTGGGGGTTCCGCAAGATTGGGCAACGCACCAAATCGGACATGAACTAACGGCTTTTCATGGTATTGACCATGCACGAAGTTTGGCGGTTGTTTTGCCTTATTTATTGAAAATTAAGCAAGATAGTAAGCGAGAAAAATTAATTCAGTATGCAAAAAGAGTTTGGAATTTGAGCGGAACTGATGATGAATTGGTAGCTGGAGCGATTCAGAAAACTGAAGAGTTTTACGAAGCTTTAGGCTTACCTATCAAAGCCAGCGATTATGGCGTAAATCAAGAAACGATTGCCAAGATAGTAAAGCGTTTTGAAGCACGAGGTGTTAATTTTGGCGAAAAAGCCGATATTACACCTGCGGTCGTGGCCGAGATTTTAGAAATGAGTATTGCTTAAAGATAAATAGGCTAAAAGTGCCACACCTTTAAGGTGTGGCACTTTTAGCCTATTTATAAATCTATAATCTTACTGCACTTTCGCAAAATCGACAGTTAAACTATTCATTTCGGTATCAGAAACTTCGCCCGAAGTTACCACTAATCTAAAACGGAAAGTTGTTGATTGATTAGGGGCAAGTTTAAAATTCAAAATATCTTTACCATTTGAAAATGCTTTTTGACCAAGTGGGTTTGCAGAGAAAAGACCATAACCACGTGAGTGCCAGTAAGTTGGATAACCCACATTTTTTGGGTGGTCAATAATCGCTACCGAGATTTTTTCTTCACCAATTTTGCCTCGAAGATTCACCCAGTCAGAGCGTTTTGCCCAAGTATCTTCACCTTCGATTCCTTCTTTATTGCGGTAGCTTCCTGTAATTCCTGCATTATCAAGCGAAGGAACTTTCGTTGCCACGCCACTTGCATCAGTAAAAATTTCTGCTTTTGTAGATGGATGCTCCAACTGTCGAGCCAAACGAATGGCAAATGTGCCATCTTTCACATCTTTAAATAAAACTTCTTTCTCGGCAGCCGTAAGTGTAGTAATTCTATCCGTAATACGTTGTTTATCAGTTCCTTGGAAAATATACGTTGTTGTTTCTTTTAACATCAACTTACCATCTTTATCGAGCCAATCGGCAGTTACTACTAACGAGCCTTTGTTTTTACCCGATTTTACAGACTTGATTCCAGTATGCACGATTGTACCGTAAACTCCCTTTGGGTTTGGCGGAGTATTAGAGTTGTTCCAAAAATCGTGTCCGTTTACATCTTCATAATTGAACCATACACCTACATGGTGCGGGTGATCAATACGCTCACCCGGACGCGGATCCATTGGCCAGCCACGAGTGATAAGCGTTCCTTCAGATGTACGCACTGGATACAAAACTGCTTTTTTCAGCACATCTGGACCCGGGTAAATATATGAGGTAAAAGCCTTACCATCTACTGAGACATCTACTTTTTTGTTGGCATCGTCACGTACGATTTTCACAGGCTTTGTTTGCCCGAAAAGGACAGCAGGCACTAGTGAAAAAAACAAAAATATTTTTTTCATGATTTTTGGATTAGGATTAGGATTAAATAATATAACAAAGTAAGTACTCTTTTTTAAGTCTAAAACTCAATATTTTGCTTTTTTCTAATATTTTTTTGACTTAAAATCAGATTTAAGGCGATATTAATTTTATCCATTAATGAAAAGTCCAAAATTTGATGGATTTCATAGGAACATCCAATTTGGACGATCCTGCATTATTTCTAAATTAGCATGCTACAAACGCAACATTAAACCTATTATAAGTGCATTTTCATTATCAATTTCATCGCTTATTCGTCGGCGGCGAAAAATATAGCGATAGCCAATCTCTGATTCTAATTTATCGGTAAAATTGTGGTTAAATGTAACTCCAAATTGATTTTGTTCGTATTTTTTAGTGGAATTTGGTGGAGAACCAATCAAAAATTCTTCCAAAAAAACCAAACTATTTGTTTTGGAAATGGGCTGACGAAACTGTAAACGTTGACGAAAACGCCCAGCAGTGCGATCAACAAAATTACGATATTCATACTGAGTTCGCCATTGTAGCATTCCTTTATTTATTTTCCGAAAATATTCGATACCAGGAGTAAATCGCCATTCAACGGTTGGAAGTCGTTCAAAATCAGCTTCTTTTCCCAAAATTTGGTAGGCGTGCCAGCGTGATACCGCAAAACTAAAAAGCCATTTATTATTCCGATAAGCCACAGCTAGCCGTTGGGCATCAAGAAAAGGATTTTGTAAAAAATTATGTTTTGAAAAGTAAAAATTATTTTGTCGGCGATAAGCTATATCACCCGACAAGATAAATTTTCCAACTTGCTTACTAAGCAAAAACCTCGACCAAACAGAAGTATGATTATACGTTTGGGTATGCCCCAAAATAGAAGAAAAAAATAGCATAAAGACTAAGCCAATGGTTTGATTGACTTTCTTATGTATTTTGATGGTTTGTTTTACGTTTCTCACCTAAGCTAATTGTATGATTTACCATTTGCTAAAAATCTAAGCTACAAAATTATAACAAAAAAATAAAGGCGAGATTAAAATACCACTAAATCTACCAAAGTGGTCTGAGATTAGCCCATATTTAAACTTCCTTTGGATTGTCAAACACTAAGAAACATTCCTATTCTTGAAAATAATTGTACTATTCTTATTAACAATTTGATAATCAGGGGATTGTATAAAATAGTCGAGGATTTGTCATTTATATTCCATAATTTTGCGGTTTATTTAAGAAAGGTGTTGTTCGTCTTTGTTTATCAGTTGTGAATATGGTAAATGTTGATGCACAACGAATTAACAAATACATTTAATGAATAATATCAGAAACATCGCCATTATTGCCCACGTTGACCACGGTAAAACTACACTGGTTGATAAAATCATTCATGCGTCTAAATTGTTTAGAGACAACCAAGAATTTGGTGACCTAATTCTTGACAATAACGATCTTGAGCGTGAGCGTGGAATTACTATCGTTTCTAAAAACGTGTCAGTAAGATATAATGGTGTTAAAATTAACATTATTGATACTCCAGGTCACTCTGACTTTGGTGGAGAAGTGGAGCGTGTATTGAAATTAGCCGATGGCGTAATTTTATTAGTTGATGCTTTTGAAGGACCAATGCCACAAACACGTTTCGTTTTAGGTAAAGCCCTTGCACTGGGTTTGAAACCAATCGTAGTTGTAAATAAAGTTGATAAAGAAAACTGTCGTCCTGACGAAGTTCACGAACAAGTTTTCGATTTGATGTTTAACCTCGAAGCAACCGAAGATCAACTTGACTTTCCTTGTCTTTATGGTTCATCAAAACAAGGTTGGATGAGCACAGATTGGAAAACTCCAACGACAGATATCGTTCCTTTACTTGATGCTGTTATTGAACATATTCCTGCTTCTCCAGTAGTTGATGGAACACCTCAAATGCAAATCACTTCACTCGATTATTCATCGTTTGTTGGTCGTATCGCAATTGGTCGTGTGGCAAGAGGAACGCTGAAAGAAGGTATGCAAATTGCACTCTGTAAAGCTGACGGAACTATCAAGAGAAACAAAATCAAAGAACTTCAAGTATTTGAAGGACTTGGCAAAGTAAAAGTTGCTGAAGTAAGTTCTGGTGAAATTTGTGCAGTAACAGGTATCGAAGATTTTGAAATTGGTGATACAATAGCTGATATTGAAAATCCAGAGCCACTACCACGTATTTCGATTGATGAGCCAACGATGAATATGTTGTTTACGATTAATAACTCTCCTTTCTTCGGAAAAGAAGGTAAATTCGTAACATCACGTCACTTACGTGACCGTTTAATGAAAGAAATTGAAAAAAATCTTGCATTAAGAGTTCAAACTGGTGATACCGAAGATAAATTCTTGGTATTTGGTCGTGGTATTCTTCACTTGTCTGTCCTTATCGAAACAATGCGTCGTGAAGGTTATGAAATCCAAGTTGGACAACCACAAGTATTATACAAAGAAGACGAAAATGGCCGTCGTCTAGAGCCAATCGAAACATTGGTTGTTGACGTACCAGAAGAAACTGCTGGAAAAGTAATCGAATTGGCAACCCAACGTAAAGGCGAGTTGTTGATTATGGAGCCTAAAGGAGATTTACAACACCTTGAGTTTAATATTCCTTCTCGTGGTTTGATTGGCTTACGTTCAAGCGTATTGACAGCAACTTATGGTGAAGCAATTATGAACCACCGTTTCAAATCTTATGAGCCTTTTAAAGGTGCAATTCCTGGCCGTGTAAACGGTTCATTGATTGCAAGTGGTAACGGCCCTGCAACTCCTTATTCGATTGACAAATTACAAGATAGAGGTGTATTCTTTATTGACCCGAACGAAGAAATTTACATGGGTATGGTAATTGGTGAGCATAACCGTCAGAATGATATCGTTGTGAACGTTCAGACTGCCAAGCAATTAACGAACATGCGTGCATCTGGTACTGATAATAACGTGAAGATTGCTCCAAAAGTAAACTTCTCTTTGGAAGATGCGATGGAATATATCCAAAAAGACGAATATTTGGAAATCACGCCAAAATCAATTCGTATGCGTAAGATTTACCTTGACGAAAACGAGCGTAAACGTGCAGAAAGCAAGAATGCTTTTGCAGGAGCTTAATTTCTGAAAAATATATAAAAGCCTTGATAGTCGGAAGATTATCAAGGCTTTTTTGTACACAATAAATTTTCTTGATTTTGAACAAAAACCCTTCTGATTTAATAAAATAAGCTTAAAAATACTATATTTGTGCATTAAAATTTGAAAATATGACAAGTACATTTGAACTCAATGTAAACGAACTGAATGCTGATTTTTTAAAAGCAATTAAGCAACTATTCAAAAATCGTACGATTCGACTAACAATTGATTCAGATATTGACGAAACAGAATATTTGTTGCAATCAGAAGGCAACAAAAATCATTTAATGCAAGCTATTAAAAATGCTCGCAGTGGCAAAGTAGTGGAAATTGATATTGACCAAATAATGGCACAAACGGAATATCAATCATAACTTTTTATGAGAAAAGTCGTTTTTGAAAATCAAGCTTTGAAAGATTTCATAGCTTGGGCTTCTGAAAGTAAACAAAATTTTAAAAAAATTGGTGAACTGTTGAAGGAAATTCAGCGAACACCTTTTCTCTGAAAAGGTAAACCCGAACCCTTAAAACATAAACTGAAAGATTGCTGGTCAAGACGTATTACTGATGAACACCGCTTGGTATATGAAGTAACCAATGATTTAATCGTGATTATATCTTGTAAATATCATTATTGATGATATTTACAAGATATATTTGGAAATCACGCCAAAATCAATTAGTATGCACAAGATTGATTTACCTTGACGAAAACGAGCGTAAACGTGCAGAAAGCAAGAATGCTTTTGCAGGAGCTTAATTTCTGAGAAATATATAAAAGCCTTGATAGTCGGAAGATTATCAAGGCTTTTTTTGTATTGAAATATTTGCAAAAAGTTTTCGATTATATGTAAGTTTGTATAAAACTCAGAACAAACATGGTAGAAATAGCGAATACCTCCGAAACACTCACCCAATTAATACACGGTTTGGGTTATTCAAGTGTGATTGACTTCGCACGAGAGCAGGCCAAAGGAATTATTCAACAAAAAATAGCTTACTATAAAAGTCGTATTGATTATTTTGAACAAAAATATGGGATGAATTTTGAGATTTTTTGTCAAAATTTTGAGCAAATAAAACAACATACCGTTATTGAAAAAGAAGAGGATAGTATTACGTGGGAAAGTTCGATTGATGTTGTAAATGCCTATCAGCAAGACCTTTTAGCCTTGAATCAATGATATTTTGTCGATATTTCACCTATGCAACAGTAGTTCTTTTTTTCGGAACCAAGTTATTTTTATAATTTCCTCCCCTTATTTTCAAGGGGAGGTGTCCTGACGAAGTCGGACGGAGGGGTTCTATGCAGTAGAACTTGTTTTGAAAGAATTCCTAATGCTTCTCAACCACCCCGCCGACTCCGTCAGGCTTCCCCTCCTTGAAAATAAGGAGGGGGAAATTAGTCCAACTTTTTAATATTCTTTCGAAGTTAGAAATCCCTTACAAAGGGTTTCTATTCCTAATTATGATTCAAAAACCTATCCTCATTTTAAAATTTGGAACTGCCTCTATCACGCAAAAAAATGGTGAGCCAGACGAAACCATCATTGCCGATATTGCTCGCCAAGTAGCCATTCTTCATGCTAATTATCAGATAGTTATGGTATCATCTGGTGCGGTTGGTGCTGGAAAACATTTTATTAAAAACTATTCGGGCGAAATTGCGGAGAGAAAAGCTGCCGCTGCCATCGGAAATCCACTTTTATTAAATATTTACTCGAAATATTTTTCGCAATATGGCATTCAGATTGCCCAAAGTTTGTGCGAACGCCAACATTTTGGTAATCGTGAACAATTTTTACAACTCAAAGAAACTTACCAAGAACTATGGAAAAATGACATTATCCCGATTGCCAACGAAAACGATGTTGTGAGTAATCGTGAATTAAAATTTTCGGACAATGACGAACTGGCTACATTAATCGCCACAGGTTTCGGTGCAGAAACGCTGATGATTTGCACTTCGGTTGGTGGACTTTTGGACAAAGAAAAAAACATCATTCGCAAAATAGAAAATATTGATAATCAAATACTTGGCTTGGTTGATAATTCAAAATCGGCACTTGGTTCGGGCGGAATGGCTTCTAAATTAACTTTTACGAAACTCGCCACTCGTATGGGAATCAAAGTAATTATTTTCGGAATGAAAGAAACTGATGGCATCTTGAAAGCCATCAAAGGTGAAGCAGGAAGCGAGTTTTCAGCACAGGAAGTCAATCTTTCATCAAGAAATAAATGGTTGGCAAGTGGAAGTGTTGCGGTAGGAACCTTACAAATTGATGCTGGAGCAGTAAAAGCTATCCAAAAACGCAGCAGTTTATTGGCAGTAGGTATCAAAAAAGTAAAAGGCGATTTTGAAATGGGTGAAGTTGTGGAGATTATTAATAATCAAGGCGAAATGCTAGCCGTGGCTCGTACAAAGGTTTCTTCAATTGAATTGGCCGAAAACTTAAAAACTATCAATTACGAAGTAGCAAATGCCAATGATATTGTGTTGATTTGATTGCATTTTTCAGCCTTATCTTCACAAAAAATAAATTTTCTCTATTTAGCATTCGGTGTATTGACTTTTATTTTTAATATTTTTATGGTCGCAAATAGCACAACACAAACTAAAATTTATTTTTCTTTTCCCCAAACTTCATTAACAGGGTCGCCTTTTGAGCTTTTTCCCGAATGATGCCATTTGTCTCCCTCTACCTTTGCATCAAAGGTCAACGATGCTCCTACTCGGCTATTATCTCTTGAGAAAAACTCAAGGGTTTCGATATATTTTCCATATTTAAGCTCGTAAGTTCCGCCACCAGTACCGAAAAACTCTTTTGTTTCGGGGTTTATGGCAAACCATTGAAATCGTGTTTCGGAGCATATTTTTAGCGTCTTACGAGCCGAGCGTTTCATTTCAGTCATTTGTCCATCTTGACCAGCACGAGCCGAGATTCGCCAATTTCCCGAAAGGGCATCTTTTCCTTCATCGATGCGTTTCCAAGTTGTTTTGGTTTGGTTTTCAATCGTAAACTCATTATTTTGTCTTGTAAACTTATAGGTGCTTTTCGTGCCTACACTCTCAGGATTTTTGTCATTAAATTCGATTGTTAATGTCAATCCAGCATCATTGATTTCGTAAGTACCACCATAAGTACGTATGTAAATATTTTTCTGAAAAACCGAAATAGAAAGGTAGTTTTCGGTGGCTATCATTACAGCTTTTTCGTTTGAACTGCTTTCGGACTGCATTTCCCATGAACCAATAAGAGTTCCTGCAAAACTTTCAATAGCCATGATTAGCACAATAAAGATAGAAAAAAATGTAATTTTCATATTTTTAGAATTTTACTTTGAAATACACTCACATTATAAGCTTAATTTGTAGAACCTAAGGTTTAATAAACGTAAGTAAAGATAATATAAAAGTGCAAGTTTTATAAAGTTTTCTTATTGAGAAGATAAATTTCCGTTTATCCATAAAGTGTTTTGACAAGAAGTTTTTAGGTGATAATTTCGTCAAATAATTTCTGATTCCAAACCTTATGAATATCGTTTTTCTTGATGCATATACCCTAAATCCACTCAATGATTTAGACATTTCTATTCTTAATACGCTTGGTAAAGTGACGCTCTACGACCGAACATCCCCTGAACAAATTTTTGATCGAGTAAAAGATGCTGAAGTAATATTGACTAACAAATGCCCACTTAATGCACATACTATCAGCCAATTACCAAAACTAAAATACATTGGTGTTACGGCAACTGGTTTTAATATTATTGATATTGAAGCCGCCAAAGCACAGGGAATCGTAGTAGCAAATGTGCGAGGCTACAGCTCGGCATCGGTTGCTCAATTAGTATTTTCGTTGATTCTAGGCTTCACGAACCGAGTGGTCGAACACGCCCAAAATATCGAAAAAAAATGGCCTAATTGTCCTGATTTTTGTTTTTATCACTCTCATTTAGTCGAACTCGAAGGTAAAACTTTGGGAATTATTGGTTTGGGCGATATTGGAAAAAAGGTAGCAAATATCGGCTTAGGATTTGGCATGAAAGTGTTGGCAAATAAGCGTGATTTGACTTCTGGTGGCATGGCCAATGTGCAACTTTGTAGCCAAGAACAAATATTTCAAGAAAGTGATTTCATTACTTTACATTGCCCGCTAACGACTGATAATCAAAAATTTATCGACAAAAACACATTGGCCTTAATGAAATCATCTGCGATTTTGATAAACACCTCACGAGGCGGTCTCATTCATGAACAAGACTTAGCCGATGCTCTCAATTTGGGTGTGATTGCGGGTGCAGGACTTGATGTACTTTCAGTTGAGCCACCCACTACTAAAAACCCCTTATTGACGGCAAAAAACACTATTATTACGCCACATATTGCATGGGCAGGTGTAAATGCACGTATAGAATTATTGAAAGGTGTGGTGGAAAATATTGTCTCATTTCAGCAGGGAAAGCCACCAAAAGGAATTATTTAATACAAATTCCAGTTACTTTGTTAAAGAATACAACAAACTAAATTTATAAATTAACTTTATAAAATCCCTAAGATTTGATTTATCAAATCAAAAACAATAACTCCCACACCGGGGATTAGGGTCTATCATTTATGAAAAAACTTTGCTTTACCTTAGGAGTAGTCCTATTGGGAATTAACTTATTATTTGCTCAAGACTCAAAAATTCAAGACGATGACAAATATAATATTCACATCAAAAAATCAACTACACCCATCAAATTAGATGGATTGCTTGATGAAGATTCTTGGAAAGCTGCCGAAGTCGCTAAAAATTTCTTTTTGAACCGTCCGTATGATTCATCTTTTGCTAAGCTACAAACCGAAGTAAAAGTACTTTTCGATGATAATTTCATTTACGTGGGTGCTATCTGCTATGAGCCTCGAAGCCTTTACACAGTTGCATCACTAAAACGTGATTTTGAAGGTGGCTCGAGCGATGTGTTTACGGTAAACTTCGATACATTTAAAGATAAACTTAATGCTTTTCAGTTTGCAATTAATCCATACGGTGTGCAACGTGAAGGTTTGATTTTCAATGGCGAAGAATCGTCTAATTTTTGGGATAATAAATGGTATTCTCAGGTAAAAACCTATGACGACTATTGGGTTATTGAATTAGCAATTCCATTTAAAACATTACGTTATAAAGTGGCCGATGGACAAAATTCTTGGCGAGTAAATTTTGGCAGAAATGTGCTAAAAAGAAACGAAGTATCAACTTGGCGACCAGTTCCTCGTAATTTTCGTCCTGCCAACCTAGCTTTTGCAGGAAACATGATTTGGGATGAAAATCCACCAAAACCTGGTGCAAATATTTCATTGATTCCGTTTGTTTCCGTAGCTACTGACAAGGATTTTCCACGCAATGAAAGCGATTTAAAAGCACTACCGACAAGCTCAAATTTTCCTGTGGGTGTGGGAATGGATGCCAAAATTGCTGTTACTCCTTCGCTGAATCTAGACTTAACTGTAAACCCCGATTTCTCGCAAGTTGAAGTCGATAAACAGGTAACTAACCTTAGCCGTTTTGAGTTGTTTTTTCCTGAACGAAGACAGTTTTTTCTCGAAAACAATGACCTTTTTGGCACTTTTGGCTTTCCTGATACTCGACCGTTTTTCTCACGCCGTATCGGCATCACTCGAAATCCGAACACTGGAAACACACAAAGAGTTCCTATTTTGGCTGGTGCAAGACTCAGCGGAAAACTCAACGAAGATTGGCGAATTGGGATAATGAATATGCAAACCCGCAAAGTAAATTTCGGCGAAGACAAGTATTTGCCGGCCGCAAATTATTCGGTGGCGGTTGTGCAACGAAAACTTTTAAATCGCTCAACTTTGGGAGGGATTTTTGTGAATAAAGAAAATGATTTCAGTAATTTAACAACTGAGCAGACCTTAGGTTATCGAAAATTTAATCGAGTTGGAGGTTTAGAATTTAATTTTTATTCAAAAGATAGCAGATTCCAATCGGAAAGTTATTATCACCAGTCTTTTTCACCCGAAAACAAGAAAGATGCAGGAAGTGCAGCTCATTTTATGGGGTACAATCATCCAAATCTTGAATTGAATTTGGGTGTGCAACGAATCGGTGAAAACTACCGTGCTGATGTGGGTTTTGTACCACGCACTGGTATTTGGCAGATATACCGACCTTTTACCATTATTTTGAATCCAAAATCAAAAACTATTGCAAAATATTTGAATGCCTATGGTGTGGGTTCAGAGGGAAATGATGTCTTTGATTTGAAGGGTAATAGGCTGGACAGCAAAACCAATCTCTTTGTATTTGCCAATAGCCCAAGGGGGTCAGAGGCTTACATTGCTTATGGCTTAAGTTTTACACACTTGTTTAATCCTTTCGACCCTACCAATGCAAGTGATAATCCTAACCCGGA
>Ga0247831_1004577_pt1 | contig 18259 bp, 11 predicted proteins | sample LaCruzMarch2015__9_FD_192406 | JGI IMG/M metagenome (GOLD analysis project Ga0247831, IMG submission 192406) | Freshwater microbial communities from meromictic Lake La Cruz, Castile-La Mancha, Spain - LaCruzMarch2015_1m | ecosystem: Environmental > Aquatic > Freshwater > Lake | place: Spain... | reverse complement strand
GCAGATGCTTTCTTCTTATTACCACCCTTTGCTTTGACCGTCGCCGTCACTGGTGCCGATGCGGATGTTTTCATTTCATTTTCATTAGTTGCAGTGGTATTCCGCCGTTGATTCTTCATGGTGGCGGATCAGAGTTGTAGGATTTCGTGAGGTGTACGAATTGATGAAAATCGTTTGGTGAGGTGGTAGAATGGTATACAGTTGATTTCGTGAGGCGTACCAATTGATGAAAAGTCGTTTGATGAGGTGGTAGAATGGTATACAAATGATTTCGTGAGGTGAACGAATTAATGAAAAGTCGTTTGGTGATGTGGTAGAATGGTATACAAATGATTTCGTGAGGTGTACGAATTGATAAAAAATCGTTCGGTGAGGTGGTAGAATAGTATTTATTTGATTTCGTGAGGTGTACGAATTGATGAAAAATCGTTTGGTGAGGTTATTGAACAGCAATTCTGAACGTAGGGAGATGTGACAAGAAAATGACAAAATGTCAAGAAACGGTCTTTGGTGAAAAGATCAACAGCAAGATACATTTCGTGAGGTAAAGTAACAGTCAATTTTAATTGGTGAGACAAAAGAAAACACAGATAGTGAATTAGTGAGGTATAATAACAGTAAAAACTGTTTTGTGAAGTACAAAAACAAGTTAATTAATTTCGTGAAGTACACTACAGAATTGTTGACGTGAGGTGAAGTGCTGGGAGGGATTTGAGTTTCAGTGCGGTCCCAGGGGTCAATTTTTGCATATTGTGAAGTGTTTGGACAGTTTTCCCATAGTAAAATCTACAAATGTCCAGAATTACCTGCTAACACTATACAAACTTTATGATGATTATGGTAAACAAGTTACATCCTCCTATCAAGCAATCGGGGAATCATACTGATCATCACTCTTCCCTTTCTTCTCTGGTGTTGCTACTACTTCAACACCTTCTCCTGAGTCTTCTTCCGATTCCCTCTTCTCCTTATCTACCAGTCTATCAATCCGTCCTTCCATCTTTGAAACCACCCACAGAAGTGCCTTGAGGAACCTGTTACCAAATATCAAATTTTGACAGCAATTAAGCTCGGGTGGCTCCTCCGACTCACGCTTAAGTGCGTCCATGTACTTCTTCACACTTGTTAAGAACAGCGTACCGAGACCAGCCAGAACATATGTGGCAATTAACTGGAATGAATTGATGGCCAAGACAATTTGTTCTGCCTTTTCCTTATTAATCAGATTTGTGGCATAAAAGATGACGTCGGGTAAAGATCGCATGAACAATGTTGCCCCAGTGATAGCACACGAGTAGATTCCAGTGTATGGTCTAACTTTTGGTCTCGTCGAAACGTAACCACAGATCAGTGTGAATAGCCACACAGGACCCTGCTTGGTGTATAAACCATTTAGGAAGTTCGCACAATTCGTCGGCTCGCCCTTGGGAAAGTCTAAGGAGGGTTCACCTATGTCGGTACATCCGCCAACGTTCTTCATAATTATTGGACCCAACGCAGACATTAGAGTATCGCCGAGTAGAAACCCACCCAATAATCCCTGCATACCCGTATCGATCAATTTATTCTTAATGGCAGCGAAGGCTAATGTAATAACACCACAAATAAAGATAATGAACGCTCCGAAGACATTAAAGAGATCTCGTGGTTCGAATTGGATGAACATTTGTATGAGACTATCGTAGCCCGATGCCAATATAGCCTGTAGAACAATGACTGAGTTCTCGACCATTGGACCAAAGAATAATGTTACTAGTCCAAATAGTGTAAATACCAAGGCCTGGGCTATCGCAAAGGTTATCGCCAGTACTTCTGCAGCGTCCACCATGTTGTTGTTGTTGAGTTCTATTTTGTTACTGGAAGTAAAGTTGAGTTCTATTTTGCTTCACCTCTGACTACGGCTTGCAACAACGCCAGAAAGCCAGCAACGAGGCCAAGAATCAAATATCTCCAGCACCGCGATATCTACCAACACCTTATTGGACTTTCGGCGAGAGGAAGAGATTCTCTTCGCTTCCCACAAAACTGTTCTCTCTCCACCAACCGTGTCAAACCCTTCCGTATTATTTTGGTGGTCTGTTAGTATTCCCTCATAATCGTAGTTGTTTTGCCGTCAATAGATCAACAAAAGGTTGTTAATTAAACGTAGAAAACGATGACACCTTCTGTTGGAACTGCGGTGTATTTGTCAGCCACGACCAGAGTCAAAATCGAAGGCTTTGCGGGTTTGCCATCGGAGCGGGGATCTTCAGTGCGGTCGGAGAAATTCTCATGTAAGTAATCATTTGACTTGCAAGTAGTGTTTAGTGAACGATGGTGCAAATTGACTCAACATCGTCGTTTGTTTCTGTTGCATACTGCTAATCCTCTTCAAGGTTTGGGTAGTGATTGGTCACTACGGATATTTCCAGGGGGGGCGATCGATCCCAATCGATCAGACCATGAGGCAGAAATGGTCTCCGTCTATCTCTGGTGAGTGATATTTGCTCTGTCTTTATGTTTCAATGACATCATCTTGGATGCTCTCTGTATCTGAATTCCTACTAATGATGTGTGTGTATCTTAGCAATATGACCAAGAAAAATATCTTTAACGAAGTTGGGTTTATTGTTAACAACTCCAAAGTGAAGAAGATGACGCCCAAGATATTCGGCAATGGCACGCCAGCATGGGGCCTTGCCGACTTCGAGCTACGGTCGAAGATCATTGATTCGCTGGTTGACGGTGCACTTGTAATTGAGGTACATATGAAGCGTCTCGATCCGACTGAACCAACCCCACCATTCATACCAGACAATCCAGCAACGTGTAAAATCTTACAGGGATTGTTTCTAGATGAGGAAACTGCCGATATTGTTTTCGAGGTGGGGATGCGGACCGATAATGAAGGTGGTGATGAAACTCTAGAGTTCACAATCGATCACGACAACGCTGGGGAGAGGGATGTTGAAGTAGACGAGGGACTGAGGGATGAATCACATGGTCAGATACAGAAGCTTCGAAAATCTCCACGATCGACGGACTCGGGACTTGGTCAGATTGGTCCAGCTGCGGTAGCGGCAGCGCGTGATGAAAGGCCAACACCGCTCCCCGCTCATCACAGTGGTGACACACCTCGAACAGTCCTTTTTCCTGCCCATCGACTCATTTTACGTAAATGCTCATCGACATTCGATAATATGTTTGGATTATCATGCGGAGACGTTAACGGGACCACTAATGCCACAACCATTAAAATTCCAGATGTCTCTCCAGATATATTCCGTCATTTACTATTTCACTTGTATGGTGGCAAAGTAATGGAGGATGATATGAAGTCTCGTGCACGAGAGATTCTAGATGCAGCTGATAGGTATGGCGTTGTTGATTTGAAGCTGGAGGCTGAAGCATGTCTTGTTAAATATACAAAATTTAGCATTGACAACTTATTGGATTTACTCCTTTACTCAGATTCGAAGAATTGTGCACTGTTAAAAGAAGCGGCGATGGATTACATGTTAGAGAACAAGTCTGAAGTTTTTAAGCATATATCCTTCACTGATGCTCCGGGGGGTTTAGTCAGTGATGTGTTGGCAGCCATGGCAAGGGGGGAGATGACGAACGACGGAAGTGAGGTGGGGAACATTGTTGGGAATGAATTAATGGCGATGAGTATTAGTGATTTGCGATGGAAGGCTCATAGGCGTGGATTGAGCGCTGATGGTTCAAGGGAAATGCTGATTGCTGCCCTAGAAGATGAGTCGCGGTCGTTGAATTTGAACTGGTCTAGAGATAGTGGTGTATAATTTGTCTTGTAAGAAAGAGTGCATGTTAAGTTAGTTAATCCGTGAACATTCTTTGAATGGTTGCGATATCAAGAATGCTGAGCCTATCACATGTGCTATTGAAGCCATTTGGCAAACACTGACAAGATAAAGTGTATACACAACAATCACAATACCCACATCCTGTTCCAACGCTATTAATATCATGTCCCACATGACATTTCTTGGCACAAACATGACAGATGAAATGGCCAAATGTTATTCCGCAAGTCATGCAAGCAAACATTTCTTGCTCAGTATCAATAGCTTGGCTGAGTCCTGTTCGGAATATGGTACAGCACTCATTCGTAGAACCACGACCATTAACTTCACCAACAATCTCAGACACATCACTTTGTAGTGTATGATCATGTGGATTGATCATGCCAACACGCCACAGAAATCTAGACCGATGAGCTTGAAGCATAGTAGTACCCAGTGCGGTACATCGATTGTTCAATTTCAACAGAGAGGGATATGCCATGCGAACTTCACTCAATGGGTGATCCATTTCAATGTCTCTACAGTCGAGTTCAAGCAGTTCCCATGGCTCAAGTGTCTCAGGCTGGTGCGAAATCAATACTCGACTGGTTACGTTGGTACATCCACGGACGCTCAAGCTTATCAATTGCCTTAATCTGCGTATCACTATAAATGCTACATATTCATCAATATTGGAATAATCGAGCTTGAGAGATCGAAGATGTGTCAAATTAGACATAGATATCTGATTGTCGTTGGGTATGTCGCAACATGACAAATCCAGTACAGACAGGTGTTGTGCAGCAGAGTAAAAATCTGCCATGGGACAGAAAGGCAATTGAGACCTCATTACTTCGGAAGACGAAACATTGACGCTCTTAAGTCGATGTCGTGACAAACAAGCAAGCACAGAAAGGTCTGAAGGCATCACGCCTTGTAGTCCACAGAGATTCACGTGCTTTAGCCTTCCACCGCTTAGCCATGCAATCGTGGCAATGCAGCCCTCTAGTCGAATGTGTCTATTCCCAATGAGACTAATGTCCAAGTGCTCAAGCATATCAAATATGCTATATTCTCCGCTCTCATCGTCCACACGAGCTCGAAGGTAGCCCATGCTTTGCTGCATACTCTTGAATTCGGCATCCATACGCTTGAATTCGGCATGATAGCCTAAAGATGTTACAATGGCATGAGGAGAATTGGGATTCGCGTTCATCATCCCTGACACAGCATCGGCTAATGAACGGATAAAGTTTTCGATATTCAATTCATCAAAGTCTCCTACCAAGTTTGGTGGAAGCACTTGTTGAACATCTCCGTTCAAATCCTCCAAATCCCTTAGCAGGTTGCTAATTTTGAAGGCGTACCCCATTAGAAGTAGGGGCAGATTCACGCCCACGCAACCACGTAAGTTGAGCTGTTTTAGCGTATGGCGACATATATAAGCAATCAATCCCACCCCAACTACTGTCAATTTCGTTGCACCAGCGATATTCAGACTTTCCAATTTTGGACAGCAAAGTCCGAGACCAATGATAACTTTATCGTCTAACGTGTTGCTCACGTCTGATAGATCAAGGTGAATCAAGTCCCGTGGCTGACACACCAATAAGAATTTCTTAATCGACGTTGAATTCAACCTTGAACACCCAGAAAAATCCATGAACTTCAATTTGTTTAATGACAAGGGGAAGAATTCGCATGTCTCAAAGTTCAGACCGTCGAACATTTGTTCTGCATCAAACCTAGTTGTCGATGACAGTAGTAATTGTTCAATATTCGGCATGTGTCTCAGGCAGTATAGGATAGAGTGACCTGTTAAGTTTCTACAACGCGATAGATCGAGATGAGTCATCTTGATGAGTGAGTGTGGACACATTTCAAATCCTGTACATACGTGAGGATCTCGTTTTTGTTGTCGTCGTTGTGATGGATTATTTCCTTGCCTCCTCGATGACTCGCGAATGTTGACAATTTTATTTATCAAAATAATGAGATTAGTATCACTAATTTGACGTAAATGTTTACATGATGATAGTGTCAGACTTGTCGCTTGGCCTAAGCATTCATATACTGCATCGTTAAATGTTGTGTTGACAATTACTGGTGAAAGAAGTAGAGAGCCAAGGGGTAAAAAGGAGAACAGATGCGCTCCCACAGAAGCGATAACCACGTTTAGGTCAACCATCGAAGAGGTGACGACGTGAAATTACCTATGGCGCGACATGTGTAGTGCATTACTGTCTGTTGGTCCCACGGCGTGAAGACCCAAAGACAGTTTTTGGCGGGATAAACTAATCACCAAACACACGAGAGGGACCGCTTTTGCGGCATGCTCTTGGAGGCGATCAATTCGGTCTTCCTGACATTCTTGGCAACCGAATATCTCCTCCTCGATGATGATCGTATAACCTTTTATCAATTCTTTTCACAGCAGCAGCAGCGTTCACGTTCTCTACAATACACAATCGCAGGAGTTATACTTATCAATATCTTCGTGAACTTTCACACAATCGGTGCATCACTTGTTGAATGGATACATGCCAAACTATCACAATTCATTCATGTACCACGCATCGTCGTGGCAATATCTTCCTTCTTTCTAACATTATACTGGGACTGTCGACGTAACAATCAAGCTGCAACAACAACATGGAGTGATCAATACTTTTTGAAACTGTTAGTACAATCCTTCTGTCGGTTGCTACCAATATACCCCTTCCTTGCTGTGATTATATCATTTGGATTCCTTTTTGTGATAACTATATTCGAGAGGTTACATTTGCCAATGGAAATTTTAAATATGCCCATTTATTATGGAACGTTATACGGGTGAGTGCGGTCCTTTTCACGCCGAAATTGTATGTATGTGTGTGCACTCAAGTTCATCTAGCCTGATTCAATAATCTATTTATCATTTACCTCGACAACTGATACACAGACCATTGATGATGATGTATTGGGATGTTAAGAAGACTGTTGTAAGAAGCAACACTATCCTTCCCACATGAGCGAAAAAAAATACAGTATCACCAACCAAACACTGATATATCTACTATTCGTGGTATCTAAGATACGGAGGGAGTCTCTATCTGTCACAATTCAATGCACTAGTGGGTCTTGCGGATGTGTTGAATAATGTTGATTATCGCAGATGTAAATGACCTTATGTCGGGCCTAGAGTTTTAGTTCTGCGCCAAAGATTTTGTTACAGCAATGAGCGCAGAAACATTGTGACTGCATATCTGAGTTGAATCAATTTGTATCTTTAACAACTTGCTAAGGCTGCTACGACATATTTTCCACATAATGATAGACAGATTCTATAGACATTTCCATTTTTCTCTAACCTAACACATCTATTTGTTTGTCTCTCTCCAAAGAAATTAAAAAGTAATCCTTAATATGCCGTACCTTGGGAGCCGAAGAAACTGCCGTGACCTTCGTCTTCATCAAAGTCTTCGTCGTCATCAAGTTCGATGGGAGGCTTCGGAAGGCGACCTCCAGTCGCAACAAAAGGGATCTTCTGAATACGGACCTTATCATTGTCTGATTCACCATTATATTCTACTTTCAAAAGTATCCCATTATCGGGAGGATTGCTTCGATTGTCAATTGTTACAGACCACTCCTCTTCTCCTCCTTTGACTTCTTTGAATACATCCGCAAAGGTATGAGAGCCTCCTATTTGTGTTTTCAAAGACGGAATGCTTGCGACAGCATCTTCCTTGCTGATAAAAACACCATAGAGTTTAGGCTTGTAATCATCGGAATGGCAATAGCTTGATACAGTCAACGCGAACACATGTGTTGGCATTGCCACGGATGCTGGTATCTTGGTAGCAGCAACAGCTGGAGCCCCCTTGGCTTTCTTCTTCGGTGGCATAATGGGCTACGAGATCAGAGAAACAACGTTGGACCAATATAATGGTATCGTACAACAGAAGCACAAAAAACACGACACCCCAGCCGCAGCACTATCGCAGGGAGAGCCTATCGATTGTGCCCAATTCTGGATTCGGACGATAGCAGCTCTCCCCTTGTTCGACTACCACACTCACCTCTTGCGAACTTCTGGTTAAAGTAATAATAAGGTCGGTCGTACGATACCCACCACCGCCACAAGACATTTCAGCGTACAAGACGGAGCCTCTATCGGCACAACGACAACGAGCGACACGACTTTGCCGATAGTTTGGTTGGAAAGGCGCCTGCGCTGAAATGAATGCCCATCCCCACGACGTTCATCACCAAGTCAACAATAAAAACGGTGACAATGTCGGCGCTTCTAATGACGAAGACGACGATGATGAAGACCTACAAGATGAAGATCTTGACATCTTCCTAGTTAACCTAGAAGCTCGGTTACGCGCCGACTTTACATCGTTTGATTTATCATCTGTAATTTCCTCACAGGGGAGCATCTCCTCATCGTCATCATCATCGTCATCCACTCCCGCGAGATTTTTACGATTAATGCACAAGGTATTTCACCGTGCTGCCAAGTCAATTAAACTACGTGCATTAATAAGTGTTATGGGATTAGACAATGACGATTCTATTGGTGGTACTGATAATGGTGCTGATGGAGGAATGAAGCGTAATAATAATAATCACATCAGCAGTTCTACCGCTAGTAATAGTAATGATGATGATGATGATGGTGGTGGTGGGAGGAAGACTGATGCGATCGTATGGAAATTATTATCCCATGCTATGAAAAAAGATGATGAAATATGGGTACGTGTAATAGCCGAGATTATAAGAAATATCATGTTTCAACGGAAGATGACGAAACCTACTCATGATAAAAATAGTAAAACAAAGAGTGGCAGCGATGACGGTGATGCTACTAATGCCAACAATGCGGAGGGGTTGGAATCGGAAAGTAAATTACACAAAGTTTCAGAGAAGATACTACGTGGCGTCGAGGAGGCATGTTTGCGTGCCCAGAAACGATATGATAGCGCTGTCAAACAGGGAATGCAACAATTGCAGAAACAACAGCAAGATAATCAGGAGTTGATGAAGCAGCAGGAGCATCAACAATCATTGGCAACATTGCTAATAGGTGCTGATATAGATCCATTCTACGTCCCATTACGATATCACCTGCTCCCATCAAAAGTCCTACGTGCAATATTGCCTGAATTTGAACCGTCAACTGCGTTACTTCACCAGCAGCACTTTACACCCAATATGAAGTCTGAGATATTAAACATGGATGACTCCTATATTGAAGAAGAGAGAACCGTGGTTGCGCCGGCAGTTGCTAATGCATGTCCACAACAACCACAAAAAGGTGGGGTCACTGCAGGAGGGCTGACACAAGTGCCTGATCGGATCAGTGGTGTAATTGATCGTGGACGATTTGCAAATTCTGGACAAGCTCGAGGTACTACTGGCTCTACATCATCATCACTGTTTCGGCCCAGTGTCAATACATCCATTGCAGTTGGAAGGGGAGGTGCAAGTACTGTACGAGGACGAATGGGTGGTGTGGGACGAGGAATGGGTGGTAGAATGGCTTCTGGGGTAGGACGAGGACCAGGTGGTGGTGGTGGACGATCATTGGCATCACTCGTTGCTGGAGGGATGGGACGTGGAGGGATAGCAGGACGAGGAGCAGTTGTCAATGCCACCACCGCTGCTCGAGGGAGGGGTGGGATGGCTGTTGCTGCTGCTGCTGCGGGGAAAGGAACGAAAATGAAAACGATTGATGTTGCCGAAATTGAAGGTTTAGCACAAGCAGCACAAGTGAAGAATGATGTTAGTGGTTTATCAGCAGTGGAACTAAGGAAGTTGGAACGGAAAAGAAGGTTATTAGAAGATGCTGCTGCGAGTGGATTAAAGAAATCGCGATAACGAAGATGACTACATATTATGATCCAAGAGAGTTTAGATACAATATATATTGCATGATAAGCACATATAATACTTAATCAAATGCCAAAAAAGTTTAATTAAGGCACCAAAACGCGTGATTCCAGGCTACTTACTAGTCCGTCCGGACGACAGGCATCCAAAATCCCTGACGCAGGTCAGACCGCAGTTCCCACCCCCCCTCGCGAATCCAACAGTGTACGCACGCTTCTTGTGCCGAACGAGGGTAGGACGCAATATTATGATGTTATCAACGCAACAATCCACATCGTCATCATCAACATCATATTATGGTGGACGTCTAATCATACTAACGGTCTTATTCGCACCCAGTCCCACATCAATTACATCATTTGCACCGCATACTACTAATCTCATTCACCACAGACGATGGGATGATGTTCCTTCGTCTGGAAATACCCCTCGACGGTCGCTACCGTTGAGAACAACAACAACAATACTTCCAAGTTTTGGCATACCATCTACAACATTACTACAACTGGCAGCGAAGCGTGGACGGCCAAGAGCGTCGGAGGTTGATGAATCGTCTGACGATGGTGGGTCGGACGAGGAAGATGACGATTCCTCTTTCAACGACGACGACGACGACGAAGAGGAAGAGGAGGATGAAGTTGATGATGAGGGATGGTCAATGGAAATGGAGGAAGAGGAGGAGAATGAAGATGTTGACGACGAATTGGACGATGAGGAAGAAGAGGAGGAAGAAGAAACTGACAATGATTACAGGCAGGGTAAAATTATTGATACTACTACTACTACTATAGTGGCTACTACGAAGAAGGGAGACGGTAGTGGTATGATAATGGAAAAAGATGCATTTGTTAGTGAGGTAATACCCGTAGATGATGAAATTGTGGACGTATGGGCATCTTATGATGCCATTTATGAGGAACCACCCACACCCTTATTAGATGATATCCCATCTGATCCGAATTATAAACTTGCCAAGGAGACGATATTATCACAAGTTGCAGAACGGAAACGGTTACGTGACATGGATACCAAGGTACCACGTAGCTTTACTACGGTCGAGTCAGTGACACGCACCATGGATTACATTATGAATGGTATGACAGACGACGAACGTACTGAATTAGAAAAGGATGTTGATTTAATTGAATTGGAACGTATATTAAGTATAAATAATAATGCATTACTAACCGAGGATGATGTAAAGGATGTACTAATTGATGATGATGAAGATGAGGGGAAAATACAAATTATTAATCCACAAGCCATACTTGATGCTGGGACGTATGATGATGATCGTGGACCAGAGGCATTCCCATCAAGCACTATTGATACTGATGGCGAGAATTTAGTATATCCGAAGAATTCACCATTTACAGAAAAGGACCTGGCCGAATTGGATGATCAAATACGTGCATATAAGGTAGCACGTGAACGTCTGAATAATCAAACTTACTTTGGTGAAGAGCAAGTATTTGCCTACCTTGATATTGAAAGAGATTGGCCACTATTATCCAACGAAACACAGGATGAAATATTGGATGTTATCGAGAATTCTAATACTATGGCAAGTCCCGAGCCTGAAATGTGGTTAATGTATGATTTGAAGTTCAATGTTACCAATCTTATCCTAGCCGCCTTTAAGCATAGTGGTGGCGCGGCACCTATTATCTTTACACAGTGGATGCCACAATTGGAGGTGTATGCCCGATATGCCGATCAACGTTCCAAGAACTTTGAATGGACATGGGATGATGTTGAGAATGCTGACATTACCGAACTTGAACGATATTATAAAGGTATAGGATATGATGCTATACCAATGAAGGAAGAGGGGGAAACCGGGATAATCACACTCGACACTTCACCCATGGACGATGAGGAACGTGAAATGTTAGCATTAGAAAATTGGATGGATGAGGTATATAATGAAGAATCGGACAATTTACTATTTGATGATGAGAACTTTGAACCACGTGATAATGTTTTCGATCCCGACTATTCACCAAGTAAGTCATCCACTGACAAGTCCTCAGTCCAAATCGATAAATTCCTTAAAGAATTTGATACATTTGAGCGTGAATTTCGTGAGGAGTCACAGGAATGGCGTGATCAATTCGCAACTGTGGAGAAGTTTGAATATCGTGATGATCCCGAGGGTCAGGCTGCCTTTCGTGGACATTTAGTCGTGGCATGTCCTGACCTCGACGAGGACTTACAATTGGCCGAGACGATTACTAAACGATTTAAGGATGAATTTGATAAGGCAGTTAGGGTCGAAACACGTGTGCTGGGACATGCACGGAAGGAGGATAATGTCTTTGAGGTATGGCTTGAATCGTATGAGATTGATCTATTGCATAGTAAACGACAGGCGTTTATTAATTCCAAGTTGTGGACTGGACCGAGTGATGTTGATGACAAGCAGCTTGATTACTTGGTTGAGAGGGTACGATATCTGATTAGTGATGAATCGCGGTATAGCTATAGGATTGATGATTACTCGGATATTAAGGCATAATCATATTTTTCTAATACGTAAAGAAAAGATTGATATGATTGTGATACACCGTGGCTTGATTCGTTTCTCTTGCTTGACTATCCTCATCGTAATATTCATCAAATACAATCTCGCCACTAGGTGTGCTAGCCAGGTTACGCCTGTTCTGACCAATGTACCACACTGGCCCATTATGTGCTGTCTGCACCGACACCACTAACTTGTTTTAGTATTGAAGGGAATTGTGGCAATGGTGACAAGGCGAAGAATGATATTAACAACATCGTTTGAAGAGTGTGAGGGTGAGAGTTGACATGATGAGTGGATGAGGTGCATTGGTTTAGTTTTGGATAGTGGTGCTTTTTAGCCGTATGGGTATGATGTGTTAGTGATTTGGGTTTGGGAGGTATTGTAGAAGAAAGTAGATAGTAATCACTCGATGCTATTAGTAAGATATTATTCTTTTTTTCTTCCCCATGATAGTATATGTATATGTTAGAATTATTAGATATCTGTTTCATCTGTTCATTCCTCTATATTCCATGTTGGAACATCTCCCGATCCTCTGTGGTACATTATCTGTCAGCATAAAGTTCTATACTTAGTTGTTGCCACAGTCACTCTTCGGCAGCGGATATACTGCGTTCAATCGCATCGAACATGATCTTTTCTTCCGCTGTCAGACTATCTATACTGATTTCCTGGAAAGTAACTGACGTGTTTGAAATTCCGACATGTTCAAGGTCATCATGATGAAAGCCATCTCCAACGTATTGACAATCCAGAACAGTATTATTATTCTCTTCGCTTTTGTCAGGAGCATTATCAGCATCATCCCCTAGACTATCAGAGGGCTGTAAAACTGATTTTGACAACCTCCAGTCAAATCCAATGGCATCCAGTGCTGCAATTCGATTGGCTGTCAACTTCATTGTTCCTTCACCCGATTTGCTTCGGGCGTTTCTAATGTTTTGACACCAATTATATAGGCTCTTATCATCCTTTTTACTCACGCTAAGATGACCATTTTTCTCTTTATACTCCCTTAATGCCACAACACGGTCTTGGAAGTTGTTTCCTCCTTGACCGCCGATTGGGTTCCAATCAAAACCAATGGCATCTAATGCTGCGATTCCATCGGTTGTTAACTTCATACCCAGTTTGCCCCTTCGAGCACTTCGAATGTTTGTACACCAAGTAAAAAGGCTCTTATCATCTTTTTGTGTGACATTGATGTGGCCATTTTTCACTTTATACTCCCTTAATGCCACAACACGGTCTTGGAAGTTGTTTCCTCTTTGACCGCGGATTGGGTTCCAGTCAAAACCAATGGCATCTAACGATGCGATGCGTTCTTGCGTCAACTTCATTGTGCCTTCACCTGGTTTGCTTCGGGCGTTTCTCATGTTTTGACACCAATCATTCAAACTTTTGTTAGCTTTGAATGTAACGTTGAGATGGCCGTTAATCTCTTTATACTCACTCATCGCCTTGACACGGTCTTGGAAGCTTATGGTCTTATTTCTTGTGCGGGACGATGTCTCACTTCTCCAGTCAAATCCAATGGCATCCAGAGCTGCAATGCGTTTTTGTGTTAATTTTCTCTTACACGTCTCAGGATTTCTTCGAGCACTTCTTATGTTTGCACACCAATTAAAAAGGCTCTTATCTGTCTTCCGACTAACATTGACATGCCCATATTTCTCTTTATACGCTTTCAGATCCTCAAATCGACCATTAAACCTTGTGTAATTTTTCTTATCCTGTTGGTCATTGTTCACGGTCGAATCCGAGTTCGGCTGACTTACTAGAAGGGATAAGCCGTTGGTGGTGACATCCATTGTCCGAGGATCGTTGCCAATAATATTATTACTTGCAAATTGTGGGTTACTCCGAGGAACGTTGACATCCAGCCTCGGTGCCGTCTCTATCGTCCGATTGGGATTAGATGGATGAAGGCCTTTATCTGTTAGGGCCGACAGCGGAATGTAATGGGCAGTAGGCATGCCGAATTATCCAGTTTGTTGCTGTTGGTTTAGGATGTCATGGTTTGTTGGTGAAACTCGGCCCAACAAGAAAGAAGGCTCTCCCGCTGTTTGAGAGGTGAAGAGGCTTGAAAATCACTGCCCTCTACTTGACGTCACGAGAGGTATAACAATGGATCATCCACCTACATCACCACCATCGCCGGAGTCATGGCATCATCACGGTGCCAATGCCGGTGGCATTCGTCGCCCGTCGTCGACCGAAGAGAAGCATAACGCATCTCTCCTTCTTGGTCTTGCTTCAGGGGGAGGAGGGTCAGGGTATACCGTCGATGGTTCCGGCGGCGATACCAATGATGCTGTGCCTTTATCCTACCGGGGGAACGAGGGGGGTGTAGATACTGCTACAGCGATGTCGTCGTCCTCCCCGTGTCCCTCGGTCGCTCAAAAAATTGAACGGGCAACAACATCAACAACAACAACAACAACAACAACAACAAGCGATGATGATGCTGGGCTTGTCGTCGTGTCTCAGGAGAGCGGCGGTGGAGATATAGCAACAAAAACGATGACCGTTACGAGCGCAGCAGAAGTTGATCTTGGTGATTATGAATGCTCGACGGAGACGGCATCGAGAGAATTTGTACTACCATCGACGTCAAATTTGCCAATGCCATGTATCCCACCCTTTGAGGATATATGGAAGGAGAAAGAAGACGAAACACTACAGACAGTAAGAAGATCGTCATCATCATCCATCACGACCAAAGGGCACATCAATAACGTCAATGATGTCGAATTGTTGCAGGATCAACGAAGGACGAGAAGTAGTAGCAGGAACAGCAACAACAATAACAACAAACGACCAAGATTAAAAGGCATGCTTTCTGTGGTGGTGGATCAGGAATTACAACTGAAGGAGAATAGCAGCAGCAGCAGCAATGACGATCCAATTCCAAAATTATCATTATCAATGCCAGTTCCATTGTTACCACATCAATTACCTCAATTGTCACCAACAACGACAACTATTTACGAGGAGGAGTCATCATGGCGATATTATAATCCAACATTCCCCCCCAGTGATGAGCCCAACGGAGAAAGGTTAACACAATGTCGAGAAGGTGAATTTGTATCGAATATTAATTTACCAACATCCGCAGATGAGTTACGACCACTTCCTCCCCCTGTATCATTGACGATGGCTTCTTTACCTAATACTGGATATTGCAATTGGTCGTACGATGATGAAACGCGTGTACTATTGGCTGACTTTCGTAATGCACCGCAACAGCAACGGCAATCAATGGCTGGAAGACAACAACAAGGAGGGAAAAGGATGAAAAGAAATGAGGTACATATTGAAAGTGAGGATGAAATTTTCCTATTACATATGATGGAGAAAGATGATATTACTGTTTTATCTGAAGGTCTTGCGGATACGATTAATCCTTCATTCTGGAAATCTGACTACATTGAGGGGTGTATTGGGTCAGAGTATCATCATAAATTTCGATCATTTATTGAAGGACGAGAGAAGGATGGATGGTATAGTATGAAATTCTCAGATTACTTACGCTACCTTGAACGACGAGAATGTGTAAAGAACAACAGGAAGAATGTTGATGGTAGTAGTGGCGGCGGCGAGTCGAACGGTTCAATGACTGTGGTGAATGATGAATTACCAAACAACACCGAATTTACTTTTACCGACAGCTACGGTGAAGTACATTCCGTCAATGTTGATACCGAGGCGATATATATGCTTGACGTGGATGCTACGAAGCTGCTTCCGCGTGCATGGGAGGATTTACAGCGGAATTTCAAACTCCCAGGTATACTCCCCGGTGGAGCACACTGTATGATGAATGCAGTGAATGCCAACGGTCGACCATTCATGGGCCCAAATCTATATGTCACCCCGCCTACATCATTCACTGCCTTTCATCAAGATGGACATGGGACTGTAGATTCCGGACATTGGTGTATGGCGGGATACAATGAGGTGGTTATGTTACGACGTTTAACCGAACGACATAAGTGTCATGCCGTGAAACTGCTAACAGGCACGACTGATTCCTATGCCACACTCTACGGCTTACCTCATCGAGATGGTAATATGGCAGGACAGCCCGATTGGCCGAGTATTAACGCAATCAACCAGTGTAAAGAGATGGGCTACTGTCCTTCTGTATTTATATTGAAACCTGGTCAAGTGGTACACATTAATAAGGGCAGGTTGCATGCATTTCGAAAACTAGCACCCAAGGTACTACACGAAACCGATTGTCACTTTGAGCTACGCACTGCAATATTACGTGCGAAAGAAGAAGAATCACTTACCATCGAGGAAGATATATGTAAGAGTATTGCATGGGACTGGATGTTTAAGGGTGTTACGAGTGAGGGGATCAATCGTGAGGTTTCGAGTATACTCGAATGTTCAAGACTGAATCGTCAGCATGGATTGCAGTCTCTTGCTATTCCTGAGACTGCACTATTGTTTTTGGCAAAGGAAAATATTGCCAAGCATGAAGTCGAGTCAAGGACTAATATCGGAGACTCTTCTCTCTTTGCAATCGATGATAAATTTGTACCAGATTCAACAACTGTAATACGTGGCATCCTCCCATCGTTGGAGTATGTTGTTACTAGACATCGTTCGGCAGTGGAATTTTCTGAGTATTGGGAAAAGGAAACGAAGAATGTCAAGGATTCGTGGTGTGTGTTGATTGATACGAAGCCGAATACATGGCAAGATCCAACGAAGTTTCCACTTGACCCGTAAGTTTGTGAACATTTTTCATTGCTTTGTTGTTGTTATTTCTTCGGCCTCCATGTCTGAATCATTTGTTTTTGTTGTACAATCCAACCAACAGGTATGGTGCGGGTGATTTCTACTGCAAGATTTGTTATGAAGAATTGTCAAATGTCTACATGCACTGCGATGGATGTGAAAAGTTGCTGAACAAAGACTTTAACATTTGCAGTGGCTGTCACATGATGGGACGGTACAAATCATTTCATCAAATGCACCCCTTTAATAGTAAGACGTTCGCCATCCTCAATCACACGGGAAATAAAACTTCTCTGCGTAAATCTCGATGCCCGTGCAAGAACGGTAAAGAGTGTGTCTATTGCACCTACTGTACTGGATGTTCTTGCAGGTGTCATCAGCGCTTCACTGTTCATTATCGATTCATGGAACAGAGTAAAGAGCTTGAATTGCTCCAACAGGCAGAGAGCATTGTTGGGTCTCAAACAATCCCTCGTTTTGATGAAACGAGGTCGAGGCTTTTATCATTAATATCTCATCAGACTGCAGACGTTCAATCGGATACTTCAGGATGAAAAAGCTGGAACAGGTCGTATTGGCACCCCCCCCTGAAGAATTAGGTCACAGCAGATTTGCATACAGCGTCAGTGCCTTTGACAAAGTTGTACATACTGACATTTTACATGCTGTTATAAATGCGAAGTATTCGCCGAGGTCTCAATCATCAGACTCCGGCAAAAAATAATAAATCGCAAAAGAAGTTGCAACAAAGTACTTAGTCGTCTACGTCTTTGTCCTATTCTTGTCCCTTCTCCTTGTTGCTATTTTTTAGCATCCACGTTGTCCAATTTATTGTTGCATATTCTGAGTATTTTCTAATTGGTCGATTACATGCCCGGTGGCTTGGGAGTTTTGATTCCGATGAATATTTAATCCCATGGGGAGTTATACTACAGTCTCCAGATCAATTGTCTCCATTTTTTTGTCCGGAAATATCCCACTGTGCGTGGGAAATATCCCCCTTTTGTCCTGATGGTCGCCGTGGTGGAATTTGACGGCCGTATGAAATACTGGCGGAAAGACCATTGTCTTGCGCTTCTTTTGGTACCCCATTTTTGTCTGTAGCACGCTTGTGTGCGGAGTTGGTCGCCATTTTGTCATTTGTAGTTTCATCTACCTTACAAAAAACCAATTCGTGTTGATTCTGAATCAACTACTACGAGTCGGGTAACAACTTGTTTTTTCTCTCCTAGCGACTTCCTAGCTACTTCCTAGCGACTTCGCGGGTTATCGTCGTGTTGGTCGCCGTGGTAGAATTTGACGGCCGCCGATATTACCA
>Ga0247831_1004574_pt1 | contig 18276 bp, 15 predicted proteins | sample LaCruzMarch2015__9_FD_192406 | JGI IMG/M metagenome (GOLD analysis project Ga0247831, IMG submission 192406) | Freshwater microbial communities from meromictic Lake La Cruz, Castile-La Mancha, Spain - LaCruzMarch2015_1m | ecosystem: Environmental > Aquatic > Freshwater > Lake | place: Spain... | reverse complement strand
TGCGCGCGAGGTCGAGGTCTTGAGCGCTCTCTTACATGCCTCGCCCGGCGAAATCGCCAATCGATGCGGCATTTCGACTCCTGCCGCCGCACAGCCGCTGAGCGCTGCAGCACAGATTGACCATTTGCAAAAGCGTGTTGCCGCTTTGGAAGCACATATCGCGTCCCTAGAGGCAGCCCTTAGAAGCCGTTAGACGACCAGTTGGATGCGACGTGTCCGGGCAACGCGGGCTTGATAGGCCTTCGCGCCGCGCATTGCAGCAAATGGGTCTTCACCGTTTAGCCCAGCTTCCATCAGAACATGAATGGAAAAGCCAGCCGCCGCACTATTGGCGTCATAGCGCCCCCGCTCGAAGGTATGTTTGTCCTGACGCGCGCGGCTCGTATAGTCCTGACTTGACCCCCTTAGGTCGTCGGGGATCGGCTCAATCGCAGGCACAGCTGTGACTTTGTGCCGATATGGCACAGAAGCGAAAGCTGCATAGGGCGAGAGTGCGTTCATGGCCTGCACGTCGCAGGTCATGTGCCATGCAGCCGAAGCGCAAAAAAGCTAGTGCGAGCGGGTTAGGTTCTTGGCTGCAATCGCATGGACTTTGGCGCTCGGCCCTGAGCCGCTGGCCATCAGCGCGTGGATGGGTCCTTGAAACAGCCCATCAAAAGCCGTGTCAAACAAGTTCAGGCCACCTGTAAAGGCACCAAAGGCGGGCATGATTAGACTGCGCCCATCGGTCACAAAGCAGCGCCGCCTGATGCTGCCACCGCGCTTGCCCGTCACCCGCGCACAGGGGTGCAGGTGGCCCGCCACTTCGCCTGACGTCTGCCCGGTTGGCTCATGGCGAAACCACAGGCCGTCATGCTGGATTTCTGCCGCGCGCTGGCCTTCCAGCCAAGCGGGCGGCTCTGGGTCATGATTGCCCTCGATCCAAATGGTTTCGGCTTGGCCGACCAAGCTTTCAAGTTTGGCCCGATCCGCGTCGGCCAGCCGACTGCCTGCGCCCCGATCGTGAAAACTATCACCCAAGGCGATCAGGACTTTGGGTGCAAGTGCCACAATCAAAGCCTCAAGGCGACGCAAGGTTTCCGCTGTATCAAAGGGCGGCAGCATAATGCCTTTGACGGCAAAGGCAGAACCTTTTTCGAAATGAAGGTCGGAGACAATCAGCGTCTGTGTCCGGGGCAAGAATAATGCGGCCTCTGCCAAGGCGACGACAGGAGTCTCATAGAGCTGAAAGGCATGCCCCTGCATCATCAGCCTCTATTTGGCCGGTTCGCTAGCACCTGCTTTGGCGGCCTTCTCGGCCTCTTTCTTCAACTCATCGCGCTCAGTGTCTAAAAGCCGCTGGGCTGGATGGCTCTCGGATTGCCGCCAGACTTTTGGCAATTGGCAAACCCGGACAGACTTCTCAAACACGCTGCCCAACACCATGGTGGAGCCCGACCGGATGGCAACAGACGCGCCAGAGAAACCATCGGCACCGTCTTTCAGATAGATCTGATCAATCTTACCGCCCTTGCCGGTAGGCGAAGGCTCTAGGATCAAAATCTGGCTGGGCGAAGGCTTTGCTGGATTGCCGGCATGCTGAATGAAGCTGAGCATTTTGGGATGGGCCGCCATCCACACAATGCCGTCTGGATCGACATCGAGATTATCGATCCCTGTGCCGAGCAAGGCCGCGTCGCGCCGCTTGATCGCTCCAGTGGCCGGATCGCGGTCATAGAGGTAGATGCTGCGGCTGATGGTGGCGCTGGCATAAAGCGTCTTACCGTCGTTTGAGAGGGCCAGCGAATTGGCAAAGCCCAGCCCGCTGTCGAGCTTGTTGCCCTTAGCCCCATCAAAATACCAAATTGTGCCCGTGCGATCATCACCGGTAACAAAGCTCAAGCTTTCCGATAGAGAGCCCCGTTCGAGGTCACTTTCGCTGGTCGCATAGAAGCTATCTGTACCCGTAGCAACGATGTCATTGATGCGGGTTAGGCCCGGAACAGCAACGCTACGACGAAGTTTCAAGCTGCCGTCGTCTTGTGCGTCGAAAACCTCGACCGTGGTGCCCGTATAGTCAGCAGCGCCTTTTGGGTGGTTCACCACCATCAGGGTCACTTTACCATCAGGGCCTCGGAACAAGGACGTTCCATGGGGATGGAACGCCGTTGGCTGGCCGCCAGTTAGATCTTTCAACGCAGGAGGGGTGGTCAAGCTCTCGACAGGTAAGCTGTAGATCGCGCCGCGAACAGGTTTGCCCATTGCAGCTGCACGGCGGTCGTCTGACGCCACAAAGATGCGCCCTGTGGTACGATCAATGGCCATGTCTTCAGAGCCGGGCATGCCCGCGATGTCGGTACAGGTGCCGTCAAATACGGGCACTAAGGTGGTGAATTCACCCGCGCGCGATGCCGTGCGAAACCACGTAAACGACAAGATTCCGACGATGGCGACACCAGTTAGAAGGATAATCTGAGAGGGTTTCATCAACCTGACTTTCACGCCTGAGTTTGGGTTTCAAATTGCAGCTTTGCGAGGTGGGCGTATAGGCCGCCCTTGGCCACCAAGTCACTATGTGTGCCTTGCTCGGCGACTTGGCCTTCGTCCAGCACGATAATCCAGTCCGCGCGTTGGACTGTCGCCAGACGGTGCGCAATCACGAGCGTTGTCCGGTTTGCCATGGCGACATCGAAGGCCTTTTGGACCAAACGCTCATTTTCTGCATCCAGTGCGCTGGTCGCTTCATCGAGCAGCAAGACCGGCGCATCGCGCACCAGCGCCCGCGCAATTGCCAAGCGTTGCCGCTCGCCACCTGAAAGCGCACGACCGCGGTCGCCAATGGCTTTGTCATAGCCACCAAGACGGGCGAGAATAAAGGGCTCTGCCTCCGCCCGTTGCGCGGCCTCTTGTGCCATGTCGGACGTGGCACCCTCGTTGCCGAACAAAATATTGTCCATCGCTGTGCCGGTAAACAAGTCCGGGTTTTGCGACACATAGGCAAAGCGGTGCCGCCAAGCGACCGGGTCTGTATCGCGCGCATCAATACCATCGACCTCAATCGCCCCTGCTGCAGGGTCGTAATAGCGCAGGAGAAGCTTAAACAAGGTCGATTTTCCGGCCCCTGAAGGGCCTACAATCGCAACCGTCTGGCCGGGCTTCACCTCAAAGCTGATGCCTTTGAGGGCGCTGCGCTCGCCATCACTTGGATAAGCAAAGGCAACATCTTTGAACGAAACAAGGCCAGGTGCCTCAAGCGGAAACGAAACTGGAGCGGAAGGCGCGGCAATTTCGGGCACCTCATCGAGGATTTCCGACAGGCGCTGCGTGGCCCCAGCAGCCTTCTGCACATCGCCCCAAACCTCTGCCAAGGCACCCACGCCAGAGCCTGTCAGTACTGAGAGGATAACAAACTGGGTCAAAGCACCGGGCGTCATCGACCCTGCCAAGACCGAACGCGTGCCCTCCCATAGAACAAAAGAGATGCCACAAAACACGATGGCGATTGCCACTGCCGTCATCATGCTGCGGGCAGCAATCCGACGACGGGCGGCAGCAAAGCTAGTTTCAATCGCTTGGCGAAAGCGGGAGCGCGCGTAATCTTCGCGGCCAAAGGCCTGCACGGTTTCTACGGCATCCAGGCTCTCCGACGCTTCTGCTGCCGCTTCGGCGACCCGGTCTTGCGCCGAGGTGGAGAGTGCGCGGACCCGACGGCCAATGGTGAATAAAGGGACCAGAACCAAGGGGATGATCAGCAAAACCATGAAGGTGAGCTTCAGGCTCGTTACCACCATCATGGATATGCCACCCGCCAACATAACTAAATTGCGGATTGCGATTGAGGCAGACGATCCAACCAAGGATTCAATGAGGGTGGCATCGACGGTCAGGCGGGAGAGCGCTTCACCGGTGCGGACACGCGCAAAATAAGAAGGCGATAGCCCGATCAGGCGGTCATAGACGTCTGCACGCAGGTCTGCGACAACGCGCTCGCCCAACTTAGTCACAAAGTAAAAGCGCGACGCAGAAAATACGGCCATGCACAAGGCCACACCCACCAACAACAGAAACCATTGATTGACGGCTTCTGGGGTTGCGGTGGCAAAGCCACGGTCGACCAAAGCGCGGGCGGCGACCGGCAGGGCCAAAGTCGCAGCCGCTGCCAGAATAAGGAAAATGGCTGCCGCTGCCACATCTTTTGGCCGACGCTGGATATAGGGAATCAAGCGCGTCAGTGGGCGCAGATCAGAGCTGCGGCCTCGCTTGGCGGCGGCATCGGCGGTTAATTCGGCTTGGACGGCTCCGCGACTGGGACGATCCTCAACGACGCGGCTGGCAGGGGTATCGGTCATGCGCAGGGAGTTAGCACGCGCGAGCCCGACGTGAAATATTGTCAGCAGTTAAATTGATGGCTTGGTCTCTGCGCACGACCTGCGCGCAACACTAGACTCTGAAGCGATTTTCCTCTAACCGCGCCGCTCTATTTGGTTCAAAGCCGCTCTCAACATCGCGCGCCCTTTTGGGGCCTGCGCGCAGGACACGAAGATGAAAGCCGACACACATCCTAATTACGATTTCATCACCATCGTGATGACCAATGGGACCACCTACCAGACCCGTTCGACCATGGGTGGCGAGGGCAAGTCCCTGTCGTTGGACATTGATCCGACAGTGCATCCCGCTTGGACCGGTTCAACCAACACGCTTCTTGACCGCGGTGGCCGTGTAGCCCGCTTCAAGGATAAGTTCGCTGGTTTCATCAAGAAATAAGTATTTATCTGGTTGGCTTAACTGGATGATTACATAAACAGTTTAAAGCGCTCGGTATGTTCCGGGCGCTTTTCTCTTTTGTATCTCGTTCAATTGCACGCCGTCTTGCGTTGGCATTCATTCTCTTCGCTATGCCTGTCTGCTTCCTGACTTGGCAATTGATACAAAAGCAAAATCAAGAAATCGCTTTCTCAGAATCTGAGTTAAGCGGGGCGCTTTATCTTGAGCCGCTGCTGGTTTTGCACGCTACAATGGCCGATGCGGCATCCGCCTTGGCTGACAAAAGACCGGTCCCCCAAATCTTGCAGCCAGCGCTTGACAAGGTGCTTGAGGCACGGGCAAACGCCCGACCTAGTTTGCAATTCCGCGATGATTTCTTGGCGCTTAAGGCCGCGGTTGCTGAATTGCAGGCGATGCAAACCTACGATCCCGCCCGTGTCCGCGATATTTTGTCGACAAGCCAGCAGCATTTTACCCGCGTTGTGGAAGCGTCAAACCTCTTACTCGATACCGAGCTCTCAACTTTTTATCTCATGCAGGCCGTGGCGCTGCATGCAACGCCGCTGATTGAGCAGATTGGCTATTTTGGTTCGGCTAAGACTTATATCAATGAACCAGGCGTTACCCCAGAAAACACGTTCTGGCGCTTGGTCGCGAAGCATCAAGGCAATCTGAACGCCAAGACGCTGGCCTTTGAAACTTCGATCGATGATGCCATTCGCGCTTCAGATAAGGCTCGCGCCCGCGCGCTTGGGTTGCCTGACCTTAAGCTGACCATGTCGCAAGCAATCGCGAACCTGATTGAGGATCCCGATCCCAAGGTCGCGCAGACAAATGCGCAAAGTGCGCGGAATGCTGTCGTACGCGCGTCCTTGGCCTCGAATCAAGAACTGGTCCGCGGCCTGGAAATTCGCATCAATCGCCTCGAGACCCAACAAAACGACGTATTGGCGGCGGCAATAGGGTTGTTCCTGGTTGCACTGCTGGGCGTGTTGCTTGTTGTCCGCGACGGCGTGGTCCAACCCTTGGGTCACCTGACTAAAGCCATGCGCAAAGTTGCTGAAGCCGACTTTAGCGCGGAACCGCCCTATCAGAAGCGTGCGGACGAGATTGGCGGCATGGCTCGCGCCCTGAGTATTTTTAAGGAAAATGCGCTAGCTCGAATTCGTGCCGAACATGCTGCGCAGGCCAAGTCTGAGTTCTTGGCCATGATGAGCCACGAAATCCGGACGCCGATGAATGGTGTGATCGGGATGGCGCAAGCCTTAATGAAGACCCAGATGAAGGACGAACAGCGCCAAATGCTGTCGGTCATGATCGATTCCAGCGATATGTTGCTGCTGCTCTTGAATGACATTCTTGATATGTCGAAGATTGAAGCGGGCAAGATCGAGCTTGAGAGCATTCCGTTCTCACCCCAAAAACTGGTTCACGCAGCCAGTGACTTGTTTGATGCGCGCGCCTCAGCGAAGGACATTCAGCTGGAGGTCGAGATCGCAGCCGATGCTTCGCAATGGCGTTTGGGCGATCCGGCTCGTCTTCGACAGATCCTCTTCAACCTCGTGTCGAACGCAATCAAGTTTACCGACCAAGGGACCGTCAAAATTGCGCTCAACTTGGGTCCGAAGCGAGAAATGGCGATTTCTGTCACCGATACGGGGATTGGCATCCCGCCTGATCGGGTGGCGCACTTATTTGAGAAGTTCACCCAAGCCGATTCCTCGCATACCCGTCTCTATGGTGGCACTGGCTTGGGACTGTCTATTGCAAAGGCCATGACGGAGGCGATGGGCGGCGAACTATTGGTTGAGAGCGAGGTGGGGGTTGGATCAACCTTTACCTGTCTTGTGCCACTCCAAGCCGTTTCAGCGACTTTCGACGAGCCGGAAAACTTGGCCGAAAGCAGCAAGAGTGCCAACGTGAAGGCGCTTGCTCTGCAGGATACGCCGCCAGCTTCTGCCTTGAAGCTGTTAGTCGCCGAAGACAATCAAACCAACCAATTGGTTCTGCAGGCTTTGCTATCAAGTTATGAGATCGAGCTGGTCTTCACGCAGAATGGGCAAGAAGCCATCGAAGCTTGGCAAGCAGCCCGCTATGACGTCATTTTAATGGACATGCAGATGCCGGTGATGGACGGCGTCACGGCGATCCGCGCGATCCGAGCGCAAGAAATCCGCGAGAATCGTCCCCGAACGCCAATTGTCTCTCTAACTGCCAACGCCCTGCAGCATCAGATTGATGCGCAAATCGACGCCGGGGCCGATGCGCATGCGCCTAAACCGATTCATTTGCCAAGTTTGTTGGCAGCCATAGATGCGGCCATTTCACTATGTGAATTACAAGACGAAACGGACTACCGTCAGTTCGATGCGCCCAATGCCGCTTGAAGACGCTTTAACTGCGCACTGACCGGATTTTCAACCGGCGTTTCGCTGGCTTCAAAGAGACTGAGTTCCATTCGGTCAACCCGTTCGTAAAGCCGTTTAGACCGTTCAAGAAGGTCTAGCAAACGCACGGGCAATTCCGCTAGGGGCTGCTTATCCGCGCTGCAAACCGCCCGCGCACCCAGCCGATACTTTGGATCATGCGCGTCGCGTGGCGTCATTTCGCCCTCACGAACCGCGCGATGAACCAGCAACCATGAGGCCGACTGCATCAAACGGGTCGTCAATCGCATGCTTTCAGAAGCATAGGCCAAGGCTGCGACTCGTTCGAGGCTGCGTGCTTCCTGTCGGCCATCGCCATCCAGATAGGCCGCTGTTTCCTCAACCAAGTCCATGCCTTCGCGGAACATACGTTCAAAGATGTCCGAACTCGCAAATTCCGCGATCCGATCAAATGCTGTCTTTAGACCCACGGTCTGCTTTGAAACTTCCGTCAACATGCGGCATTCCGCCCTTCTCTAGTCTCTGTCTTTAACCCGCAAAGCGCCGTGGGCCAAGTGCTTGATCTGGAGAGCTCCATTTTGGAGCTAATTCCAATTCAATCCCGATTTTTCCCACTCTCCCAAACCGATGATCCAGTCTGAAGCAAGGGTTTAAGTGGAAGAAGCACCGTGCTTCCTGCGTCTGTCTCAGCAAGGGTCGTGCCGCTTTTTCGGTTAGCTTGTCTTAAAAAAGGAATCTGCCGCTTTTTTGCTACCTTCTTTCGCCTTAATTAGGTCGTTTATCTGCCGGATTTCCGCTTCGAGGTCAGAGACGCGCTCTTGAAGCTCCCGAATGGACAAGTCTTCTAGGCGTATGGACTGGGGTTTTGACTTGGCGAATGGGTCGTCGTCGAGCATGAGTAGCCTCCTGATCCCATTTTGGCGCCGGAGTGTGAATTTTGACAGCCCTTCCTGAAAAAATGCGTGCGATTGTTTCATCCCCCGGCACCCCATTGCACGTTGAGCTCATCGATCGGGCCGTGGCTGGCCCCGGCCAAGTCCTGATCAAAGTCGCTTATGCGGGTATTAATCGACCTGATCTGATCCAGCGTATGGGTGCCTATCCGCCACCAAAAGGTGCCCCTGACACGATGGGGCTGGAATGTTCAGGCGAGATCGTCGCGATTGGCCCCGATGTTTCGCGCTGGAAGCTGGGGGATCAGGTGTGCGCCCTTTTGCCAGGTGGTGGCTATGCCGATTATGCTTGGGCGGATGAAGGCTCGTGCATGGCAATCCCTGAGGGCATCAGCTTGCTGGAGGCCGCAGCCCTGCCTGAAACCGTCTTGACGGTCTGGGCGAATGTGTTTGAGCGGGCGGCCTTGCAACCGGGCGAGGCCTTTTTGGTCCATGGCGGTGCATCCGGCATCGGCACGACGGCCATTCAAATGGCCAAAGCGCATGGGGCGAAAGTCTATGCAACTGCAGGCGGCGCAGAAAAGGCAAGTCTGTGTGCAAAGCTAGGTGCCGATGTTGCCATTGATTATCGGGCGCAGAGCTTCTCTGACATTATCAAAGCCGATGGTGGGGTCGACGTGGTCCTCGATATGGTTGGTGGGCCCTATGTCCAGCAAAATCTCGATTGCTTGAAGCTGGATGGGCGCTGCGTCCAAATCGCATTTCTGCAAGGTCCCCAGGTCGATCTTAATTTAATGGCCTTGATGCTGAAGCGTCTCACCTTGACCGGCTCTACCCTGCGGGCGCGGCCCGTGGCGGAAAAGGCGCGGCTGGCGCGCGCGGTTGAAGGCCATGTTTGGCCGTGGGTGGCCAAAGGTCTCGTGCGTCCTGTGGTGGATTCGGTCTTTGATCTGGAAGATGCCGAGGCCGCTCAAGCCAAGATGCAGGCCAATACCCATGCCGGGAAAATCATGCTGAAGGTTGCAGCTTAGCCTTTTGACATCGGGATATCGCGCCTGCCCTAGGGCGAGGTGAGATTCATTTGGCGATTACCGCCTCTTTCGGTTTGCAAGTGGAGCGGGCTGCGCTAACACGGCGGCCAACATATCAGCTGTTAGCCGAGGGCCTCATGTCGATCCTGATCAATAAAGAAACCAAGGTAATCTGCCAGGGCTTCACCGGAAAGAATGGTACCTTCCACTCCGAACAAGCGATTGCCTATGGCACGCGCATGACGGGTGGGGTCAGTCCGGGCAAAGGTGGGCAAACCCATCTGGGTCTTCCCGTGTTCAACTCGGTTCAAGAGGCCAAGGATGTGGCCGGCGCAGACGCCACGGTAATCTATGTGCCGCCTCCAGGTGCAGCTGCTGCAATCATCGAAGCGATTGAGGCCGAAATAGAGCTGATCGTCTGCATCACCGAAGGCATCCCAGTTGCAGACATGGTGCAGGTTAAAAGCCGGTTGGAGCGTTCTAAGTCGCGCTTGATCGGGCCAAACTGCCCCGGCGTTTTGACCCCAGATGAGTGCAAGATCGGCATTATGCCCGGCTCCATTTTCAAAAAGGGCAATGTTGGCATTGTGTCTCGTTCGGGCACTTTGACCTATGAGGCGGTTTTCCAAACCTCCAACGCAGGCCTTGGCCAAACAACGGCAGTCGGTATCGGCGGCGACCCTGTGAAGGGCACCGAGTTCATCGATGTGTTGGAAATGTTCTTGGCCGACCCAGAGACCCAGTCGATCATCATGATCGGTGAAATCGGCGGTAGCGCCGAAGAAGATGCCGCACAATTCATTCTTGATGAAGCCAAGCGCGGCCGTAAGAAGCCGATGGCAGGCTTTATCGCAGGGCGCACAGCGCCTCCAGGCCGTCGCATGGGCCATGCTGGCGCGATTATCGCCGGTGGCAAAGGTGGCTCGGAAGATAAAATTGCAGCTATGGAAGCCGCAGGTATTCGCGTTGCCCCATCGCCTGCTGCATTGGGTTCAACATTGTTGGAAGTTCTTAAGGGTTGATGTGCTTTAAGCATCATTAAAGCAGTCGCCTGAAAAGCGAATGACTATATAGACGTAAATGTGTGACGGCCGGGCAAGGCCGACTTCCTTCGCCCTGACCGACCGTCCCCACGAATGGACGGTTGGCTTATGGCAGACGACATGCGCAGTGCGCAAAATTCCGCACTCCTCGATACTTCCTTTCTTTATGGCGGCAATGCCGTCTTTATCGAGCAGCAATACGCCAAATGGGCGGCCAATCCGGCCTCGGTTGACGCGTCTTGGGCTACCTTCTTTGCCGGTATGGGAGATGGGGCAGGCGACGCACAGCGCGCGGCCAGTGGCCCATCTTGGAAGCGCAACGATTGGCCAAAGTCTGAAGTCGGCGAATGGGTTGCGACCTTGGACGGCAATTGGGCGCTGATCGAGCCGAAGATTGAAAAGAAGCTCACTGAAAAAGCAGCCGCCGCGCCCGCCAATGCTGGCAAGCCAGTTTCAGAAGTTGATGTGATGCGCGCGACGCGCGACAGCATCAAGGCTTTGATGATGATCCGCGCTTATCGGATCCGCGGTCATTTAGCGGCAAAGCTCGACCCCTTGGGCCTAGATGAAGGCCGTGAGCCGCAGCCAGAGTTGCAGCCTGAATCATACGGCTTCGGCCCAGAAGATATGGACCGGCCGATTTTCATCGATTTCGTGCTCGGCATGGAATATGCCACGCCCCGCCAGATGCTGGACGTTTTGAACCGCACCTATTGTTCGACGGTCGGCATTGAGTTCATGCACATCTCTGACCCTGCCGAAAAGTCTTGGCTGCAAGAGCGCATTGAAGGTCCAGATAAAAGCATTGCCTTCACCAATGAAGGCAAGAAGGCGATCCTCAGCAAGGTCATCCAAGCGGAGACCTTTGAGAAGTTCCTGCACAAGCGCTTCCCTGGCACCAAGCGCTTCGGCCTCGATGGTGGTGAAGCATTGATCCCTGCGATGGAGCAAATCATCAAGCGCGGTGGCAATCTAGGTGTGAAAGACATCGTTCTGGGCATGCCACACCGGGGCCGCTTGAACGTTTTGTCTGCCGTGATGGGCAAGCCGTATCACGTGATCTTCCACGAATTCCAAGGCGGCTCTGCCACGCCAGATGATGTCGGTGGTTCGGGCGATGTGAAATATCATATGGGCGCGTCGTCGGATCGTGCGTTTGACGGCAATAGCGTGCACTTGTCGCTGACACCAAACCCGTCTCACCTTGAGATCGTCAATCCCGTCGTCTTGGGCAAATGCCGTGCGAAAATGATGACGCATGGCCCTGAGAAGGCCGATCAATTCCGCGCTGTTATGCCACTTCTGCTGCACGGCGACGCTGCTTTTGCCGGCCAAGGCGTGGTGGCAGAGTGTTTTGCAATCTCTGGTGTGCGTGGTCACCGCACCGGCGGGACCGTGCACCTGATCGTCAACAACCAGATCGGCTTCACCACCGCACCGCGCTTCTCGCGCTCGTCGCCTTATCCGTCAGACGTGGCGCTGATGGTGGCCGCCCCCATCTTCCATGTGAATGGCGACGATCCAGAAGCGGTTGTGTTTGCTGCGAAAGTGGCGACTGAGTATCGCCAGAAATTCGCAAAAGATGTGGTGGTCGACATGTTCTGCTACCGCCGCTTTGGCCACAATGAAGGCGATGATCCAACCATGACGAACCCCGTCATGTACGCCAAGATCAAGAACCAAAAACCAACCCGTGAACTTTATGCCGCCCGCTTGATCGAGCAAGGCATCGTCAACGCCGACGAGGTAGAGGTTGAAGTCAAACAATTTGAAGATTTCCTCGAAAGCGAGTTTGCGGCCGCCAAATCCTATAAGCCCAATAAGGCTGATTGGTTGGACGGCGTCTGGGCGGGTCTTGGTCTGCCAGAGGGCGAAGATCGTCGTGGCGACACCAATCTCTCACTCGAGAAGCTGAAAGACTTAGGCGAGAAGATCACCACCATTCCCGCCGACTTGACCATCCACAAGACCGTTGAGCGTGTGGTGCAAGCCCGCCAAAAAATGATCGAAGCGGGCGAAAATGTCGATTGGGCCTTGGGTGAACATTTGGCCTTTGCGTCCTTGCTGGACGAAGGCTTCCCAGTACGCCTGTCGGGTCAAGACTCCTGTCGTGGGACCTTCTCTCATCGCCACAGCCATTTCGTCGATCAATTGACGGAGCGGCGCTATACGCCGCTGAACAATATCTCGCCCGCCCAAGCCAATTACGAAGTCATCGATAGCGCTTTGTCAGAAGAAGCTGTGCTTGGGTACGAGTATGGCTTTTCGCTGTCGTCCCCGAACAGCCTGACGATTTGGGAAGGCCAATTCGGCGACTTCGTGAATGGCGCGCAAGTCGTCATCGACCAATTCATCTGCTCGGGTGAACGTAAATGGCTGCGCATGAGTGGCTTGGTTATGCTGTTGCCACACGGCTATGAAGGCCAAGGGCCAGAGCACTCCTCAGCACGTCTCGAGCGCTTCTTGCAACTATGTGCGGAAGACAACATGCAAGTGGTGAACTGCACAACGCCCGCGAATTACTTCCACGTGCTGCGTCGCCAAATCCATCGCCAGTTCCGCAAGCCCTTGATTGTGATGTCGCCTAAGTCGCTGTTGCGGCACAAGCGCTGTATCTCGACCTTGGCTGAAATGGGCCCAGGCTCGTCCTTCCACCGCATCTTGTGGGACGACGCCGATTATCGCCCTGAGACCACGACCGTCACGCTGAAGCCTGATTCAGAGATCAAGCGCGTGATCTTCTGCTCGGGCAAGGTCTATTATGATTTGTTTGAAGAGCGGGAGAAGCGCGGATTGAACGATGTGGTGATCCTGCGCGTTGAACAACTTTATCCATTCCCCGCCAAGTCGATGATTGCTGAATTATCGCGTTTCCAAAATGCTGATGTGGTTTGGTGCCAAGAAGAGCCGAAGAACATGGGTGCTTGGAACTTTATGGAACCGAATATCGAATGGGTTCTTGGCAAAACAAAGAATAAAGCTAAGCGTGCGGCCTATGTCGGCCGGCCCGCTTCCGCTTCTACTGCTGCTGGCTTGATGAAGAAGCATATTCGCGAACTTGAGATCTTCCTCAATGAAGCGATGACCTACTGATCATCTGGCTAAACCTGTTTACGATCCTTACATAGGGGCTTGTTGCCCCTTCACCATTCTGACTCCGCTGGAGGTTTTATGCTCGATATCGTCGTCCCCGTTATGGGAGAATCCGTTGCCGAAGGCTCGATTGGTTCTTGGTCGAAAAAGGCCGGTGATGCGGTCAAGAAAGATGAGATTCTGGTCGAGATTGAAACCGACAAGGTTGCTCTGGAAGTCGTGGCACCTGCCGATGGTGTTTTGGCTGAAATCTTGGCAACAGACGGCGCAACCGTAACCCCCGGCATGGTGATTGGTCGCGTCGAAGCCGGCGCAGCAGGTGCTGCAGCCAAGCCAGCGGTCGTCTCCATGCCAACGCCTGCAGCTGCCCCAGCCCCCGTGGCAGCGCCGACTGCGGCCCCCACAGCCGCCCATGACCCGATGCCATCCGCCGCGCGTGCTTTGGAGACTGCCGGCGTTGCAGCTAGCGCCGTGACTGGCAGCGGCAAGGATGGCCGGATTACGAAGGGTGACGCTTTGGCCGCTGTGGCGGCTTTGGCTGCCGCCCCTGCACCCGTCGTGGCAGCCCCGTCGGCCCCGCGCGCTTTAGGTGCCCGCGAAGAGCGCGTGAAGATGACGCGCCTACGTCAAACCATCGCCCGTCGCTTGAAGGACGCGCAAAACACCGCAGCCATGCTGACGACGTTCAACGAAGTCGACATGACCAATGTCATGGCCGTGCGCAACAAATACAAAGACATTTTCGAGAAAAAGCACGGCGCCAAATTGGGCTTTATGAGCTTCTTTGTTAAAGCCTGCCTCGTGGCCCTCAAAGATGTCCCTGCGGTGAATGCCGAGATTGATGGCACCGACATTATCTACAAAAACTTCTATGACATTGGCGTCGCCGTCGGCACGGAAAAGGGTTTGGTTGTGCCCGTCCTTCGCCATGCAGAAGACCTAGGTCTCGCTGGCATCGAAAAGGGCATTGCCGATCTGGGCAAAAAGGCCCGTGATGGGGCTTTGAGCATTGATGATATGCAAGGCGGCACCTTCACCATCTCCAACGGTGGGGTTTATGGCTCGCTCATGTCCACGCCGATCCTGAATGCCCCTCAATCTGGCATTTTGGGCATGCATAAAATCCAAGATCGTCCGATGGTTGTCGGCGGTCAAATCGTGGTTCGCCCGATGATGTATCTAGCTTTGTCCTACGATCACCGGATCGTCGACGGCAAAGAGGCTGTGACCTTCTTGGTGCGCGTGAAAGAGTGCTTGGAAGATCCTGAGCGCATGTTGCTGGACATCTAACAAGGCCGCGCAAGTCGTGGCAGTGGCCTTAGGGCTGGGATGGATTGAATGCTAACCCTCGCCGGGATCATCGTATTTCTCTATGCTGTCTCCAGCATTCTGGGACTGTGGCTCTCGTCGCAGGTCACCAAGGTGCTGGAGGGCGAGGGGGAGATCCCGGAGGCGCTGGCGGAGACACCGCAGCATCACCTCGACCTCATGGCTAACTATAGTATGGGCTGGCGGGCAGCAGCATGGCGCACCTCGATTGCAGCGTTGGTTACAAGTCTGGTTGCACTCGCCTTTTCAAGCTCTCTGGCCTTTTGGGCCTTGGGTGTGGCGCTTGCGATTGATTGTGTCCTGTTCATGACCTGCCGCGATATCCGCCTCATTTTATACAAGACCTCCTCGATGGAGCGTTTGGTCGATGCCGCCCAATGCGTGGCCTTGTTGGCGAGCTTTACCCTTTTCTTCTGGCTGACGCTGACGGGCGCTTTGGCTTGAGAAGTTTTACACGGGCCAAATGCAGAATTTGGTCGATCCCTATGTAGCGATTGCACGCCAAGCGGCGTAAGAGCGGTCGTTGAAACCATCCAATCAGGAGCTTTTTTCATGGCAGAACAGTTTGACGTCGTCATCATTGGCGGGGGACCAGGGGGCTATAATTGCGCCATTCGGGCCGCCCAATTGGGACTGAAGACCGCCATTGTAGAAAAGCGCGGCCGCTTGGGCGGAACCTGCCTGAATGTTGGCTGTATCCCCTCCAAAGCCCTTCTGCATGCTTCAGAAGCCTATGAAGCCGCGCAACACCACTTTGCTGATATGGGCATTGAAGTTACAGGCGTCTCGCTCAACCTCGCCAAAATGTTGGCGCAGAAAGATGACGCCGTCGATGGTTTGACCAAGGGCGTTGAGTTCTTGATGAAGAAGAACAAGATCACTTATCTGATTGGCACGGGCGCGATTGCCGGGCCCGGCACGGTGAATGTCACAGCAGCCGATGGCGTGGTTTCTGCCCTAGCTACCAAAAATATCGTCATCGCTACGGGCTCGGACATCCTGTCCTTGCCAGGCGTGACCATTGATGAAGAACGGATCGTCTCTTCCACCGGCGCTTTGAAACTGGCCGCCGTGCCCAAGAAAATGATTGTGATTGGCGGGGGCTATATCGGCCTTGAGATGGGCTCAGTCTGGCGTCGTCTGGGTGCCGAAGTGACGGTGGTTGAATATCTCGACCGCATCACGCCCACGATGGACGGCGAAGTCTCTACCCAATTCATGCGCATCTTGAAAAAGCAGGGCCTGATTTTTGAGCTTGGTACCAAAGTCACCCAAGTCGAAAACACCGGCACGGGCGTGAAGGTTACTGTAGAGCCCGCCAAGGGCGGCGACGGCAAAGTCCTAGAAGCCGATGTCGTGCTCGTCTCCATCGGCCGCAAACCCTATACCGAGGGCTTAGGGCTGAAGACAGTGGGGGTCGCGACCGATGCGCGCGGCTTTATCCCCTCCACCCACTGGGCCACGACCGCCCCCGGCGTTTATGTGATTGGCGATGTGACTTATGGTCCGATGCTGGCACATAAGGCAGAAGAAGAAGGCGCCGCGGTGGCCGAAATTATGGCGGGCAAGTCTGGCCATGTGAATTTCGACGTCATTCCGGGCGTGGTTTATACTAATCCGGAAGTGGCCAGCGTCGGCAAAACCGAAGAAGAATTGAAGGCCGCTGGGACGCCCTACAAAGTCGGCAAATTCCCCTTCATGGCAAACAGCCGCGCCCGCACCAATCACGAGACCGATGGCTTTGTGAAAATCCTTGAACATGCCGAAACCCGCCGCATCCTTGGCGTGCACATGATCGGCGTTGGTGTTGGTGAGATGATTGGCGAAGCCTGTCTGGCGATGGAATTTGGTGCGTCGGCCGAAGATATTGCCCGCACCTGCCATGCCCACCCAACGATGTCAGAAGCCATGCGCGAGGCCAGCAAAGCCGTTGATGGCTGGGTCATGCAGATGTAGTCCATTTGGATGGCCCCTCGGGCTTCGCGTAATTCGATTATCTAGCGGGAGAGTTGCCATGGCGACCACGACAATCCAAACCCCACTCACGCTACCTTGTGGGGCTGTCCTAAAGAACCGATTGGCCAAGGCAGCTATGACCGAAGGCTTAGCCGACAGCCGTGGCGTGGCGACCACTGGTTTGGTCCGCTTGTATGAAGGCTGGGCACAGGGCGGCTGTGGTCTGTTGATTACGGGCAATGTGGTCATAGATGCCGATCACTTGGAGCGGCCGGGTAATGTCATCTTGTCCGGCCCGCCATCGCCAGAGGCCGAAACGGCGTTGCGGGCTTGGACGCAAGCGGGCACGGCGCACGGCACGCAACTTTGGGCGCAAATCAGTCATGCCGGGCGACAAACTCAGAAATTGGTCAATCCAACTCCTAAGGCACCCTCAGCCGTAAAATTGGGCCTGCCCGGTGGCCAATTTGGCGAACCCCAAGCCATGACCGCTGACGAAGTCGAGGCTGTTATCCAAGCCTTTGTGCAAGCGGCCTTAACCTGTCAGGCAGTCGGCTTTACGGGCGTGCAAATCCACGCCGCCCACGGCTATCTCTTGTCGTCCTTCCTCAATCCCTTGGCAAACCAGCGCGCCGATCTCTACGGCGGCTCTCTCGAGAACCGGGCACGGCCCTTATTGGAAGTGGTCAGCCAAACGCGCGCTGCAGTCGGCCCGCACTTTGCCATTGGCGTAAAGCTCAATTCGTCGGACTTCCAAAAGGGCGGGCTGACGACAGAGGATTCGGTCCAGGTGGCTAAGTGGCTGCAAGATCTGGGCGTGGATTTGCTTGAGGTCTCCGGCGGCAATTATGAGGCCCCTGAAATGATGGGGATGGAGGGGTTGGACCCGACAGCCCCGAGGCCTACGAAGAGCGCTTCGACTTTGGCGCGCGAAGCCTATTTCATCGACTTTGCCCGCACCTTGCGCCGCGAAGTGACGATGCCGCTTATGTTGACTGGTGGCCTGCGCACCGTAGCTGGCATGCAAGCCGCATTAGACGAAGGCGTAGACGTCATTGGCATCGCCCGACCGCTGACCATCGACCTTAAAGCTGCCAATGCCCTGCTAGATGGCACACAAGACCATCTGCCGGCGTGGGAACAACAGTTGCAGGAGCGGCCTGGCTTTTTTGGGCCAAAGTCCCCCATTAAACTCATTCGCACCATCCAAGGCTTTGCGGGCATTTATTGGTACTATAGCCAATTCTACCGCCTTGGTCGCGGGCAGCCTGCCGAGCCAAACCTGTCGCCCTTGAAAGCCATGGGCGAGGTGACGGGCCTATCCAAGCGCTTGATCCAAGCCCGGCGAGGCGGACCGCCGGTGTCGCCGGTTTGAGGACCGCTAGCCTCGGCTAGGACGAGCTCCTTCACTTCTTCACGCTCGCCTGCTGTCGTGGGGCAGCGGGGGCCATGATGAACTCAATTTGCTCAGGATGGTCTACCCAAACGCTCGGACCGTTGGAATTGCGCACATGGCCGCGCACGCGGATGGTGCGACCCTGAAGCGCGAGAATATCGGGTGCGCCACCCCGCCAGCGTTGAAAGGCGGTTTCGGGCACAACAGCTGTCACATCTGTTTTCTCATCGGTTCCAAAATTCAAAAAGATGACTTTGCCGCGCTGGCTGGCCTTCTCGACTTTGCCTTCCATCAGTTGGAAACTGTTTAGACCGCCTTGTAGGGCTTCGGGTGTGGCAAAGCGGACTTGATAGGGACCGGATGTCCATACGCCGCGCCCAGCACGCCGTGCTTCGCGTTCTG